>ENA-OSEO01005292-OSEO01005292.1-sediment-metagenome-genome-assembly--contig:-NODE-5292-length-12566-cov-3.450797_pt1 | contig 12566 bp, 10 predicted proteins | sample MGYA00237883_ERZ534232 | MGnify/ENA metagenome assembly ERZ534232
CGATTCGTAGAGGAGATGCGCGGGAAGCATGGAGAACTGGAAGATCAATCTGGCGGCATCGTGGGGCGCGCAGTTCCTGTGCATCGTCGGGTTCACGGCGGCATTTCCGTTCACGCCTTTCTTCATCCGCGAATTAGGCGTCAGCGAGGTCGATCAGGTTGCGCTGTGGGCCGGCATGATTGCGTCGGCGGGTTCTGTCGCGATGGCCCTGATTTCGCCGGTGTGGGGTATGATGGCAGACCGGCATGGCCGCAAACTGATGGTCGAACGTGCGGCCTTCGGTGGCGCGATCATCATGACCGTGATGGCTTTCTCCGCCAGCGTCGAGCAACTGCTGGTGCTGCGTATCCTGCAGGGCCTGCTCACCGGCACGATTCCGGCGTTCGTCGCGCTGGTGGCGTCGTTTTCTCCGCGCGAACGCATCGGATTCTCGTTGGGTTTGATGCAGATGGCGGTGTATACCGGGCTATCGGTGGGACCGTTGATCGGCGGGGTGGTGGCGGATCAGGTGGGGTATCGCTGGACGTTCGTGGCGACCGGCGTGTTCCTGCTCGTCGCCGCGTTGCTGGTCTATTTCCTGGTGGAAGAGCAGTTCGAGCGACCTTCCGAAGAGGCGCGGCGCAGTCATAGCCTGGCGTCTGCGGTACGCCGTATCAGCGCATCACTCCCCATGTTCGGCGCCATCGTTGCGTTGGGTGGCATCTATCTGGGCAACTCGATCCCACAGCCGGTCCTCCCGCTGTTCGTCGAGTCGTTGCAGCATGCGCCGCATCTCGTGAATACGACGACGGGCATCGTCTACGGTGCCAACGCCCTGGCGAGCGCCCTCTCGGCGGCGTTCGTGGGCCACATTTCCGATCGCACCAGTTACCGGACCGTGTTGATGGCCTGTTGTCTGGGGTCGGTGCTCGCTTTCCTCGGGCAGGCCGCAACTCCGAACGTCGGTTGGTTGCTGGTTGCCAGCTTTGCCACCGGTGTGTTCGCCGGTGGGCTACTGCCGGCTGCCAACGCGATCCTCGCCCGCCTCGCCCCACGCGACGAACAGGGCGCGATCTACGGCATCAGCAACTCGGTCAATTCCGGCGGACGGGCAGTGGGGCCGATGATCGGTGCCGCGTTGCTCACGATCTCGGGAATGCGTGCGGTGTTTGTCGGCGCGGCCGTGCTGTTCGTGCTGGTGCTGGTGTGGACGGTCGCGGTGATTGCCCCGCACGAACGAGCTGCCGAACGCACCGCGTGACGCCTTTCCCACCGGGCGACCGGCCGGTCGCCCCTACGGCAGGCTGACCGCGTGGACGACGACATCGGGCAATACCGCATCAATCCGGCTTGATTACGCTCGCGATGATGCAGCCCGATTCAGCGGGCGCCATGCAATAGCGCGGGGAATTCATCCCCGCGCGGCCCCTCTAGCGCCTGGTGCCGCAATTCCCTTGTGCATTGCGCGATGTGGAACGAGTTGACCGAGCGGAGTTTTCGGTGTATAATTGTGGATGAGTCAGGTCCACCTGGTTCCCTGGATACCGCTGTTGGCCTGGGTTGTGCAAACGGAGGTTTTGCGCAATTGCCATGCCCTTCAAGAACTGCACGTTTCTCTCGCTAATTGTTGCCGCAGTTGCGTTCTTCTGTTCTTCCAGTATAGACCGGTCTTTCATCAGTTTCCTCAGTATATGAACAGCGCTCGATCTCGATAGAGAAGCGTTTCGTCGGACACAATCTGGTTGGTTTTCCCAAAATAGCACAACAGAAAGGAGGTTATTCCCGAGGACGAATAATCTGACGTGGTGTCGTTTTGTTGAACCATCGGTCAAAGTTTCTTTTTCCCGGAGGAGGTTAACAATGACGAGGAAGCTATTCAGCCTATTGGTTCTGGTGACAATGGTTGTCGGACTGGCCCCGTTGGTCGTATTTGCTGAAGAACCACCTGTGCCGACCGAATTTCAGGAAGCCCCGATGCTTGCGCAGCTGGTCGCGAGTGGCGATTTGCCGCCGTTGGCCGAGCGTCTGCCGAAGGATGTCATGGTAGTCGCCCCGTATGACTCAATCGGGCAATTCGGGGGTACCTGGAACAGAGCGTTCTTGGGCGTCAAAGACTTCCACGCGCTGGGACGTCTGATCTACGATGCCATCTTGCGCTGGCCACTGGATCCTGCCGATCCCATCGGGCCGGGCCTCGCCAAGAGTTGGGAATGGTCTGACGGTGGGAAGACGCTGACCCTGTATCTGCGTGAGGGTCTCAAATGGTCGGACGGTGAGCCGTTTACGGTAGACGACATCATCTTCTGGTGGGAGGCAATCGAAAACGATCCGGAGATAACGGCTGCCCCACACAGCGAGTGGATAGTCAACGGCAAGCCGATGGAGCTGGAAAAAGTCGACGATGCGACGATCGCGCTACATTTCGATGCGCCAAACGGTCTGGCGGAGTCGGTTGGGCTCGCATTTCATGGTGGCCAATGGCCGCTGGGTTTCGAGCGGTTCGGATTCTTCGCCCCTAAGCACTATCTGGAACAATTCCATCCGAAGTACAACGCCGCAGCGACCTATGCCGAATTCGAAGATAAGGCGTTCAACTTCAATCCGGACCTGCCGGTGATGTATGCGTGGAAGGTCTCGCAATGGGATCCCGGAGGCACCGAGATGGTTGCCGAGCGTAACCCGTACTACTGGAAGGTAGACCCCGAAGGCAAGCAGTTGCCGTACATCGACCGGATTCATTTCGACCTGGTCGAAAACAACGAGGCGCTCAACTTGCTGGCCATTGCTGGCAAGCTGGATATGCAGCACCGCAGGATCGATTTCAACAAGTATCCGGTCTATCAAGAGAATGCGGAAGCAGGCAACTATGGTCTGTTGCTGTGGAAGACGGCGTCCGCATCGGCCATCACCCTGTTCCCGAACCAGAGCTATGCTGACCCCAAGTATCGGGAACTGATGCAGAATCAGACGTTCCGCGAAGCCCTGTCACTGGCGATCGACCGCGAGATGATCAACAACGTGAGCTTGCTGGGACAGGGAATTCCACGAACGGAGAGTGTGGTGCGCGACTCCGCGCTGTTCGATCCGGACATCGAGACGTATATGGCCGAGTTTGATGCCACCACGGCGCAGGCCAAGCTGGAGGAGATCGGTCTGAAGAAGGGCGCTGATGGCTTCTACACCTTCGCAGATGGTACGCCGGTCGAGCTGATCGTGGAGGCGACTGACGCCGTTTCCGGCACGAGCATGGATGCCCTGGAATTGGTGGTCGAGAACTGGAACAGCGTCGGCCTGAAAACCGTACTCCAGACGATGTCCCGCGACATCTATTGGCCGCGCGCGACCGGCAACGAAGTGATGATCGCGACCTGGGAGACCGACCGGGGTCTGGTCCCGATGGTCGACCCGATCTACCAGTTCCCGTTCGACGATCGCTCGTGGATGGGGCCAGCCTTTGGTATGTGGTACAAGTCGGGTGGTGAACTGGGTGAGGAGCCGCCTGCAGCGCTCAAGGAAGTGATGGACCTGTACGACCAGTACAAAAACACCGTTGACCCTGCTGAGCAGCTCGTGCTTGGTAAAGAGATCGTGAAGAAGGCGACCGAGGGGTTGTTCACAATTGGCACTGTGGGCATGGCCCCCGGCCTGGTGGTGGTCAAGAACAACTTCCACAACGTCGTTCCGGAACACACGTCCGACTGGTTGGTCTTCACGCCAGGTACACAGAACCCGTTCACCTTCTGGATGGAGCAGTAACGAGCAGTCCGCCGCGGGCGTGATGTGTCGACCTTTGACTGGGAGGAACCGCCATAGTGGCTCCTCCCAGCCATCCAGGCTGCATTCTCCGTGGGAGTATCCGTGCATGACGGCTTATTTGATCAGGCGTATTCTGGGTATGGTACCCTTGATGATTATCGTCTCGATGGTCACTTTTGTCATTATCCAATTGCCTCCTGGCGATTTTTTCACCACGCTGCAAGCAGAGATTGCCGAGACCGGCGGTGGACAGGACTCGGAAACGGTCAAGGTGATGGCCGCGCGATATGGCCTCGACCAACCTTTGATCGTTCGTTATCTGAAATGGGTGTCCGGGTTCCCCTTCGGCGATTTCGGCTGGTCTCTGGAATGGAACAGCCCGGTGCTGCCGTTGGTCTGGAATCGCATGGCTTATACGGTGTTGGTGGGTGCTCTTTCATTGGTGTTCATGGTGATTGTGGCGTTACCGATCGGTATCTATTCCGCAACGCACCAGTATTCCTTTGGCGATCATGCGCTATCCCTCGTGGGATTTCTGGGATTGTCGTTGCCCGGCTTTCTGCTGGCGCTGATCTGGATGTTCCTGGGGATCGTCGTGCTGCGGATTCCCGCCGGGGGAACGCTGTCTCGCGAATTCGCGGAGGCCCCGTGGACTCTGGCGAAACTGTGGGATTACTTCATGCACCTGTGGCCGCCGGCGGTGATCCTGGCATTGGCGAGCACGGCACAGCTTCAGCGCATCATGCGCAACAGCATGTTGGAATCTTTGGGGCAGCAGTATGTGACCACCGCACGCGCCAAGGGACTCGAAGAACGTAAGGTGGTGAACAAGTATGCGGCGCGTGTGTCCATCAATCCGGTGATCAGTGTGATGGCGATGGAAGTGCCGAAGATTATTTCGGAGTCGACGATCGTCGGTATCGTGTTGTCGGTTCCCACCACCGGTCCACTGCTGCTACGTGCGCTGATGAGCCAGGATATGTACCTGGCGGGTACATTCCTGTTGTTCATGGCCTTGCTGTTGATGATCTCCAACCTGCTGGCCGATATGGCTCTGGCCTGGGCCGACCCGAGGATCGTATACACATGAGCGAGCAAACGCAACAGGAGCTGACCAGACAATCGGAGGAGTTGTTCAGCCTCTATGAGCAGTTGCCGGCCGTGCTCAGAGAAGAGCTGAGCGAGGTGGATCTCACCGCTGCCGAGCTCGACGAGATGAAGGCGAGACAGATCTACGGGGCCTCACAATGGCAACTCATGTGGCGCAAGTTCATCCGCAACCGCGTCGCGTTGTTTGGAGGCGTCATCGTGCTGCTCTATTATCTGGCGGCAGTGCTGGCTGGTTTCATCGCTCCGTACACACTGACGACACGCTTCGGGCAGTACATCTACCTGCCGCCACAGCGCGTGTACATCTTCGACAACGGAACTGTGCGTCCTTTCGTCTACGATGTGAAGATGGCCTTCGACAAGGATCTGCGGCGTGTCTTCGAGGTCGATCGCACCAAGAAGATTCCCGTGCAGTTCTTCGCCAAAGGGGAGCGGTACGACATCCTGGGGCTGGTCGAGAGCGACATCCATCTGTTCCAGGTACCCGCTGGGATTGTTTCGATTCTGGGCACCGACCGGCAGGGCCGCGACATGTTCTCGCGCATCCTGTACGGCTCGCAGGTGTCTCTGACCATCGGTTTGATCGGAGTGCTGTTGAGCCTGTTCGTGGGGTCGATCCTGGGTGTCGTCTCCGGGTATTATGGCGGCGGAATCGACAATCTGATTCAGCGCCTGATCGAGCTGGTGAGATCGTTTCCGGCGATCCCGTTGTGGATGGCCCTGTCGGCTGCGGTCCCGCCGCATTGGCCCCCGCTCCGGACCTATTTCGTCGTGACGCTGATTCTGTCCCTGGTGGGCTGGACGTGGCTCGCCCGGCAACTCAGAGGGCAGGTGTTGGCGATACGCAACGCGGATTTCGTGCTGGCGTCCAGGTTATCGGGCGGCAGCGATAGCCGAATCATCTTCAAACACTTGATCCCGGCGTCGATCGGACAGATCACCGTCGTTGCGACGCTGGCAATGCCGTCGATGATCCTGGCGGAGACAGCGCTGAGCTTCCTGGGGTTGGGTTTGCGCCCGCCGGTGACGAGTTGGGGCGTTTTGCTCAAGGAAGTGCAGAATATCCAGTCGATTGCCCTGTACCCGTGGGTCTTCAGCCCGGCGCTGGCGATTACCGGGGTCATTCTGGCGTTCAACTTCCTGGGGGATGGATTGCGCGATGCTTCCGATCCGTATACGGTGTAGACATGATGGATGCTGAAGAAAGGCGCACGATTGTGCGCGTCGATAACCTGGAAACGCACTTCCAAACGATGGATGGAGTCATTCGCGCGGTCAGTGGCGTTTCTCTGCGTGTTGCTGCAGGAGAGACGCTCGGGATCGTCGGTGAATCGGGCAGTGGCAAGAGTGTGACCGCCTATTCGATCCTGCGCCTGCTTCCGCGGAAGATCAGCCGCATCGTCGGCGGGAAGATTCTCTTCGACCTCGGAGATGGCAGCGCCGCGATTGACATGACACAGCTCGATCCCAACGGCGCCCTGATTCGCGAGATCCGCGGCAATGAGATCGCGATGATCTTCCAGGAACCGTTGACGTCTTTGTCTCCGGTCCATACGGTGGGGAACCAGATCTCGGAAGCGGTGATGTTGCACCAGAACGTGGATCGCAAAGAGGCGGATGAACGCGGGATTTTCATGCTGCAGCAAGTCGGAATATCCGAACCGCGCACACGCTATGTCCAGTATCCCCATCAGCTTTCCGGCGGGATGCGGCAGCGCGCGATGATCGCGATGGCGCTCGTCTGCAATCCCACCCTGCTCATTGCCGACGAACCGACGACCGCACTGGACGTCACGATCCAGGCGCAGATCCTGGAGCTGATGCTGCAGCTGCAAGACGAGCTGGGCATGGCGATCATGCTGATTACGCACAACTTGAGCGTTGTGGCCGAAACCGCCGATCGGGTGAGCGTGATGTACATGGGCCGGATTCTGGAAAGCGCCGACGTCCGCACGTTGTTCCATCGCCCGCTTCATCCCTATACCGTCGGATTGTTGCGGTCCATTCCGCGGCTTGGTAAGCGGGTCAAAGAACGCCTGACACCCATCCCAGGCAGCGTACCCGACCCCTTCTCCATCCCCACGGGGTGTGCTTTCTTCCCGCGCTGCCCGGCACCCAAGAAAGCGGCTTGCCACGAACCGGTGCCGCTACAGGAAGTGGCCGCGGGACATGCGGTGCGCTGCACGCTGTACTGGTAAAGCGGTTGGAGAGGGCACTATGGAGACAACGAAACCAAAGATACTCGAAGTGCGCGGTCTGAAGAAGTATTTCCCCATCCAGCGTGGAGTCTTTCTCCGGACGGTGGGTCATGTGCGTGCGGTCGACGGGGTGGATTTCTTCATCCGTGAGGGGGAGACGCTCGGACTGGTTGGCGAATCCGGCTGTGGCAAGACGACCACGGGGAGACTGATTCTGCGTGCGCTGGAACCGACGGCCGGTGAAGTGCTGTTCCGCTGGAAGGGCAGCATGACCAACGTGTTCGATATCCCTCCGCGCGAAATCAAAGCGCTCCGGCGCGAAATGCAGATCATCTTTCAGGATCCCTTCTCATCTCTGAATCCGCGGATGACCGTGCTGGACATTGTGAGCGAGCCGCTGCAAATTCACGGCATGCACAAGAACGGGGACCTGAAAGAACGTGTCCGTGAGTTGCTCGAAGCGGTTGGCCTGCAGGCACAACACATGAACCGCTACCCGTATGCGTTCAGCGGCGGGCAACGGCAGCGTATCGGCATTGCCCGCGCACTCGCCCTGAACCCCCGGCTGATCGTCGCGGATGAGCCGGTGTCGGCATTGGACGTTTCCATCCAGGCCCAGGTCATTAACCTGTTGATGGATCTGCAGAAAGAATTCGGGCTGACCTATTTGTTTGTCGCCCACGACCTGTCTGTGGTCGAACACATCAGTAACCGCGTTGCGGTGATGTATCTGGGCCGGATCGTCGAGATCGCTCTGGCAGAAGCGCTGTACGCCGCCCCACTACATCCATACACCGAGGCGCTGCTGTCGGCTGTGCCCCGTCCTGAGCCGGACCGCGAATCGCAGCGGATTCTGTTGGAGGGGGAAGTGCCGAGCCCGGCCAATCCGCCAACGGGATGCAAGTTCCATCCGCGCTGCCGTTATGCGGAAGCGGTTTGTTCCAGCGCAGAGCCTGAGCTGGTGGAGATCGCGCCGGATCATTTTGCGGCCTGCCATTTTGCCGCGCAATTGGAGCTCGGCGGCATTGCCAGCGAATGAAGTCAGGGCGGCGGTTGCCGGACTGGCCCGGCTCGCCCTGTCAACGCGCCGCGGCGCAGGAGGTAGCCAGGATTTTTGGCGACAAGTGTAGCGCCTTTGACACGACCAAAGATATGGAGAGCACGTCCACTGGAGCAGACTGGGCCAATCTCAGACGAGTGGGTGCGCAGTGGCCCACACGGGCGGATGGTCGTCGGCGACGCGATGCCTTTCCCACAGGGCGACCGGCCGGTCGCCCCTACGGCAGGCTGACCGCGCGGACGGCGAGATCGGGCAACACCGTATGGCCTGTGCGGAGATTGGCCCAGACCCGGGCGTGAGGTTTGACTGGGCCAATCTCCGACGAGCGCGTGCGCCAGCCGGAGCGGTGGAATGCGACAGACCGCACGCGGCGCGTAACCGTGGTCATTGGCACAGTCAGGACCGGCACGGAGACAGTCGTGTGGACCTGGCAGAGCACGGTGAGAATGCGACCTGCCCATTGCTCGCCAGTCCCAAAATTTCGGACGCACCCGGGCGCAGCAGCGCGATACGCCCCGCTCTGACGTGCCAACCATGCGGGATTTCCTGTCCTAACATATTGTACGGAGGTGCTACGTTGTCGACTCCCTGGGAGCGATTCAAACAAGCGGCTGGGTTACAGCAGCCGGATCAGGTGCCGGTGGCCTTCATCGTCGATTCACCGTGGTTGCCCGGCTACGCCGGAATCAACACGCTGGACTACTTTCTCCTGCCGGACAAGTGGCTGGAGATCAACCTGGGGCTGTTGGAGCGGTTCCCGGACGCCGTGTGGATTCCGGGGTTTTGGGTGGAGTATGGCATGGTCGCGGAGCCATCTGCGTTCGGCGCGCAGTTCATGTTCCATGCCGACCGCCCGCCCTCGATCCGCGCGGTGAACGGAGATCCCGCCTACTGGGCCACCGTCACGCCGCGCGATCCGCGCCAGGATGGCGTGATGCCGTTGCTGCTGCGCCTGTACGAGATCATGGAGACGCGGCTGCAGGCGCAGGGCCTGGGCATCAAGATGGTCGCCGCGCGCGGCCCGCTGGCGACGGCCGGCTTCCTGATGGGCGTGTCCGAGCTGATGACCGCGCTGACGACGCACCCGGACGAGGTGCACCGCCTCCTGGATGCGGTCACGACGACGATCGTCACCTGGCTGTACTGCCAGTTGGAGACGCTCCGTGCGCCCGAAGGCGTCCTGCTGCTCGATGACGTCGTCGGGATGCTCTCGCCGCGCCTGTACCAGGCGTTCGCGGCGCCGTATCTGCGGCGCATCTTCGACGCCTTTGCCGGGCTGATCCGCATCTATCACAACGACACACCGTGCGCACACCTCTACGGCGCTTTCACCGCAGCGAATTTCGACGTGTTCAACTTCAGCCACCAGGCGGATATCGCTGAGACGAAGGCGCTCATGGGGCAGCGTGTGGCGCTGATGGGGAATGTGGCCCCACTGGACATCGCCGTGCGCGAGTCCCCCGCTGTCGTGAAGCAGACGGCGCTGGAGTGTCTGGCGAAAGGTGCGCGCGGTGGCGGGATGATCCTGTCGTTCGGCGGCGGTGTGTCGATGGGCACCCCTGCAGCGAGCCTCGACGCGCTGCTCGCCGCGGCGCGGGAATGGGGAAGCGGCAAGTGAGCGCTGGCCGGTGATGCTGGCCTCCCGCGCACCCAACGGAGAGAAGAGTTATGCAACCCCGAGAAAGATTCCTGGCGGCACTGAATCACCGTGAGGCGGACCACGTCCCGCTGGAGCTGGGTAGTACCCAGGTGACCGGCATTCATGCGCTGGCTTATCGTGCGCTGCGCCGGATGCTTGGCTTGCCGGACATCACGGTACGGCTCTGTGACTACATCCAGGGCCTGGCGTTGCTCGATGAGGATTTCATCCGGTTGTGGGGGATAGACGCACGCGGCTTGTTTCCGCTGAACAGCCACAACTGGCACGTGCTCGAAGAGGACGGTGGAGATTATTGGGTCTACCACGATGAATGGGGCATCGTCCATCGCCGTCCGAAACCGGCCGGGTTGTACTACAGCGTCTATCAGGTGCCGCTGGGAGAAGGGGACCTGACGGTGCGGGACATCGAAAACCACGCCTGGCCCGTGCTGGGGGATCGGCGGCGAATTGCCGGACTGCGCCACCTGGCCGAAACCTACCGCGCCGCTGGCTATGCGGTGGTGTTGAAGGATCCGTTCGCCGGTCTGTTCGAGATGGCGCAGCGTCTCGTTGGGATGGAAAATCTGCTCGTGATGATGGCCGGGGCGCGCGATGTCGTCGGTGCCTTGTTCGCGCGACTGTTGCAGCTGAAGCTGGATTTCTGGGAAATGGCGCTGCCCGAGTTGCGCGATGTCGTTGATGTGGTGACGGTCGCCGACGATTACGGCACACAGTCTTCGCAACTGGTTTCCCCACGTATGTTTCGCCAACAGGTCAAGCCGCATTTGAAGGTGCTGCTGGAACGGCTGCGCGAGCTGGCCCCGGATGCGAAACGCTTTTTCCACTCCTGCGGGAACGTGCGCCCAATCATTCCGGACTTCATCGAAATCGGCGTGGATATTTTGAACCCGCTGCACACCCGTGCGGAAGGCATGGATCCGGCTGAGCTGAAACGGGAGTTTGGACGCGACCTGGTATTCTGGGGAGGCGGGGTGGACACGCAGGGTGTGTTGCCGCACGGAACGCCACAGGAAGTGCGGGAGGATGTGCGGCGGAATATCGCGCTGCTCGCGCCCGCTGGCGGGTACGTGTTCAACACCGTGCACAACGTGCAGGCCGATGTCCCGCCCGAAAACCTGCTGGCGATGTGGGAGGCGTGGCGGGAATTCGGCACATATTGACAGGTAGCTGCAAAGGTTAGATAATGGGCACTTGCTGAATGCTGACGACCAGAATGCTTCCGAAGAAGAGGAGGGGTTTGTGGCGATGAAGGAAGTATTGCGACCTGAGGACCGTTATTTCGACCCGAATCCGCGGCAGCGGGAGATTGCATTGGAGTTGTACCATGAAGTGAAAGATCTACCATTGGTCTGTCCGCATGGCCATGTGGACCCACGCATGTTTGCCGACGCGGATTACTCGTTCGGGAGCCCTGCCGATCTGCTGATTATCCCCGATCATTACGTGTTCAGAATGCTCTATTCGCAGGGGATCGCGCTCGAGTCGCTCGGTATTCAACCACTCGATGGCAGCGCATGCGAGAAAGATCCGCGCCGGATCTGGCAGACCTTCGCGGACAATTTCTATCTGTTTCGCGGTACGCCGACCGGTATGTGGCTGGCGGATGAGCTGCATTTCGTGTTCGGGGTGCAAGAGAAACTGAGCGGGGAGTCCGCGCAGCGCATCTACGACCGGATCGTCGCGTGTCTGGCTTCAGCGGAATTCCGCCCGCGTGCGCTCTACCACCGCTTCAACATCGAGGTATTGTGTACGACCGACGCGGCGACGGATTCACTGGCACATCACCAGGCGATTCGGGAGTCGGGCTGGGATGGAAAAGTGCTTCCCACTTTCCGCCCCGATGCGGTCGTCAATATCGACGTGCCGGAGTGGCTCGACAATATCCGGAAACTCAGCGAAGTGACCGGGATCGACATCAAGGACTACAAATCATACATCTGGGCCCTGGAAACGCGGCGCGAATACTTCAAGGAGATGGGCGCGAGGGCCACCGATCATGGCGCGACATCGCCATACACCTGCGAGTTGTGCGAGAGGGAAGCCGATGAGCTGTTCCAGCGGGCGCTGCGCGACGAGGCAACGAGGGAGGATGCGGTCCGCTTCACCGGACACATGCTGATTGAAATGGCGCGGATGAGCATCGAGGATGGCCTGGTCATGCAACTGCATTCCGGTCCGCATCGCAACCACAACCTGGGCGTATACGATCGCTTTGGTCCGGACCGGGGCTGCGACATCCCCCTGCAAACGGAATTCACGCGTAACTTGCATAAGCTGCTGAACAAATATGGCAACGACCCGCGATTGACGCTGATCCTGTTCACGGTGGATGAAACGACCTTTTCGCGCGAGCTCGCCCCCCTGGCCGGTCATTATCCGGCGGTGAAGCTGGGGCCGCCGTGGTGGTTCTACGATAGCCTGTATGGCATGTCCAGATATCGCAAATGGGTGTGCGAGACCGCGGGCCTCTATAATACGGTGGGCTTCAATGACGACACGCGCGCCTATCCATCGATTCCCGCGCGGCACGACCTGGCCCGGCGCGTAGATGCCAACTGGATCGCCGAGCTGGTCGTGCGCAGCGTAGTCGATTTGGACGATGCCCGCGAAATGATCGTCGATGCGGCCTACCGCTTGGCGAAGAAAGCGTACAAACTGGACTGATCGGAGATTTCCAGCGGTTGCATGAGGTGAGAACAACGGATGCGCGGGATGAGGCGGAGCGAAATCCGTTCAATCCTGCGCATCCGCGTTATCGAGCAAGCGCTGTCAACGATCGGCGAGACGAATTGCACCGCAAGGC
>ENA-OSEO01005293-OSEO01005293.1-sediment-metagenome-genome-assembly--contig:-NODE-5293-length-12563-cov-24.805142_pt1 | contig 12563 bp, 9 predicted proteins | sample MGYA00237883_ERZ534232 | MGnify/ENA metagenome assembly ERZ534232
CATCCCCACATGATGCCCTTGTTAAAGGCGATTTTCCGGTTCCGTTCTTTTCGTTTTTCTTCACTCTTTTCAATATCTTCTACATAGATTTGGCACAGGAGAAGTGTTATGCCGACCATCGCAAAGGAGGCTAGAAACGGGGCGTGGTATCCCAGATGCGCTGCCAGGTAGGCCCCGACAGGAGGTCCCAGAAGGCTTCCGGCGGTCATTGAATTCTGGAAGAGGCTAAGGTTTCCGGGCAGTCGGTCTTTGGGCAATATACGTGTAATCATGAATAGACCCACCGTCGATGCGCCGCCTAAAGCGCCCTGGAAAAGCCTTAGCACCAGAAGCAGAGGGAGACTTTTGGTAAAGCCCATAAGGAGAAAGATAATCCCGCTGCATAAGAAGGGGATCTGAAACAGGAGCTTAGGGCGAAACTTCGAGGTCAGGCCTCCCCAAAAAGGGGCGACCAGGGCGGCAAGAAAGGAGTTTAGTCCCATGATCATTCCGATCCAGATCATCGTTTCAGCGGACGTATAAGGGCTTACCTTGATGATGTAAAAGGGCATGAAGGACATGACGACGTTGAAGCAGAAGGCCAGCCCGAACTGGGAAAGGAGGATGGAATAGACGCCCCCCTCCCCTTGCGGGGGGGGGTTGGGGGGAGGGGAGCGGCGTCTCCGCTGGGTACGGGTGTTGTCAGTTGCTCGTCACCGTGATGCGTGATGCGGTTGCGCGGGCTCTCGATTTCCCGGGACGCTCTTCACGGAACACGGAACACGGAACACGGAACACGGAACACGGAACACGGAACACGGAACACGGAACACGGAACCACCGCATTTCCTCACGGCCTCCCCTGATGCGTTAGAATCCCCACAGGCCATCCAGCGGAACCAACGAGGACCCACCTTGAACGACCGGCAGTCCGGCAACTCCTTCGTGGAGAGCTTCAGGAGCTCGGCTCCTTATATCCACGCCCATCGCGGCCGGACCTTCGTGGTGCTGTTCGGCGGTGAGGCGGTGGCCGATCCCAACTTTCCCGCCCTTATCCACGATATCGCCCTGCTCAACTCCCTCGGCGTGCGCCTGGTGCTGGTGCACGGGGCGCGGCCCCAGATCGAGGAGCGACTGCGCGCCCGCGGCACCGAGATCCAGTACCGGGACGGCCTGCGGGTCACCAGCGCCGAAGCCCTGGTGGGGGTGAAGGAGGCGGCGGGGACCGTGCGGGTGGAGATCGAGGCGCTGCTCTCCATGGGGCTGGCCAACTCGCCCATGGCCGGGGCCGGCATCCGGGTGGCATCGGGTAATTTCGTCACCGCGCGGCCGCTGGGTGTGCGCAACGGCGTCGACTATGCCCACACCGGCGAGGTGCGCCGGGTGGACGTGCGCGCCATCGAGCGCATTCTTGCCGAGAACGCCATCGCGCTGCTCTCGCCGCTCGGCTATTCGCCCACCGGCGAGGTGTTCAACCTGAGCGCCGAGGATGTGGCCACGGCGGTGGCGGTGGAGCTGAAGGCGGACAAGCTGCTGTGCCTGGTGGAGAGCGAGGGGCTGCTGGATCCGGCGGGCGCGGTGGTGCGGGAGCTCTCTCCCGCCCAGGCGGAGCGGGTGCTGGAGAGCGGCCGCGAACTGCCAGAGGATGTGGCCCGGGCGGTGGTGGGGGGCATCTACGCCTGCCGCTCGGGCGTGCGCCGCAGCCACCTCATCAGCCGGCGCATCGACGGGGCCCTGCTGCGGGAGCTGTTCACCCGCGACGGCGTGGGTACGCTCATCAACTCCGACTCCTATGACGCCCTGCGGCGGGCGAACATCGATGACGTGGGCGGGCTCATCGAGCTGCTGCGGCCGCTGGAGGAGAGCGGTGTGCTGGTGCGGCGCTCGCGCGAGCTGCTAGAGATGGAGATCGACCACTTCACCGTCGCCGAGCGCGATGGGATGGTGGTGGGCTGCGCGGCCCTCTACGCCTTTCCGGAGGAGGGGTTGGGGGAGCTGGCCTGTCTCGCCGTGCACCCCGACTACCGCGGCGGCGGCCGCGGCGACGAGCTGCTGCACAGCACTGAGCGCCAGGCCCGCGCCCAGGGGGTGCGGCGGCTGTTCGTGCTCACCACCCGCACCGCCCACTGGTTCCAGGAGCGTGGCTTCGAGCCGAGCTCGCTCAGCGACCTGCCCATGAGCCGCCAGGCGCTCTACAACTACAAGCGCAACTCCAAGGTCTTCATCAAGACCCTCTGAATATGCCGGACCGCAGCATGAACACGGAACAGTAAAGAAAAAAATTACTTTCCGCAGATTACACAGATTACGCAGATTGATTGCTCCGGGCAGTAGTTCTTCCACACCGGGTATTGAAACCGGAGCTGGCGTCCGTCTCGAAAGCAATCCCCTTCCGGCTCAGGCCGATGATTGGAAGATAACTGTCAGCCAATCTGTGTAATCTGCGGATGATCTGTTCTTGCCTTTCTGACGCCGGATAGCAGATCAGCCGGCGGGCCAGCCGAAGGGGCGCTTGGCCATCAGGTGCATGTGGATGTGGAACACCACCTGGCCGCCGCCGCGGTTGACGTTCACCACCAGCCGGTAGCCGTCCTCGGCCACCCCTTCCCGGGCGGCAATGGCCTTCGCTGCCTGGAGTAGCCGGCCCATCAGGTCGGTGTCCACTTCGCCGATGTCGTTGATGGTGGCGATGTGGCGCCTGGGGATGATCACCACGTGCAACGGGGCCTGGGGGTTGATGTCGTGGAAGGCCAGGACGTGGTCGTCCTCGTAGACCTTGTCGGCGGGGATCTCTCCGGCGGCAATCTTGCAGAAGATGCAATCCATGGGGCGTGCTCCATAGCCTGTCAGGGGGAACCAGCCGCCCATTCTACCCGCCGCGTGGGCGTTGTGAACCAGTTGGAAAAAGCCTCGATGGATTGGGACTGGATGATGAAAGGCGAAAAGCGCTCTTAACCGCAGGTTACGCTGATTAATGCAAGGACCATGGCTGGCATAGCCCGGATATCCCGTGGCCATGTGTCCATCAGCGCCAAGACGCTATTGGCGAAGGACGCAGGCCCTCTCCTGTAAGGCTTGTCGTTCGCCGGCCCCCAGGCGAGGCACACAACAATCTGTGCAAATCAGCGTAATCTGCGGTTAAAGCAGTCTTTGAATTCTTGTCTATTTCGGTCTTGCAGAAAGTCCCCGGCCGGGGTGGCCGGGGACCGGTACCGGCATCAGCCGCGGGCCTTCTGGCTCTTCTCCACGAGGTCGTGGACCATGGGCTCGAGGATGACCTCCATGGCGAAGCCCATCTTGCCGCCCGGCACCACCAGGGTGTTGCGGCGGGACATGAAGGAGTCGTGGACCATGCTCAGGAAGTAGGGGAAGTCCACACCCTTCGGGTCCCGGAAGCGGATGATCACGAAGCTCTCGTCCGGCGTGGGAATGTCGCGGGCGATGAACGGGTTGGAGGTGTCCACCGTGGGCACGCGCTGGAAGTTCACGTGGGTGCGCGAGAACTGCGGGGTGATGTAGTTCACGTAGTCGGGCATGCGCCGCAGGATGGTGTCGACGATGGCCTCGGCGGAGTAGCCCCGCTCCTTGGCGTCGCGGTGGATCTTCTGGATCCACTCCAGGTTGACGATGGGCACCACGCCCACGCCCAGATCCACGTGGCGGGAGACGTCCACGTCACCGTCCTTCACCAGGCCGTGCAGTCCCTCGTAGAAGAGGAGATCGGTATCCGGCTCGATGTCCTCCCAGGGGGTGAACTCGCCGGACTTGCAGCTGGTACCGAGGCGGGCGTTGTGCTGATCGGCCTCGTCCTCGTTGTGGAGGTAGTAGCGACGCTGGCCGGTGCCGGTTTCACCATAGGTCTGGAACAGTTCCTCGAGCTTGTCGAAGACATTGGCCTCCGGGCCGAAGTGGCTGAGGCTGCCGCCCTCCGCCTCGGCCTTGGCCACGGCCGCCTTCATCTCCGCGCGGTTGAAGCGGTGATAGGAGTCGCCCTCCACCACCGCGGATTTCAGGTTCGCGCGGAAAAACATGTGCTCGAATGCGGTCTTGACCGTACTGGTGCCGGCGCCGGAAGAACCGGTAATAGCGATAATGGGGTGCTTCTCGGACATCTCCCCCTCCCTCTAAATTCTTCGTAAGTTCTTTGACATCAATAAGTTATGATGCCGCCACGATTTTAGGTGGAAATCAGTATGCCGCCCGCCCCGGTGGATTGCCAATAAATCTCCGGGCGGGGCGATAGTCTTTGCTTATGGCCCGCGGGTACGGGGTTCCCGATTTTCACCACGAAGGCACGAAGGACACGGAGAAAAGACTTTAAAGACTGTTTAACCGCAGATTACGTTGATTGACGCTGATTACTTCCTGTAACCCATCTGCATTCCGGCGCCTGGCGGGTTCGTCCCTGCAGGTTTGACCTTACGCCGGGATGGTCAACGGGCCCCCTCCCCTTGGCAGGGTCAATCTGCGTAAATCCGCGTAATCTGCGGTTTATTCGTCCTTGTCTTTCTTCATGTCCTTCGCGGTGAATCCCTGCCGGTCTCGGTTCACGAGGCGTCGGGGTCGAGCCGCGCCCAGAGATCGTATTCACCGGTGCCGGTGACGGTCACCTCCACGCGGGCGCCGGGCTCCAGGCCGTGGCCGTCCTCCACCAGGACCACGCCGTCGATCTCGGGTGCGTCGGCGGTGCTGCGGGCCACCGCGCCGTCCTCGGTGACCGCGTCCACCAGCACCTCGATGCGCCGGCCGAGGCGGCGTGCCAGGCACCGGGCGCTGATCCCGGCCTGCAGTTCCATGAGCCGGTCGCGGCGCTCGGCCTTCACTTCCTCGGGTACGAGGTCGGGCAGGGCGTTCGCCGCCGCTCCCTCCACTGGCGAGTAGGTGAAGCAGCCCACCCGGTCGAGCTCCGCCGCCTCGAGGAACTCGAGCAACTGCCGGAAGTCCTCCTCCGTCTCGCCGGGGAAACCGGTGATGAAGGTGCTGCGCAGGGTCAGCCCGGGGCAGATTTCCCGCCAGGCCCGGATCCGCGTCAGGGCGTTCTCGGCGTGGGCCGGGCGCTTCATCAGCTTCAGGATGCGCGGGCTGGCATGCTGCAGGGGCATGTCCAGGTAGGGGAGGATGTGACCCTCGGCCATCAGCGGGATGAGCTCGTCCACGTGGGGATAGGGGTAGACGTAGAGCAACCGGACCCAGGCGCCGAGTCCGCCCAACGCGCGGGCCAGTTCGGTGATGCGGGTTTTCACCGGGCGGCCGTTCCAGAAGCTGGTGCGGTACTTCAGGTCGAGGCCGTAGGCGCTGGTGTCCTGGGAGATGACGTTGAGCTCCCGCACCCCGGCGGCCACCAGGTGCTCCGCCTCGCTGAGCACCTCGCCCGCGGGCCGGCTCACCAGGTCGCCACGCAGACCGGGGATGATACAGAAGGTGCAGCGGTGGTTGCAGCCCTCTGAGATCTTCAGGTAGGCGTAGTGGCGCGGTGTGAGCTTCAGCCCCTGGGGCGGTATCAGGCTGGTGTAGGGATCCGCCGGCGGCGGCAGGTGCTCGTGGATGTGTTCCATCACTTCGGCCGCGGCGTGCGGGCCGGTCACCGCCAGCACCTGGGGGTGGTGCTCCAGCACCGTGTCGCCCTTCGCGCCCAGGCAACCGGTGACGATGACCCGGCCGTTCTCGGCCAGGGCCTCGCCGATGGCGTCCAGGGACTCCTCCACCGCCGCGTCGATGAATCCGCAGGTGTTCACCACCACGAGATCCGCGCTGTGGTAGTCGGGCGCCACGTGGTAACCCTCGGCCCGCAGCCGGGTCAGGATGTGCTCGGAGTCCACCAGGGCCTTGGGACAGCCCAGGCTGACGAAGCCCACGCGGGGAATGTCACGCATCGGAGTGGAGGACATGGACGGCGACCGTTGTTCCGGGAGAGGCGCCGATCATACCACCGCCAGTGCCTTGGGCGCGTCGCCGGGTCCCGGACCGGCCGTGCGGATAAAGCATTGACCGCAGCTTGGCGTCATTGACGTTGATTTCGTTGCGTGGCTTCCGGACGGCATCGGGGTTGGCACGGTTGTTGCCGGTAGCAACCGGCGGGCTCCTCTGTTCAGGTAATCAACGAAAATCAACGCCAATCTGCGGTGCTCTTGGGTTTTTTCAACGGTTCTGTTCCCGCCAGCTCCGCACGGCCGTCTCGGCGGCGGGGTCGAGGGGGCGGGCGAGGAGGCCGCTGGGGCCGAGGACCACCGCGTAGCGGGCGCCGTCGCTGAGGGGCAGGTAGGCGGCGCTGCCGTAGACCGCATCCACCCAGGGCAGCCAGCGTCCGTGTTCCCGGGCCAGGGTCCAGAGATCGAGTCCGGCGGTCTCGGCGAGGGGGTGGACGCTGCGGGGACCGGTGCGTTCCCGGTCCGGGTCCCGCCAGCGGCCGCTGAGGCGTTCCAGGCGGTAGAGGTTGTCCAGGCCGAACAACCGCGCGGGTCCGCGCCAGGTCAATACCCGGGCGTCCAGCTGCCACTCGTCGCCTTCCAGGGAGTAGACGGCGCTGTCGCCCCCGGGAAGGGTGAGCAGGACCTCGAAGCGATCCGGTCCGGCGGCGGCGAAGGCGAGGATGGCCACCGGCCGCTCGGCGGTGAGACGGCTGTAGGTGTGCAAGTTGGCCGCCACCGAGCCGGCCAGCAGCGCCAATCCCAGCAGGAGCAGGCCGCCCATGCCGCGGCGGCCGCCTTGCAGCCAGCGGCGGCGGCGCCAGCTGTGCAGCGCCGCAATAAGCAGCACCCCCGCCAGCAGCAGGGCGGCGAGGGTGAGGGCGGCGGGGAGTTCGAGCGACATGGCGGGTGCGGGTACGGTATGGTCAGGACGTCATGCTGCCAGTCCCGGATGCCGTTGTCACGGCCACGCAGGCCCACTCCCGGCAATGGCCGCGAGGCTCGGGAGCGGGAGCCGGATTGCCGCGCGCTATGGATTCACGGGGCTGGGATAGTGGGGCACTCACCCGCAGCAACGCGGTTGCGCCCACCCGCCTTGGCGGCGTAGAGGGCGGTGTCGGCGCTGCGGATGAGGGCGTCCTCATCCCCGGCATCCTGCTCCGGGAAGGCGGTGTAGCCGGCGCTGACAGTGACCTGGATGGTCTGCTCGCCATCGTGAACGGGAGTTTCCGCGCACGTGTGGCGGATGCGCTCGGCCACCTGCCGGGCATCGACGCAGCCGGCGCCCGGCAACAGCACCAGGAACTCCTCGCCGCCGTAGCGCACCAGCACATCGCCATCACGCAGGCAGCGGCGGATGGCGTTGGCGGTGCTGGCGATGACCCGGTCGCCCACCAGGTGGCCGTAGGTGTCGTTGACCGTCTTGAAGTGATCGATGTCCAGCATCAGCACGCCGAGCGGCGCGCGGGTGCGCGCGGCCCGTTGGTACTCCTCGTGCAGGCGCCCCAGCCCGAAGCGGCGGTTGTAGGCGCCGGTGAGGGGATCCAGGGCCGCCAGCCGCTCCAGGTGATCGTAGGTGACGGCATTGTGCAGGGCCAGGCCGAAGCTGCGCTGGAACAGCTCCAGCAGCCGCAGGCGCTCCCCCGTGAGGGGACGGGTGCTGGCCAGGACCACCACGCCGAGGTTGACCGACTGGTAGGCGATGGGTACGACCACCACCTCACGGGGACGCAGATTGCCCACCAACGCCTCGATGACGATGTCCTCGGGCAGCTCCAGGCGCCGCAGCGCCTGGCTGCGCAGAGCCTCGCGGACATGATCGCTGTGGCGCAGCCGCTCGCGATCCTCCAGCCCGTGGCCGGCGATCACCTTGAGTTCGCCGCCCTGTTCCACCAGCACGGCGCCGGCCTGGGCGCCGGTATGGTTCAGCAGCTGGGTCAGGGCCCGTGCCGCCAGGGGGGCGAGCTCGAGCTGCCCGGAGAGCTCGCGGGAGAAGTCCCGTACCGCGTCCTCCACCTCGTGGGCGTTCATGAGCGCCTCCACCAGGCGGTTGAATGCGGCCGCGCTTTCCCCGAGCTCGTCCTGGGAGTCCACCGGAACGCTGCAGGTCTCGGGGCGGCAGCGGCTCCAGTCGTCGCTGTAGGTGGCCGAGCCGATGGATTCGGCCACCTGGTGCATACGCCCGGCGAGGAGCTGCAGCCGGGGGCGCACCACGCCCCGGGCCAGCCCGTAGTTGGCCAGGCCCACCGCCAGCCCGGCCAGCAGGGTGGCGCCGAAGAAACGGAGGGTGTAGACCTCTTCCGGAGGCAGGCCGAGCAGGGTGGCCAGGAAGGGAAAGGCGAGTCCCGCCAGGAGGCCCAGCCCCACCATCCAGCGGGCCAGATCGGTGAACAGCCTGCGGTTCGGACGTGGCGTGGGGTCGATGCGGCCGGATCGGGTCATGCCGAAGGCCGATCCAGCTCCCGGACCGTCATCTCGCCGCCATCGGCGAGGAGTCTGCGGATGCGTTCGTGCCAGTTGTGGCGGAAACGGGCGAGCACCTCCTCGTTCTTGTCGCCGTAGAGCAGGGAGAGGAGGTCCTCTCCGGTCGCCGGATCCGCAGGAATGGGGGTGGGATCGTAACTCAGGGTGACCACCTGGCCCGTGTCCAGCCGTTCGAAGGTGAAGGCGCCGGGACCGAAGATGGCCACGCCGTCGAAGCTGAGCAGGCCGCGCCGGATGTAGCGGCCGTGCAGTCCCTGGAAGCCGTTGTCGCCGGCGGAGCCGGTGATCAGGGTGAAAATCTGGCTCATGGGTCCGTTGATGCCCTGGTCCTCGGTGCCGGCGATGGTCACGCGCAGCTGCCCGCGTTCGGGCACGGCCTCGCCGTAGAGCAGTTCGACGGCGCGCTTGACCACCAGGAAGGCGCCCGCCACGGTGGGGCCGTAGTGGCCGGCGAGCTTGATCACGTCATCGAAGGTATAGGTCAGGATTCCGTCGTCCTCGCCAATGCCGAGCAGGGCGCCGAAGGGATCGCGGAAGCGGATGACGGGGGCGTCGGGGAAGAGGCGGCTCCACTCTGGAGTTGTCATTGCGTCGGGCCTGTTGTCGTTGTTGGGGCCTGCCCTGCCCTTAAATCCACAAATCGACCACCAGCGGCTCGCCCGAAGGGAGCCTACCGGAAGCGCCAGTCCTGCGTTGCGGCGCTAGGAAAGGGAACCCAGCCTTCCCCGCGTACCGCGCCTTGTCCTGACCCTTCCGGTGGGCTCTGATGACATATTTGTGGGTCAAGGGCAGGGCCAGCCTGGATTGTCAGGGGCTGCAGAAAAGCATAGCCCGCCCCGCCGCGGCCTGCAGCTTTCAGTGTGTGAACCGTGCCTCAACCCGTGGCGGTTTCCCGCGCTACCGCCCGGTAGCCGATATCGCGCCGGTAGTAGGCGTCCTCCCAGTGAACGGCGGCGACCCCGGCGTAGGCCCGCTGCTGGGCCTCTCTCACCGTGTCGCCCAGCGCCGTGACGCACAGCACCCGGCCCCCATGGGTGACCACCGCCTCGTTGTGCAGTGCAGTGCCGGCGTGGAAGACTTTGGTGTCGGCGCTGTCGGCCGCCTCGAGCCCGTGAATCACGTCGCCCTTGCGGTACTCGGCGGGATAGCCACCGGCGGCCATGACCACGCCCAGGGCGGCGCGGGGGTCCCACTCCGCCTCCACCTCGTGCAGCCGGCCGGTCACCGCCGCCTCCACCAGGGCGACCAGGTCCGAGCGCAGACGCATCATGATGGGCTGGGTTTCCGGATCGCCGAAGCGGCAGTTGTACTCCAGCACTCTGGGGGCGCCGTCGTCCGCGATCATCAGCCCGGCGTAGAGGAAGCCCGTGTAGGGCCGGCCCTCGGCGGCCATGCCGCGGACGGTGGGCTCGATCACATCGCGCATGGCCTGGGTCCAGATCTCCGGGGTGACCACCGGGGCGGGGGAATAGGCGCCCATCCCGCCGGTGTTCGGTCCGCGGTCGCCATCGTCGCGGGCCTTGTGGTCCTGGGAGGTGGCCATGGGCAGGATATGTTCGCCGTCCACCATGACGATGAAGCTCGCCTCCTCGCCGGTGAGGAACTCCTCCACCACTACCCGGTGGCCGGCCTCGCCGAAGGCGTTGCCCGCGAGCATGTCCCGCACCGCCGCCTCGGCCTCGGCCTCGGTCTGGGCCAGGATGACGCCCTTGCCGGCGGCGAGCCCGTCGGCCTTCACCACGATGGGCGCGCCCCGGGCGCGGATGTAGGCGACGGCCGCATCCACGTCGGTGAAGTTGCCGTAGGCGGCGGTGGGAATGTTGTGGCGGGCCAGGAAGTCCTTGGTGAAGGCCTTGGAGCCCTCCAGCTCGGCCGCCGCCTGGCTGGGTCCGTAGATGGCCAGGCCCGCGGCGCGGAAGGCGTCCACCACCCCCAGCACCAGCGGCGCCTCGGGACCGACGATGGTGAGCTCCACGCCGCGGTCGCGGGCCAGGTTCACCAGTCCCGCGATGTCATCCACGGCGACCGGCACGTTCTCCGTCTTGGCCTCCCGCGCCGTGCCGGCGTTGCCCGGCGCCACCAGCACCTGCTCCACCCGCTCCGACTGGGCCACCTTCCAGGCCAGCGCATGCTCGCGCCCGCCGCCGCCGATAATCAGTACCTTCATCAGAGTCTCTCCTGATTACTGGGATTGAACGCCAAGACGCCAAGACGCCAAGACGCCAAGACGCAAAGACGCCAAGACGCAAAGACGCAAAGACGCAAAGACGCCAAGACGCAAAGACGCAAAGGGGATGCGAGGTAAGGGGGCTCGGCCCATGGTCCTGCGCCTGGTGGGGGCGCTAAGCCAAATTGCCTTGGCCTTCCCCGTTCCTTCGCGTCTTGGCGTCTTCGCGTTGAATGGTTCCCGCCGCTGTTGCCTCAGTGGCGGAAGTGCCGCATGCCGGTGAAGACCATGGCCATGCCGTGCTCGTCGGCCGCGGCGATGACCTCCTCGTCGCGCATGGAGCCGCCGGGCTGGATGACCGCCTTGATGCCCACGCTGGCGGCGTTGTCGATGCCGTCGCGAAAGGGGAAGAAGGCGTCGGAGGCCATCACCGAGTCCTGCACCTGGAGCCCCGCCTGCTCAGCCTTGATGGCGGCGATGCGGGCGGAGTTCACCCGGCTCATCTGCCCGGCGCCCACGCCGATGGTCATGCCCTCGCGGCCGTAGACGATGGCGTTGGACTTGACGAACTTGGCCACCCGCCAGGTGAAGAGGAGGTCGGTCATCTCCTGCTCGGTGGGCTGACGCTTGCTCACCACCTTCAGATCGTTGGTGAGCAGCAGGTCGGCATCTTGTACCAGCAGGCCGCCATTGACCCGCTTGAAGTCGAGCGTTTGCCCACCCTCACCCCAGGTGCCGCACTCGAGCAGGCGCACGTTCTTCTTCTCGCTCACCACCTCGATGGCTTCCTGGGAGACGGACGGGGCGATGATCACTTCCACGAACTGGCGCTCGATGATGGTGCGCGCCGTGTGCCCGTCCAACTCGCCGTTGAAGGCGATGATGCCGCCGAAGGCCGACTCGGGATCGGTGGAGTAGGCGCGGTCATAGGCAGTCACCAGATCGGCGCCGAAGGCCACGCCGCAGGGGTTGGCGTGCTTGACGATGACGCACGCAGGCCCTTCATCGAACTGCTTGACGCACTCCAGCGCCGCATCGGTGTCGCCGATGTTGTTGTAGCTCAGCTCCTTGCCCTGGATCTGGCGGGCGCGGGCGATGGAGCCGGCCGGTGCGTCGCGCTCCACGAAGAAGGCGGCCTGCTGATGGGGGTTCTCGCCGTAGCGCATGGCCTGCACCTGCCGCACCTGCAGGTTGAAGGTCCGCGGGAAGGCGCTTCTGCCGCCGTCGGACTGGATCGTCCCCAGGTAATTGGCGATGGCTCCATCGTAGCCGGCGGTGTGCTCGAAGGTCTTCACCGCCAGGTCGAAGCGGGTGGCGGGGCTGACCGCGCCGTCGTTCGCGCCCATCTCCTCCAGCACGCGTTCGTAGTCGGCGGCATCCACCACCACGGTCACCGCCGCGTGGTTCTTGGCCGCCGCGCGCAGCATGGTGGGTCCGCCGATATCGATGTTCTCGATGGCGGTGGGCAGATCGCAGCCGGGCCTGGCCACCGTCTGCTCGAACGGGTAGAGGTTGACCACCACCAGGTCGATGGGAGGGATACCGTGCTGCTCCATCACCGCCTCGTCCACGCCGCGACGGCCGAGAATGCCGCCGTGGACCTTTGGATGCAGGGTCTTCACCCGGCCGTCCATCATCTCCGGGAAGCCGGTGTGGTCGGAGACCTCCACCACGGGAATGCCGTTCTCGGCCAGCAGCCGGGCGGTGCCGCCGGTGGAGAGAATTTCGACGCCGCGCTCCTGCAGGCGGCGGGCGAAATCGACCACGCCGGTCTTGTCGGAAACACTGATGAGTGCGCGGCGGATGGGGGTGGAATCAGTCTGGATGGGCATAGGATGAACCGTTGTGATTTGGGTGGCCAAAGACAGGAGAAGAGCGGGGATTATACCTCATCAAGTGAAGGGTGATGGGTGATGGGTGATGGGTGATGCGTGAGTGCGTGAGTGCGTGAGAGCCTGTCAGGAATTTTGTGTTTGTGAGCCATACTGACCCCCCCATAGGAGGGAGCAGATATGGCGAAGAAGAAG
>ENA-OSEO01005295-OSEO01005295.1-sediment-metagenome-genome-assembly--contig:-NODE-5295-length-12561-cov-3.330823_pt1 | contig 12561 bp, 11 predicted proteins | sample MGYA00237883_ERZ534232 | MGnify/ENA metagenome assembly ERZ534232
GCCCTTGCCTTCTGCTAACGGTTGGTGCAATCAACCTCCGTAGGGGTCTCTCACCCCCTAGCCAGCGCCCATGCTGGACGCACCAGACGACGAGGGCACCTCGCGGGTGCCCTCAGTGCTTCTCCACGCCGCGAACCCGCTGCCCTGGCGATCAACCCGGCTCAGAGGGCGCGGCTTTCGGCATGCACTCCACAACACGGCCCAGTTTCTCCAGATAGGCCAGGAACGCGCGACGGCCTTCCGCCGTTAACCGGTAGACACTCAACGGGATCTTTCCTCTGAACGTCTTCTCGACTTCCACGTACTCCACATCCTGCAACCTGGAGAGGTGCGACGACAGGTTTCCCTTGGTCAAGCCGGTCTCGCGCAACAGGTACAGGAAATCGGCACTGTCCATCGCGTACAGCATCGTCACCAACATCAGCCGGGCTGGCTCATGAATCACTCGATCTACCTCAGCAATCCGCCGGAATTCCGTACCCATACGCGCCTCCTTAACACGTGCCACGCACGATTCAACCTCAGACAACAGCCCGATCCTGTAGCATGCACTCAGTCCGCGATCGCCACTGCCAGCAGCGCTACCGGCTCTCCGGCAGCGCCTGACAGCACGAGCAGGTTATCACCCGGCTCGACCCGCAGCGGGATGTCCAGTTCAGTGACTCCGCTTCCCAAATCGTACCTGCCGGGCGTATCGCCAGCCCCGCTGATTGTCACGGAACAATCCGCCACGCAACGCAGCCGCAGTTGCAACGTCACATTCCGTGCTGCCGGACTGTGCACGACGACTTCGGCAGCGCCAGCGACCAGCCGTTGCGCCTCGCCAGCGACTACCTGTTCCTGCGTCCATCCGCCCCCCAGCCGGACGAAAGGTACGGCAGATGCGTGCGGCTCGACCTCGTAAACGATCAGACGTTCGTCACGATACACGGGTTGGCGCGCGCCGAAGGCGCGCTCCGTGAGAGCCAGGGTAGCGCGGCGCTGCTCCTCTTCCGGCATCTGGTACAGATCGACGACCACGTAGCGGATAGCGAATGCATCGAGTACGCTCAAAGCGGTATCCTCGGGGTTCCCCTGCACGACATGGGGCATGCCGGGGCGGCGCAGCTCCTGCAGAAACGGCGTACGATCGACCAGCGACAGCGGGTTGTCGCGCGACGTGTAGGCCGAGGTGAGACGTTTCCCGTGCACCGTCTGGTACAGCAGGTAATTGGGACGGTCCCAATCCAGCGGCAAATTCAGCACCGCATAATCTTCCCGGTCAGCGGCCAGGGTGAAATAGAAGGACGGCGTATCCGGTGGGGACAGCGGATATGGGATCGCCAGAAACTCGAAACAGATGGCAAGGGCCAAAATTCCCCCGAGCGCATTAGCCTTGCGTCCTGCCGCGTTCGTATCCCGCAGCAGCGCCGCCAGCCCCATGCCCGCCAGGACGCCCAGAGACAACATGACCATCACATCCAGGCGACTCACCGACCTGGATATGTCCATGAACGGCACCAGACGATTGAGCCAGCCATACGGCAGCACGACCGTCCCTACGAACGGCAACTCGCTCTGCCCGGCGACGTGCAAGACCGGCCCAAGCGAAAGCACCCCGAAAAACAGCGTACTGCTCGCCCAGAACCACCGCGCTTTACAGCGAGAGCGGAGCAACGCGTACACCGCCAGACCGAGCGGGACGAAACCGGCGAAGATCAACCGCTCCGAAGTCGTCGTCGTGAACCGCTCGCTCAGCTGGCGGGTCAGTTCGCCCCACAGCGGATGCAGCTCGTTGGGTGTCACGTACGCGAGCAGATCTGCGGAGAGACGCAGCACATGAGCCGGATCCGGACGCATGTAATTGGCCCGTTGCACTTCCAGCACCATCGGCAACCACAACGGCAACAGCACCAGCCCCGCCAGACCTCCACCGACGATGACGGCCACGAACGCGGATGCACGCAGCCGTCGCGTCACCATCACGTATAGCAGATACAGCCCCGTGAAGAGGACGAGATACATCAGGTAGTACCAATCGCACAACCCGACCAAGACCATGAAGAGCGACATCCAGGCTGCATTCCAGCGCTGCGCTCCGCAAAATAGCCGTTGACCACGCGTGGCATCCGCTTCGACCGTGCGCAACAGGTACAATACGTAGAATGGAAGCCATTCCAAAGAGAAAACCTGCATGTGGCCGAGCAGATGCGCGAAATGAAAGGGAGAAAACGTGAATACGATGCCGGCAAGCACCGCCGGCCATAGCGCGCGTGTCACATTGCGCAATACGTAACGGGCGAGCAGGTAGGCCCCCACACCGCCGACCGTGAACGAAAAGAGGACGACTGCATTGTAAGCCAGCACCAGCCCGCCCGCCAACTGCACCGGTAACGCCCACAGTCCGTTGAAGGGGTTGAGCGTATGGAAATACAGACTGACCCCTGCCGGGTAATCGAGAAAGGTCGTGAAATACGGGAATTGGCCCAGATCGAGCAGGGCCTGCTTGATCCACCACAGGTTCCAGTAGTTTTGCCAGCCATCGAAGCCATCCCCCGGGATTGCCGTAGTCAGATGCAGGATCACAGGATACGTCATGACCAACGTCATGACGAAATAGGCCAGTGGGATTAGAAATGATCTGCGTCTCGTTTCACTCATAGTCAGCCGATTCAGGGCCCTCCCCGCTCCACGAATACCCCTATTATCTACATTTTTGGCATAATTCCAACCCTGCGGCATACCACCGCTCCGACATACAGCGCATCGCCTCTTATCCCAGTCCCGTCTCCACCGATCTTGGACGCATCCCGTTCCAGACCTCAGGGTGCGTCCGGAAACTTTAGGGCCGGCGAGCAATGGGCAGATCGGGTTTGCCCCGTGATCTGCCAGGTGCACACGACTCTCTCCGTGCCGGTCAAGACTGTGCCAATCTTGGGTGCGTTCCGTGTGCGACGGAGCCCGCGTGAACGGGCCACCAGACCCCCGCATGGCCTGTGCGGAGATTGGCCCAGTCTGCTCCAGTGGGCGTGCTCTCTTGCGCAGCGGTCGTCTCAAAGACGCTACACTTGTCGCCACAAATCCTGGCTGCACTGGCGACCGCCGGTCGCCCCTACGCATGGAATGATGGGGAGCGCAGCGGTCGTGTCACAGGCGCTACACTTGTCGCCACAAATCCGGACTGCACTGGCGACCGCCGGACGCCCGCCGTAGACCGGCCAGTCTGACACCGGCTACGCACCCGTGACCTCGTCCCAACGGCACGCAGTTGGTGTCCGTGCCATCCGATGGTACAATATGCCCGTAGCAGACGCCGGCAGGCAGTCGCGCAGTGGGCAACACAGCCGACGGTCGTGGGCGAGAAAGGGCATATTCATGGAGGACAATTTGGAGCAAATTACAGAGCACCTGTACTACGTTGAGGACACCTGCAGCGTCTACGTCGTTCACGCAGACAAATTCTGCCTGATCGATTGTGGTACCGATAGCATCCGCCACGATTGGCCGGTCGATCGCGTGTTGCTGACCCATTTCCACCGCGATCAATGTGCATCCGCCGCCACCTGGCAGAAGCGGGGAGCGCAAATCACCATACCGTTTTGCGAACGGCGTTACTTCGAGGAGGCGGACCTGCTCCGCGCCTCCTACGATATCTTCGATAACTACACGGCGCATTACCCGGGCTTTACCTGCGCGGAGGACATTGTCGCAGATGGCTACGCGCGAGATTACGAATCGATCACCTGGAATGAGCTCCGCTTCGACGTCGTGCCCCTGCCCGGCCACACGTTCGGCTCGGTCGGGTACCGCTTCGAGTTGGACGGGCAGAAGATCCTGGCGGTGGGAGACTTGCTCAAGTCCCCCCACCAGTTGTGGGAATACTACTCCAGCCAATGGAACTATATGGACTTCACAGGACACACCCACCTCCTGGAAAGTCTGAAGCACATTGCATCCCTGGACCTGGATCTCGTCTTGCCCGGCCACGGGCGGCCATTTCGCTTCGATGCAGCCGAGCTCAACGGGCTGCGCACGATGCTGGAGCGGCTGTACGAGATGTTCTACGACAGACCGTATACCTATTTCGTGCCCAGGTTCCGCCCGATCACCCCGCACGTTTTCGAGGTGACGAACAGCTCGGCCAGGACGTACATCATCAAGGACGACGCCGGCCACGCACTGTTCATCGATTGCGGCTACATGGACACCGCACCGATCCAGAAGAACCCGCACCGTTTCATCGATCATCTAACCGGACAGCTCAAACCACAGCTCGATATCGAACAGGTCGAATGGTTTGTGTGTTCGCACTATCACGACGACCACCTGGCAGGATACCCCTGTCTGCGCGCCCGCTATGGCACCAGGCAAGTCGCGTCTCCCGAGCTGGTCGATATCCTGACGCACCCGGAACGGTACGAAATGCCCTGCCTCCTGCCTGAGGGGGTCACAATCGATCTGGTCGTCAACCGCGACGAGCCGTTCCAGTGGCGCGACAGCGTGACGCTCTATATCGATCAGCAGCCCGGGCAAACGTTGTACAACCAGATCCTGCGTTTCGAAGCGTTCGGGCGGCGCTTTATGTCGATTGGAGACAACATCTCGGGACTGAGCTTCGCCGAAGAGCGCAACTACATCTACTCCTTCATCCCCAAGAACCGTGCGCCACTGTCCAGCTACAGCGCGATGCCGGAACAAGTCCTCGACAATTGGCCGGACTTTATCCTCACCGGGCACGGTGGCGCCATTCCGTGCGACGAACGGGTCGAACAATGGCACGAGTGGATGGAGGAGTGGCAGACGGATTGGACCAGGCTGATGGGCCAACCGCATCCCGACATGGGGATGGATCCCCGCTGGGTCGAGTTTTATCCCTACAAGAAACGTGTCGCGCCCAACGAGGTGGTGGTGTTCCAGGTGAAGATCACCAATTACCACGACACGCCCAGCCACTGCGCACTGCACTTTCATTCCGGCGACGACGTGACGATTTCACCCGAGACCACGGAACGTAACATCCCACCGCGCGCCCTGGCGAACGTCGACGTCACCGTAACCGTGCCCGGTTCATTTCGCACCCACTCGCTGCCGGTCATCGCGGATATCACCTGGAACGGTCAACGGCTTGGACCGGTTGCGGAAGCCATCCTGTACTGGTAGCCTGGCCGGGGAAGCGCACCGCGGACTCGCCACCCCACAAGCGTGACCGGCAACAGCCACACGCCCTGCGCTCCCCAGACTGCGCCAACCCGTGACCTGTTCCCCCGACCTGGCCATCCACGTGAACGGACGGCCAGACACACCCAAAGCGTGCACCTGGATTGGCCCAGTCCCGGTGCGCAGACGTGTTCCAGCGAACGTGTCGCCGCGCAGGCGCTGCGCTCGTCGCCAGAATCCTGGCGACATCCCGCGCGTGGTCTTTTGTGTTCTTCGTCCGTTTGTGGTAAATTTAGCAGACATCACAAACCATCATAGCGAGGTGATATGCTATCATGAGCCAGTTTCAATCTTCCCTGGAAGGCAAGGTCGGTATTCTGACGGGTGGGACCAGCGGCTTCGGTTACGAGATCGTCGACGCAGTGCTCGCCCGCGGGGCAAACATGGCGGTCTTCTCCGTCGATACATTGACCGACGAACAGATGGCCGCTGTACGCGCGCGGGGCAAGGGCAAGGTCAGCTACTGGACCCGCGACATCATGGCGGACGGAGCATCGGAGGATATTGTCAACCTGACGATGGAGCAGTACGGACGGGTCGACTTCGTGATCGCCAATGCCGGCTTCGCCATCCGCTTCGAGCAGCCATTGCTCGATCTCCCGGAAACCGAGCTGCGCAAAGCGATGCGCACGCAGTTCGAGGTCTTCCCGATTTGTTTCGCCACGCTCGCGCTCGCTGCCGCGCGGGTCATGGCCCCGCGCTACGCGCACATCGCGCCGGATGAATGGGGACACCGGCCCGATTCCGGTGCAATCATCGTCACGCTTTCAGAAGCGGCACTGAACCCACTGCGCGACGACTTGTTGGCCTATTCCGCGGCCAAGTGGGCGAACTGGGCAGTCATGCGCAGCCTGGCGGCAACGCTGGGACCCAAGAACATCCGTGTGAACGGCATTGCGCCCGGTTTCGCCAACACGGCCGGCCCCAGAAAGTTCTACGACCGGTTCCCCAACATCAAGGCCGACATCGAGGAACGCTGCCATTTGAAACCCTCGTTCATTCATCCGGGGGCCGTCGTGCCGGCCGTGCTGTACCTGCTCACCGACAACTATGTGACGGGTGAGGCCATCGCCCTGGATGGTGGTTACAACATCAACATGTGCAACTACTTCCAATAGCAAACACGCACCGGTCGCACTCCAAATCGATACACTGCCCGGGTTTCCTCGCGCTGTGCCACGCGCGTGGGGGAACCCGTCTTGCCCCTTGAGCACGCCGGCCCCCACGACTACGATGGGCCCGGATGCACGCCCGCGGACGGGAGATCGAGCACGAAAGTCGTGCCTTTGCCGGGTTCGCTCTCTACGCCGATCTCACCGCCATGCGATTGGACCAACTGCCTGGCAATCGCCAACCCCAGCCCGCTCCCGCCTCCGCCGGTATGGGTCCGCGCACGATCCCCGCGCCAGAAACGCTGGAAAACGTAAGGCAAATCCGCTTTCGGGATGCCCTCTCCCGTATCCCGCACACTGATCCGCACACCGTCTTCGCTTGGACAGGCGCTCAACGAGATCGTTCCGCCCGACGGCGTGTGGCGCAACGCATTCCCCAGCAGATTGCTCAGCACCTGATCGAGACGCATCGCGTCCCCGCGAATCACCATCCTGTCCGGCGACCCTTCCGTACGCACCTCCAGGCTGATCCCGGCCAGCTCGGCTTGGCCGCTGAAGCTCGTGCCGGCATCCGCAAGGAGCTCCGCGACATCCACATCCGCATGCTCCATCGGCAACTGGCCGGCTTCCGCCAGCGAGAGAGTGCGCAAGTCTTCGACGAGACGCGCCAACGCGCGTGTCTCGCTCAACGTCGCCATGATGTGCTCCTCGGTCGGCGCATAGATGCCGTCCAGGATCCCTTCGAGATTGCCCTGGATGATATGCAACGGGGTACGCAGCTCGTGGGCCACATCGGCGGTCAGGTTGCGGCGCTGCTGGTCCGCACGCTGGATCTCCTCGGTCATCCGGTTGAACGAGCGCACCAGACGGACGAACTGCTCCGGAGAGCGCTCGGGCACCGGCACGCGCACGCTCAGATCCCCATCCGCGACCAGATCCGCCGCCTGCATGACGTCGGCCAGTGGCGCAGCGACACGCTGAAAAGCCACATAGCCGATCACACCGCCACCAACCAGGAATCCTACGGCCAGCAGGAAGCCCACGAACCAGGCCACACCGGCCAATTGTCCCGCCGTGCGCAGGATTTGGCTGGCAATCCATACGGTAACCACCGTGCCACCCACCAGCAGAAAGCCCAGAAAACCGAAGACAACCACCAACCGGACAAACAACAATCCACGCGTGCGCCGCGTCCGTTTCGCCCAGAAGGCAAAGTGGGCCTCTCCGTCCTCGTGGACGTCGGGCCACTGGCCGAACGCCGCCTGGTGCCGCGAGCGATACATCCGCGCCGCAGCATGGTGTTTGTTCGCATGCTCCCGCCATTCGCCCGCTTTGGAGCGAAAATCGCTGCTGAACTTGCGCCATTCGTCCTTCGCCCGGTCGAAGAGCTGCGAGATCTCCTTACCGTGCTCGTGGCGCACCTGCTCCGCCAGCTCCTCTATGTCGCGCTTGATCTGGTCGAACAGCGATTTGTCATGTTCGGGGGATGGTTTGCGCACGACGCTCACACCTCATCCGTGAATCGATACCCGATTCCATACACGGTCAGCACGTAACGGGGCTCCAGGGGATCGACTTCCAGCTTGCGCCGCAGGTTCTTGATGTGGGCATCGATGCTGCGATCGTAACCGTCATACGCGACGCCATGCAAACGGTCCAGCAGCTGCGCCCGCGAAAAGGTCTGTCCGGGATGCTGCGCGAGCAATGCCAGCAGGGTAAACTCCATGCGCGTGAGATGGATTTCCGCGCCGCCACGCGTCAGCCGGTGCCCCTCCAGGTCGATCTCCAGATCGCCGGCGCGGATCAACCCGGACTGATACCCGTCACCTTGCACGCGGCGCAACACTGCGCGTACGCGCGCCACCAGCTCGCGTGGGGAAAACGGTTTACTGATGTAGTCGTCCGCACCCAGCTCGAGCCCGATCAGCCGGTCGGCTTCCTCCACCCGTGCGGTCAGCATAATGATCGGCACGCTGGAGGTACGCCGCAGTGCCCGGCACACATCGAGGCCATCCATCGCCGGCAGGTTGAGATCGAGAACGATCAGGTCGGGGCGTTCCTGCCGCGCCACAGCCAACGCAGTCACCCCATCCGTGGCGGAGACGACGCGGAAGCCGCTCTGCTCCAGATAATCGCGCGCCAGTTTCACAATCTTCGGCTCGTCATCCACAACCAGAATCGTCTCGTTCATCGCACAGCATCCTCAGCGTCATCCAACGTCAGCTCCCAACAGCGCTTCCGCTGGTCTGGCAATTCTTCGCAAAGAGCAAAACCCGCTTGCTCTGGCGGCAGAGACCGAAACAGCCGGTCTCCTCGATACTGGAAATCCCTGTCGCCTCGTCCATGTGCTCGATCGTGCACGCCATGACTCCGCTATCCCGCAGCACGCGGTGCAGCTCGCGCAGCACACCTTCCGGATCACCGAGCATGTGGAATACATCCAGCAGCAGGACCACATCGACACTCTCGGCGGGCAGCCCGGTCGCCCGATTGGACAGAATCGTCTTCACGTTGGCAAGACCCTGCTTCTTCGCGATGTTTGCGACCTTTTGCACGGCCAACGGATGAATATCCAGTGCATACACAGTGCCTGCCGGTCCAACGCGCTTCGCCAGCGACGGCTCATATCTCCCCGGCCCGCACCCATAGTTCAGCACGACTGAACCCGTGCGGATGCCGACTTCATCGAGCAGCGCATCCGGCGATACGAACAAATCGACAACTTTGAAGGCCAACGACATCATATTGAAAGCGATACCCGGCATGGGCTTGTCCACGTCACATTCTCCTCTTTCACTAATTTACCACAAATCTACCGAAAAGCAATCACCGCGGCGCGGGGCGCTCAGGAACTTTGGCGACAAGTACCACCACTGTGCCACACCCGATGCGCTGGCGAACACGCCCGCTGGGCAAGAAGGTAGGCGTGTAAACCTGGCAGAGCACGCTGCAAAAGCAACCGGTCCACTGCGCGCTGGCCTCCCCAGAATCCCGGACGCCCCGCAGCGGCTGCTATGGGGTTTCCCGGTGACCTTTGACTCTGTCAGGCAAGGTAGCCTTCCTGGTACCGGCCTCCTGATACAGACGGTCGGGCAACTTCAGCGCTGCGACAACAGCCGCACACAGCAGTGCAATCGCACAAATCAACACCGCGTGCGTCATGCCGGCGACGAATGCACTGTCGGCTGCCTCCATGAGCTGTGCGGCAATCGCGCTATTCACTTCACCTGCGGCAACATGGGCACTCTGTAACCCCTCACGCAACCTGTCCAGCAGTCCCGCCGGAATACCCGGTAGAGCTACCGTCTCGATCACCTCGAGATAGCGAATGTTTGCAAGCGCGCCCAGCACTGCGATGCCGAGCGCCGCGCCGATCTGTCGTGTCGTATCGTTCATGGCGCTGCCGATGCCTGCTCGTCCAGGTGGCACACTCGCCATCACCGATTCGGTAGCAGCGGGCCATAGCACACCCAACCCAACCGCGAAGATCACCAGCAGCGGGGCAATTGTCACGTAGCTGCTCGTTTCACCAGCCAGCGCGCTGAATCCGAACAAGCCGGCAGCCGCCAGGCCCATCCCCAACGTAACTGTCCACTTGATACCTATGGCATTCGCCAACCGTGAGGACAACAGGTTGCCAACGATGCTCGAAAGCGCCACAGGCAAAATAAGCAAGCCCGCAACGGCTGCACTGAATCCGAGTACGGATTGCAGATACTGCGTCATGAAGAACAACACACCGAACAACGCGAACAGCCCCAGAACGAGCTCGAAATTGGCAACCGAGAACAAGGGGTTGCGGAAAAAGCTCAACGGAAGCATCGGCTCGCGTGCGGTAGCCTGGCGAACGAGAAAAGCCAACAGCAGCACACCCGCAGCGACAAACGTCATCCAAACGTGCGGCCCAGCCCAACCGGTGGAGCCTGCTTCGATGATGCCGTAGACCAATGCGAACAACCCGCTGATCGACAGAATCACGCCCGGGATATCGATCGGGCGCGCTTCGGGATCGCGTGATTCTGCGACGAAACGCCACCCACCCCACAACGCGACCGCGATGACCGGCAGGTTGATGAAGAATACCGCGTTCCACGAGAACTGCTGCACCAGCAAGCCCCCGATCAGCGGCCCGAGCGTGCTGCCGACACCGAACACAGCGGACCAGACACCAATTGCTTTACCACGCTCTTTGGCATCACGGAACGTCGCCGTGATGATCGACAGCGTCGCCGGCATCACCATCGCCCCGCCGACGCCGAGAAACGCGCGTGCGGCAATGAGCATCTCGGTCGAGCGCGCGAAACCCGCCGCGAGCGACCCGACTCCAAACCACACCAAGCCGATCTGCAACACTCGCTTACGCCCTATCCGGTCTCCCAGCGCGCCCATCGTCAAGAGCAGCGCGGCAAACACGAGGATGTAGGCATCGACAATCCACTGGAGGCCGCTCGCAGTCGCGCCCATCTGATTCGCAATCGACGGCAGTGCAACGTTGAGGACAGTATTGTCAAGGCTAATGACCAATAAGGACAGGCAAACGAACACCAGGGCTTTCCATCGATTCTGATCGAACTGTTCCATTCGGACTCTCCTGAAATATTGGGAAGATCTGTCGCGCAACCCGCTGGTTATTACACAACGACCCGGCAGCACGACTTCAACATGATATCACCGCCAGCGCATCGTACATCGCGCCCCGGCCAAGTCGAGACGTGCCTTCGTTAGTCGGATCGTCCTCGCCTTGCAGACTCCACGAGCCGGACACCGGACGTGTACACCGCAACGCGCCCACTCCACAACCGGTATCGCTCAACCACACACCGGATTGTGAAGTGGGCCAGCGGATCAGCCGATCCTACGAGATGTCGTCCGCGCACTCGTCACGTTCTCCACCTTCAGCGCCAGCGGTCTGTTTGGGCTGCTGGTTTCGCTCGCGATTCCCCGCGTGTGCCTTGCGCGCACATCTCCACGTCCACGTATCCGAGCCGAACGTGAAGTGCGTCCCGTCCGCCGTTCTCCAGGTATGGGCGGCAAATGCCCTGAGGGCCAACCCAACCAACAACACGAGCAACAGCAGAAACAGCAGCATGCCAAAGCCGCCACCCACCGGACCGGCCCCGAACATCCCGCCCGGGTAGCCGAATTGCAGCGGCAACGCCAGCATCGCTTCGTTGTTCAGCCCGTTGCTCAGCGTGTGCTGTGCAATCACCCCTTGCGTCCATCCAATCCGGTATCCAACCGATGACCCGGCCATCAGCAAACCCAGACCGAGCAACAATATCAACGAAATCCCCATGAACCGTCTCACGAACATCGTAAACCTCCTGGAAGAGTGTGTGCTTCGTCTCAAAATGGTAGCTGCACGGGGATCCACAGACAGGTCCAAAGCCACATCAAAAGCGCAAAGGCAACCGGCATCAATACGAAGTAGGCAACCTCGCCAAACCGCCCCGCCAACGCACGTGTCTTTCTCATCTCCGCATCATTCTCTCGATCTCCGGCCGCTCGCTTCGCGGGCCAGCACGTGTCTTGGTCTCCCAGCAACTATTCGTTTGTAGTATCCCAGAAAGCTGTGAAAAAAGTGTGAAGGGGTATGGCAAATTCGGTGAAATTCATGAGTAAATCTGAAGGGAAGATGTTGGACAGCCCGTGTTCACTCACCAAAAAATGTTACCGGAGGGATCATGTCCGCTGACGAGAGAATAACGATCGATGAACGGATCCAATACTTGCGCATGATGTACAAACGCGATGAGCGCGCTGACCGCGCGGAAAGGAGCCACCTGCTGGACGAGATGGAAACAATAACCGCGCAGCATCGGAAGACACTCATCAGGACGATGAAAGAGCAACCACAACGCCGCCCACGCTGCTCCGTGACATTCCGATGACGCGCATCCCGTGGGACCTAACCGAACCAGGCCATTTCGAAGTGGATCTGGTGCATCACTGTGGAGCGGCCACGCTAGGTGAATATGTGCACACCCTGCAGATGGTCGATGTGACCACCGGCTGGAGCGAGCGTGTCGCCATCCTCGAGCGCAGTTATCGCGTCGTTCGCGCTGCTTTTGAACATTGTCTGGCCCGCCTACCCTTTCCTATTCGTGAAATCCACCCCGACAATGGCGCCGAATTCTTCAACGACCATGCATCATTCCAATCACCCTATCCATCCCGAAAGACCTGCTATAGGAAGTCAAGGCCTGAACCTTAAAAATTAGCGAACAATGTAAGGACGTTGTTCCTTGAGGAC
>ENA-OSEO01005296-OSEO01005296.1-sediment-metagenome-genome-assembly--contig:-NODE-5296-length-12560-cov-3.554995_pt1 | contig 12560 bp, 10 predicted proteins | sample MGYA00237883_ERZ534232 | MGnify/ENA metagenome assembly ERZ534232
ATCACGATCGGGTTCGAAAGCGACGATCCGGAAGCGACCTTCGAGTGCCAGTTGGACGGCAGTGGGTTCGATGTGTGCACGAGTCCGCAGACGTACACCGGACTGGGTTACGGGTACCACCTCTTCGAGGTGCGTGCGGTCGACGTCGCGGGGAATCCGGATCCGACGCCGTCCAGCTTCGGCTGGACGATCAACAGGCTGCTGTTCCTGCCGATCATCATCAAGTAACTCGGGCCGAGGTCCGGAACGCAGAAAAGACAATAGCCTCGTACTCACTCCGGGGTGGCAGGGTCACCTGCCACCCCCGCTGTTATCCGCACTGGGACGGAACGCGGACAGTAGCGGAACAACTACCCGTGGACAAAACCTGCTCGGACGCTATCGACCGGACATCGTCCGGCAATCACTTCGCCGGATCGTCACCTTGTCTGAAGTAGTCCACTGTCTTGCGCAGTCCCTCGCGCAGCGTCACCTGCGGCTCCCAGCCCAGCTCCTGCCGCGCCTTGGTCGCATCGAGGTAGATCCTGAAGGTCTCTCCCGGTTTGGGCGGGCCGTAGATCGGGTCGCGTGTATAGCCGGTGATGTCCTTCAGTGTGGCGAAGATCTCGTTGATGTTCGTGCCGATGCCGCAGCCGATGTTGTAGATCTGACCGGCTCCCTTGTCCAGTACCAACAGGTTCGCCCTGACGCAGTCACCCACGTAAGCGAAGTCCCGTTCCTGCTCGCCGCTTCCGTTGATCGTCACCGGTTGGCCGGACAGCATCTGACCGGTGAAGATGGCGACGACGCCGGCCTCGCCGAACGGGTCCTGCCGCGGGCCGTAGACGTTGGGGTAGCGCAGCACGGTATAGTCCAGCCCGTAGATGTCACGGTACAGGAACAGATAGTGCTCGATCGTGTGTTTCGTCACCCCGTAGGGACTGAGCGGATCGATGGGGTGTGCCTCGTCGCACGGCAGGTAGACAGGCTCGCCATACGCCGCGCCGCCCGAGGAGATGTAGATCACTTTGCGCACGCCATGCTCACGGGCACGCTCGAACAGATTGAGTGAGCCGAGGATGTTGACCTCGGCGTCGTAAACCGGGTCGGAAACCGAGCGCCGCACATCGATCTGGGCGGCGTGATGATCGATCACCTCCGGTTTTTCCGTGGCGATGACTTCGCCCAGCTCCGGGCTGCGGATGTCGAGTTCGTAGAAACGCGCCTGCGGATTGAGGTTGGTACGGCGACCCGTGGACAGGCTGTCGACGATGGCCACATCGTGCCCTGCCTCCACAAATGCGTCCACAACATGCGATGCGATGAATCCGGCTCCGCCGGTGACTAAGATCTTCATAGGACCTCCTGGTCGGTCTCTCCGCCGTCTTCCACGATGGTGAGATCTCGAAACGTGGTGCGGATACTGCAGGGTAGTATAGCGGGGAATGTGATGCATGTCCAGCCACAGGTCGCGGTTCCGCGCAGCCGCACTTTTCGCTGTGGCCGAGATCCGTGCTATCCTTCGTTTGAATGGCATTCAAAAGTTTCCTGCGGAAGTGGAATCGTGGTGTTGCGCTGTTTCAGCGTGAGGAGGTGTGGCGATGGTCACTGGGACGAAATCCGTGCTGGGTGCAGTTGGCTGGTTTGTATTGTGTTATGCAGCAGCTGGCGCCGGATCGCTGTTCTCGCCGGGGGCGTGGTACCAGAGCCTGGCGAAACCGGTCTGGAATCCTCCAAGCTGGCTCTTTGCCCCGGTTTGGACGCTGTTGTATGGGATGATGGCTGTCGCTGCGTGGCTGGTGTGGAGACGCTATGGCTTCTCAGGTGCTATCCTGCCGCTTACCGCGTTCGTCGTGCAGCTCGTGCTCAACGCTGCGTGGTCGTGGCTGTTCTTTGGGCTGCACCGCCCGGGACTGGCATTTGCCGAGATCGTGCTGCTGTGGATTGCCATCTTGGCCACCCTGGTCCTTTTCTGGCGGCTGGAACGCCTGGCTGGCATTTTGCTCGTCCCTTATCTGGCGTGGGTGAGTTTCGCCACCGTTCTGAACTACACGCTGTGGCAACTGAACGTCTGACAACAAGCTGGCGATGCGTACCAATCTCGTAGCGGCCGGCGTCACAAGCCGTAGCGAGGTTCGGATTCCAGAATCAGCCGGAAGCGTTCCTGATTCCGCGTGATGTTTTGTCGTACCGCCCGCCGGGCGGCAGCGACGTCGCGTGCTTTGACCGCTTCCAGGATACGCAGGTGCTCTTCCAGGTCAGGCTCCGGTTCGTTCCGGTAATCGCCGACGAACTCGCCGAACGCCATCCAGAATACGTCGATCAGCTTGACCAGCGTCTCGTTGCCCAGGGACGTGTACAGGGCGCGGTGGAACGCCTGATCCCACTCTTTGATTGTGTCCTTTCCCGCCGCGCCTGCCTGGACGCGCTCCTGCCACGGTGTGATGATCGCCTCGATCTTCGCCAGGTCCAGATCAGTCATCGCGTGGATCGCATCGCCGATGACCGCACTTTCCAACCACATGCGGATCTGCAGCAGTTCGATGAGCGTACGCGTATCGAAGCGTATGCCGTAGCCGAGCACTTCGAGCACGGGGTCGAAATTGTACTCGCGGACGTACAGTCCTCCGCCGTGGCGCACTTCGATGATGCCCAGTGACTGCAACGATTTGACCGCCTCACGCACCGATGTCCGTCCGACGCCGAGATCGTTCGCCAGTTCCCCCTCGGTGGACAGGGCGTCACCCGCCTTGAGGCCGCGATCCAGGATGTACTGCTTGATGTATCCACGTACCGCCTCGTTGAGCGCGGGGCGGCGGAACGGTGGCTCGCCCGCGCGCGCGGCGGGTTCCGCAGGCCAGGGCTGTGCGTTGCGGGACAGGCTCGGCCAAGTCCGCTGCCGGTCGCGCATTGCACTGCTGGCGCCGGCCGGATCACCGGTCTTCACCGCGCGGAGCAGCGTCTCGTAGTACGCCGGCGTGCCGGTGTGGCTGGCGGGTGGTTCACGGAACACCGTCCAGAACACCTCCAGCAGTTTGAGCAGCGATTCGTTTCCCAGCGCGGCGTACAGCGCGCGCTGGAAGTCCCGGTCGAGGGCGGTGCGCATGTCTGGCCCGGCAGTCCCGGACTCGCCAGCCGCGCGCCACGATTCGATTGCGCTCTCCATGCGCGCGATGTGCTCCGGACGGACCTGTCTGACCGCCTGCTCGATGATCTCCAGCTCGAGCCAGCCGCGGATCTGCACGAGCTCCGCCAGCGTAGAGGTGTCGAAGTGTGAGCCGTAGCTGATCGTTTCCAGAATGGGGTCGAAGTTGTACTCGCGCACATATAACCCGTCTCCATGACGCACCTCGACGATGCCGAGCGCCTGCAACGCCTTGACGGCCTCTCTGACCGAGCTGCGTCCCACGCCGAGCTCGGTCGCCAGTTGTGTCTCAGGCGGGAGCGAGTCGCCGGGCCCCAGGTGATGGCTCAGGATATACTCTTTTACGTAATTGCGGATGACCTCAGACAAGGCCGGGCCGCGGAATGACTTGTCCGGTCTGAACTGCACGCGACTTCACCCCTTGACAGCGACTGAAAAGCATGATAGAATGCCAGACATGAGATATCTGATATCTCATGTCTCATATCGCCCGTTTCGACCATTGTACGCCATTTCAGATAGCCTGTCAAAGCCTCGGCAGGCGGTGGTCCGCCGGGTACAGTCTCGTCCGGTGATGGGGGCTTCTCCAACCGACCGTGGCACGCTCCGCTGTGCCGGGAAAGGAGCTGACAATGAAGTTCGGCGTACTGGAAATCGATCCGGCGGTGAATCCCGCTGTTCTGGACACCGGTTCGTGGGACGTGCCGGCCGCGTGGCGGGTGATCGCTATGCTACCCGTGCCTTACTGGGCGTCGCTTCAGCAGGCGCTTGCGCAGGATCGTCCCCTGCCGTCCGCGATGGATTTCACCCCTCACGCGCCGTCGCGGGCGCGGGCCAGCGGCTGCACCTGGTTCCTCGCTGGTCTGGCCGATGAGCAGCAGGTGTTTGTCGAGATCGGTGATGATGGCGGCGCGCGGTTGCTCGGAGAACCGGTTGGCAGTTTGCAGCTCGACTCCGGGACGCACGTCTCGATGTATCCGACCGATGCTCCCGTTCTCGATCGCTTCTTCCGCTTTGTCAACCCGGATAAAGGGCCACGAGCGTTGGGCGCGGCCGTACCACGACTGGGCATCGGCACGCGGATGACGACAGCGGTGTGGCCCGCTATCTGGCAGGCGATGCGCCAGGGAGGCTTTGCGGCCAATGCGATCCAGAACTCGGTGCGCGAGCTCAACCTGCTCTCCAACCTGCTGGCGGGTGAGCCGCCGGACGCGAACTACGCATTCAACTTCGGTACCATCGAGTCGGGCTACACGGGCAGCACGTTTGAAGGGCTGTGGGTCGCCGGTGTACTTGATGCGCTGAAGAACGATGCGCCGGAGGGGTACGGCGCCGATGCCGATCACATCCAGGTGAAGCGTGGCGCCAATGGCCTGGCGCGAGCGAAGACGCTGCTCGACGCGTCGCGCTACTACACGCTCTTTACCCTCGATGTGTCTGACATTCTGGATTACGGCGCGATGTGGGAACCGTCGCGTGCGGCTGCCGAAGCATATCTCGACCGGAAGATCCCCGCTGCGGACATGCGCAAAGGCGTGCTTGCCTATCATGCGAAGGCCCACCGTGTGGGCGGGCAGACGTATCATCTGGACACGGTGACCGTGGGCCGCCTGGTCGGCAAGTATTGGGATGCGCTGGACGCCGTTGGAGAGCTGGTGGGTTACATCGCCGGATTCAAGGGCGGCCAACCGTTCGATCTGGAGCTAAGCATCGACGAACATCCCGCGGATGTGGCGACGTTCGACAGTCTGACGACGGATGAGGAGGTCCTGTTCGTGATCCGTGAAATGCAGCGCCGTGGCATTCCGGCAACGCACGTGGCACCCAACTTCGGCGTAGAAAAGGGCGTCGATTACCAGTGCCCGGACGGACTGGAGGGCCTCGCCAGACGGGCACAGACCCAGTCGCGCCTGTGCGCTGAGCTTGGGGTGATGGTGGACTTCCATTCCGGCGACGACCTCTCGGCGCGGACGCGCCAAGTCATCAGAGAGGCGACCGGCGGATGGTGCCAGTTCAAGATCTCGCCCAGCCTGCAATTGTTGTTCGCCGAAGTACTCGCGGATCACCATCCGGAGCTGTTTCTGCGCTGGTGGAACGATGCACTCGATTACGCCCGGCGCGAGGCGGAGCGTGGCTCGCAGTTCGCGGTGCACTGCCTGCGCGAATACGAAACCGGACCCAACCCAACCCCGGACGTGCATCACGCCCTCTTCCATAGCTATAGCTTCGCCTACGTCGGCCGCCGGGACGAGCGCGGGCAATTCCCAGTCCGCGAGGAGTTCTACACGCTGTCTCCGGCCTTCTACAGCGATTACCAGAGCCGGCTCGCGTCGTTCTTGTGCGCGTTGGCTACGGATCTGTTCGATTGACGGCATACCCTAATAGGAGGATTGACGAATGAAGCTCTTTCTCGACAGTGCGGATCCGCGAGAGATCGCGGAGGTGCGTTCCTGGGGTCTGTTGTCCGGGGTGACGACCAATCCCGGGCTGATCTCGAAGGCCGGACCGGACATGCGCAAGACACTGAGCGCCGTGCTCGAAGCGTCGCCTGGCGCGGTGTTCGCGCAGGCGGTGGGCTGGCACGAGATCGAGCCGCTCGTCGCCCAGGCGAAGTGGCTGCACGGATTCTCGGACCGGATCATCGTGAAGTTGCCGATGAGCGTCGCCGGCATCCGTGCGCTGCAGCAGCTCAAGCGGGAGTCTCCTGAGACGCAGATCGCGATCACTGCGGTGTCGTCGGTAGCCCAGGCCTATCTGTGCGGCAAGGCCGGCGCGGACATCGTCGCGATCTTCAACGGCCCGCTGGACCAGGGATCGGACACACCGGTCGAGCTGGTCGTGCCGGTCCGCAAGATCTACGACAACTACGGTTTCACCACGCAGATTCTGTCGTGCGGGCGCTATCCACGCAGTTTCGGCGAATTCGCTGTTGCCGGGTCCGACATCTGCACGATGAAGTACGAGTTCTGGAAGCTGCTCTTCGACCATTCGTTTACCGAGCAGCGCATGAACGATTTTCTAAACGGCTGGCACCGCACCTTTGGCGACAAGACGTGGCTGGAGTCGTGATACGATGACGAAACGAGTTCGAGAGCTATTCGATTTGTCCGGCCGCACGGCGATCGTGACCGGCGGGGCGCGCGGTCTCGGGCGGCAGGCGGCTCTGGCGCTGGCCGAAGCCGGCGCCAACGTGGCGATCTGCGACCTGCTGGCGGAGGATGGAGCACGTACGTGTGAGGAGATACGCGCGTTGGGCAGGGAATCGTTCTTCGGTCAGGCTGACGTTACCTCTTCCGCGCAGATCGCATCGTTCGTGGAAAACGTGGCAGCGAGGCTAGGCGGAGTCGATATCCTCGTGAACAACGCAGGGATGCCCTCGCAGGGATGCTCCCTGGAAGAACAGGACGATGCCGGCTGGCGGCTGATGCTGGAAACCAACCTGTCCGGGATGTTCTTCTTCGGCAAGGCGGTGGCGAAGCAGATGATCGCACGCGGACAGGGCGGCGCGATCATCAACATTGCCTCGATCAACAGCTTCATCGTCAGCAATATCACCCCGCGACACAACGTGCCATACTGCGTGGCGAAGGGCGGAGTCGCCCAACTCACCCGCGGCATGGCTTCGGACTGGGCACCTTACCACATCCGCGCCAACGCGATCGCGCCGGGCTACATGCTCACCGAACAGACCGCCAAAAGCCGGGCTTATCCGGAAATCGTCGCGCGACTGATCGAGAACACGCCGATGAAGCGCTACGGGCAACCGGACGAAATCAAGGGCACGGTGGTCTATCTGGCGTCCGACGCATCTTCATTCATGACGGGCAGCGTGGTCGTCATCGACGGCGGCACGACGATCTGGTAAGTGCACGGCGATGCCGGCTGCTGAACACGCCGCGCCGGTCGCGGGCAGGGTGACAGGCTGTGCTTGGCACATCACGTGCCGTTCACGTGATAGGGGAGGCTATCCATGCAACCCAAAGAAAATTTGTGGCGGGCGCTGACGCATCAAGAACCAGCGTATGTCCCGTACCGCCGGCTCGACGGCACAATCGCCGGCCTGCACCGCATGCAGTATCGCGGCAGCCGGCCCGTCGTGCAGGGCGAGACCGATCGCTGGGGCGTGACCTGGTCCGCCGGCACGCCCGCCGGGGCCGAATGGGAGCCTGAAATCCAGGGCTACCCGGTGCAGCACCCGCTGACCTCGCTGGACGACCTGCCCCGCTTCGCGTTTCCCGATGGGAACGACCCGCAGCTCACCGCCGGGCTGCTGGATGGAGTTCCGCGCAATGAGAAGCTCGTCGCCGGCGAGATCTACTTCCCGTTGTTCGATCGCGCAAGCCTGCTGATGGGTATGCAGGCGCTGTTCGAGGCGATGATCGACCGGCCCGCCGATGTCCGCGAGCTGTTCCGCCGGATCGCCGACTACCAGATCGGCGTCATCCGCCAGTACCTGGCGATAGGGGTGGACATCGTCCGCTTCGCGGAAGACTACGGGGCGCAGCACAGCCTGCTGGTCTCCCCACGGCACTGGCGCACGCTGATCAAGCCGGAGCTGGCGCGGATGTTCGCCGTGGCGAAGGAGGACGGCGCGCTCGTGTGGCTGCATTGCTGCGGGCACGTCATGGAGATCATCCCCGACCTGATCGAGATCGGGCTGAACGTGCTCGACCCGCTGCAGGTCCGTGCCAACGACCAGGCCGCAGTCAAGCGCCTCTACGGCGATCGGCTGTGCATCATGGGCGGAATGGACACGCAGTACCTGCTGGCAACGGCGACCCCGGACGAGGTGACCGAAGAAGTGCGCGCGCGGATCGCCCTGCTCGGCCCGGGCAGCGGCTTCATCCTCGCCCCGGATACGCTCATCCCTGTGCCGGAGGCGAACTATCGTGCCTACCTCGCCGCCGCCGAGCGCTTCGGTCGCTATCCGCTGGCGGTGTGAGGAACGTGAGCAAATACGATTCTACGAGTGGATATTGCGGCGGCTGTCGCAGTAGCGAGCGTCAAATCTGCGCCGTGCATTGTCTGTTCACCAGCCCGTTTCCTTACGAATGATCGGTCGTCGCCCTGGACATCTTGCATATGTTCGACGTTTGCCTATCGTCCTTCTCTCCTGCTGTCACTATTGTGGCTTTTCGACCATTCCACAAAACGGGGGAAGGTCATTGGGTGTCTTTCGAACGCATGCAGCGCCTTATTAGGTCGCCTAGTTTTCGTTGAGACCATACGGCTGTTGTGTGTGCAGCCGTTGCTTCCAGGAACTTTCGAGCAAGATCACATCGCGCTCTTTCATGTCCGGCGAAACTCGCTCCAGGATGGTGAATCGGAAATTGTGCGGGTCACGCGGTGGCTGAAGCAGGGCGTTTCCCCCGTGTCCACGGTTAGCGTAGTCTAACCATCTGCCGAGAAGATTGTTTTCGCCGTAAGCAGAACCGACGTAGCCCTTCCCGTCCGAAGTGTCGAATATGTAGTAAATAGCCCGCCATTGCGAGAGCCTGGACTTCAACCTCGTGGGGAATGCACGAAGCTGATCCCATGTGAAGTCTATTGCATTCCATTCCGGCATTGCAGAGTCGAGCGCACTCTCCTCAAGGATGGCAAACACCGGCATTTTGTTCTTTGGTGTATGCGCCCATCGGGACCGGGCAATGTCTGGTGGCGGCCAGTCAACGATTAGCTTGCCTTTCCAGTGGGCGTAGAAATCGGTCAGCACAAGATCAAACCAGAGGATCGAGGACCAAGATTCATCCTCCGTGGATCCCTTCATTCTGAACGACTTCAACTCAACGTTGGCCGATTTCTGGTCGTATTCTTCGCGCGTAATCGGGGTCGCCCCCTCGACCGAATACAAGCCGACGAACACAGCTTTTCCGGGTTCATGTCCGATGAATGAGGCAACAAATTTAGCACGTGTCATTTGCTTCTCAACCTTCGTAGTCTGCGTCTGTTGGTAAGCATTGAACACATCCGGTTTGTCGGCAGCCAGCCATGGGAGCACGTTGTTGAGTTCGGGCTCACGAGGCGTATGTCGGAGCACAAGCACGTGCTGAGGGTCGATTTTCTTTCCGATCAGAAGGTCATTCAGGTCCATCTCCAGCCTACCTTTCCGGTTCTTGCGCAAGTCTCTCTACAGATTCCGAATAGTCGTCGAGCATGTCGATGAGGCGACGCCCCGGATTGCGGCAACTCCGATGGCGCCACTGGGAATTGTGGTGGTACTAATTCGCACGCAGCCCTATCCTGCCACGAAACGGCGTGCCATGGAGCAAATCCCAATCAAGTTCGATCTCGCTGACTGGACGATCCGCAGCCTGCGCCAACTCAATGTTTGCTTGTCATCCTGCTCTCCTGTTGTCATCGTAACGGCTTTTCTACCACTCCACAAAACGGGGAGAAGGTCAACCGATAAGCCATTAGTAACCACCATATTCGCGGCCGGCGTCGGCGAATGCGTCGATGTTCGCGTAAGGCGTGCCGTCGAAGAAGAAGTCTGTCGTCGACAGGATCCAGTTGCCGCGCGGCTTGACTTTGAGCAGCAGGTCGCGCACCCGCTCGCGGATCTCCTGCGGGCTCGCGTGCACCAGGAACTCCACCTGGTCGATGTTGCCGCGCAATGCCAGGTCGGGCCGCATCACGCGCAGCGCCTCGTCCAAATCAACGTCGCCGAAGGGCGGCGGCGTCAGGTAGCCCCAGCAGTCGATGTTCAGATCGTTGTACAGCTGCATGATCTTCCCCGCGTCTCCGCAGTTGTGGAAGATCACCAGTGCACCCAGCTCGTGGATCAGATCGAGCAGGCGGTTCTCGTACGGCAGCACGTAGTCGGCGTAGTAGCGGGGGCCGACGGCGCTCGTCGCCAGGTTGCCGGCGACCTCGATCACCTCCGGTCCGACCTCCATGATCTTGCGCAGACGGCGGGCCAGTGCGTCTGTCGCCCAATCCATCATCTCGCGGTAGAAGCCCTCGTCCACCAGCGGGTCCATCAGCACGTGCTCCAGGCTGCGAAACTGCGCGAGCTGGTTGAACACCCCGCCGGCGCACGTCGAGACCAGCCCGCGGTCGCCCACGGCCTCCTTCGCCCGGCGGATCAGCCGGCAGTCCATCATCTCCGGGGGCGGGGCGTAGCGGCGGACGATCTCGAAGTCCTGCTTCGTCTTGATCGGATACTCGACGCACGCGGATACGATCAGGTACGGCGAGCTGCGCTTGTACTGCTCGGCGAAGGTGATCTCGCCGCCCGGCGTGCGGATGCTTACCCGGCGGTGCTTGTCGTCCCCCTTGCGCTCGTCGTAGATCGTGACGTCCCAGTTGTCCCATGGCCGGACGAAGCTCAGATCGTGCGTCGAATTGTAGGCAGTGTGGAAGTCCCACACGCTGCCCAACGTGTGGAGGACGTCGAAGCCGAAGTGGTCGCAATACTCGACGAGCTTGACGATCGGATCGAAGTCCGGGGGATCGAAGAACGTGTCGATGTCCGGGCGGTAGTCGAACATCTCGTATACACAGTTGTAGTACATGAACGGCGCGATGGGCACGCGATCGACCGGCTCCCCGCGCAGCGTTCTCAGCAGCCTCTCCCTTCCATTCATGGCTCCTCCATTCGATAAACCAACTCGGACTCAGCCGCGGCCAACCCGCTCCACGCCAGGATGGTATCTCCGCACCCCGTGCTCCGAGCGTATCATGCGCGCACGCCGTCGCTCAGGCTGATTTCCAGAAACCACTCGCAGGTCGAGTGCGCCTTCAGCGTCGAGCCCTGGCCGCGGTACCTGGCGGCGTCGGGGCGATCGAAGGGTGCCGTGCACGGTTCCAGAAAGATGTTGTAGTAGTCGCGCCAGCCGCCCTCGTTGGGCAGCACGCCGAGATAGGGTACCTGCGCCACCGGAAACGCGAGCGCCAGTGCGAATTGGCTGCGATGGTAGCGGAGCCGGCACCAGCCTTCCGGCAATGCGTCCTTGACATAATACTTGTATGCATCGCGGGCGGACTTCGGCCGCAGCCAGCGCAGATCGCGCCGGGTGCCGTCGGGCAGGGTGGCGACCGGCCAGTCGAACACGTCGCCGTATCTGCCGAAGGTGCCCGTGACGTCGAACGTCGCGACCACGGCGTCGACGCCGTCCGGCAGCACGAGCTCGGCGTCCGGCTCGAGATTGATCATCATGTGCGCGGCCCACACGAAATCCAGGTCGAAGGGGGACAGATTGGTCAGGCGGTAGTCCAGCCGCAGCGCCGTGGCGGTGGGAAAGGCAGCGCGCTTCTCCAGCCGGTAGGGGAAGCGCACGCCGTACACGCCGAAGTCCAGCTCGTCCCGTTCGGCCTGCAGCGTCCACGGCAGGCTCCACACCTCGCCGTGATCGGCCATCTCAGTCCCCTGCCACGGGTATTGGTCGCAGTAGCAGCGGTCGATCGTCGGGAACATGTCGTCGAAGCCGCTGCACTCGCCGGCGACGTATTCCCCGGCGAATGGCTGCGTCAGGTAGGCGTCGCCCGGGCCCTGGACGAGCAGCTCGAATTCGCGTGGCTTGTAGAAAAGCGAAGCCATCTTAGCGCCAATGCCGGGCAGGAACTGCGCGCGCAGCACGTCCGACTCGATCGTGATTGCCGGTTGATCCTTGTAGCGCGAACCGTACACGCGGCTACTCATCGCCTGCCTCCTCCGTTTCAGAGCAACGGCTCGCCGGCGAGCCTGCGGGCGGCGCACTCGCGGACGACCTCGACGATCCGCCGGGCGACTGCGAACGGCTCCCAGTCGACGGGGACGTAGCCGCCGTCCATGTCCAGTCCCAGCGCATCCGGCACGAACGTCGCGAGCATCAGCCCGCGCAGGTCGTCGATCTCGTTGAAGAGCCGCCGGTAATATGCCTCGGGATTCAGCGGGGCGCTGTCCTGCAGTTGGAGCGTCACGCGGTTTCCCAGGCGGCGCTTGAATGCGCCGAACGCCTCGAAGTTGGCCAGCGGGCCGTTGTTCACGACCCGCACGTTTTCCACCTGCAGGATGTTGTCCGCGTGCTGGTAGCCCTTGCCGCAGAAGTGGATGCTCCCACCGCTGAAGGCGTTGAAGATGCGCGAGAGGCACGGAACGACGAACTCACGGTAGGGCCGGGGGCCGACCATCACCATGTCGTCGTCGGACTCCCACACGCCGATCGGCGAGGCGCCCACCCCCTGCAACCCGTTGCTGCGGTCCAACGGCTCGCCGATGTGCTCCTTCTGCACCTTGACCCACGCGATGAACGCGTCGGTGACGATGTCGAACAGGTCGTGGATTGCTTCGGGCTCCTCGTACATCCACAGGTAGAGGTTCTCCTGCCCGCACAGCAGGCCCACGGTGTCGAGCGGGCCCTGCATATCGGTCAGGCCGACGGGGAGATCACTGTGAGCGCGGGCGTAATCGATGGTCTGTAGGACGCGCGGCATCCAGCCGTCCCGATAGGGGTCG
>ENA-OSEO01005297-OSEO01005297.1-sediment-metagenome-genome-assembly--contig:-NODE-5297-length-12558-cov-2.941751_pt1 | contig 12558 bp, 11 predicted proteins | sample MGYA00237883_ERZ534232 | MGnify/ENA metagenome assembly ERZ534232
CCTGAAGAAATCACAGATAAACTGGAAACTGATGTCCCTTCTGCTTTTAGGCGCGGCCACAGGCGTGCCCCTGGGGTATTGGTTCATCCTGGCCTTCGGCAATCAGCCCATCTTCCGGGTCTTGCTGGGCGCGGTTTTGGTCATCTTCGCGGCCAACGAGCTTTTCCGGCCCCGCATCCGGCAGGAACTAAACCTGTGGTTCGGCTTGGCGGCCGGGCTTTTGGGCGGATTCCTTTCCGGCGGCTTCCTGGCCGCCGGGCCTCCTATGGCCCTTTTCCTATATTCCCGCTACAAGGAGCCGTACCAAGCCAAGGGTATTTTGCAGATTGTTTTCATGATTTGCACCCTCTGGCGTCTGGTCACCATCCAATTCATGGGTCAGGGGATCACCCTGCCTTATGTGAAGCTGGCCGCTATGGGGGTTCCCCTTCTTTTCCTATTCGCCTTTTTGGGACACAAACTAAGCCGGCGGATTGCCAGCCAGACTTTTTTGCGTATCGTTTACAGTCTGATAGGTCTGGCCGGAGCTGTTAATGTTTTCAAGGGATTTTTGGCCTTAGGGAGGTTGTGATGCCGCTTTATGAGTTCGAGGGGAAAGCTCCCCGCATCGACCCCTCGGCCTGGGTCGCCCCCAGCGCCGAACTTATCGGCGACGTGCGGATCGGGGCTAATTGCTATGTAGGCTGGGGGGCCATACTGCGGGGTGATAATGGAAGCATCATCATAGGCGAGGGCAGCGCCGTGGAGGAAGGGGTCATCATGCACACCTCGGTCGGCCTCGTCAATCAAGTAGGCCGTCAGGTCACCATAGGCCACGGGGCCATGCTGCATGGCGCCATCATCGAGGATTTCGCGGTGGTGGGCATGCGGGCCACCATTGGACATTACGGACAGGTGGGCGAGTGGAGCATCATCGGCGAGATGGGGCTGGTGGCCAACCAGCAGTCCGTCCCGGCCGGGATGATCGCGGTGGGCCAACCGGTCAAGGTCATCGGACCGGTTCAAGAACGTCATAAAAAGCGTTGGATTGAAAGCAAAAAGCGCTACCAGGGCTTTTGCGAGCGCAATCGAAAGGGCTTGCGCCTGCTGCCGGACAAATGAGCAGCGCCTGGCTTCCCTTTGGTGTTTTTCATATAAAATTCTCAACCAAATTAGATAAATATCATCTCTAGTCCCCTGAGGACTTTCCGCCTTTACGAAAAAGTAATTGACAAACAATACTGTAGTATGATTTATATATTCTTCAGTAGACAATATTGTTGCCAAATGTAGTTCGTACGCTTTGCGCCAATGGCTTATTTTAAGATGGGTACAATGCCGGCAAGAATATTTCCTGCGACTTCCAAAGGAGATCAACGAGCCGTGGGAATACGGCGACCCTCGAACATCTAGGCCATTTTCCAAACCATCTTTTTAAAAATCGGAAAATACCATGTTGTTCAACCCAAGTTCCTGGATAAACGTTCCGGCGCAACACCACCCGGAGAGAATCTGCCTCAAATACAAGGACCGTACCTTTACCTATCGCGAGACCAATCAAAGGGCCAACCGCCTGGCCTGGGGGCTCATCAACCAGGGTTTGGGCAAAGGCACCAAGATCGCCAGTCTGCATTTCAATTGCAATGAAAGCATCGAGGTCTTCCTCGCCCTTTGGAAGGCGGGGTTTATTGACGTTCCCCTCAACACGCGCAACTCGGCCAAAGAAAATCTGGACATATTAAAGGACGCCCAACCCGAGGTCGTCCTTTTCGGTTCGGAATTTATTGGCCAGATTGAGCAGATGCGAAAAAGTTTGCCCTGGATCAAGCACTATGTCTGCCACGGGGAGCACCAGGGCAATTTTCTGGACTACGAGACCTTGCTTGCCGGGGAAGATCAGCGGGAACCAGATGTGGATGTGGATGAAAATGACATCTACAAGATTCATTACACCTCCGGCACCACCGGGACGCCCCGCGGCGTGATCATGACCTACCGCAACCGCAAGGAGCAGATCGCCAACGTTTTCATGAACGCGGATAGGCTGATAAGCAAAGAAGACGTCTTTTTGCATGTGGCGCCGCTCACTCATGCCGCGGGATATTATTCCATCCCTTTCTTTTTAAAGGGGGCCAAGCACGTTATTTTGGACAAATTCGACCCGAAAACCCTTTTGGAGACCGTAGAAAAAGAGAAAGTGACCTGCACTCTTTTAGTGCCCACCATGATCGTACTGCTGTTGGAATATGAACATTTGCAAGATCACGACTTTTCCAGCTTGCAACGCATCTTCTACGGCACGGCGCCCATGCCCACCGCCAAGCTAAAGCAAGCCATCTCCATCTTCGGAAACGTTTTTCGCCAGAACTACGGGCTCACCGAGGCCGTACAGCCCCTTAGTTGCTTGACCCCCGAACAGCACGTGGCTAGCGGCATGGAGGAGGAGGTCCGGCGCCTGGCTTCCGCAGGGAAACGAGCCATCGGGCCTGATTTGCGGATCATTGATGATAACGACCGGGATTTGCCGGCGGGCGAAGTGGGCGAGATCATTCTGCGCGGGCCGCACATATCTCCTGGCTATTTGAACCTGCCGGAATTCACCGCGGAAACCTACCGGAGGGGCTGGCTGCATACCGGCGATTTGGGCTATCTTGATAAGGACGGCTACCTTTTCATAGTTGACCGCAAAAAAGACATGATAATTAGCGGCGGATTTAACATTTACTCCCGTGAGGTGGAGATCTTTCTCGACAGCCATCCCGCAGTCCTGGAGTCAGCCGTGATCGGTTTGCCGGATGAAATATGGGGCGAATTGGTGACGGCTTTTGTGGTCTTGAAGGCGGACAAACCAATACCCACCGAGCAAGAACTTATTGATTTCTGCGCAGGCAAGGGTTTGACTAGATACAAGCTACCCAAAAAAATCCGTTTCATTGAAACTCTTCCCAAGAACGAAAATGGCAAAATCCGGAAAAAGGATTTGAAGGTGCTATAAATTCCATCATGCCGTAACCGAATCTCTTAGGTTTAGGCAGATCGAACCATTTATTTAACCGCGAATCAAATTTTATTTGGCATCGGGCCAGGAGGGAGGTGATTCTTCTTTATCGCATCGTAATATTTTATTTGGGCATCATGATTACCTGTCAAAAAACCATTCTTACTAATATGGGAAACGGAGGGCTTAATTATGATGTTGAAAAATTTTAGACGTGTACTTTCAATATCGGTCTTGGTCCTTTTCTTTGCGACCTCCGCAGCCTTTGGAGCCTCGGACATCAGCGCGGTTTTAAAGGCCGGCGGCGGGGCCGTGGGCGGCGCCGGGTTTGTCATGCTTACCGGGCTCAGCAAAATCGTCAGCACCAAATACCCTAAAATCAGCATCACCGTGGTCCCCGGCGGATGGGTGGGCAATCTCGCCCGCGTAAATGTGGGAGAGTTGGATCTGGCCAGCACCTCCAACACCCTCTGCAGCCTGGCCTCGAAAAAGATGGCCCCCCTTAACAAGCCGCTGCCCAACGTGCGGGCGCTCTTTGACGTCCAGGACGTCATGTATTACTTCATGTTCGCCCGCAAGGACTTCCCCGTTGACTCGGTGGAGGAAATGATAGCCAAGAAAATACCCGTGCGCATCTGCACCCTTTCCCCGGGATCGGTTACGGAGATGCAGTTCAAAGACGCTTTGGCCACCAAGAAAGTCACTTGGGACGAAATCAAAAAATGGGGCGGCAAAGTTAATTTCGTGACCTGGGCCGATGCCGTCTCCCTGGTCAAGGACGGCCATGCGGACGTCATCTGCGCGGCAGCCCTGGGCAAGGCCGGCTGGGCCATGGAACTGGCCACGGTCAGGCCCATGAAGGTCTTGAAATGGAGCCAAGAACTCCTCGGGGCCATCAACAAAAACACCGGAACCAAAACAGCCAAGATGCCGGCGGGTCTGTATCAGGGCATAGATTATGCCGTCGATTGCCCCTCGAGCAGCGGCGAAATAATAATCAACGCCAAGGTTTCCAATGATGTGGCCTACGCCATAGTGAAGGCCATGGCCGAGGGCGAATCGGAATACCGCAACCACCACGCGGCTTTTAAGACCTTTACCGCCAAGGGCATGGCGGATAGCCTTTTCCTGCCCATTCATCCGGGCGCCATCAAGTTTTACAAGGAAAAAGGCTACTTGAAATAAACTGCCCCCCGGCAATCCGCGGGGTAATGAACCCGCGAAGAACAAATTGCGAGAGTCCTCTCCTGTTAACCGCCTGCATGCTTGGGCATGAAGGGCGAAATCGCGGCGGCCAGGATGTCGTGGACAGGCGAAAAATATGATCTTCGCGTGATCGGCGGTCAACAGGAGGGGTTCGCGCAAATTTCGGTCCGGCAAACCGCTTTCGAGAAAAGGGCATCAATTCTGCAGCATTATCTAACTCAAACTCGTACTTAGATGCAGGGGTGACTATACATGGAAGGTCCTGTTTTCCCGAAACCTAATTCTTTGGCAAATGCCGTCAAACTGGGAGCGGCTGTAATTGCCGTCGGCATATCCGCTTTTCATCTCTACACCGGCGCCTTTGGGGTGATCGAGGCCTACGGCATGCGCACCGTCCACCTCATGACCCTGATGTCTTTGGCCTTTCTCTTCTGGCCGGCCTCCAAGGGTAAGCAATGGTCCGAGAAAAAATCAGCCCTGATCGATGTCCCCCTGGCCCTGCTCTGCCTGATTATTGATTTTTATTTGATGGCCAACCATTACCGCCTCACCACCAGGGAATGGTATACGGGGCCCATGACCGATTTCGACGTGCTTTTCGGCTGGATAACCGTGCTCATACTCTTGGAGGCGACGCGCAGGGTGGCCGGTTTGGCTCTTCCCATTGTGGCCGTCTTGTTCGTCTTCTACACCCTGTTCGGGCAATTTTTGCCTTTTCCTTTCACCATTAAATCACCCGACCTTTCGATCTTCATTGACCACATGTTCCTGACTCCGCACGCCATATTCGGCACGCCCGTGGGGGTTTCGGCCACTTTTGTTTTCCTGTTCATTATGTTCGCCGCCCTTTTGGACCAGACCGGCGCGGGCAAGTTCATCATCAACTTCAGCCTGTCAGCCGTGGGCTGGGCCACCGGCGGCCCGGCCAAGGTGGCGGTCATCGCCAGCGCGCTTTTCGGCACCATCTCCGGCCACTCGGTGGCCAACGTATATGGCACCGGCACCTTCACCATACCCCTGATGAAAAAGATGGGCTACCGGCCGGAGTATGCCGGCGCGGTGGAGGCCGCGGCCTCGGCCGGCGGGCAGATCATGCCGCCCATCATGGGGGCGGCGGCCTTCATCATGGCCGAGATCATGGGTGTCTCCTACCTTTCCATCTGCAAGGCGGCTATCCTGCCCGCCCTGCTCTATTTCACCGCGGTTTTCGCGTCCACCCACCTGGAGGCCTTGAAGGAGGGGCTGACCAGCGTGCCGCGTTCGGAGCTGCCGCCGCTTAAAAAGACCATTTTCGAGGGGTGCCATTTCATCATCCCCATTTTTGTCTTGATCTACGTTTTGGTGGAAGGCTTCACCCCTTTTAGGGCCGCCTTCATTGCCATCATCACCCTTATGGTGGTGGCCATGGCCCGCAAAAACAGCCGGCTCAGTTTAAGCGAATTTTTAAAGGCGCTAATCACCGGCGCCCGCAACGCCGTGGTGATCGCCTGCTGCTGCGCCTGCGCGGGCATCGTGGTGGGCTGCCTGGATATCACCGGCGTGGCCCTTAAGTTCGTGGACATGATCCTGGCATTTTCCCACGGCATATTCCCGGTCATGCTGCTTCTGGTCATGGCCGCCTGCCTGATTCTGGGCATGGGGGTGCCCACCGCCCCGGCTCTTATCATCGTGGGCATGATCGCGGCGCCATCCCTCATCAAAATGGGCCTCTTGCCCATCTCCGCCCATATGTTCGTGTTCTACGCCTGCCTGCTTTCCGCCATCACGCCGCCGGTGGCCCTGGCCGCCTATGCCGGCGCGGCCATCGCCCAGGCCCCGGTCATGAAAACCGGCGTGATCGCGGCCAAGCTGGGGTTTGTGAAGTATGTGGTCCCCTTTGTGTTCGCCTATAACGCCGCGCTCTTGATGGAAGGCTCGGCCGGATTCATCATCCTAAGCTTCATCACGGCCTTTGTGGGGACCATCACCCTTTCGGCCGCCATGGAAAATTATTTGTTCACCTCGTTTTCCTGGTTGAATCGCGTGGCCTTTTTCGCGGGCAGCATCCTGCTTTTGATCTCTGATTTTTGGACCGACGTGGCCGGCGCTGTGATTCTGGCCGTGGCCATAGCCGCCAATTATCGGGCCGACAAGATGACCAAAGGCGTTCCTGCGCGCGCCTGAGGCGAGCGCCGGTTGAGACCAACGACCCCGGAGCAAAACTCCGGGGTTGACTTTTTTAAAGCGGCGCGCGAAAAACCGGCAATGATCCAAAGGAGGCCGTTACGCGGTGCAATTAGGCTACTGCTAATAAATTTAAATATTTGGACCTACAAGGGCCGGTTAGTTGGTTAGTTGTATACAAAGGGCTCACGCGGGCCATGAATGCCACCCCGGGAACGCCCTGTCAGTCATGTTCGGGGATACGGGATCAAAACCTCGACCTCGTTATCCTCCCGGTCTAATCACGGTTACATCAGGTTCTTTGCCAAGCCATTCCGGCACAGGTTCTGTGGCTATTACCACCAAGGCGTAACCTTTTTTCTTTACCAGCTCAACCTGCTTTCTATTGGGTATGAACCTATAGCCCTGATATGGAGTATAAAACAGAGACTGCACTCCTTTTCCCTTCATAAAAACCACTTTTGGAGACGGCCCAAGCGAGTTGACTTTCTTGAGTGCGGCCACCCAGGCTGGGCTTCTGTCATAATCCTTCCAAAAATCCAATTTCTGAGCATTGTCCACTGCGGTTACCATTACAAATATCGCTACCATGCCAGCCATGACCGTCTTCATACCCCGGCCGGCGCGAACCGTTAGGCACTGTTGGCAAAACAATGCCATTATTATGAAGATCCCTGGCGCGGCGATCATGGGGTAAGCAGGCATCTTGGCCGCAGCCACGGTGAATATGGTGTAGGGCAATAAAACCCAAACGATGAGTCCCCACATTCCCAATTCGGCACGACGGGGAAATGCGTACCAGGTAAACCAGAGCAAGGGGATATAAATTAGGCTGGAAAAATGGTCCCGCAGTCTATCCAAGTGAAAGAACAAGCCGTGCGCATGCCCTTTTTCCGGGAGCTGTATAAAATGTAACAAGTTGTAATAGTTCTCGAATGCAGCCTCTTTCGGGAACACGATATTGATGTAAATGTTCCAGGGCGCTGACACCCCCAAGGCCAAAACCACCAGCAGGCAAAGCCTAACCGCCAGTTGTTTCCACGAGAGCCGTCCCGCAAACAATCCCGCGAAAACGGCAACTATCAGCAACGCCGCAGCCCATTTGGTCAACATGGCCAAACCGGTGACCAACCCCGCGGCAATAAGCCATCGCCAGCCTCGTTCATCGTCCTTGATTTGTTTGACGCAAAAGAAAATACCGAGCTCAATCAAAAAAATGAAAAGGGTGTCAACATGATCCGTGGGCTCCCTTCCGGCTGCCAGCAGTATCAAAAAGCTGTTGAAACAATGAAACCAAGCGGCCAACATTCCGACAAATCTGGAAAACAGGTACTTCCCAATCAAATAGGTCAAAAATATACCGGCCGCCGAAAAAACCATGCTCGGCAGCCTCAGGGCAATTTCATTTACCCCGAACATAAAATAACTGGCGGCAATAACCCAAAGCGTCAAGGGGGGCTTGTGCAACCAGACGCTATTCCTCTGCCAATCGCGAAAATCATAGGCAAATACCTGGTCAGGGTAAAGAACCGGCCTCAGGGGAGAATGCAGCATATTCTTTGCGACTATCGCATGAAAAGTCTCATCCCACATATTCAAGAATTGGTCGCTGCAGGCAAAAATTCGAAGGGACAAACCAGTGGCCACGATGAAAAGCAGGCAAAGATTATAATGTTTTTTTCGCCAGCATACCCAGGCCAAGGTGGAAAAAAACATCCCCGCGATCAAGGAGAGGATGCCTAGTTCACTTGATGATAAACTCATGGGTAGTACGCTTCTCAGCCTATCGCAAAGGGCAATTTCACCCTTAACGCAAAACAGTAATCGCCATTGCCCTATTTGCCGGCATATTACCTGATTAATTCGAGGGGCCGGGCCAGCGGCCGGGCTCTAGGACTTCAAGCGTCTTACTAGTTCGGTGGTGGAAATGCCCTTCACCAGGGGGATGCTATGCACCTCGCCCCCCCGGGCCAGCACCACCTCCGACCCCACGATCTTATCGGGCGGCCAATCCCCGCCCTTAACCAGCACGTCCGGCTGTACCTGGTCGATCAGCCGGGCGGGGGTGGGCTCGTCAAAGATAACCACCATGTCCACCGCGGCCAAGGCAGCCAAAACCTCGGCCCGCTGGGCCTGGGGCACCAGCGGGCGCTCCAGGCCCTTACCCAGGCAGCGCACACTGTCATCCGAGTTCATCCCCACGATCAGACAGTCGCCCAGCTCTCGGGCCTGGCCCAGGTAGCGCACGTGCCCCACATGCAGAAGATCGAAGCAGCCGTTGGTAAAGACCACCTTGCCCCCTTGGGCCTGGATGTCGCGGGCTTGGGCGCTGGCCTGGGTGGCGGTTACTATCTTTTCCAACTGGTTAAGGCTCACTCTCACCTTCCTGGCTTGTCCGATCATAGCTCTTGGGCGGCCGGTCGGCAAGCAAATCCCCGGACGCCGCCCGAACCAGGGTAAGCACCCCCACCCGGGTCGCCCCGGCCCGCTTCAGGACCCGGGCGCACTCCTCGGCCGTGGCCCCGGTGGTGAAGACGTCATCCACCAGGAGCACAGAGGCCCCCCTAAGCCGGGGTATCTCCGCCGGCCGCGCGGCAAAGGCTCCGGCCACGTTCTGCCGGCGGGCCTGGGGGTTTAGCCCCACCTGGGGCCGGGTGTGGCGCAGCCTTTTCAGCAGGCGCGGGGCCAGGCGTAAAGGGGCCTTGCGGGCCAGGGCGCGGCTCAGGACCACGGCCTGGTTGAAGCCGCGTGAAATGAGCCGGCGGGGGTGCAGGGGCACCGGCGCCAGCACCTCAAACCCGGCGAGCCAGGCGAGGGGCGCGTTCCGCGCCAAAAAGCCGGCCAAGGCGGCCCCGGTGGCCCAGTGGCGGCGGTACTTGAACCGGCGCAGCGCCTCGGCCAAAGGCCCACGGTACAGGGCCAAGGCCCTGGCCCGGTCAAAGGCCGGCGGCGCCTTTTGGCAAGAAATACAGGTATCCCCCTGCTCAGTCTCGCGCAAAGGGACCCCGCAGATGCGGCAGACGGAACTGGGCAGACCCTCTATCTGGCCCGCGCAGGCCGGGCAGAAAAAGTCCGGACGGGCGAGAAGCCGATGGCAGCCCAGGCAAGCCGGAGGGAAAAGCGTGTCTTGCCAAACCGAGGACAGCCGGGCGAGAAAAGGGACCATGCCTCAGCGCGCCTTTTTACCGCTGACAGGATGGCGCAAGGGCTGTGGGTTGGCTCGCAGATATTGGTGGTAAAAGGCCGCAAACTCCTGGCGGGAAACCTTGGGGTTAATGCCGGGGCAGGCCAGCTTGGCCTCCTCCAAGGCACCCGGCACGGTCAAAAGGGCCTCGAAATACGGCCAGCGCCGGCAGACTTCGGGCTTGGCTTCCTGAATCAAACAACCCCCCGGCCCCAATAGAGCGCATTCCCCCTCGGAATTGCAAATCACCGCATAGCGCCCGTCCTTGGGCCGGCAGAATTTTGCCAGGAACGCCTCCTGGTCCATGCCCAAAATGCCTGCGGCGGCGGCAGCTTGCTCTTTTTCCAGATAAACGCCGCCCTCGCCCTGGCAGCAGGCGCCGCAGCGCTTACAGGCAAAAACAGGGGAAGGCATGAACTCCCTCTCCAAAACCCAACTACTGGGATAACAAGCTAACTTATTATTAATAGATCAAATTTTCTCACCCGGGTCCGTTAGGGCCGGGCTTGCAATACCGGAAAGACATTCTTTTTAATGCGGGCCACCACCTCCTTGGCCTCTTCGGCCGCCCGGTCCCACGAGCGGCCCCGGATGTGCATGGCCCGATCCCAGAAAAGACGCTCATCCGCCAAGATATTGTTTCGGGCGCAAAAATCCGCGGGCATCTCCGAAGGAATGTCCGCTTCCCTGCCCTGCATCAAGGCCCAGGCCACGGTCCAGGCCCGGGCCACGTTCACGACATTGTAGCCACCGCCGCCCAAGGCTATCCAGCCACCCTGAACCGCCTGCTTAAGGACCTTCAGGCAGCGGAAAAAACCATGCATGGAGAGCTCCAGGTTGGCGAGGGGGTCGGACCGGAAACTATCCACTCCCAGTTGGGTCACCAAAAAATCCGGGGCAAAGGCCTGCAAGGCGGGCGGCACCACCTGCTCGAAACAGCGGACATATATCTCGTCATCGGTTCCGGGCAATAAGGGCACATTAATGCAAAATCCCCAGCCCTCCTCCCGGCCCATCTCCTCCACTCGGCCGGTACCAGGAAACAAGGTGGCCGGATGCTGGTGCAAGCTTATGGTGAGCACCTGGGGCGATTCATAAAAGGCCCACTGCACGCCGTCCCCATGGTGGGCGTCCAGGTCTACATAGGCCACGCGAAAACCCTGGGCGGTCAGGCGCCGGATGGCCAGCACCACGTCGTTCAAGTAGCAAAAACCCGAGGCCTTTCCGGCCAGGGCATGGTGCATGCCGCCCGCCAGGTTGAAGGCTATGGGATGTCCGGCAAGGCTCACCAGGTCCGCCGCCTGCAGGCTGGCTCCGGTCAGCAGAGCCGACCACTTGAAAACCCCGGGGAAGACCGGATTGTCGCCATTTCCCAAACCGTGGGAAGGATTTGCGGCACGCACCGGATTTTCACTTACTTGGCGCAAAGCCTCCAGGTAGGGGAGATCATGATAGTCGGCGAGCTCCGTCAGGTTGGCTTCGCGTACCGGGTGAGGGGGCAGCCCAAGCCCGCAGACGTTGATAAGCTCATGGGTCAGGGCCAGCCGGGATATCTGCAAGGGATGATAGGGGCCGTAATCGAAACCGAGATAGCGCTCGGTATACAAGTAGGCCGGTGCGGGCGGAAGAGGTGGTTTTTGAGGCTGGTCCATGCCGTCTCCCATGACCAAAATGCTAAGGTGCCTAATCTCGCCGTGCAATGCAAAATAACATCGTTACTCATTTTTGGCAAGATTACCGGACACATGGATTAAAGGGGTCTTATTGACACAAGACAGGGGTGCTGGTAAGCTTCGTACCCGGTTAAAAGGCTATTCAGGTTAACCTCGTATGCATGCGATTCCGCTAAGCGTTCACAAAGGGTCCGCTCATTTGCCAGGAGTAATTTTAAGCTATTGCGAACAACGGCCTGCCTTGTTCGTTCAGGTCTAGTTGGTGCGCGAAAAGATGCGGTTTAACGCCCTTTTTTAAGGGGCAGCCTGATCTGGAGGGGAAAAATGGGATTAAGCCTACAACTGGAGGCTGACCTCAAGGCCGCCTTGAAAGGACGACAAGCGGATGTCACCTCCTGCCTGCGTTTGATCCGGGCCGCCTTGAAAAACAAGGAAAAGGACTTGCTCCGGGCGCTGAGCCAAGAAGAAGAAATCCAGGTGCTGAAAAGCCTGGCCAAGCAGCGGCGCGATTCCATCGAGCAGTTCCAAAAAGGCGGCCGCCCGGATTTGGTGGAAAAAGAAACGGCTGAGTTGGCCCTTATCGAGAAATATCTGCCGGCCCAGCTGGACGCGGCCGGGATAAACGCCATGCTGGAACAGGTTTTTGCCGACCTTGCGCCCCAAGGGCCCAAGGATCTGGGCCTGGTGATGAAAGAGACCATGGCCCGGCTCCAGGGACAGGCCGACGGCAAGCTGGTGAATCAACTGGCTCGCCAGCGACTGGAAAAAAGCAAAGGTTAAACCCACACCCCACGGGGGCGAATTATTTCAGGCCCAATGCCCCACCTGAATCAGGAAAGCGGCACCCCAACGGTGCCTAAGGACGGGGAAGCCTCCCCAGCCCATAGGGCCTTATTACCCTGCGCGGACGTCCAAACCCTGGCCGTACTGGAATTCACCCAGGTCCTGGAACAGATAGCCTCCCTGGCCCAGAGCCCCCTGGGCGTCCGGGCGGCAATGGCCCTAAGGCCCTGCCCGCATCTGCCCACGGTCAGCCGGCGGCAGCGCCGGTTGAGCCAGCTGAGAGAGCTTTTGAGCACTCAGACGGCGCCCAATCTGGCCGGACTGCATGACCTAAGCCCCCTGCGCAGGCGGCTGTCCGTGCAGGGTGCATTTCTGCTCCCCGAGGAACTGGAGTTTGTGGCGGACTTTTTGGGCGCGGTCTCCCGGGCGGCTTCTTTTTTGGATCCCAGCGAGGGCCTTTTTGACGAGGTTTTCCGGCTGCGCAACCTCATCACGCCGCTGCCGGAGGTCATCCGCGCGACCTGATGCCCGCCATGGACGCCGACTCGCCGTCGAAGCCCTTCGGCGGCGCC
>ENA-OSEO01005299-OSEO01005299.1-sediment-metagenome-genome-assembly--contig:-NODE-5299-length-12548-cov-5.147462_pt1 | contig 12548 bp, 14 predicted proteins | sample MGYA00237883_ERZ534232 | MGnify/ENA metagenome assembly ERZ534232
AGGCGATGGTGGACCGGGCGGATGTCGACCACGTGCTTGAGGTCGCGGAACACTCGCTCGATCTGCCACAGCTGCTTGTAGCCGGCGACCGCGTCCGCCGCCGACAGCCCATCGTCGGAGACCCGGATGAGGAACTTCCCGTCGAGACGTTCTTCGTCGCGGATCTTCTCGCGATTCAACACGAGCGTCCCGGCCTTCGTCTGGCGCACGTACCGCCCGAACGTTGGATGTGCCCGGAGCTCACAGGCCGCTTTGCGGTGGGGGGCCCCCTCGGTCTGTGCCAGCGCCGCCAATCGCCGCTCCACCTCGGCGACAATCTCGCTGCGCTTCATGCGATCGTGCTTCACTTCCTCAGGGTTTCGCACCACGATGAACCGCTGCCGGCTCGCCCCCGTCCCCACGGTCGCCTCTTTGACCTCGAAGCCTCCGTCGATCGTCTTGTACCGCCCCGAGCGCCGCATCGCCTCCACCGGGAGCCCCTTGTCCCCCTCGCGGAGTCTCTCACCGATGATGTAATGGTCACCGGCCCCTTGCAGAACACGCCGGTTCTCCTCTGAGTTGAACCCCGCATCGAGTACCGTGATGATCCGGCCCAACCGCCAACCGTTCAGGTCTCGCTTCACTTCTTCCACCCACGTGGAGTCGGACTGGTTGCCGGGCCAGACCCAGCAGCGAACCGGGATCCCACCCCGCGTCACCGCCCACCCAATCACGACCTGCGCGCTCCCGCGCCGGCCGTCCTTGCTGTGGCCCCGCTTGCGCAACCCGTCGTCGGCATCTTCTCCTTCGATCTCGAAGTAGGTCGTCGTCGTGTCGAGGAAGAGCAGATCGCACTCCAGGTTGAACAGGTGCGCCACCGAGAAGAACACATCGTGCTGGATCGCTTCGCTTGACTCGAGCAGCACATCCATCGCCCGGTAGAGTTGATGGACTTCGACCGTCGGGAGGTCGGGGATCATCACCTCGTCGGCCACCCAGTCCTCCAGAGCGAGCTTGCTCGACGGAGACAGCGCACGGTTCGCCGTCATCGCGAAGATCAACCGCTCGATCGGGGTCCGGAATCTCCGGTCATCGAGCAGCTGCCCCAGCGTCTCGTCGATCCCCAACCTCTTCCACAGACGATCGAGGAACCACGTGCCTCCCAGACGCCGAGACCCGATGTACTCGAAGGCGATGTCAAGATCGAGTTGCTTCTCGACCTCGCGAACCTCACCGGGCTCGAGGAACCGGGCGATGCTCCCGACCAGTCGTCGCAGTCCATCGAGATCGACCCGATCGGCGCGGCCGAAGTTGTAGAGGATCTGGGCCTTGCTGACACCGGTCTGTGGATCGCGGACGTTGTGGGCGAGCTGCACGTACTTCCGTCCCTTGGTGGTCACGGTGCGCAGGTACATTGTGACCACAGTCTAGCGACATGTGTGTGACAAGTCAAGAGATATGTCTTCACAAGTTGTGTCTACACGATTTCCGGTTGTGCGCGCCCTCTCATCCCCGAAAACCCATACCCCTTGGCATCGGGCTCCGCGGATGTGCCTCCAAACTGTACAACGGCAGCCCCCCCAGCCAAGACCTCACGGGGCGGGAACCCCTCTTCTCCGACCGCCGCTACGACCCGAGCTTCGCGCACATCGACGGACTCGGGAACAGGACTCACAGGACGAGGTCCAGAATCAGGTTTATGTCCCCGCATTTCCCAGGTTTGTGTCCCCGCATTTCCACCGGCAGGTACCCGAAGGACATCTTCCGGCTCGTGGTCGGGATGAACCGGTGGACGTTCCGCGTCTTCGCCTACGCGGCGCTGATGACTGACGTGTACCTACCCGCCCGTTCCGACTGGAGGAGTGTAAGGAGCGGGAGCGGCCTACAGCGGCTTGCGCAGGACCAACAGGGTGTCGGGATGCTGTTCGACGCGGGCATCGATGTACGGATCCGCGAAGGTCGTCCCCGGCTCGATCTTGCGGTAGCCTCGCCGCTTGTAGAAGGAGACGGCCCAGCTCGCCTTGGGATCCGTCCAGACGACGATCTCCCGGAGCCGCTTCCGCTTCGCCTCAGCTTCCACGCGCGTCAGGAGCGCCGTTCCGACGCCTGTTCGCTGAAGCTCCGGCAGGACGTACAGCCGGCCGATGACCCCGATGCCTCCGGTTCGCTCTTCGAGACCGATCACCCCGACGGTTCGCTCGTCTCGCTCGAAAACGTAGAAGGACATCCGCCGAGACTCGGCCTGCATGTCCTCGAGCGCGAGGAACGGCTCGCGATATCGCTCGGGAGGAACGATTGCCTCGTAGAAGGCCTTGTTCGTCTCGTTGATGACGTCGAGGATCGCCGGCGCGTCCTCCGCGCGGGCCTCTCGAATCGCGTCCTGCGCCTTGGGACCGGTCCGGTCGAAGCGCCCGATGTTTGAGACCTTCTTCATCCCGACCGTGATCATAGCCGTTCGGCACCGGTGCCGAATGCAACTGAGCGCTTGTCCCGCTGCCGGGACGCGCGTACGTTGGGGGAAATCCGGAATCCCTGCGCGACGCGATCCCAGGGGGAGGAGGTCTCATGATCGGGAGGATCTGGTCGGTCACGCTCACGGTGTCGGACCTGAAGGTGGCGATCGACTTCTACGAGCGCGTCCTCGGACTGACGAAGAAGTACGAGTTCACCGACTACGCGGGATTCGACTGCGGCGGAGTCGAGATCGGCGTGAAGACGTCGGGAGAGAAGGGTGCACCGCGAGACGGGGAGCCGTGCGTCGACCTCCTCGTCGACGACGTGGACGAGGCCTGCCAGCGGCTCACGACGCGCGGCGTGGAGTTCATAAAGGAGCCGCACGACGCGGTTTGGGGCGCCCGGATCGCGAACTTCACGGATCCGGACGGGAACGCGCTTCAGTTGACGGAGATCCGGTGGCCGGAGTACCTGGCGACGATCGCTCCACGACCTTGACGCAGTACGGCGTTCCCGCATCAGAGGTAGATCGCGTGGTGATGATCCTCCTCCGGGCGGAGATACAGGATCTCGCCCGGGTCGACGCGGATGAGCGTGTACCGCGGGTCGTCCGTTCCTTCCCAGAACGTCCCGAAGAAAGGGAACTCCGCGCCGATCCTCGCTCGGATCTCGGGATCGGTGACGATCTCGGCCTCGCCGGACAGGCGCACGTAGCCGTGGCGATCGTTTCGCTCAATCGGAATGCAGAGCTCAACGCGGGGGTACCTCCTCACCTGCTGCGTCTTGCCGTTGGATGCCCCGGACGTCAGCCAGACGGCGTGCTCGCGCCAGAGGATCGAGACCGGCCGCGTGCGCGGCTGATCGTCCTCGACCGTCGCCAAGTAGGCGTTGATCGTCGTGTCCGCGAGCCAGGACAGGGATTCCTTCATCAAACCGGGGATCGTCTCGGGCATGCTCGCCTCCTTCGTCCTCTTGGAAAGAGTGGAGCACGAAGCGCGGCGCGTCGTCAACCTTCGGGGTTCAACGGAGGGCGTGCGGCTCGTCCTTCGCAGCATGTTCACACGCGCGCGGTACGCTTCCCGAGGAGGTGACCGGACCATGGGCGTTCACTGCAGGCCGCTTACTGCGGAGAGGCTCTCGGACGTCGCTTGCTGTCCCGGCGGAGCCGAGGTGAAAGGAAAGAAGCTCCGAGGCGACATCACGGAGACGGCCGCGTGGCGCCGCCGGATGATCGACCTCGGGATGCGCGGTGTCGTCGCGTACGACGAGGACAGGCCGCGGGGGTTCGCCGAGTACATGCCGGCGGAGGCGGCGCCGGTTCCGATCGACGCGCCGGGCGCGGCGGTCCTGATGTGCTATCACTGGGCCGGAACGGACGCCGAGGATCCGGAGCATCTTGCCATGGAGCGGGAGCTGATCGGACGGGTCATCGAGGAGACGCGAGAACGGTTCACGGGGCTCGTGACCCAGGGATGGGATCTTCCGACGCACTTCCCGATTCCGTTCCTCGAGGAGCTGGGCTTTCGGGAGGTCGCCCGGAGCGAGTTGATCGCGTTGATGTGGAACCCGTACCGGACCGACGCTCGAGAGCCGACGCTCGCTCCCGCCGCCTACGCGCCGCGGGATCTGTCCGATGAACGGCTCCTGGCGATCGACGCGGCGTTCAGTGCGCGATGCCCGTACAGCCTCGATACCGAGGCGCACCTGAAGGAGACGGTCTCGTCCCACCCGCTCAAGGAGCGGATCCGCATGACTTTGTATCGGATCGACACGCGCGAGGACGCCTTCGCCCACGCGGTACCGCCGTTCGACTGGGCCTGGGTCACCTTCAACGGCGAGGCGATCGGCCTGTTCGAGTACCCCGGAGGGAAACTCGCCGACGAGATCACCAAGCGGATCGAGGCGATGAACGATCGCTTCGGAAGGAGGGAGGGGTGAAGATCGATGTCCCGCTTTCGATGCCGGAGGGCCGGGACTTTCCCGACTACAAGGAGAGGGAACAGCTCGGACGCTGGATCTGGCGTCACATCCAGATCCCGCAGCTTCTGTTTCTGGTCACGACGCTCAAGGAGAACGGGATCCCCAACTCCGAGGTCAACAACTGGGGCCTCCCGTTCGGCTTCGCTCCGAACCAGATGTTCGCCTTCTACTGCGGCACGTTCCACCACACCGGCCGGAACGTCCTCCGCGACGGTGAGTTCGTCGTCAACGTCCCGGGGGCGGAGATCGGTGATAGGGCAGTGCGAACCGCGCGATCGTACGACGATGGCGTCGACGAGATCGCAGCGTCCGGATTGACCGCGATTTCCTCGACCGTCGTCGCCCCTCCGCGGATCGAGGAGTGCAAGGCGCATCTCGAGTGCACGTTGGAGTGGTACAAGGAAGTGAGCGAGGAGGGAGCGATCCTCTTCTGCGGGCGCGTCGTGGCAGCGTCCGGCGACCGAGAGATTCTGACCGGCGACATCGAATCGAAGATGGAGAAGATGCGGCCGATCTACGTGACGCCGAGGAACATCGACACCGAGAAGATGATTCTCACTGCGCCGAGCGGCGCGTACGCCGACATCGGCCGGATCCGCTATACCGCGCAAGAGTGACGGGCGAACGAAGATGTCGTGCGACGATTTCGGGGTGGAGCTGCTGCGCAAGTGGGTGGAGAGCCTGCTGTCGGCGCTCGATGCGAACGTCGACGCCGAGGCGCGGAGCCGATTGCTGGAAGCGTGCGGGAGGGCCTGTGCCGCCCACCATGGCGACCTCGACCGAGCGGAAGCGGCCGGTGAACACACAGACGATCTCGACGGACTGCTCGATTCGCTGAACCGAAATGTCTCGTGGTGCGGCGCGTGGCGACGGGAGGCGGACGGCATCGTCTCGGTCTGCGAGCAGTGCGGCTGCCCGCTTGTCCGCGAGGGGTTGGTCAAGCTGTCCCCCGTGTTCTGCGTGTGTTCGACCGGATTCGTCAAGGCGCTGTTCGAAAGGGCGCTCGGCCGGCCGGTGCTCGTTCGGCTCGAGCAGGCCATCGGACGCGGGGATCGCGTCTGCAGGTTCGTCGTCCGTGAAGGAAGCGGTGAAACCGTCCGAGCGCCGAGCGGCCTGTCTCGATGAATGGGAGGTGGAAATGAAGACGCTGATCACGCCGAAGCAGACGCTCGCCGCTGCGCGGGCGGCGGGAGCGAACGACGAGGATCTGGATCTGTCCGGCGTCGCGATCCTGACGTTCAACCGAGGCATCGCCGAGCGGTTGGAGGAACTGTGCGGCCTGGTGGACATGAGTTGGCTCGGCCCGCACGTCCACCCGTACGCCGGGCCTCGCGTCGTGAAGCGGGGCGAGCGCGAGGGGCTCGAGGTGATGATCCTGGTGCCGCCGATGGGGGCGTCGCCGCTCGCCTGCACGGTCGAGGACCTGATCGCCGGCGGGATCGATGCGGTCTTCCTCGCCTGCGCCGCTTGGTCGCTCGGTCCGCCGGTCTCGTTCGGCGACGTCCTCGTCCCGTCGTTCGCGGTCGGGCCGGACGGCACCTCGATCCACTACGGCAACGCCGCGGGGCGGGTCGACGCGAGTCCGGCGGTCGTCACCGCACTGGCGGAGTCGGCGCAGGAGCGCGGGGCGACGGTCCGCGTCGGCGGCAACGCGTCCTGCGAGGCGCTCTACCGGATCACCGAGGAGATGGTCGAGGGGTACCGCGGCCGAGGCTGTCTCTCGATGGAGAACGGGGAGGCGGCCGTCCTCTTCGCCGTCTGCCGTCTCTTCGGGATCCCGGCCGGCGGGATCTTCCAGCCGTACATCGACCTGACCGAGGGATGGAACCCGAGCCGACTCGACGACGCCTACGAAGCGACCTGTCGGCTGCAGGCGAACGTCGTTCTCGATGCGGCGCTCCGGCTCCGCGTCGAGAAGATGATCTAGGCGGCCGTCCTCCGGGCGATCGCAAGGCGGATCGGCCCGAACGGGACGTAGAAGCCGCGGTCGGCCAGTTGACGTTCGAGCTCCTCGCGCATCCGAGCCAGAGCCTCCACGCGCGCCGCTGCCCTCTCGGCGGGATCACCGGAGCGGACCTGGCCCCCCCAGCCGTCTGCGTACAGCTCGATCGCGCGCTCGGCGACCTGCCGGTTCCAATGGACGTCGAGTTCGCGCTCGTCGACGCGAAACACGTCGAGCGGAAGCGGATCCAGCAAGTCTCGAAGCCGCTCGATGGAAAACTCGTCGGCCACGGCGAGGATCCCCTCCGGCTTCAGAACTCGGGTCGCCTCTTCGAGCGCCGCGCGTACGCCCGCCTCGAAGAAGCCGATCGCGATGTCCTGCAGACCGAGGAAGCAGCTGGCCGAATCGAACGAGCCGTCCGGAAACGGCATCGCCCGCGCGTCGGCCAGCACGAACTGACAGCGATCGGCCGCGCCGGCCTGCGCGACCAGCTCCTCCGCCAGCGCGTGCGGCCCCTCGAAGTCGATGTTCAGGCCGACGATGGTCAACCGCGGGAATCGCCAAGCGAGCTCAGCGATGAACGTCGCGTAGCCGCAGGCGAAGTCGAGGTGCCGTCGGCACATCTCGAGCGGGAGCACGGACGTGATCCAGCGCTGAACGCTGCCCCAGCCGATGTCGAGGCCGTCGATCTCGGCGCGGATCGGGTCGCAATCGCGCACGAACCACCGGCGAAGGGTGTCCTCGCGGTCGACGATCGCGTCGTGCGTCACGGTGGATCCCTCCGGAAATCGGATCCTACAGTTCGATCGAAAGCTCAACGCCGTCCGGAAGCGGCAAATCCCGCAGGCGGGCGGAGAGTGACCTCCAGTACGGGTCTCCCTCCTGGAAGGCGATCCGGCGATAGCGGTCGACGAGTTCCGGGTCGTGCGCGCGCAGGATCGGTTCGAGGCTCCGCCAGTTGGCGTCCGTCTCGGCCTTCATCCTGAGCCGATAGACGTAGACGTGCTCCACGAGCGGCGCCACCGTCTCGAGGATCGCTTCGACGTCGGTGATCTCCGGCATCACCGGGCAGATCAGCACGTACGTACGAATTCCCGCGTTCCGCAGCGCCTTGAGGGCCTCCAACCTGGCTTCGTTCGGCGGCGCGTTCCCTTCGAACCGGCGCCGTGCGTTCTCGTCTTGAAACGCGATCGAGAACCCGAGATACGGGTCGGCCATCCGCCTGAGGAGGTCGAGATCCCGAGCGATCAGCGGGGACTTGGTGAGGACGCAGACGGTGAATCCCCGTTCGGCCAGCAGTTCGAGGACCGCTCTCGTCTGAAGCCGGCGCTCCTCGACAGGCTGATACGGGTCGCTGTTCATCCCCATGTAGATGCTCTGAGGCTCGACGGCCTCGAGTTCCAGGGCGAGTCGCTGCCGCAGGTCCCGGTGGATCAGGATCTGCCGCGACCAATCGACCTCGGCGTCGTTCTGCGCGTAGCAGTAGCGACAGTCGTGCTCGCAACCGATGTACGGATCCACCTGATACGTATGTCCCTCCAGGCTGCACGGCTGGAGGATCGGGCGAGGAGTACACAGACCGACTTCCACGGGACGTCCCTCCGCTCGATTGTGGGCCAGCTCGTACGCGTTCCGCAAGTCGGTGCGGCGCCGGTCTGTACTCCCCCTCTCGACGTCGCGTAGCCCTTCCGCGTCCGTGAACCTGCGTCCGGCGTAGGCGTCGATCACCTCGCCGATTGGAATCGGGGGACACAAACCGTATTTCACCGCAGCCGAGTGCGATCCGCTCCTCGCAACGCTCCGCGGACTCAAAATGTGAGAATCCCGCCAGCCAAGACCTCACGGAGCGGGAACCCCTCCCCTCCGACCGCCGCTACGGCCCGAGCTTCGTGCACATCGACGGACTCGGGAATGGGACTCACAGGACGAGGTCCAGAATCAGGTTTATGTCCCCGCATTTTCAGAATCAGGTTTGTGTCCCCGCATTTTCGATCCGTCGCTGGACGTCGGGACAGACTCTGCACAGGCTTTCGGCGCTCCGGTGCCGTCGGACGGCCCCCCCGATCCGGCTGCGCAATCGGCATACACAGAGCCCGCAACTCCGCTGTCATCGGCTCCGCCGTCCGGAACACGGGCAACTCTCGACCAGTCGCACGATGGTCGCCCATCCCCGCGTCGTTACCGGCACGCGCAGGACGCTCTCCAAGAGCGCGGTCGGATACCCGCTTCTCCCCCCGACGAGCTGGGCGTGGCTGAATGCCTCCCCCTTGTCGATGCGAAACACTGTGCAGTCTCGACGCGCCGACTCGATCGGAACGGCGGCGTGGAGCGCCCCCGTTGGATCGAAGAGACTCAAGTACGGCATGCCATCCGGCGGCATGCCGCAGCGTCCGAACGGGTCTTCCTCGACGAGGGCGCTCAAGCGATCCAACCCTCGACAGAAGAGGGGCTCCCGGAGTCCGTGCCGCTCGCGCAGAAGACGGCCGGCACACTGCACGACGAGATCGCTGTGAAGGTGGCGCGCACGAGAGAAGACCAGCGTCCCGTTGCTGAGGAACGAGGAGGCGCGCGCCGCGCCGGCTTCGAGAAAGGCAGCCTCGAGCTGTGCTCGGGTCGGAGCGCCTCGTTGTCCCAAGTTCACGTTGCGCAGGAAGGCGACGTATTCCATGCGGATCCTCCGCGTTCCCACCGCCCATGGGCACCATCACCCGGTATGAGCAGGACGTGCGGCTCCTTCAGGCCCGCGCGTGTCCGAATCGCCGGAGCGCCTTGATGACCCCCAGCGTGGCGGTGACGGCGAACCGGTCGCCGTCTTCCGATGCCCAACTACCGTCCGCCCGCTGCCGCGCCGGCAGCGACGCCAAGCACGCTAGCGCGAAGGGGTGCTCGGCCGGCATCCCCGCCCTCCCGAGGCAGTCGAGGGCCCACGCGATCTGGGACGGTTCCCATGCGGGCGGCGTTCGGGCAGAGAGAGCGGCGAGGACGGCCTCGGCTGCCTCGGCGTAGCCGCCTCCCGCCATACGAAGAGCGCTGGCGGCGATCCAGTTCGTGTGGAGGTAACCCGGGAAGGCGCCGCGTTCCGTCAAGTGGTGCATCAGGAACTGCAGCCCCGCCACGAACGCAGGATGCGACTGCTGCTCCCTCGCAGCCAGCCAGTACGTCGCGGACGCGGAGAGGTACAGCCGAGTCGGGACTTCGCCGGGGACGATCCAAGGCGGCAGCGCGCACGGCGAGACCGCGGGGCGCTCGTCCCATCCTCCGTCCTCGCCTTGCTCGTCCAGCAAGAATCGGACAGCCGCGTCGGCGATGGGCGAGCCGAGCCGGCCGAGTTCGTCGAGCCACCATAGGGCGTTCAGCGTGCCGTCCACCGTGCTCGGACGGCCTTCGGCCATTCCCTGAGGGAAGCCCCCGTCCTGGTTCTGGATGCCCTCCCAACGGGACAGCACGTCCGGATCCGGCTCTCGCCCATAGAGGATGTGCCCAAGGCGGGCCTTCTCGAGCGCAGAGCCCTCTCGCTCCACGAACGAGACCGCGCGGTCCATGTTCATTTGTCTGCCTCCTTTGAGTGGTCGTTAGGGGCCCGGCGCGGCAACGTTCCGTCCGAGGGCCCAGCTTCGAGGCCGGAGGAGGTGCCCGCGAGCAGCACAGCTTCAGCCCCACGCGTTGCTGCCAGCAATCCGCCGCTCCCGTCAGGGCACCATCGGACGGCGACGACCTCGCCCGACAACCGGCATGACCCGAGCGTATTACCCGCGGCGGTGACGACGCGCACGCCGCCCGCGGCATCCCCAACAGCGAGGCGGCCGGCCGGATGCCATGCGATTCCCCGTCCCGCCGCGCCAAGATGGACGAGGCGATGGAGCGCTTTCTCGAAGCCGTCGATCCACACGTCTCCGTCCTCGGTCGTCACCGCCGCGGCGTGTCCTTCGGGGCTCCAGGAGATCTCGACCCCGGTTCCTTGATCGGCTCTCGCCGTCGGAGCGCCGCGCAACGGAACGTGGGACCACCCGTGCGTGCCGGAGACGGAGACGATGTCGCCACCGGGATGCCAGGAGAGGGAGAAGAGCTTCCCGGAGAGCGTCCACTCCCGCAGGACTCTGGCGTCGGATCCGTCGAGCAGGATGAGTCTCCCGTCCGAACACGCCGCGGCAAGGAGCTTCCCGCCAGGCGACCATCCTACGGATTCCACCGACCCGCCTGGAACCAGCCGGACGCGGTGAAGGCAGTGGGCCTCGCGCGACCACAGGCGCAGGGTCCCGTCCCAAGCGCCCGTCGCCACACGCATCCCATCCGGGCTGCACACGGCGGCGTTTATGCCGGCGTTGTGACCTCGAAGCTCCCGCACAACGTGCCCGGACGTGCGAAGTACGAGGATGGTTTCCGGTCTTTCCTCCACGGAGGCCAGAACGGAACTCCCGTCCGGAACCCACCCCGTCCACCAGAGGTACGAGGACCACCGGGGACAGAGGATCGTGCCTGCGGGACGGGTCAGGCCATCGGAGTCGGTCAGCCGGATCGACAAGCGCGCCTCCGTAGATGGACGAATCCCCAGAGGGGTGGACCCCCCCGCCCTCCGAGTCTCTGTCCCCCACGTGACATACGGACCGGCAGCCCGCGTCGCTTCCTCGTAGGGAGATAGGAGTTCTTCCGTTCACCCATGGAGATCGAGCGATCCTCCTCGCGTTGCCGGCGCGAGCCGGCCTAGGCTCCCGTCGGACCGCTCGAGGCCATGCCCGCTCGACTCGGCGAGCGAGGTCTCGGCATGCCGCCAAGGGAGCCGCGTGAGCTCCACGTCGCGGAGGAACGCCTCGAAGAAGGCGATCTGAAGATCGAGCTGCCGGGCGAACAGCTCGCGACCCGTCTTCGTCTCCAACGGGTTGCGCTCGCGGTACCGCTGCAGCCGCAGAACGCGGTCGCGCATCGAGGCGGCCATTCTCTCAAGCTCCCCCCGCTCGGTCATACACCACATGAGGATCCGAATCGCGTTGAACCGATCCACGTTGTCGGCATCGCTCACGATGTCGGCCACCGGCGTGGGAGGGTGCGAGAACCCTGCCTCCCCGTCGGCGTGACAACCGACGGCGTAGCGGATCGTCTCCGCCTCCTCGTGGGAAAAGCCGGCTTCAGCGAGTAACGGGCGACTGAGTTCCGCGCCGATCCTGCCGTGGTCGTCCCAGTCTTCGAGCTCTTCGCAATGGAAGTACGCGATGTCGTGAAGGAGGCAGCCGGCGACGCAGAGCTCGCGATCGACGCCCTCTCCTTCCGCGATTCGCTCCCCGTACTGTGCGACGCGCAGGGTGTGCTCCCACCGGTAGGCCGCGGTGTACACCGGGTTCCAGCTTGCGGACACTTCGGACTGCCTGTACTGCACCTCCATCAGCTCCGCGAGACGATCCAATCGGTCGTTCCCTCCGGCCGGCTTCATCGTCAGTCCTCTCCTCCTCCTGAGGGCTTCTGCGAAGAGCGAATCCCTTTTCCTTTGTGGTGGGGAATCCTACTCGCTCGCGACGGAGGGCTCAACTGGTGCGCGGGCGCGACGGCGCGCAGCTCCCCGGTCGGACGCTCGAACACATTCCGTCGGCTGACGAGGGTCATGAACCCAAGGTTGTTCAGCGTGTGAACGAGGACCGCCGTCCAGAGGCTGCCCGTCCAGGCGACGGCCACGCAGCAGAGAACCGACAGGACGGCCGACCCGGCCCACACCCCGGGACGCCGCCACGTCGCGAGATGCAGGCCGAGGAAGAGGCAGCTGGATAGGAGTATCGCCGGCCACAGGCCCCAGAGGAAGAGAGAGCTCACGAAGAGGAGACCCCGGTAGAGGGACTCCTCTGCCGGGATGTCGAGCAGGTAGATCAGCGCGACCGTCTTGGCCATCCCTGCGTTGAGATCCGACCGGCGGAGTCGGATCCCGCCCGCCACCGCAACATGGAAGACAAGACAGGAGAGACCGAGGAGGACGCCCACGAGAAACGCTCTCGTAGGTAGCTCGAGATACGAAGGGGCGATGCGGCTCACGAACGCGCAGCCGGCGCCGATCGCCGGAATCGGGGAATCGGGGGACATAAACCGTATTTCGCCGCAGCCGAGTGCGCTCCGTTCCCCGCGACGCTTCGCGGAGTGAAGAACCCCGCCCTTCCGGGCGGGGCTTCTCAGATCAACTTCAGCTGCTCTGGAGCCTTGGCCCTCTGCTCGT
>ENA-OSEO01005300-OSEO01005300.1-sediment-metagenome-genome-assembly--contig:-NODE-5300-length-12548-cov-3.666105_pt1 | contig 12548 bp, 13 predicted proteins | sample MGYA00237883_ERZ534232 | MGnify/ENA metagenome assembly ERZ534232
CTTGTTCGGCCAGCTTGCGCGGAAATAGATAGTTGCGGGCAAACCCGTCGGAGACGTTGGCCACGTCGCCCTTCTTGCCGAGCTTGTCGACATCCGCCAGCAGGATTATTTCCATGAATCACTCCTTGTTCAAAGTCACCGTACGGGGCCCTTGCCGGAACCCCTGACGGCAAAACGCTTGCGATAGTCCAGCCACGTATCGAAAAGACCGAGTAGGCCGGTGAGTTGAAAGAACACCTGGCCGAGAACTCCAGCCGCATAGAGCATCACGCGTGATCCGCCCGCCAGCCGGCGGCTGACGGCGAACCAATGCAGGACGGCCAGGCCCTGCAAGAAAAACAGAGTCTGCGACACCAGCAGAACGTTGATTCCTGAGTAGAGAAGCACGCGCTGCGTGGGGCCATCACCCCGAGCGAACAGAACCATAGCGAGCCCGAGAATCGAGGCATAGGCAACCGGCCATGGCAGACGAAACGCCGAGAGAGACAGCTTCACGCTGACCGCCTCGCGCACACGCGGAAAGAGCAGATAAGCCAGGCCGAGAGCGAGCGCCGCGAGCAGAATACTGACCATGACCAAGAGTCCTGGGGTGACGTACGGAGCGACGTCAATCAGCCGGCGCGCCTGCGAGGAGAAGGAATTGACCGTGTCCGCGCTCACACCCATATCGAGATAGGACGCGGAGGCGGAATCGACGAACTCGTACAAAGAATCCTTGATTCTCGTCGGAGTCAAACCGAGGAACAGCCAAAGGCCCGCACCCCAGACGGCGAACCCGGCCACTGCCGACGCCGCGACCGCGGCAAGACTCCGAGGGAAACCCCATTTCGACGCAATCCCATGACCGATAACCAACCCTAGGAACAACGTCATCACGAACACGAGCATTGCCGTGCCCAGTCCGCCGCCTAACCAGACCAGAACCGCGGCCAACGCGGCCACGAGGGAACCGAGCAACGGACCCCTCCGGACCGCCAGGTGGGCGAGAGGCAAAGCCAGTAGAGGCATGAGCACCACCGGGGCAAACGGGAACATCGCTACGAGAAGACCAAGGATTACGGTACTCAAGACCGCCTTGATCACCGACATGCGGGTTCCCCCCTGCGCCGGGATTTGGCCGGCCTCCGTCGTCACGGGCTCGGCCGTTCCTCAGCGACTGCTGTACGGCAGCAGCGCGACTTCGCGGGCCCGTTTGATAGCCACGGCAACCTGCCGCTGGTGTCGACGACACGCACCGGTCGTACGCCGAGACCTTATCTTGCCGCGTTCGGACATGAACCTCCGAAGAGTGCCGTAGTCTTTGTAGTCGACTACTTCAACACCCTCCTTGCAGAAAAAGCAGTACTTGCGCCGCCGCGAGCCGGCAGTCACCCGCGTGCGTCGCTGCGGCTTCTTGGGATTCGCCACCTCGTTCTACCTCCTTGCAGAACTATTAGAAGGGGATATCATCGCCCCCAAAGTCAATGTCGCGGAAATCATCCTGAGGCCCCGCGCCGGTCGACCCGCCTTGAGCGCCCGCGCGGAAGGCCGGTTCACGAGTCTCTCCCGCGCCGCCCACGAATATGACGTTCTCGCCGATGATCTCCACCCTGCTGCGTTTGCTCCCATCTTGGGCCTCGTACGAGCGCTGCTCCAGCCGACCATCCACCACAACCTGCCGGCCTTTGCTCAGGTATTGGGCGCAGTTCTCGCCCTGGGCACCCCATACCACAACATCGAAGAAACTCGCCTTGTCGACCCACTCACCGGACGAATCCTTGTACCTCCGCCCTACCGCCACTCCAAATTGGCATACCGACGTTCCCGAAGGAGTCTGGCGAAGTTCGGGATCGCGGGTCAGGTTACCCACCAAAGTGACGTGTGCGATGCCGCGAGCCATCTTTGCGCTCCTCTTTCAGGCTTCTTCAGGTTGGGGTTCGAGTTCAGTGACCACAGGAGCCGCTGCCGGCTCGCTGACGGGCTCGACCACAGGAGCCGCGGCGGCGGTCTGAAGAGCGCCAAAGGACTTCTCGTGTCGGATGGGCATGAATCGAAGGACCCCGTCATTGATGCCGAGCACCCGCGTCACTTCGTCCAGCGTCTGCGCGGTAGCCTCGAAGTAGATGATGTAGTAGACGCCCTCGAGAGTATCTTTGATTTCGTAAGCAAGGCGCCTCTTGCCCCACTCGTCGATCTTCGCGATGGCGCCCTTGTCACCCGTGATGATGTCTTTGACGCGGTCAAGAATGGTAATTCGTTCTTGATCTTCCACGTCTGAGCGCAAGATCAGAACCAGCTCATAGCTGTTCAGTTTGGGTCACCTCCTACGGTCTGTGCGGCCCCGGCCTTACTGCCGGAGCAGGGGTGTCGTATTGAATTGTACTCGCGCCTCCGGACGGAACCGCGAGGTGGGCAGTATACACTTCGGAGCACCGCGGCGCCACCGAAAAGACGCAGTATTGCGGGAACCCGCGACGATGACTTACCTCAACTCGATCGAGGCCCGGTGCCCACATCCTCCGTCCCGTTTACCTGTCATTCCGGCCCGGCTTGGTCGCCACCGCCCGCGTTTGGGGCCTGGGCAGCGCGATCAGGCGGCACCGACTCGCCGGCGTAGACCGGAGGTTGCGGGGCAGACCGGGCAAGTGGGGAGGGCTGACTTGCAGCCTGCCTTCGAGCTTGCCGGATGGCAGCGACTCGCCAGATCCGATACGCGACATACGCGATGATGGCGAGGACTGCAAGCACAGGCAGCATGACGCCGAGCCCTCGCACGATAGCATTCAGAGCGTCAATCAGATTGTGGAGCGCATCGGAGAAGGCCTGCTTCACTCCCCATTCCCCCGGGGGAGCAACGATAGCGCCCGCCTCGTAGACGATGATGTTGATGGTCGAGTAACTGGTGTGCTCGTCGAGATAGCGCAGTCGACCCTCCAACTCCTCCGATTGCAGCTGCGCGTTGGAGAGGACTTGCTGAACCTGCAAGATCTCGTCAACGCTCTTTGCCCGCTCGAGAAGATCGAGCAAGGCTTTGACGTGAGCCGCTGCATTGGCCCGACGCGCCTCGAGATCGACGTACTCCTCGGTGACATCTCGTGACTCGATCTGCTGGCTCTTGACCTCGCCCAATTTCGCCACATCCGACATGGCCTGACCGAACGACTCCGCCGGCACCCTGATGGTCACGGAACCGCTTTTGATGGTTCCCTCCTCGCCCGTGGCTTGAGAACCCGAACTCACGACATAGCCACCGTAGCGATCGGCCAAGAACAGCAGTTGCTGGTACGCGGACTGGAATGCCTTCGCCTGAACCTCGATTTGAATCTGAGCGTCACTGATGACCTTCTGCGAGGAATCGAGCCGCGGGGCCGCCGAGACGCTCACATCCCCCGCCCATTGATCCTCATCGGAGGTAACCCCGCTGGCCACCCAAGTGGTGGTAGTCGCGCCGGCGGTCGAATTCGAGACACCCCCTGAGTCCCGAGAGAAAGAAGGCTGACCAACCCCGGTGTCCCCGGACCAGCCCGCGATGCCGACGGTGGCGGCCAACCCCAGCAGAACGACGACCGCAGCTGCGATCGCCCATCCCTTGTGTGCGCGGATTATGCCCATTGCCGCCCTCCCCTGATGTTGGTCGTCGCAGCTGGGACGACCGCGGGGCGAGCTGGGGTTCCTGTGACGCCGGGTCGATTACCTCAATCTCAGGGATTGAGCACCAGCCCGCGCTCCGGGGAGCTAGGCTGTGTCCGGTTGCCCGCGAGAAACGGGCGAGTTCAGCGCAGGCTGAGGACGCCGGCCCCCGTGAGTCTCGAACCACCATATGCCGGCGGCACCAATGACGAACAGAGCGATGCTAATCCATTGCTGCTGAGTCAACCCGAGCGCGACGGCATCGTTGGTGCGGATGAACTCCACCAAGAAACGCTCGATGCCGGCGAGCACAAGATACGCGAACATGAGAGACCCTTCGCGCTTGAACCGAGGGCCTATAAACCACACAAGCAGCGCGAACATGGCCAGGGAGGCCGCGCTCTCATAGAGTTGTGTTGGATGGACCTGAACGGTCGTGGGGGGCAGGCCCTTCGGAAACGCCATGCCCCATGGAAGATCTGTGGGAATCCCGTAGTCGTCACCCCGCAGGAAGCAGCCCAGCCGGCCAAACACGTAGCCCATGGCAACCGCCGGGCCCCCGGCATCCATCACGGCTGCCAACGGCTGCTTCGAGAGAAGCGTCACGATGACAACTGCCACGATGGCTCCAAAGAGCCCACCGAACCACACCAGGCCCCCACCGCTCAGCAGGTTGCCCGGCCACTCATCCGGATGAATAATGAGGTAGTGGACTTTGGCGCCCAGCAGTCCGCCGATGACGGCGGCGATCAGAAGGCCGTACACAAAATCAGGTTTGACGTTCCGCTTCTTGAACTGCCAGTGAGCGACGAACCCGGCGGCGATGAAGGCGATGGCCATCATCACGCCAAACGAGTTCATCGTGAAACTGCCAATACGGAACAACTCGGGATACATCCAGCTCCTCTGTCCGGCCGGAGAATGCTCTCGTGCCTGCAACGCCGCGGGGGCGGCGCGAGAGATTCATTATCTCACGCGCCGCCCCCAAACACGGTTTCGCACACTTACTTAAAGGGCCGCACGGGCCCCGCGTTTAGCCCGCTCAGCTGAATCCTCTGCTCGGTTCGCATTGCGTAGGCCGGCAGGCACCTCCGTCTCCGCATGGGCGGAGATTGACCTTGCCGATGACTCCACCGAACGCCGTAATGCGCTGCGCCACTTCCCGGCTCCCGCACTCGGGGCACACCTTCGCGTCATCCTTGAGGAAACCGCGCACGAACACTTCAAAGTGATGGCCGCAGGAGCCACATTTCAGGTCATAGGAGGACATCGGTACCTGCCCTGCCTGGAGCCGGTGCCTTAACGTCTGCCGTCATCCTCGCCCCTCTCTCGGATCTCAATCCCTGTATCACGCCAGTCCAAACTCCTTCTCATAGTCCTGTTGGCTGCGGGCGCCAATGAGTTGATTCTTGAGAGTGCCGCCGCTGAACAGTATCACCGTGGGAATGCTCATGATGCCGTAGCGAGCAGCCAGTTCCTGATTCTCGTCTAGGTTGACTTTGAGCACGTTAACCTTGGCCGGATGGGCCGCTGCCAGCTTCTCGAGGACAGGGCCAACCATCCGGCATGGGCCGCACCAAGGAGCCCAGAAGTCGACGACCACCGGCACCGGCGACGAAGAGATGATTTGATCGAACTGTTGCACGCTGACTTCCTGGACGGTCCCGTCGCTCATTGCAGTCTCCTTGCTGGTTGACCAACTGCGTCAAACTGATTCAGAGTCTCGTTATGGTACCCGACAGAGGGCACCTGTGGAGCATGCCCGCTCCGCTAATATACCCCATGGGGTATATTAGCACACCGCCACCGAGTCTTGTTACCCCGTAAGCGCATCGGCTAACCTATCGGAAAATCTAGTGACTGGGGGAGGTCGGCATGAGAATCACCTACTACGGTCATTCCTCCTTTCTTGTAGAGGCAAGAGACGGCTCAAGGATCGTCCTGGATCCTTACCGCTCCGGTTCGTTCGGCGGCGCTCTTGCCTACGCTCCCATCGATGAGGCAGCGGATGCGGTCGTCATTACCCATGGGCACGATGATCACAACGCAGGGGATTCGATCTCCGGCGGTCCGCGCGTCTTCGTCTCGCCGTTACGGGGGTCGGTCGGCTCCGTTGAGATAACGGGCATGTCTGTGGCCCACGACGAGGTGGGGGGCGGCAAGCGGGGGAAGAACACCATTGTGGTGCTTGATGACTCGGACGTCCGCCTGGTTCATCTTGGGGATCTGGGCCACGAACTCGACGCGGACACAATCGAGGCGCTCGGGCGGGTAGATGTGCTCCTCATACCGGTGGGTGGGTTCTATACCATCGACGCCAAGGAGGCGGCACGGGTGGTCGAGTCGCTCCATCCGAAGATCGTCATACCGATGCATTTCAAGACCGCCAAAGTCGATTTCCCCATCACCGACGTCGAGCCCTTTCTGCGGACACAGGCGGCCGTCAAACGACATGAGGGGTGCAGCCTCAGCGTGACCGCCGACAGCCTTCCCGCGGAACGGATAGCCATCCTCCTCCAGTACTGCCGATGAAGGAGGACTGAGAACCGGCCCGAAAAGCAGGTGCGATGATCTTGTATTTGGTGGGTTCAGACTCTCTCGGGGTCGATCCAGAGATCTGATGGGCGAAGCAGTGAAGGTCATTTCGGTCTGAGAGCGGCCATGACCCACGACAGCCGCATGGCCATTATCACTTTTGCCTCCACTCACCACGCCATGGCTGCTGAAGACACCCTGCGTGAGGCCGGCATCGCGCTTGAGGTCGTGCCGCCTCCGCGCGAGGTGAGTGTGGGGTGCGGGCTCGCCCTGCGCATCGCGCTCACCCAAGTGCCGGCGGCCAGGGAGATACTTGGGAACAAGGGCGGCCACTGGCTCGCCATCCATGAAATCGGCTCTGCGCAGGAAGTTATCAGAACACTCTAGATGGTAAAGTGTGGCGATCATTGGAGTGAGTGCCGAGCGAGAGGAGAGCGCCATCTCACCTGATTCATCGCCAGCCAAGAACAAACCTGGGAAAAGCGTCAAGCGAGGGCGAATCCTGAAGCTCAAGTCTGGCCCCCTACGTCGCGCGGTGATCTTGGCGATCATTATCGTTGTGGTGTTCGGGTTGGGCGGTGTTCTATCCCGGATTTGGACGGATTACCTTTGGTATCAGGAAGTGGGCCAGACAACTGTCTTCTGGACGCCGCTCGTTGCGCGGCTGTGCGTCGGGCTTTTCTTCGCGGCGGTTTTCTTCTTCTTCTTCTACGGCAGCTTGTGGCTTGCCCGCAAGATCTCTCCCCGCCTGCTGGCGGTTCGTGATACAGGAAGCGACGAGGTGTACGAGCTGGCGGGCCGCAGGCGTTGGCCCGGCTGGTTGATGTTGATCGCCTCTCTCCTCATCGCCCTCATTGTCGGGATTATCTACAGCTCCAGATGGGAGCAGGTTCTCCTCTTCCTCAACGGGAGCGACTTCGGGTATGCCGATCCATTGTTCAACAAAGACGCCTCGTTCTTTGTCTTCACGCTGCCCGTATGGAAGATGCTCGTCAACTTCGTCGGCGTATCGATCCTCTTCGCCTTCATCGCCACGGCGTTTGTCTACGTCGTCGATCGCGCGATGGTGCTCAACGCCAATAACCGGGTAAGCCTGGCGCCTCACGTCAAGGCCCACCTGTCTGTCATTCTCGCCATAGCGATGGTGGCCAAGGCAGGCGACTATATGATCCAGACCTGGCTCCTCGACTACTCTCAAAGAGGCGTCATCTTCGGCGCCAGCTACACCGATGTGAACGCCTCCTTGCCCGTGCTTCACTTTCTCGCAATCGTTTCGCTCATCGCGGCCGCCATCTTCCTCGCGAATATCCGTTACCGGGGATGGAGGCTCCCCGCCATTGCCATACTTCTCATGTTCCTCACCTGGGCAATCGCAGGCAAAGCCTATCCAGCCATCATCCAACAGTACCGCGTCTCTCCAAACGAGATTTCGGCCGAGAGCCCATACATAGCCAACAACATCGAGGCCACAAGATGGGCCTTCGGTCTCGACAACATCACCCGCGTTGCGTTTCCGGCAAACACCGACCTGACCCCGGCCGATGTGAGGGACAGTTCGGGCACCCTTCAGAACATACGAATCTGGGAGCCTCGACCGGCCCTCTCCACCTATTCACAGATCCAGGAAATCAGACTCTATTACTCGTTCACCGATGTCGACGTGGACCGCTACATCATCGATGGGCAGTATCGCCAGGTTCTTCTCAGCGCGCGCGAACTCGATCAGACTCAGCTCCAAGAACAGTCGAAGACGTGGGTCAACAAACATCTCACGTACACCCACGGATACGGTGTAGTGGTGAGTCCCGTAAACGAGGCGGGAGCTGATGGTCTTCCCCTCCTCATGGTCAAGGACATCCCGCCTCGAACCGAGACCGACCTCACGATCACTCGGCCGGAGATCTACTACGGCGAGCTCGGCAATGAATTTGTCGTGGTCAAGACCATGAGCCCGGAGTTCGACTATCCAAAAGGCGATACCAACGTCTCTGCCTCGTACCAGGGACAGGGCGGAGTCTCGATCGGCAACAAGTTGCGTCAAGCGGCTTTCAGCTTCCGGTTTGGCACCTTGAAGCTCCTCTTCTCTAGCTCGCTGACCGATGATTCCCGCGTCATGTACCGGCGCACCATCAAGGAACGGGTGGAAGCGCTAGCGCCGTTCCTTACTTACGATGGCGACCCATACCTGGTTATCCGCGACGATGGCTCCCTCGTGTGGATGTGGGATGCCTACACGACGACCGACCGCTTTCCTTACTCGCAGCCCCACTCCGGTGGGAGCAACTACATACGGAACCCGATCAAGGTCGTTATCAACGCATTCGACGGGCAGACTACGTTCTACCAGATCGATCCCACCGACGCCCTCGCAAATGCGTGGGGCAAGGTCTTCAAGGGGCTATTCACCCCGGGCGACCAAATGCCCTCTGATCTGCGGGCCCACATGCGCTATCCGGAGTCGTACTACGCCATACAGGCCGACATGTTGACCACGTACCACATGAAGGATCCCCAGATCTTCTACAACAAGGAAGACGTGTGGGAGATTCCAAAGGAGATCTACGAGAACGAAGTGATCCCGGTGGTCCCCTACTATGAGGTTCTCGCGATCCCTGGAGAGACGGAGCCGGAATTCGCGCTGTTGCAGCCGTTTGCCCCGCTCAGCAAGAAGAACATGTCGTCGATCCTGGTGGCCCGCCAAGACGGGGACAACTACGGAAAGCTCCTTCTGCTCGACCTGCCGAAAGACAAGCTCGTTTTCGGGCCTGCCCAGGTCGAGGCCCGGATCACGAACGACCCAATCATTTCATCCCAACTCACGCTCTGGGACCAGGCGGGCAGCGAAGTCATTCGAGGCAATCTGTTGGTGGTGCCGGTCAAGGATTCTGTGATGTATTTCGAACCCGTTTACCTGCAGGCTCAGCAAAGTCCGATACCTGAACTCACCCGTGTCATTGTGAGCTACGGAGACAAAGTCGTAATGGAACCCACTCTCGGCGAGGGGCTCGCGAAGATCTTCGGCGAGCCGGTCGGGCCGGGCTCCACCACGACCGTTCCGGGCAGCACGACCACCACGACCTCGGGCACCACGACCACGACCGTTCCCCCAACTACAACCACCAGCACGTCGGGCGAGACCACGACCACCCTGTCTCCCGACCGGGCGGCGCTCGTCGCGGAGGCAAACCAGCATTACCGCGCGGCGATCGAAGCTCAGCAGCGTGGAGATTGGACAGAGTATGGCAACCAGATCCAGGAACTCGGACGAGTCCTGGAAGCACTCGAGGCCCTAGAGTAACCCGGGCCAGCAGGCCCTAGCCCGTCGCGGGCGGGAATGAGTCGGCTTGGGCGCCGCCCGCCGGTTGACGGCCGGGCGGATTCGCTTCGGTAACTCTCTTAAGGAGGGCTTCGCCGCCGGCGCTTAGGAGCGAGTAAACCTCGCTCAGGTCCTCCAGGGAGAGCATGCCGACAGGTTGGTCGGACTCGACAACCGGGACGGCCTTGAAATTGCCCGTGCGCATCCGCTGAAGCGCGTACGTCACTGAGTCCTCCGGACCGATCGCGGGAAAGTCGGTGCGCATGGCGCTGGCTACTCTGAATTCCGTCCCGTTGCGGCCGAGTTCCGCGATCAGGCGATCTCGGGTCAGAATCCCCTCAATGCGTCCCCTGCCATCGACGACCGGGAAATCCTCCTGATAGGTGTGGAAGAGCAGGGCCGCGACCTCACCGAGCGACTGGTTACGGCGGACCAGCCGGATGTTGGTGTTGATGACATGCTTCACCTTGAGGTTCCCCAAGGCCCGCTGCACCTCCCCTTGACCCCCCTCTGCCTGCGCCCCGAAGAAGATGAAGATGGCCACCAATACGAGGAGGATTCCTCCACCTAGGATCCCGTAGATGGCCATGACGATCGCCAGTCCTTGGCCGACCACTACGGCGATGCGCGTGGCCCTCGCTCGTGGCAGACGAAAAGCCAAGAGCGCACGAAACACACGTCCGCCGTCCATGGGAAAGGCGGGCAGGAGATTGAAGATTGCGAGGAACCAGTTGGTGATCATGATGTACAGATAGGCACCGGAGAGACTCCGCTCGAAGATGAGGTCCGAGAACAGACCCGAAAAAGTGAGGCTGCCCCAATCGACCACCAACGGCAACAGCCCGAGCATGATCGCCCCGATGATCAGATTCGACATAGGACCCGCGATCGAAATGGCCAACTCCTTGCGCGGCTCCTCCGGAATCTCCTCCATGCTCGCGACTCCGCCGATCGGCAGCAGGGTTATGTTTTTGACTTTCACGCCGTAGTGTTGGGAGACACGCGCGTGTGTCAACTCGTGGATAACCACGAGAGCGAACAGCAAGATCACGAGAGCCACTCCGTAGAGTGCGCCCCAAACGCCGCCCGGCTCTACAACGACGCCCCAGAGATAGGCAAAATAGGCGACGATGAGCACGAAGCTCAGGTGAACCCGCACGGCAATGCCGAACGCGGTGAATATCTTGTACGATGCGGCCATCACTGGATGTGCTTCCCTGGGCTCTTGTGGTGCAAACGCGAAATGAAGGATCGGCCGCCGATTGCGGTTTGTGCGACGGGCAACGCGGCAATACTGTACATAGTCGAAAACGCTCGAAAGAGGGTGACCGTGGAATCTAAGCGCAGAGACGAGCCCCCGGGGTTCAGGAGAATTCAGGGTGAGGTCGATAAGATGTACCTCGAGCTACTGCGAACAGAGAGGGTACCCCGTTACGGAAGGGCCCTCTTCAGGCCCAACGTCGATGTCTATTTCGACCGATTGAAGAACGCCGTCGTGGTCAAGCTCGAATTGCCGGGCATCGATCCGAACGCCATCGACCTGGAAGTGCATGAGGGTGTGCTCCGGGTCAGCGGAATCCGCGAGGATGAGCGCCACCCCGACGCGGTCTACCAACAGATGGAGATCTCGTACGGCCGCTTCGAAAGGACTGTGATGCTGCCCCCTGAGGTGGACGCGTCGGCGGCTTCGGCTCAATACGCGGCGGGCTTTCTCGAAATACTCATGCCTGTCAAGCCCAGGCCGGTGACCAAACGTATTCCGATAAGCATCAGGGATGAATGCGAAAAGGGGCCGGAGAAATGACCGCCAGTGAGAGCGCACCGGACCGCCTTCTCAGACCCACGCCCGACGAAGCGGAAGCGCTGGCAGTGGCCGGTCAGAACTTCGTGATCTTGTCGCAGGAGCCGGCGGAGTCCATGGGCGCAGGGCCCGTCCATCTTCCCATCCTGCCGCTGAGAGATACGGTCGTCTTCCCAGATACCATGATGCCCCTCGCAGTGGGCCAGCCACGTTCCGTGAACCTCATAGACGACGTTTTGCGGGGAGACAAACAGGTTGGGCTCGTGGCGTCCAGAGACCCCGAGGCCGACGTGCCGGGACCCGACCAAGTACACAGCATCGGCGTCTTGGCGAGCATCCAGAAGATGATCAAGGCCCCCGACGGTACGCTGCGGATAATTGCGCAGGGCATCCGCAGAGTCGAGATCGAACGGTTCACCGGCGAAGATCCATACCTCACCGCCGATGTGCGCGATCTTCCGGATGTGGTCGAGCCCGGCACTGAACTGGATGCGCTGCAGCGGAACCTCGTCTCTGTCTATACACGGATCATTCAGTTGGTTCCGTACCTGCCCTCCGAGCTGGAGATGGCCGCGGCGAACATAGAAGATCCTGCCGCGCTCGGGTATTTCATCGCCTCAACGATGAGGTTGAAGACCGAGGAGAAACAGGAGCTCCTCGAGGAGGTCGATCTGTCCAAGCGTCTCCGGCGGCTGACCGCTTTGATCACCCGCGAGCTCGAGGTTCTGGAGTTGGGCTCGAAGATCCAGGACCAGGTCCAATCCGAGATGGACAAGGCCCAGAGGGAGTACGTCCTTAGGCAGCAGCTCAAGGCCATCCAAGAGGAGTTGGGTGAGACCGACGAGACGCAGGCCGAGGTGAACGAACTGCGCGACCGCATTGATGAAGCCAAGCTGCCCGAAGAGGTGGACAAGCAGGCAAGGCGAGAGCTCGACAGGCTTTCGAAGCTCCCCTCGGCGGCAGCGGAATACGGTGTCATTCGCACGTACCTCGACTGGATAGTCTCCCTGCCGTGGTCGGTTCTCACCGACGACAACCTCGACATCACCCACGCGCGCAAGGTGCTTGATGACGATCACTACGATTTGGAAGACGTCAAAGACCGAATCCTGGAGTTTCTAGCCGTCCAGAAGTTGAAACGCGAGGTCTCCGGCCCTATCCTCTGCTTCGCCGGACCTCCGGGAACAGGAAAAACATCCATAGCAAAATCCGTTGCCAGAGCATTAAACAAAAAATATGTCCGTATATCTCTGGGAGGAGTCCGGGATGAGGCAGAAATAAGAGGGC
>ENA-OSEO01005301-OSEO01005301.1-sediment-metagenome-genome-assembly--contig:-NODE-5301-length-12543-cov-2.342772_pt1 | contig 12543 bp, 13 predicted proteins | sample MGYA00237883_ERZ534232 | MGnify/ENA metagenome assembly ERZ534232
GGGATCTGGTCCGGAAGATAGAGAATATCAGGAGGTACACGCAATGTCATACCCTGTTATCCGGTTATAAAAGGCAGACTCCTCCGCCCGCCGATGGCATCGAAGAGCTCTGTTTCGATTCCCCGGAATCCATGGAAATCCTTGAGACCTCCGAGGAAGGGCGGACTGCGATCGCGGATTTCGAGAATTTCGCGGATAGTTCCCGTGTATGTCGCATCAACACCCGGGAGGTCGTCATCAAAGAAGGATTGACGCATGAGAACATGGTGAAGAACATCGAGTTCGTGACGCGGAAAGCCGGCATGCCTCTTGCGGACTTTCGGCATTACTGGAAGGAAGTTCACGGGCCCATAGCAGCCAAGATCGAAGTCATCAGACGCTATGTCCAATCCCATACCCTGATGAGCGAATACCAAAAGGGGATTCCTCCTGCCTATGACGGGGTGGCCGAGACGTGGTTCGAGGATACTGCGGCCATGCGCCTCTCGGCAACGACGCTGGAGTATGCAGCCCATCATGCCGATATGTTCAATTTCCTGGCGGGAGAATTGCCTTTCATTATCACAAGGGAGATAAAGATGGTCTAGGGTTTCATTCGGGGGATCAGGTGGCAGAAGATCTCCTGCCCTCTGTGCCCTCAACCCGCAGGGTCCTCACCGAAAGCACAGAAGTGAGGACGACCCGGTCGGGATGCAGGGTCAGGATGGACTTCGTGCCGGGTTTTTTGCCCGTTTCTTTGCGAAGACTCGCGGGCACCTGAACTTGGCGCCTCTTTGATACAGCCTCATTCGTTACGCCTCATTCCGCACCCTTTCTCATGCTGATTCCCTAAGATTCAGCGTCATTGGCTTTTCGGGGGTCCCCCGTGACCTGTTTCTTTCCTTCTCCCTTGATCCCGGAAAAGCAAAGGAATTGCCCCGGGTCTTTTATGAGAAGCGCAACCCCGATGAGGAGAGTATCGACCAGAGATAAAGGGTCGAGCGTGATGGGTCAAGAGCTTTTTGACAAAGGAAAAGGAGGTGAAGGCGGGGCATGGAATTAAGCGGCTTAAAGGATCGAAATGCGGTGGTCACCGGCGCGAGCCGCGGGATTGGAAAGGCGATTGTCGAACTTCTCGCAGCGAGCGGTGTGCGATTGATCTGCTGTGCCAGGAACCAAAGCCTCCTGGAACAGGTTTGCGACGGCGTTCAAAAGAAAGGCGGGGTCGCTGTTCCTGTGAGGGCCGATGTTTCCTCTGCCGCGGACAGGCAGCATCTCATTGAAATGGCCGTCCGCGAGCTTGGTGGAATCGATTTTCTCATTAACAATGCCGGCGTCCACTCGGAGACGGATTCCTTGGAACTCAGTGACGAAGAATTCCGTCAGGGCATGGAAATCAATTTTTTCCCCATGTTTTCTCTGGCACGGGAATTCGGGAGACAAATGATTGCGCGGGGAGGGGGTAAGATTGTCAACATGGGCTCCTTCTGGGGACGGCTCGGAGTCCCCAGGCATCTCGTATACTGCGTTTCAAAGTTGGCGGTGGAAGCCATGACAAGATGTCTGGCCGTGGAATGGGCCCGTTACAATATCCAGGTCAACACGGTGGGCCCGGGCCATATCATGACGGACATGTCCAAGGCCGCCATGGAAGACGAAAAAATCCGAAAGGCCATCCTTCGCCGCATACCGGCCAGACGCGCCGGAGAACCCGAGGAGGTGGCCCACCTTGTGGCTTTTCTCTGCTCTCAAGAATCCAATTACCTGACGGGACACGTCTACTATATCGACGGGGGTCAACAGATCGCCTGGTAGCTGAAGCGTCATCTCCTTCAAGAATCTCCTCATAAAGGAAATCCCACAAGGACGAAAAACTCCTCACGGAAAAAGTGCGGGAGTTTAGCCGCAAACAGACGGCGCTCCGGGCCGCAGAACCCCCTGCGGAAGAAACGATTCCCCGGGAGAAGATGGAGGAGATCAACTCAATCGGCCTCCTAATTTTCATAAAAGGCTTTGCCAAACGGCTGAAGTCATGGTATTTCGTATGTAAATTCAAGACGATCCGTACAGTTTTCGAACCCCCTCTCTCCGGAAAAGGAACTTGCGATGTGAAATTCCGTCTCCTCGGGGCAGGCGTCCTCTAACCTTGATCCGTCCCCATCTTCCGCGAGAAGTTGGGCCGGGGTTCTTTTCCTTCAAGGGAAAGGCCCTCAAGGAAACACCCGATCGACGCTACTGCGAAGACCATCATCTTTTTCGCGGGGATCATTCGAGGTGAAAAGCTGAATGAAAGAAAATAGACAGTATCAGGTCCCCCATCACGTGACGGAGATCATTCTTGACAGCATCTCCGATGGGGTCTTTACCGTAGATCACGAGTGGCGCATCACCTCCTTCAACCGCGCCGCCGAAGTGATCACCGGCATTCCTCGCGAACAGGCTGTCGGGAAACATTGCTGGGAGATCTTTCGATCCAATATGTGCGAGAAGGACTGTGCATTGCGGCGCACCATGAAACAGGGAAAATCCTTCATCGATACCTCCACCTATATCATCACCAGGGAGGGCCGACGTGTCCCGGTCGTTGTGACTACTTCTCTACTCAAGGACACGAAAGGGGAAGTCCTGGGCGGAGTCGAGACGTTCCGCGACATGAGTCTGGTGGAGGAACTGCGCAAGGAGTTGGAAAGACGTTTTCAGGTGGGCGATATCGTAAGCAGGAACCCTAGCATGCACAAGATCTTCAGGATTCTCCCCCAGGTGGCGGAAAGCGACAGTACGATATTGATCCAGGGAAAAACAGGGACAGGGAAGGAGCTTCTTGCAAGAGCCATCCACGAGTTGAGTCCAAGACGCAAAAAGGCCTTCATCGCAGTGAATTGCGGGGCGCTTCCGGACACCCTTCTAGAATCCGAGCTCTTTGGATACAAGAAAGGGGCCTTCACCGATGCCACCAAGGATAAACCGGGATTTTTCGCCAGAGCCCAAGGCGGAACGATTCTTCTTGATGAAATCGCTGACCTCAGTGCGGCTTTCCAGGTACGGCTGCTGAGAGTGCTTCAGGATGGAAAATACCAGCCGCTGGGCGCCACGGCATCTCTCCAGGCAAACGTCCGCATCCTCGCTGCTACAAACCGGGACCTGGCGAATCTGGTGAAAGAGGGCGAATTCCGGCAGGATCTCTTCTACCGCATCAACGTGATCCGGCTGGACCTGCCTCCCCTCCGGGAGCGAAAGGAAGATATCCCGATGCTCGTGAAGCACTTTGTAGGGAGACTCAACCGGCTGCGTGGAAGGTCGGTCACGGGAGTGAGCCAGGAGGTCCTTGCCCTTCTCATGTTCCACGACTACCCGGGGAACATCCGTGAGCTGGAAAATATCATAGAACATGCCTTCGTGCTTTGCCCCGGCGGACAGATTGAAATCGACTGCCTCCCGGAGAATCTCAGGATTTCGCGTCCCCCGCCTATGATGGGCCAGGGGAGGATGGATGCCGCCCTCAAGTCGGCAGAGGTCCAGATGATTCTGGATGCGCTTGAACGCAGTGGACATCATCGAGTCTCCGCAGCGCGCGAGCTTGGCATCCATAAGAGTACTCTGTTTCGAAAAATCAAGGCATTAGGAATCGATCTCCCGGAGAAAAACGGCCGTGCCCGGAAACGGCGAAGGAAATGAGGTCGCATTCATGCAACTCTACCTTTTCATTCGTTGCAGAAAAGCTACTGTATTCAAAATCTTTCAACGTATTTCCTTCCGTCCTTCACAAGATAACTAACGGATCATCAAGAATTTTTCTTCATTCCTCCGTTGAACCCCATGCATGGCATACACCTTGCCTTATGGATTCAGTCATAGGGAAATGAGCAATGAAAGTGGTTCTGACCATTTGGGAAAACCGTATCTCTCCTGTGGCGGATTCTGCCCGCCAATTGCTCATTGTGGATATTGAGAATCGAGCGATCGTGGGTAAAAAACTTGAACGGTTTACCGAAAATTCCCTCTTCCACAGGGCCAGAAAACTCTTTGATCTGGAGGTGGAGATTTTTATTTGCGGCGCCATATCGGAGTTCTTCGCCAGCCTCGTGGAAGGATACGGTATTCGGCTGATCCCGTTCATTCGGGGGGAGGCAGGGGAAGTGGTGGATGCTTATTTGAGGAATTCGCTGCGCGGAGAAACATTCCTGATGACAGGATACTCGCGCCGGTGAATCGCCTTCTCCCTTTTAGGGGAGGGCGTGGTCGTCTCGCGACCTAAGCCCTCGGCTTTTACCGTGCGTTGTGGCGAAGGCGAACAAAAGAGATGAGAAAGGAGAGCGCCCATGGAAAGATTGTTCGAGGAAATCACGCTTGGGAGTGCCAAGCTCCCGAATCGTTTCTTATTCCCCCCCGTCAAGCTTGGCTATGGAAATCCCGATGGCATGGTTACGGAGCGGCAACTGCGGTTCTATGGACAAATTGCCGGGAGAGGCCCGGCAGTGATCGTCCTGGAGCCTGTTTCGGTCACCGCTGATGGAAGGGAACATCCCAAGCAGCTTTGTATCCACCTGTCTGAAAGTGGCGCTGAGCTCAAAAAGATCGCCGACATCATCCACAAGGAAAATCGCCTTGCCTGTCTCCACCTGAACCATGCCGGTGCGGCTGCGAATCCCATGGCCACCAAGACCAAACCCAAGGCACCGTCTGCGCTCACCTGCCCCACAACCGGCCAGGAGTCGGAGCCCTTGAATGAGGAGGATATCGTGGCGATCATCGCCGGTTACAAATCGGCGGCAAAAAAGGCGCAGGAAGCCGGATTCGACATGATCGAAATCCAGGCCGGTCATGGCTACCTGATATCCCAATTTCTCAACCGCAAAATCAACAAAAGAAATGATGCCTACGGCCAAGACCGATCGCTCTTTGCAGGAGAAGTTCTTTCGGCCGTAAGAAAGGAGGTGCCGGATATCCCCATTATTGTCAGGATCTCAGGCGATGAAATGTCCCCCGAGTTGGGAATCAGCCACGAAGACTTGCTCCCCCTGCTGACGTTGGCTGAGAAAAATGGGATCGTGGCGCTGCACGTGGGCATGGGCAATAGCTGTTTCAGCCCTCCGTGGTATTTTCACCACGGAAGTCTCCCACTAACCCCTCAGGGGGCTGCGCTTTCGTGGCTCCGGGAGCAAACAGGGCTTCCTCTCATTGTTGCGGGCAGGATGGGCAGGAGGGAGAGGGTTAAGGAGATGATCGACAACAAGCTTGCCGATCTCATCGCGCTCGGAAGGCCGCTGATCGCAGATCCGGACCTATTGGAGAAATGGCGAAAAGGGGACGATGAAGACGCTCTGTACTGCGGCTATTGTCTCCAGGGGTGTCTCCATCGGTTAAAGAGCGGAGAACCCCTGGGCTGTAATTTGAACCCGGAAATCGGCCGACCGCCCCTGGAGCGTTCGGAGCACCCGTTGAAAGTGCTCGTTGCAGGCGGAGGCCCGGCAGGAATGAGCGCCGCCCTTTACATGACCAGGCGCGGTCATGAGGTCACCCTTGCCGAGAAAACGGATCATCTTGGAGGACAGTTCAATTTGGCATGGCAGGCGCCGGGGAAGGAAAGCATGAAAGAAGGATTGGCCGGATTGGAACGCGCAGTCAAAAAGAATATATTTTCCCTCCGCTTGAACCGGAAGGTCGATGAAAGCCTCCTCGAGGAGGTTCGGCCGGACCTTCTGGTGTGGGCCACCGGCGCGGTCCAAAACATTCCTGAAATCCCTGGGCTTGAGGATCAATACACGATGACGGCCGTGGAGTTTTTCCGAGGCGAAAAAGAGGTCCATGGGCCCAGAGTTCTGGTGATCGGGGCCGGAAGAACAGGACTGGAGATCGCGGAGAAACTCGGGAAAGCAGGTTACGATGTTGTAGCCACGAAACGCACGGATCCGATCGGAAGCATGATGGAGGCGATTACCCGGAATCTTGCCCTGAAGCGGATTGAACAGATACCCAAGATCACCCTGATGCCCCATACCCGAGTCAAGGCTTTTCACTCCGGAACGGTTGACATAGAGAAGGATAACGTGGCAATGTCTCTTGAGCCTTTTCAGACGGTTATTTTGGCATCAGGCATGATCCCCACGCCGGGACCCGACGAAAAAATTCGGGAAAGCGTCCCTGAGACAGCAACCATAGGGGATGCAGGGGACGTCCAGGATATTTTCACCGCCGTGCAAGCCGGCTATTTTTTAGCGCAAAAATATTGAAACGGCGAACTGGACCCATAAAGAGATGATCCGCGGTTGGAAGAAGGGAAGCCACGTGAGACCGGTAAGAAAGGTTTTGAGGCCCACAGAGGAATTGCAAATCCTCCGTGCAAGAGTCCAGGCACTCAAGGCCCATGTCGATTTGCTGGACCGTCGTATTCGGCAAATCGAAGGATTACCCCCGGTGACGAAGTTTGTGGCCGTGGTCGATTCAACAAAGTGTCTCGGTTGCGGGATATGCGAGACGGTCTGTCCTGTCGGGGCCATTGCCATAAATAAAACCGCTCGTATGAATTCAGCGCGCTGCATCGGCTGCGGAATGTGCGTTGATGCATGCCAGCAGCGAGCGATCATGTTGAGGCCTTTAAGCGCCGGATCTGCGAGGAGAGAAGGATCGCAATTGTGAGATCGACATCTTACAGCACGCTCCCGTGAGAGAAAAACCACAGGAACGGCTCCCTTCCTCCGGCTCGCCCGTGGAGTCGGAAGAATCCCGGGAAAGAAAAGAAAAGTGGACCCATGAAAGCCCGCCAGTCAAATCAGAGAAACGGGGAATCAAGCAGCCCCACGGTTCTTGTGGCGGTGGATTTCTCCCACTGCTCCAGGCTTGCCTTGAGGAAGGCAAAATCCTGGGCCATGAGTACCGGCGGCAAAATCCTTGCGATCCATGTCATCGATGAGGATTTCGTAAAACATTGTGTGCATCAGCATCTTGGTAGTGAAGAAGAGATTAAGAGGAGGCTTTTCACCAACTCCAAGAAGAAGCTTCGTGAGTTCCTACAAAGAGAAGGGATGGATGAAACCAATAGCCAAATGATCGTCTGCGAAGGTACGCCGTGTGTGGAAATAAACAGGCAGGCGGTTGAGAAGGATGTGGAAATGATCATCATGGGAAGCAAAGGGAATTCAGATAATATGAAGGCCATCTTCTTCGGCAGCACCACGGAAAGGGTCCTGAGATTTATCAAACGACCGGTATTGTGTATCCCGCCGGAATGTAGCTATAATCTCAAATGTAAGCCTTGTGAGTCAAGGCCTCTGCCCAATCGAGGCAGCAATGAGATGGATGCCGAGGAGGGGCTATTTTGTCTCGGGTCTTAGAGTTCCCCCCCTTTCAAAGACGGACTCGTACAGATTTCCCCGGTTCCCGGGACGCCCCGATCGAGAAACGGTCCATGAGCAAAGCCATCTTTTCAGGAAAGTGCTTCTGAGAAAAAGCGGAAAGGGATCATGCCCATAACAGCCCCCTTTGAGGAGTATGCGGAAGAATACGAAGCATGGTTCGAAAAGAATCCTTGGGTCTATGAAGCCGAATTGCGAGCTGTGAAGGCCATGGTGCCAACCAGCGGACGCGGAATGGAAATCGGGGTGGGTACCGGCCGATTTGCGGAACCACTGGGGATAAAAAATGGTGTAGAACCTTCAACGCGCATGAGGGATTTCGCTCGAAAGCGCGGAATTCGAGCTCTTGACGGGGTGGCTGAGAAGCTTCCCTTTGACGATTCGCAGTTTGACTTCGTTTTGATGGTCACCACGGTCTGCTTTGTGGATGACGTCTGCAAGGCCTTGATGGAGGCTCATCGGGTTCTTTCCGACGGGGGCAGTCTCATTATCGGGTTTGTGGATCGCAACAGCAAAGTGGGGAACATCTATCTTGAACGGCAAAAGGAAAGCGTGTTTTACAAACACGCGACTTTTTTCTCCGTTGACGAACTGGTAGAATGTATGAACGAGGTCGGGTTTACGAATCTCACCTTCAACCAGACCATTTTCGGGACCTTGGCTGAAACTGCCGAAAATGAACCCGTAAGGCCCGGTCATGGTGAAGGATCTTTCGTGGTGATCCGAGGGAGAAAAGCGTAGGCCCGTGCTCGTCCGGAAAATTTAGCGAATGAAGGGAGATCATGGAGTCTGAAAGCAATATGAAAACCGATAAAAAGAACCACAGGGCGGTTTCCGTCTCAAGTCATCCCCAAAAAGAGGGTGAAAAATCGGGGTTCCTGCGGAGGTTTTTGGACTGGCTGGCCGAGGGCGCGAAAAAATCCTCCGCAGGCGGAACCTCCTGCCCGACGTGAAGAATTTAAGCTGACCCTCCAGGTGCGGAGGGCACACTGTTTTTTGGAACAAGGTACGACGAGGATTGCGATGCCGATTTACGAATATCGATGCGAAACCTGTGGCGCCGTATCGGAATATCTTGTAGGCCTGGGAGACGACGAACAAATCCAGTGCAGGACGTGCGGCGGTTCGGAAATGCACAGGGTTCTCTCCGCTTCCTCCTTTACCCTGCATTCTCCCACCCGCATGCCCGGCCGAACCTGTTGCGGTCGCGAGGAACGCTGTGAAGCCCCGCCATGTTCCGATGGAGGGAGTTGCAGGCGATGATCCATCTATGGTAAGCGATCACGAGGCAGTTCAAGGTACGTCAGATGGGTGGGTGATCGGTTGCAGTCTATTTAAAGGAGGTGGCCACATTGGCTGTGAAGGATTATTACAGGCTCCTGGGAATCGCCAGGGAAGCTACGGATGAAGAGATCAAGAAAGCTTATCGCAAGCTTGCGATGACGTATCACCCGGACAGGAACAGGGGAGACCCAGGCTGTGAAGAACACCTCAAGGAAATCAACGAGGCCTACCACGTTCTCGGCGATCAAGAAAAGAGGCGGCAATACGACCTCTTATGGAGGCAGCCTTTCAGGAATCAGGCGTTCTATGAGGGAGATCTGAGCGATGAACTCCTCGTCATCCTCAGGGCCTTTGCTCGCGGCGGCTTCCCTGAAAGGAGGCGCGGTGTCTGCGGAGGCAGGGGCTTCGGAAGGGGCGGCTGCAGGCGATGGAGCCGGAATTTCTAAAGAAAACGAAGGCGGCCGTTTCATGGCTTACCCGCCCGGAGGATACAGCGCAAACACCTCCCGAATGCCTCAAGCCGGCTTTCGCAGCCGGGAGGGTTGGGAACAGGAAGCGACGATCGTCACTGAAATCCTAGGATTTTCGTAGAGCAGGAAATGGGGAATAGCTTCTGGACAGCTTTTGTAGCAAGCATGTTGGCTGCACTCGTGACTTCGATCGGCATTCATGTCATCCGCCGATTTATGGATTGGGGACGAAGGCATACGATCTACTTCATCTGCTTCGCTGCCGGCGTCCTGATTTCCGTGTCCATCTTGCATATCATCCCCAAGGCCCTCGCAATGAATCCCCACGCCCCTTTCTACACCTTGGCCGGCTATTTCGGACTTCACCTATTTAACCGCTTCATCAATGCCTTCGTCTGCGATAAAGAGCCAAATACCCATTATGCCATCGGCCTGGTACCCATGATCGGAATCGGCTTTCATTCCTACATTGACGGCTTCATTTATTCCATCACCTTCACCGTGAGTATCTTCACGGGGATCCTGACAGCCACCGGCATGGTACTCCATGAATTTCCGGAGGGGATCATTACTTACCTCCTCCTGATCAAGGGCGGCTTCAAGGAAAGAAAATCCGTTTTCCTGGCATTCCTGGCCGCCGCTGTGAGCACGCCCCTGGGCATGCTCACATCCTACCCGTTCATAAGCGGGATTAGCCAATCGGCTCTCGGTGCACTGCTTTCGTTATCCGCCGGATCCCTAGTTTATGTGGGGGCCACTCACCTCTTGCCCCAGTCCGAAGCGGAGCAAGGGCGGTTCAGCCTCGCGGCTCTCGGAAGCGGCGTCTTGGTCGCTCTCGTGATCATTTTTTCGAAAGCATAGAGGCACCTGATGTTTATGTGGTAAGGGCAAAAAATTTCATGCATCGCCGGCTCGTGTTCATTTCTTCCAATCGCCATTTCCGGACGGGCGGTAGCGTCAATTCCCAGTCCGGAAATCCCATGAAGTTCCACCCCGTTGCGGCGCACACGCCGGTGCTGCGCGTCGTCAACCTTTTTTATCCCTCCTGCCCAGCGGGGGAATGAATGGATAGGTGCCGGCACGATCATGGGATCGTGGTTGAAGAGAAGGATGGTCTTTTTTTTGGGGGACTTCCATGGTGAGGTCCAAAGATTTCAGCCGGGAGACAGGGTTTCTATGGAAAGAATCGGCAAGGACGATTATTACCTGAATATTGCGATCGAAGTCTCAAAGCGGGGAACATGCCTCCGAAGAAATTACGGGGCGGTCATCGTCAATCATGATGAAATCATTGCGACAGGGTACACGGGAGCTCCAAGGGGCGCGAAGAACTGCGTGGACATCGGATACTGCGCCAGGTCCAAGATGGGGATACCCTCCGGTGAAAGATATGAACTGTGCAGATCTGTGCATGCGGAGATGAATGCGCTGATTCATGCCTCAAGAAAAAACACGATAGGCGGCACCATGTATCTTATGGGTCTGGATGCGGAATGCAGAAGGCCTCTTCAAGCGGGCGCGGAACCTTGCAGGCTGTGCAAAAGGGTCATTATCAATAGCGGCATTGAAAAGGTCCTTACGAGAAACGACAAGGGCGACGTGATCACACACCATGTTAGAGATTGGATCCTCCATGAGGACCTGGACTACGGGATAAAACCGCAGGAAACCGAAATGCAGGCCACCTCCGATAGGCAAGAAGAATCATGAGGATACTTGATGATCTGATTTCAACCCTGGATGTACATGCCTCCGTCAAAGACATACGACAGGGGATCTTTCACACGGCCGTGCTCACCAGATACTGCGGCCTGGCTGCCAGTCTGCCCAGGGATGCCTTGAAACAAAAACCTCCGCTGGTCGGTGAACCCGGTTTCCTTTTGGAAAAGGGCGCAAAGGATCTCGTTTCCATGGCTCACTCTGAAAGCATCCTTGAAGCGAGCATCGGGATGGCCGCCATCAATTCCTTGCTCGAGGTCCATGTGGATGCCTCCATAGAGCTTAACGCGGCCGATCTCATCCTGCAGAAGGGAGAAGGGAAGCGAGTGTCGATTGTGGGACATTTCCCCTTCATTCCGAGGGTTCGCCAACAGGTTAAGGAACTTTGGGTGGTGGAGAAAAATCCCGGGGAAAACGATTACCAGGAAAGCGAAGCAGAAAGCCTCATTCCTTGCGCAGACGTGGTGGCGATTACGGGGACTTCCCTGACCAACCATACACTGGAACACCTGCTGGAACTCTGTGACCCGCGGGCCTATGTGATCATGCTGGGAGATACGGTCCCCCTTTCACCGGTTCTTTTTGACTACGGCGTCGATGCCCTGTCGGGGACAAAGGTCATCGATCCGGATCTTGCGATGCGGTGCGTGAGTCAGGGTGCCAACTTCCGGCAGATCAAAGGGACGACGAGGCTCACCATGATGAAGAAAGACTAGGCCAATAGGAGAGGCAGGATGCTACATCCTGTCCCCGATGGGAACTCGGATCTTGCGATCTTGTTGACATGGCGGGGGTGTGATGGGAAAGGATTTACAAAAACAACTGATGGAAAAAGATGGTGGGGGTGATGATCTCACCTTTTATCGTTTCATCATTGACAGTTTGCCGGTCGGCGTGCTTACGGTGGATTCCGAGCGAACCATCACCAGTTTCAATCCCTGGGCCGAAAGAATAACCGGCTATACCTTTGCAGAGGTTCAAGGGAAATTTTGCGGGGACGTCCTGCACGGAGGCAAATGCCTGACCTATTGCCCGCTCAAGACAGTTCTTACGCTCAAAAATCCTATCTTGAGAGTGGAGGGCACCATTCAGAACCGGTACGGAGAAATCATTCCGGTCCGCATGAACACGGCGGCATTGATGGACGACAATGGCCGGCTGATCGGGGGAGTCGAGGCTTTTCAAGACATCTCCTATCTGAAAACTCTTGAACGGGAAAAGGATAATTTCATCTCGATGCTCGCCCACGATATGAGATCCTCCCTGAGCATCATAGGAGGCTTTGTTTTACGCCTTCTTCGGAAGGACACGAAAACCGACGATGAAAAAAAAGAAAAGTATCTGGAGGTGGTGAAAGCCGAGGAAAAAAAGCTCGAGAGTCTGATCGACGATTTCTTGGAATTTTCCCGGCTGCAGACGGGAAGATTGAAACTCAATCCCACGACCATTTCGATCGATAAGTTGCTGATGGAACTCTATGAGGTATATGAACCGAAGGCCACTGAAATGGGGATCAAGCTTCACCTGCAGAACGAAAGCGATCTTCCCCTTATCGAGGCTGACTCCAGGCAACTGCAAAGGGCTTTTACCAATCTTCTGGATAACGCCTTTAAATTCTCGACACCGGGCGGAGCCGTTACCCTCTCCACGAAGGAAACCGATCGGGAAATTCTGGTCAGCATCATCGATGAGGGGCGAGGCATTGATCCGGAAGACCTGCCCTTCATCTTCGACATCTT
>ENA-OSEO01005302-OSEO01005302.1-sediment-metagenome-genome-assembly--contig:-NODE-5302-length-12542-cov-3.123225_pt1 | contig 12542 bp, 8 predicted proteins | sample MGYA00237883_ERZ534232 | MGnify/ENA metagenome assembly ERZ534232
TGGCGCGCCTATCAACAAGACCCCGAAGCTGTAGACCGCTGGCTCAAAGAGCAATTTCCAAAAATCAAAATCTTGGCACGTCGTTCTAAAGCCGATATTTACTTTGGAGATGAAGCCGGGGTCCGTTCGGATTATCATAGTGGCACGACGTGGGCTAAACGCGGTAAAACCCCGATTGTCTCCAGCACAGGGGCGCGTTTTGGGCTCAACCTGATTTCGGCGGTAAGTCCACGGGGTCAGATGCGCTTTATGTTTACTAAGGGGCGGGTAGTTGCCGACACCTTCATAGAATTTCTTAAGCGTTTGATTCATAATGCCGACAGACCGATCTTTCTGATTGTGGATGGCCATCCCACGCACAAAGCGAAAAAGATGGCTAAATTTATTGAATCTGTGAAAGACCATCTCCGCCTATTCTTTCTGCCACCCTATTCGCCCGAACTGAACCCGGATGAATGGGTTTGGAATCATTTGAAGAATAACGGGATTGGCCGTCAGGTTATTCACACCAAACCCCAAATGAAAAGGGCCATCATTTCTCACATGAGAAGTATACAGAAATCTCCGAATCTGATTTGTAGTTTTTTCCAGGCAGAAACAACTCGTTATGCTGCCTGAAGGTCTATACTATTTTGCACGGCTTAATAAATGCCTTGATGCCTTGTAATACTCTTGACATTTTCGTCATGCCGGACTTGATAAGCCTGCCCCCGCAGGTTCAAAGCCGGGGGCATCCAAAAACAGACTGGTTTCAGGGCTCCGCCGGAATGACAGTGTAAGAAGTATTATGAGACTGTTAATATGCCGATCAGCAATGAGTCGTCTATCCACATCGTTTCGATTTGTCTCGTCTAACCTGCGATTCTTTCCGTGTATTTCCCCATAGAACGAGAACCGGCGCACCGAGGAGAAAAACCCAGAATCCCCACAGCAGACCTGGCGGAGTGTACTCAAGAATTACGTGCTGGGTTTGCGGCGGTACCCGTACCAGAATTCTTCCATCAGGAAAGGGCACCGTTTCTGTGCCTACAGGATAAATGGTATACCAACCCTTGGACCAATTCTGGTTGATGACAATCTCACCCCCAGATATCGTGCGGCAGGAAACTCTCACCCTCCGGGCGGAAACCCGGTAATCCAGCACCTGACCGCTTTCGATGTCTGCAAAGAATGCCTCGCCTCGATAATTGACGCTGTCTGCGGAAACGGCGGCTATTGATATCGGAAGGGCGCAATACCCGTTGACAACACCTTTCCCTGCCCGCACAAAAGGCGTCACTGGGGGACCATACCACGTGCGAGCCAATTCAAATGGCCAGAAAAGCTGCTTGAATTCCGGACTCCCTTGAATTTTTACCGGTTTTTCGCAAAACGCCAAACCGAAAATATCTCGCGAGGCAAGATGAATATCTGCCATAACGACTATTGCCGCAATCCATACCAGAACGGGCGTCATTTTTTTTCCCAGGAACCGGGAAAACTTCGATAGACAAAATTGAAGCCCCCCGGCGGCAAGCAATCCGATAAATGGCAAAACATATAAAATCATCCGTGGGGGAGAACGAAATGATGAAAACAGAGGCAGCCCATGGAGAGCATTCCAGGCACTCGGTGTAACGTTGGCGCCGAAGGACAGCCAGATAAAAATCACCGTAGGGCCCAAAAGGGCTAAACTGATAGTTTGGAAATTTTTATCCGATCTGTTTGGAATCGGGGCAACGTTTTCTGGAGCAGGGCTCGCTTTGTCGCTTCTATTTTCCGTGAATTGATGATGTGTTCTGCGAATTCGGAGTAAATTTCGGAGCATACCCATTCCTGCGCAAATGGCGAGCAGCAGTACGGCCTCTCCCACGTATGCTCCCGCATTGATCCAGACAACAAACAGTTCCGCTTCAGCTTTTTCTTCGGGTTTCGCGTATGCTAGCGGATGCAGCTTCCCTGAATGGGTCCAGATCAGGAGCTCTCCGTGATGCCGCTTCATGTGCAATGCGGCATCATGGCTAATCAAGGCGTGGAGAAACAGACGGGGATTCAGTCCAGGTTCATACCCCACGCCAGAGATTTTTCTGGGACTATCGTATGCGAAAAGCGCTGTGGGGATCAACTTGGGAGCGGAAAAAACAAATGCTGAGATACCGATGACGATAGCAGAGGCTATCGGCACGAGGGAGCGGCGGGTCATCGACAGAAAAATACCCAAAAGCAGCACAAACAAAGAATGGAAGACAAAATGATTTACGTCTCCTCCATATAGATCTAAAGCCAGAAGCATGCCAGCAGTGATCGCAGCTTTTCGGCTTCCACTTACGATCAGCAGTATCAACCACGGGAGGATCGCTGCCCCCAAAACAAATTGTGGAAGTCCCCCGGCTGTGTAGAGGGCAATGGGTGAGGAAAGGCATAATACGGCAACCAATAGCATTCGAGCACAAATGGTAAGCCCCAGCGAACTGCCAAGGGTCATGGCCCCCAAGGCGCCGAACCCAGTTGCCGATGCGACAAAAATTCGAGCTCCCCATGAAAAACCGAAAGCCAAAACGAGAAGTCCGTACGGTGAAAGCCAGAGGGATTGCGGGTCTGCGAATGCATCATGACCTCCTGCCCGATAAGGCATCCAAAAGGGCAGTTCCTTTTCCTCAAAGATGGCGCGTCTCACCGATAGTAGGTCGGCTTGGCTTTGATCCCAATCCCGACCGCCGTCGAGGTGAAAATTTCCCCAAAGCGCGGAAAAAATCAGAAAAAACACCAACAACGACATCAACCAATCAGCCGGCCGGATGACGATACATCCATCCAAACCGAAAAGCATTTTTAATTTGACTTTGTAAAGATTTTTATTGCAATCATTTTGAAAGGGTATTGTAGCCGTTTTCATGAAACGAACCCCGGAGAAAGAACCTTAAACCCAGGAGTAAATCTTAATGCAGGGTCGATCACCGCATCGACAAGGTTCAAGCTCCTGATCATCTTTGCACCGCTTCCCTTTTCAATAGACTGTCTCTTCGGTCTGCTCTTTGAGATATGCCGAAAAAACCGGATCAACCACCTGCAGTCGTTTGGTATCTTTTTTCTTTTCCAGAAGATCCAGTGCGGTCAACTGTTGTATGGAGTGCCGAATTCCACCGGGAGAGCCTAAACGATGTTTGCTGATATATAGATGCGACAGAGGTTTATCGGTGGGTTCAACCGCTATCGTCCGTAAAACACGCTTTTGATGCAAGGTTAGGCCCTGAAGAATGGCTTCGAATACCGGTTCTTCGGACAAAAGAAGTTTTTCCATCCCGCTTTTGATATCTTTCTCCCCGATTGGGCCGGACGAAGCTTCGAACACGAAATGGGCCAGTTTTTGGGTATAGTACGGGTGGGACGAAACGGTATTAACCAGTCTTTGAGCAGATTCCATGGAACATTTTTTCGAGCCGCCGGCTTCGAACTGCTTCTTCAAGAAATCGGCAAACTCTTTCGATGGAAGAGATTTAAGTTCGTAATTAACAGCGCTTTGGAAAAACGGCCGCTGTCTTTCATTGAATATGCCGAGCAGGAATCGGCGGCGGCTTCCCACAAAAAAGTACGAAGCGCTGTGATGCTGGATATGAGAGCGCATGATGGCCTCTATTTGAAGCGCTTCTTTCAACTCGACGATTTCCTGGAATTCGTCCAGCGCAATGTGAACCAGACCATTCTTTTTTTCGAGGAACCGGTCGAGGGATTCCATCGTTTGGGTAAGCAGCTCAAGCCCCTGTGTCCCCTGAGACGCCGGCTCAACGCTCAGTACCACACCACTTTCCGGATCGGGCTTCAGTACAGGGCGGAAGGATCGAATCGTTTTTAGAGCCAGTTTCCAAAGGGATTCATTGCTGTGGGTAACGGCAAAAACAGCTTTTGCAATCCGTGCTGCCACGTCATCGACCGAAACCACCCCAAATAAATCGGTAAAGATGGTAATGGCATCATCCCCCTGCGCGAGGATATCCTGTAGTTTTTTTGTCAGCGATGTCTTTCCGAAGCGCCTCGGAGAGAAAAGGACGACATTGGTTCCCGACCTGGCAAAAGCCAACAGGTCTTTGATCTCCTGCTCCCGGTTACAGAAAGGCGCATCAACCGGCAAAGTATAGAGATAAAATGGGTTTCTTTCGATCATGATGATAACCTCATTATGAAAAATTCATAATGAGGTTATCATAACGGCATATAAACTTCAACCATTGGAAAAGCGTGCCGGGTGATCGTTGGCATCGCCGGGGGCACCTCTTTGAACCTGACCAGAATCTCTCCAGGCCTGTAAAGCCGCCTGCCCATGCTGTCGTAATTACCAATGGTTTCTGTGCGGACTGTACGACCTTGAAAATCGAAAATCGATGGGATATAGATATTATTGAATCAGTTGAACGGCTCGGAGTATTTTGGAACCGGGGCTCTGAAATGAACGGTTTAAATACGATAAAATCCATATTCCGACTCATTGCTGTATTCTGCGTGTTCTGCGGATCCGCTTATGGTCAGTACCCGCTCAGCGACCCGGATCGTCTCCGCTTCTATGATCAATCGTCGAGTTACCGGTGCAGCCGAAGGATCATAGCGCCGGGGGACTACCGGCAGTCGGTGCTCGACAAATGCGGCGAACCGGCACGGGAAGCATACATCAGGTCCGAAGGGTATGATGTTTGGATCTACCAGGAAGGAAACTACGTCTATTATCTGCTTTTTCTAAACGGCCAACTCGAGCGTATCCTGAGCACCCGGTGTTGGAACGATAATCCGGATTGTGAACCCTACATGGGTCAGTAATGGACGGATGACCTCGAAGCGCTATCGAACCAGCTGGTTCATTTCAAAAATGGGCAGGCAGATGGACAGCACGATAAACCCGACCAGCACCCCCATGACAAGAATCATGACGGGCTCCAGCAAAGCGGTCATCCGCATGATCGTGGATTCCACATCGTGTTCGTAAATCCCGGCCACTTTATTGAGCATCGATTCCAGCTCACCGCTCTGTTCGCCGACCTGGATCATCTGGACGGCCAGATTTGGAAACACATCAAACGCCCCCAGGGAACTCGCCAGCGTCTGGCCTTTTTCCACCTCTTTTGCAGCGACCTCGACCACCTCGCAAATGAGCAGGTTGCCCACAATGTTCTTCACAATCCCCAACGCCTGCATCATGGGAACCCCGTTTTCGAGCAACGAGCCGAGGGTTCTCGAGAACCGTGCGGCGGCCAGTTTTTTGGCCACCGGCCCCGTTAAGGGGAGAGATAGTTTTATCTTATCGATCAGGTACCGGCCTTTCTCCGTCCGCTTTGCCCCCCGGAACGCGATGACCATGCCGGCCACGGAACAGAGGATCAACCACCAGTAGATTTTCAAAAAGCCGCTTACCCCGATCAAAATCAGGGTCGGCGGGGGCAAGGCTTTATTCATGTCCGTAAAGATGACCGTGATGTTCGGCACGATATAGGTCAGCAGGAAAAACAGTACGACCACCCCGATAAAGGACATCAAAATGGGATAGGCAAGGGCCGTTCGAACCCGGCTTTTAAACGCCTCCTGCTTTTCGGTAATATCCGCAAGCCGTTCCAAAACGATCTCCAGGGTTCCCGATGTTTCTCCGGCATGGACCATGTTGACATACAAGGGCGTAAACGCACCGGGATATGGGGCCAGGGATGCTGCAAAGCTTTTCCCTTCGGTGATCGACTCTTTTATTTGCGCCAGCATTTTCTTGAGCGTACTGGACTTGATCTGGGGGATCATGGTGTCAAAGGCGGATACCAGCGGCAACCCCGCACCGACAAGGGTGGCCAACTGCCGGGTGGTCATGGCGATCTCATTGGGGCTCACCCGAGTAAAAAGGCTTCCCCACGCAAACCGGCCGGATTCTTTTTTAGCCGCGGCGTTCCGGACTTCCGCCACGGATACGGGAAAAATACCGGTGCCGCGCAACTTTTGACGTGCGCCGGCCACACCGTCCGCATCGACGATCCCGGCAACCTTTTTCCCCTTCGCGTTGAGCGCGGTATACTCGTAGACCGGCATATGGGTTCAGGCCTCATAGCTGTGGGTGTCTGAAAAAAATATAACCGAGAGGATTGTGTTTGTAAATAGCCTTAAATTTCCGCACCCCCCTTTGCCCCCGGGCTAAACTGGCCGAGCCGATCAGCCGCCATCTTCGATTCCTTTTGTTTCAAGAATCTTTGCGGATCATGCGGAGGATATGGCCATCGGGACCTCGCTTACAGGTTGAAACTCATCGACCAATAATGTAATTATTTTCGGCATAGGATTGATCGCCAATCTTGATAAAAAACCCAACGAACCTTTATATAGAGAAATGACGATGGACTCAAAGCCGCGTGAACTTCGAATACTGATCGCTGATGACAATCCGGCCATTTTGGCCACCTTCAGGCTGTCCTTAACCGGAAAACATCTCCGCCGCGCCGGGACCATCGATCCATGCCATGCTTTGGATGATTCGGAGAGACCGACCGGTTCGCCTTGCGAATCCATGTTTGAAGTGTGTTTGTGCCGCCAAGCGGATGAAGCCGTCGAGGCCGTCGCCCGGTCGATCACCGAAATGAAGCCCTTTTCGGTTGCTTTTCTGGATGTACGGATGCCGCCGGGCAAAGACGGCATCTGGGCCGCGGAACAGATCCGGTCCCTGGATCCCCGGGTGGAATTTGTAATGGTCACGGCCTATTCGGATGTGAATCCCCGAAACATCGCCCTGAAAGTGATGCCGAGTCACAAGCTGCTTTACCTTCAAAAGCCCTTTCACCCTCTGGAAATCTTCCAGTTCGCCTCGGCCCTGGGCGCCAAATGGTGGATGGAAAATGAACTTCACCAATCCCGGATGCTTTTGGAGGATCGTATACGGGAAAGAACGACAGAGTTGATCGGCACCAATGAGCGACTGTCAACGGAGATTGCAGATAGAAAGCGGATCGAAAAAGCCCTAAGGGAGCGTGAAGCGGACTTGGAAACCAAGCGGTCGGAGCTTGAAGAAACGAACACCGCCTTGAAGATACTGCTCAAAAAAATGGCGGAGAACAGACGAGAGACCGAACAAAAAGTGGTTGAGAACATCCGGCAACGGATTTCGCCACATCTGGAATCCTTACGTAAATATATCAGCACCCCCGGGGGCATGAGGCACCTGGAGATTCTCGAAACCCATCTGGAAGAGATCGTTTCACCGTTTCTTCGAAACCTCGGCACCCGACATTCCGGCTTCACCCCCACCGAGATCCAAGTGGCCGATCTGGTCAAAGCGGGCAAAACCTCCAAAGAGATCGCGGAATTGCTCCATATCAGCGCTCGGGCCGTAGAATTCCACCGAAACGGAATCCGAAATAAATTGGGCATTTTAAACGAAAAGGTCAACCTCCGGTCGTATCTGCAATCTCTCTGCTCATAGCCATCGCCAGAGACCGTTTTTTGTCTATAAGCGCCCCGGCCCCTTCCCGTCAAAGCCCTCCCCTTCCTTTTAAGGCACCGCCATGGGTGCACCCCGGGGAAAATTTAAAAGGTTTCCCAAAGCGTTTTCAAGTTTCGGCCGGAGATCTGTCCCAGGACGCCTTGTTTCGATTCGGTCGATTTTCCCGGTGCAGGTCCTCTGTACCATTCGGGGGCAGGTCATACAGGATTCTCTATTCTATCAGATTTCACCTGATACTTTACCGGCAATTTTTTGATATTCGTACGCGTTAAAGGATTCTCCGGTTTGTGCTAAAGTAATTACATTTCGATCATGGGAATATTCAGAAAAAGCCACCCCCCGAGTGATCGGGGTCCGGAAAGCCTCGGGTCTTATATAGATACAGACGGCCGGGCTGCCTGAAAAGGCGGTTCATTTTATGTCTTGGGCGGCATCGCGCCCGAGGGCCAGGAATTCACCCGCAGAAATGGCCCTGACCAAACACTAACAGAATCAAGAGGAGGCAAGGTATGTTCAATCTACTGATGAACCGGATCAAAGGGAAAGCGTCTCAACCGTTTTTCGCCGCTCTGGTCGCCGTACTGTTTCTATCATCCGTCGCCTATTCGGCGCCCTGGATGTCCGCACCCTCCGGGATGAGGGTCAACGACGAAATCGTTATCCAGGGGGGCGGTTTCGAGGGGCCGGGTGCAATCGAAGTCCGGATCACCTCAGCGGACGGCAGCGTCGTCGAAGAGCAGGCGGACGTGGATGTTTCTGGAAAGTTTCAGCTCTCCTTCACCTTCGATACCGCCGGCGAATATACCGCGGAAGCCTTCAGCGAGGGCAATACCAACCAGCCGGCAGCCGGAGCCATCATCGTCATCTTCCCCGCGGATTAGGTTTCTGGTCATAGAAGATCCAAGGGGATGTGTGGGGTTGAATCGGGGAGGATAAAAAATGATGGGATCATTCTTTTCACGTTTTTTTTTAGCAGCCCTGTTGGCCTGCGCCATTCTGCTCCCGCCGGCCCCGGCCCGGTGCGGAACCGAGGGACAGCACCCACCGGGGGATCTCGTGTTTATGGGGAGCAAGGGAAACGGGTTTTCCATCTACGGACTGGATGTGGAGTCCCGGAAAGCAGGCGCATTCACCACAGGGACTGTGGATGATCAGGCCCCGACCTGGTCCCCGGACGCGAGCCGGATTGCCTATGCATCCAAAGTTTCGGGGAGCCCGGATATTTTCATAATGGATGCGGATGGGGACAACAAAAGACAACTCACCCACCACCCGGGGTTGGACGCATTGCCCCAGTTTTCGCCCGACGGGAAGAAAATCCTGTTCTTGTCGGACCGGAGCGGGGGCATCGAGCTGTTTTCCATGAGTTTGGACGGCTCGGACCAACGGCAGATCACCTTCGATTCCGCCGGTCTGTCCGATCCCCAATGGTCCCCGGACGGGCGATGGATCGTTTTCGTGGAAGGAAACCAACGGGGTAAGGACCTCGTGATCACCGACCCGGAAGGGAAGACCCGAAAAAAACTCACCTCCGACCCCAAAACCAAGGACGTCCACCCCGCCTGGTCCCCGGACGGCGACTGGATCGCCTTTGCATCGGTTCGGAGTCGGGGTTCGGGCATTTACAAGATCAAGCGGGACGGCTCCGGTATGACGGAATTGACTTCGAGTACAGGGTTTGAATCGAACCCGGTATGGTCACGGGACGGCCAAAGGATACTTTTCCTCTCCACACGGGCCGATATGCTTCACCGGCAGATCTACGTCATGAACGCGGCGGGGGGAGACCCGATCCGTCTGGCCCCGACCGACATCGAGCAATACCAACCCGCCTGGTCTCCGGACGGTCGGCAGATCGTCTATATCGGTCAACTCCAGAGTGGTTCTGCAATTTTTATCGTAAGCGACGACGGTTCCGGGCCCAAACAGCTCACAAACGATACCCTGGCGGCGGTCTGTCCCTCGTTTTCACCCCGATACCGGGCCAGGTGATCGGCTGAAAACCCTTTGGCTTATTTCAGAATATTTGCACGGATTTTTGAGTAAAACACCCAAACCAATGGAGGGGAGAAAATGAAAAGACCCGAAAAATACGGGATGGTATTTATCCTGCCGATCTTGCTGACTGCGCTGGTGTTTATACCCGCTGCGGTTTTCGCAGATTCGATCACCTACTCAACCGATGCGGATTTCGACACAGGAGTTCTCAACGGTCTCAATCACGACGCCCCGAACACGGACCAACTGCAATTGAACATCACCGGAACCACCTTTCCCACCATGTGGATCGCAAACGCGGGGGAAGACACCGTCTCGAAGATCGATACGGTATCCAATCGCGAAACCGCCCGGTATCGGACCTGGTTTGCAGCGGGAATCCACGGTGCATGGACCGGGCCGGCTCCGTCCCGGACCGCGGTGGACGGCGAAGGAAACGTGTATGTCGCCAACCGCCATTTCGACATGAGACCCGCCAGCGTGATGAAAATACTGGCCGAAGGGGGGATCGATCGGAACGGAAACGGAGTCATCGACACCTCCCGGGATCTGAACGGAGACGGTCGGATTACTGCAGATGAAATGCTTCCGCTGATCGATTCGAATGGAAACGGCATCGTGGATCCCAACGAACTGGCCGACGAGCGGGTGGCCTGGCATGTTCAAGTGGGTCCTGCCAATGGATTGGGAAGGAGCCTTTGCATCGACGGGGACGGGTTCATCTGGCTCGGGCTTTTCAACCGGAAAGAATACTACAAGCTGGACCCGGAAAGCGGTTCGGTCGTCAGCGGGCCTCACCCGGTGCCCATCACCCCTTACGGGTGCCTGGTGGACGGCAGCGGGATCCTGTGGAGCGCTTCGCTGGGTTACTATCTGGGAAGACTGGATACCCATAACCCGGGATCGGTCCAGAGTTATTATCACGGGGACCAAAACTACGGCATCGCCCTTGGAAACGGCAAGGTTTATCTTGGCGGCGGATCCCGGATCAAGCAATTCGATCCGGCCACCAACGCCTTTGGCATTTTGAGAAATTATACCTATACCCTCGGTTTGGCCGTGGACGGGAACGGCAATGTCATCGTGAACCATTCATCCAGCACCCTATACAAGCTCTCCCCAACCGGGGCCGTCATCTGGTCCAATGACATCAGATCCTATGGCTTTGGGGAAATCCGGGGGATGGTGGTGGACAGCGACAACAACATCTGGGCGGTCCATCTGACCACCAGCGGCAGGCTCTCAAAGTATAGGGGGTCCGATGGGGCCTACCTGGGCAACTTTCCGGTGGGGGCCAATCCCTACACGTACAGCGACGCCACGGGGTTTGCCGTGAGAAATACCACGACCCCCACCGGTTTCTGGACGGTTGCGGCGGATGCCGGCACCCCCGGGGCCGAATGGGGGACGATTTCCTGGAACGGCTCGGTGCCCACAAACGGGGTGTTGAAAGTCAGCCTCCGCACCGCGGAGAGCGTGGAAAACCTTGCCCTGCAAACCTACACGGACGTGGCCAATGGGGTGCCGTTCACCGCCATCGGGCGGTATGCCCAGATCCGGGTGACCATGTCCCCCGGGGCAAGCGAGCAATCCCCGGTTCTCTATGACCTGACCGCGAACTGGAACGTTCCGGTGACCAACACTCCCCCGGTGGCCCATGCGGGGGTTTATCCGCTGGTTTCAGCCGGCACCGATTGCCAGGGCACCGTCATGCTGGACGGCAGCGGGTCTTCGGATCCTGACGGGGATTCCCTTTCCTACGCCTGGGTCGGGCCGTTCGGCGACGCATCCGGACAAAAGCCCACGGTGACCCTCCCCCTGGGAACCCATACCGTCACCCTGACCGTGGACGATGGGAACGGCGAAACCGACACCGCTGTCACGACGGTGACGGTGGCCGACACGACCCCGCCGGTTCCGGCATTGGATCCCCTGCCGACACTCCAGGCCCAATGCGAACTGACCGTGACCACCCCACCCACGGCCATGGACAACTGCGCCGAAACGATTGCCGGAACGACCCAGAGCCACCTGAGCTTTAGCGAGCAGGGCGAATACGAGATCGAATGGGTGTTTGACGACGGTAATGGTAACACCATCACCCAAACCCAAAGCGTGATCGTGTATGATTCGGAAGCGCCGGTTATCGGCAACGTCACCCTCAAGGCGGAACCCGCGGCATCCGATGGCAAATTCTACACGGACCAGACCGCCGCCTTCAGTTTTACGGTCACCGACACCTGCGACACCGAACCCGGCGTCCGGGTGGAACTCAACGGCGAGGAATTGGAGGCAATTGAGGTCACGGGGGACGGTACGATCATGGTCTCCTTTCCCCTGGCCGATTTGGCCGGGGCCAACGTTCTCAAAATCACTGCCTGGGACAACACCCAGGGCAATGAAGCCCAGGTGGAACAATCCTTTACCGTCCTGTTACGACTCGCTGAAGGAATGGTGATCATCAAACCCGAGTCGCTCAAGGTCAACCCGGGCGAGTTCACCGCATCGGTGGTCTTTCCGGAACCGTATGATGCGCTGACCATATTCGAGGCGTGGGCCGACGGCGCAGCGGATCAGAAGATCAACCTGGACAACGACGCCGGCAAGGCGATCATCAAGTTCGACCGGGCCGATGTGGACCCGGATCGTCTCGACACCGAGTTCGAGGTCACCGGAACGTTCATCCACAACGGCGCCGAATGCAGCTTTATCGGCTATGACACCATCATGAAGGTGGACAAAGAGGAAGTGCCGGCCTTTGACAACGGCAACGACAAGGACAAAGGAAAAGGCAAAGAGAAGAACCGGTAGGTCCGCGTCGCGGTAAAAACCCCTGAAACAAAAGCAGGCGGGAGCATGCTCCCGCCTGCTTTTCTATTACTTTCGCTTGCTTTGCCGATCCTTTACCCCCGATCCCGACGTATCGATAGATAGGACCGGTGCGATTTCTAACCCATATCTCACGGTTACGGCTCATCGTCAAAGGCAGCAATGTCGAGCGGCGCACCGACCGGCTTTTGACCGGCAGATCTGATTGCATGCCTTGGCCGGCACCCGTCCTTGTTCCTCGAAGGGGTTCACATCATAGAATATCGCGGCCACGAGA
>ENA-OSEO01005305-OSEO01005305.1-sediment-metagenome-genome-assembly--contig:-NODE-5305-length-12528-cov-4.574572_pt1 | contig 12528 bp, 13 predicted proteins | sample MGYA00237883_ERZ534232 | MGnify/ENA metagenome assembly ERZ534232
GGCTGGCTGTTGATCCGAAAGATCATGTCCTGCGCTTTTGACAGGAGGCTCCGGCAGGTCGAATCGAAAATTTCGGCTGCTGCTGCCGCCACCGTGACTCCCAGCGCCTGGGCAAGGGGTTCCATCCCTTTAACCGCCCGCTCCCTGTCGCCGCCGTTGATCCGCCCCAAAACGAACAATGCATCGGTGGGGGTCGGCGCCGGTCCGCCGTATGCCATGGCGGGACCCAGGCGTTCCGGACCGATGACGAACCGCCCGTCGCTGAAGGTAACCGCGCTATCCCCACCGATCCCGACCGAAAAGGTGTTGATGGAACGAATCAGAGTTTTATAGCTGTTGATTTCAATACCCAGCGGGTCGAGCAACGGAACCCGGTTGACCAGAATCGCCATATCGGTGGTGGTTCCGCCGACATCCATCACCAGGCTGTCCTCTTTTTCGGGCGCAAATGCAATAGAACCCATCACGCTTGCCGCCGGTCCGGAAAATATGGTTTGACCGGGAAAATTGACCGAAGCGCTAAATTTCATATTGCCGCCGTCGGCCTTCAAAATGCGGATCGGCAATACCAACCCTTTGGCATCAAATGATTTCCTGACGGCCTCATAGAATTTGATATGGATGGGATATACGCCCGCATTCAGATAGGTAGTGGCGATGCGGCGGGGAAAATTGAGATTGCCCGAAATTTGATGGCCCAGAAACACCTGGTCAAAGGAGTTTTTCAATACCTCCCGGACGGCCAATTCATGGTCGGGGTTTCGCGGGGAAAATTTACCGACAACCCCGACGATCCGGATCCCCTCTCGACGAAGCTGTCCGGCAACCGCTTGAATTTCATCCCGGTCGACCGGTTTGATTTCGCGGCCGCGGTGGTCGATGGCCCCGGAAACCACATGATAATAACTGCCGCATCTGTAAATCTCCGGATCGATTCCCGGACCGCCGCAAACAATCATGCCTACCGGCGCCAGTTTGTTCTGAACAATGGCGTTGGTCGTCAGCGTGGTGCTAAGAACCACGCGGCTGATAGCCCCGGGGGCTATCCCGCAAGTCACTTCTTCGAGCCCGGCCAGGACCGAATTAAAAAGGTTTTCCGGATCGGTCGGCACTTTCGCAACATTGATCAGGCCGCTCTCATTGCTCAGCAAAACTACATCCGTGTGCGTACCCCCAACATCGAGCCCGATAATCATTTTTATTGTCCTGATTGGAATGAAAATTGAGTGTCTATCCGTCGCCTGTATTCATAACAATCTGAGTCTTAATGCGCAAATTTTCTAATCAGATCAATACATATATTTATAAAATAATGCTCATTGGTAAACTTAAAACGGCAGTCAAACGGGGAAAGTGGCCATGCAGCATGCAGTTATTCAACTTTCTTCAAGAATTCAACACCGATGCCTTCCGGTTTCCTGATCAGTATCCGCCATTGCTATGCTCCTTCCGGTGACGTCACGCAATTATTTGACGACAATGATATTCCCTTTTGCATCCTTTATGCATTTTTTCATAGACGTAACGCAGGTTAGATCATAATCGCTTATTTTTTTATTTTCCAGCAGGATCTCTCCAATACGCCGCTCTATCTGTTTCACCGCCCAGTCAACGTCACCCGGGGCTGCATAGCCAAGATCTTGCAGGACTTCTCCGATTCTTTTTTTTGTTTTTCTCTGGACACGCATGGCATAGTCTATTTGTTCCGGGGTAACACGCCCCGCTCTAATCAATACTTCACCCAACTTGCGGGTCTGTTCCTGCAGCGCTTCCCGCAAATCTTCCGGATCGATAAATCCTTCAGACACCAGCAAATCTCCAATCTGGGCCAGCTCTTTATCTCTTCCTCTGACCATGCAGTACAAGCCATGAAAAAGAAATGTCAGCACCAAAGAAAGAACTAAAAATGAAAAAATCAGAAAGGCGAAGTTGACAGTTGGATCTTTAAAAATATCAAATAAACGGTCCAGACCACTGTTTACGGGGAAAATCGGCAGCAGCAGATAAGCTACCAAAAAGATGGCAAACAGGGCAATGAACAAATAGACTTTTGTTTTAGCAATCATATGTGATTCAATGACTTAAAAGATCTTGGGCCGCGTGGGTCTTTGTGCAATATTGTGTCATTAGGGAAAGGTGTTTTCAGCTTTGTTCATTGCGTCACCATATCATATCTCACTGCGAAAAACCATTAAAAAAGGGGGTGGTTTTGTTAACCGCCCCCTTCTCATCAACTTATTTCACAAATGGCTTAATCTTCCAAATTAGTGAATCGTAATTCTTTTGGGTTTGTGGTCTTCAGGTTTCGGAACTTCAATTTTTAGAACTCCATTTTTGTATTCCGCCTTAATATGCCCTGCGTTTACATTCCCCGGCAGTGTAAAAGACCGTTCAAACTTACCGTAGGTACTTTCCTTACGGTAGTACTTATCTTCCGTCTCTTCATTATTATAAGATCGTTCACCCTTCAGGGTCAGAACGCCATCCTTTACGTCTATTTCGATATCCTTCTTGTCCACTCCGGGAAGTTCGGCTTTGATTACAAAATGATCATCGAGTTCATAGATATCCGCCACCGGGTTCCAGCTCCATAAGCCAGGTTCACTGTCTTCACGACTCATCGGATAGAAAAAGTCTTCAAATAATCTGTTGATGCGATGCCGTGTCGAATTCATATCACCCATTGGATTCCATCTTATGATATTCATACGTAACCCCCTGTTGTTTAGTATCTTAATATTTAAATTCTTGCTGCTAAGACTGTTTACCTTTTTAAGTTGAATGTTAAGTACAAAAACCATACTGTCAATATGTGAAAACACATTAGAAAGGGACGACCCGGTCTATAACAAATTAGAAAAATAAATGACGGGGTATAAAATGTTTTTAATGAAACCGGATTGTTAAACAAAAGGGGAAATAATAGAAAAACAGTAAATTGAACGGCGGGGTGCTTGCGATCAAACTTCTTTACGCTTCCCCCGTGGCATACTGCTGCATAAAAGATTCAAGCGAAAAAGCCTGTTCCGGTGTCAATTCGCCGAACTGAATGCCCTGCCGCCGCATGACAATCGGGTTGACTGGTATTTTGTTGGGGACCCGAACATCGGAAATGACATGAACCGGAATTTTTGACAGATAAAATTCGTTTCCGGTTACATAGATATCAAGAGCGGTTGATCCATCCGCCGCCTGACCGGTGTCAATGTAAAGGAACGACAAACCGCCCTTTCCCAAATCCAGGATTTGGCCCAGCTTGTTGGAACCGGGCATGAGTACCGCAAATGCGCCGTCTCTGACAATGAAACGCTTGAGTCTTCTGCGCTCGACAAATTCATTTAAAATGGTCACAGCAAAATTCCTTTCCGGAAAATTTATATGAACCGACCATTTAGACAGCCATTTTCATTATTACGACTAACCTCCTGTTTTTATTTATAAAATCATTATTTTCGAAATTTTAGCTGAATTTATATTGTATGTCAAGAATTAATTAGCACTATATATTGTATTTTAAGGGATCTTCAACGATCAAAGATTCGGCGGTGTCGAGAAAGGTGCCTGGTTTGCGGGAAGTATGGGCCGGGCCTTTAATTATTGCTCCGCTCCATGATCTCAAACAGTACCTCCTGCAGTAGCCTGGATTTATCGGCTCGGCCGATGGCTTTTTCCTTTGGGTGGATGATGGCGTCCGTACGAATCCCTGCAAGATAATAATGTTCACCATTGTCCGTCTGGGTATCCAAAACCCACACCACGTTTCCCTGGAGCAGAATGTCTTCCTCAAGTTCAATGCAAATGTTTACCGGCGTGGTGGGCAAAATAGGCCGGTCAGTCTGAATGCTGATGAGATCAGCTGATATTTCCGTTGCAATCGACGGCAAGGTCCGGTCGGCAGTAACCGCCCTGGCATCAACTCGTATGGCGTAGGTTGGATATATTCTGCAATCGTCTGCTATCATTTTTTAGCTCCTTGTGTTTGGCTTAAGATTTTTCAGTATTTCTCCGGTAATGTTTTTTTTCTTTCCATTATCCTGCGCGTTTGATGAAAAACTTTTCACTCTGATAAAATCCATTCCCGCCCGTGGAATTGTGTTCACTTATTGACATTGCAAATTCAATACCAATTTTATAAACTCAATATCTTAAAGCATTACAGCTGGTTGAACTTTTTGCAACCATCTTTTCATCTATCTTGGCGCCCATAAAAAGATACATACCTGTATGTTAAATTATACGGTTGTCCTACAATTGCATGCGCATGCGGATAGGGCCGGGCTGCAAGGATACCAAACGGATCGAACAAAACGGAATACTTTTCGGAGGAATCGTTCAGAGAAAGGGACTGCAGGAAACCTTGATCGTTTCCAGGTGAGGAAAGGTTACTTGCACCGGAGTGGATTTGTTGCCGGAAAAGAGATTAAACGAGGTTGCAACGATTTTATTATAGAAGGGTTTTCAAAACATTTTCTTTTCCAACGATCCCCACCAGTTTACCTTCATCCACTACCGGCAGCGTATGGAAATTATTATCCACCATCAGCGCCGCCACGGCCTGTATGCTTGTTTCCGGATCGACGACCACCGGATTCGGCGTCATGGCTTGAGCCACGGTGATGGCCGCAATTTTCTGGACCTGCTTTTCAATCTGCCTTGAAGTGGTCAGGGAGATGTAGCCATCCAGAAAGGCAAACAGCGACGGGATCGGGAGGTTTTTTTGCTGAGAAATCAGATCGCTCTGGCACAATATGCCCACCAGTCGGCCATCTTCTTCCACAACCGGCATGCCATTAATTCTGTTTTCCAGCAAAAGCCTGGCCGCTTGGGTGATTTCCATTTCCGGAGAAACGGTGATCAGCTTCCGTGTCATAATATCTTTAACTCTGAGCATATTCGCACCTTAAGACTTAATCGCGAGTTTAACCTTTTTAAGCTCCTGATCCAATTTATTTTTATCGGCGCTGCTGATTTGAACGAATTTTATTCCCATACCCGGCGGCCGATGCGCCGGATCATCAGATTGGGTGAGGCTCCAGACGACTTCACAGTCGATAGTAAGCGGGTCCGGATCGTCCGGCAACTGAAGTCTGAGTGAAAATTTTTCTCCCTTTGGTAGTGGTTTGGATGTTTTTATCAACATTCCATCACCACTTACATTTCCGGTAAAGGCACTCATCAAACTTTCTCTGCTCTTGAAAACGAGGGAAAGGGTTTTGGGACTTCGTGTAGATTTCCTTCCAAAATTTACATTTTCCGACGTCTTGCTAAGACGCTGGGCAAGACAGCGCATGATGATCTTGAAATCGTCTGACATGCGGTTATATTCCTGATCCAGAAAATCACGGTCAATAATCCCGAGCGTAGTCGCCCCGACCGCCCGAGCCGTGAAAATCCGCGGGCTTTTGATAATGTATCCCATTTCTCCAAAAATATCATCCGCCTGTAACATATCAATAACCACTTTTTCGCCCCGCACCTTTTTGGTGAGCTCAACTTTTCCGTTATGGATTAAATAAATCCAGTCTCCGAAACTACCTTCCTCCCATATGATCTGACCGTCTTCAAAGGTATGCTCGTCTGCTATCTGAAACATGATTTTTCTCCTCTAGCGGGCCTCTTAATCTCCGCCATAACGAGTCTGGATGGAACGAATCATGTCAATGCGCGAGAAAAATATATCTACAATCTCCGGATCAAAGCGTTTACCGGAATCTCCTTCAATTTCAGATAAGATTCGGGATTCGTCCCAAGGTTCTTTATAACTTCTTTTGGAGGATAGTGCGTCGTAAACATCTGCAAGCGCAACAATCCGGCCAAAAAGCGGGATATCCTCTCCTTTTTTCCCAAGCGGCAACCCGTTGGACATGCAAAAACCGTCCAATGCCGCCCCGGTCAGTATATTCACGTGCCCGGGGTACCCCTTGCCGTCCCAGCGTTCATGGTGATTAAGGGCGACCAGGCCGGCCGCCTCATCAAAGCCTGACTGCCGGTCTAAAAACAGACGGGCCCCGATAACCGTATGCTGCTTCATTGTCGCATACTCGGTGTCGTTCAATTGGGTTGGCTTTTTTAATATCTGATCGGATATGGCAACCTTGCCGACATCATGAAGAATGGCGGCCATCCGGAGGATATCCCGATTACTATCGATCTCTTTTTGAGACAGTTGGTATCTGCGAGCCCACTGTTCATATATTTCAACCGAATAGCCGGCCACGCGATTTACATGAGCCCCTGTTTCTTTGGGATCGCGCAATTCTGCCATTCGAATCATCCGCAGCAAAATCGAACGGGTCAATTGCGCCCGCTCCAACGCAACCGCCGCGATTCCGGCAAAATGAAGCATCATCCGTTCGTCGTTTTTGGAAAAAGGAACAACCCGCCCCTCGCCGTCTTGGGCGTTGATAATCTGCAAAACCCCTAAAATCCTGTTGTTCGGCGTATTTAAAGGAAACGTAAGGATGGATCGTGTCAGGTAGCCGGAAGCTTCATCAAATTTTTTATTGAACTGGTAGGGACAGGTGTCCTCAATCTTATATGCATCGGGCAGATTTAAGGTTTCTCCGGTTGCTGCGACGTAGCCGGCGATGGTTTTTTTATCAACAGGTATCGAAAACGTGGAATATATGAGTTTTTCGCCGGGAGGCAGTTTCTTTTGGAGCGTATCATTCTGGGTGTAAGTAAACTGCAGAGAATCCTCATCCCGGATATAGATCGAACCGGCATCAGCGTTTACAAAATGCCGGGCTTCGGTTAGAACCCGCTCCATTAATATGTCCAGATCGTTCACCTGGTTGAGCTCAACGCCCAGGCGGGTTAAACTGTCCAGCTTTTCTGATTCGGTCAACATGAAAACGTCCCGTACTTCTGAATAAATTTTTGAACCGCAACAGCGCCCGCTACCCCCTTCACGCCAAGACGTGGCTGCAGGGAGCTTCAATTTTGCCGCCGACTTCAGGCCTAAAAAGTATTTCAGCCGGAAAACTTCTGCTGATACGGGCCTTTCAGATAAAGCGTATTTTTATTATAGCCTCATTATATCCAAATGTAAAACTTTTTAAACCCGGCCGACAGCGCCGTAGCCGGTCCTGAGATCCGATCTCCGAACACGCCGCCGGCCTATATGCCCTTTTCCACCAAGTAGGCTGCCAAGTCGGCCACCCGACAGGAATAACCCCATTCATTGTCATACCAGGCCACTACCTTGGCCATATTGTTCTGCAGCACCAGCGTAAACTCCGTATCAATGATAGATGAATTTGAATCGCCTTTGAAGTCCATGGACACCAGCCGTTCATCTTCGCAGGCCATAATTCCTTTAAGGTTCGACGCCGCCGCTTTTTTGAGTTCCGACCGAAGCGCTTCTGTGTCCGCTGGTTTCTGAAGCAGGGCCACAAAATCAACCACCGAAACCGTCGGTGTCGGAACCCGCAGGGAGTATCCGTCAAAGCGCCCGGCCAACTCCGGTATGACCAGCGCAACCGCCTTAGCGGCTCCGGTAGTCGTTGGAATGATATTCAATGCCGCAGCCCGGGCCCGCCGGGGATCCCTGTGCGCCAGATCCATCAGACGCTGATCCGCCGTATAGGAATGCACAGTGGTCATCAGCGCCTTTTCAATCCCAAAGGCCCGGTGAACAACCAGGGCCGGCGGCGCCAGACAGTTGGTGGTACACGATGCGTTTGAAACAATGTGATGTTCTTTCGGGTTATAATTTTTATGATTCACCCCCATCACCACAGTGATGTCCTCTTCCTTTGCAGGTGCTGAAATGATGACTTTCTTAGCACCGGCCTCAAGATGCGCCGCCGCCTTTGGACCGGTTGTAAAAAGACCGGTACTCTCTACCACAATGTCCACGCCTTCTTCATCCCAGGGAATCTCCGCCGGGTCACGAAAAGAAAAACTCTTTACGATCCGGCTGTTTATTTGAAGAAAATTTTCACCGGTCTTTACCTCTCCGGAAAAACGACCGTAGTTGGTATCATATTTAAAGAGGTTGGCGTTGGTTTTAACGTCAAAAAGATCATTGATGGCCACAACCTCAAGGGTTTTGGGGTGCCGCTCCATAACAGCCTTAAGCACTTGCCGCCCGATGCGACCAAAGCCGTTGATGCCGATTCGGACCATGATCCACCTCCTTTTAATTGTCATCCAAACGATATTTGTGAGCAATCAGCAAATCATAATCATTGCGCAGTGCCTGGTGAAGCCGGGCATTCTCCAGGGCAATCGCACTTAGATTCGCCGCCACCTCAAGGAACCGGATTTCATCCTTATTGAACGCTTGTTCTTTATCCGTATAAACCCGCAGGACACCGATGGCTTTTTTTTCGATCATTAACGGAACCACCAGGACCGATTTGATCCCCTCCGACCGGGCCTTGTCTTGATATTGAAAATTTTTGTCTTTTTGGGCATTCTTGAGAAAGACGGATTTCCCCTTCAATGCTTTTTTGTCCAGACCGCTCTCCTCCACCATCACCGGGCCTTTACGGATGTAGCCCTCTGAAAGTCCAAGATGGGCGCCCATCAGCAATCGTTTCCGGCGTGAATCGAGCAGCCTTAAAGAACAGGCCTTGACTTTCATGGTCGCAGCCACACACGTGACGATCTCCTTCATGACCCGCACAGGCGAAAGCGAGGCATTGACCACTTTGGTTACCTCATAAAGCGCCGTGAAATAACTCCTTTCTTTCCCCGTCATAAGTCACCTCTCCGGTTTTTGATTAATAACTAAGGCTCTCAGACTATTTTGAAAAACATTAAAAACCTGGGAATCCGACCCAGACGCCCTTTTATATTCTTTATGATAGATACGATAAGGAGAACGGTCTTTACACCGGCGAAAACTTCCCGCCGGATACGCCTGCTGTAAACCATTTATAACTTTCCGACATAAACTACAGTCGCTGGATGAGATAAATATAAACGGGAAGCCGACTCCTCGTTTTCACCCTATAAAATTGCCGGAGCAGCTCTCCTTTGGTATGGCTGCCAATCAAAGGGGACAGATAGACCGCCCCTTTACTGTAAAAACGGTTTAGGCCGCTTCGAACCAGTTCCAAAAGGGACGGCAAATGCCCGGACGGAAGGCCTTCTCCCAGAACAAAATTAACACTGATCTCAAGCTGTTCATATTTTTTGTTAATGTCGATCATTCTGACAAAAGCGTCTTTAACCTTTTCACCGGTTATCGGCTTTTTCAAAACAACCAACGTTTCGGGGTCAGCCGATTCAAGCCCCAGGTTCAGGTACGTCTTAAACGGCAGCCGGTTTAACATTTCAAATTTTGATTCTTCAGAGCCCAGCAGGGAATCGACGCTGCCGAACAGAAAAAGGCTGGAATCTTTCATATTGGAATGCTCAAACTCAAACAATTGATGCGCTTTCAGAGCTGCGAATTCAATCAATGCTGTTTCCGTCATAAGCGCGTCATGCAGGCCCAAAAAAACCGAATTGTAATTATGAATATCACGCCCATAAAATTTTTTCAGCCGCTCTATCTGACTGAGTATATTATCGCGGCTGCGGGGCAAAAAATCTCTGTTAGACTTCACCCGGCAGAAACCACAATGATACAGGCACCCATCGGCAACAATCACCGGAATGGTTTCGTAATCGACGTGACGAGAATCCGGCGGCAAGACCGTGATATTTGCGTTTACCAGGTCGTAATATTGATTTGAGCGGCGTTGGAGCGTCCGGGGGTCGTTTTGAGCAATGCGTGCCAGGCATTCTTTTACAATTTCGTTACGACTGACGGAGGCCAGCCTGTTAAGCTTCGATTGCAGGCGGGTCCAGGCGTAAATGGCATTTTTTTTGGCAGCCGCGTCAATCGCATAACTGTTAAACAGGGAGTTGCTTGGATACGGCAGACAGGGGTAATAATATTCACCGATGAGGTCAAAGATCTTGTTGTAACTGCCGGCCGAATAGTAAAGCCAGTCGTTTCCTGCAGTTCGTTTCATCCACTCGCTGGGATGCGGCCAGTCCTGTCCGTGCCCCTGAATAAACTTGATTTCGCCGTTCAAGTTAAACTGAAAGGTATAATCCGTCGTTTGAATCTCTGAAAAGCGGCCGTAGCGTATGGGATAGCTGACTTTGGAAAATTCCTGAAACCCATTTTTTTCAGGAATCACATGAATATTTTCAATCTGGTAGGATTCCATTTTCATTCGCCGCAAATAGACCTGCGGGAAAAGAAGCGAAAAAGTCGCTTTCTTCCCCGTATTTTTAGTATGCTATCATGGCAGCAATATCATTGGCAAGTCGGTTTTTTCGAAAAGTCGACCAATTTAGCACCATTCATTCGTCCAAGCTGAATTAGTCTTGACAAAATCTTCTATAATTAATATTCAGATCTTTCGTTTATTTGAATTCTTATGGCTGTTTGCCATCTGATATTAAAACACATAAAAGGAGGAGAAGACATGTCAAATTTAGTTCCACCTCATGGCGGAAAAGGCCTTACCTGCTGCCTGCTGGAAGGCGCAGCGCTGGAAGCGGAAAAGAAAAAAGCGGACGGTCTCAAAAAAATCCCGATTTCCCCCCGCGAAAAGGGGGATCTGATCATGATGGGTATCGGCGGTTTCAGCCCGCTGACCGGATTTATGACAAAAGCCGACTGGAAAGGCGTTTGCGATAACTACCTGTTGGCGGACGGGACCTTCTGGCCCATCCCGGTAACTCTTTCGGCCTCAAAAGACGATGCCGCGGCAATCGAGATCGGAGAGGAAGTCGCGCTGTTCGATCCCGAGGGCAAAGAGGTCATGGCCACCATGAAAGTAACCGAAAAGTATGAAATGACCGCAGCCGACAAAAAGTATGAATGTGAAAAAGTATACATGGGCGAAGGAACCAAAACCCCGGCAGATTTCTGGAACATAGCCGGAAAAGAGCACCCGGGAGTCCAGATGGTCATGCAACAAAAAGACTTTAACCTGGCCGGCCCGGTAAAGGTGTTAAGTGAAGGGGAATATCCTAAAAGGTATGCCGGAATTTACATGCGGCCGGAAGAATCCCGAAAAATCTTCGACAGCAGGGGATGGAGCGAAGTGGCTGCCCTGCAACTCAGAAACCCCATGCACCGGTCCCATGAATACCTGTGCAAGATTGCCGTGGAAGTCTGTGACGGCGTCTATATCCATTCGCTGGTCGGCAACCTCAAACCGGGCGACATCCCGGCGGATGTGCGCGTCCGCTGCATCGACGCTCTGGTAAAACATTACTTCGTCGAACAAAACGTCGTTCAGGGCGGGTATCCTCTGGATATGCGATACGCCGGTCCGCGGGAAGCATTGCTGCATGCAACTTTCCGCCAGAACTACGGATGTTCCCGCATGATCATCGGCCGCGACCATGCCGGCGTGGGTGATTTTTACGGCATGTTTGAAGCTCAGACCATTTTCGAAAAGATCCCCTGCCCCAAGGAACCGGGCAAAGCCCTGCTGTGCACCCCGCTGAAAATCGACTGGACCTTCTACTGCTTTAAATGCGACGGAATGGCCTCATTGCGAACCTGTCCCCACGGCAAAGAGGATCGCGTGCTGTTGAGCGGTACCATGCTCCGCAAAATGCTCTCGGAAGGCGGCGAAGTACCGGATCATTTCGGCCGGGACGAGGTCCTTGCCATTCTGCGCGAGTATTACCAAGGTCTCACCGAAAAGGTCGAGATCAAGCTGCACGGCGCAGCCACCGGCGACAACAAAAAATAGAATGATCGCCTGAGATTTTACATTTCAAGTAGCGCTTAAACAGAACAGGGGGAGATAAGAGAATCTTGTCTCCCCCTGTTAATTTTAGCCGGACAACCGTTCGGAACTTTCTGCACCAGCGTTCCATTTATCACGAGACCTAAAGCCTCCATTTATATCGATGCTGCTCCTGCTTCAATTTTTTAATATGGCATCCAATTGCTGACTCAACCGCCGAATGCTTAACCACATCTATTCCTTCGGACTTCAGAAGAGCTTGCGCCGCATAAAACATGGAATAGTAAATTTTGCTGGCGGCATCGGCGGGATATCTGTCTTGCAGCAAATCCTGCGGCGCCTCTCCCTTAGCCCTTGAACCGAAAATGATAAGATGCCTTAGATTCTCACATGAGAAGTATACGGAAAACTACAAATCTGCTTTTTTAGTTAAGTCGACACTTGCAAATATTACAGCTGCTCCAATAAAGAGAAGAGATACGAAAAATAGTACCGCACGCATTCCAACATATTGATAAAGTAGACCAGCGATAATTGGCGCACTTGCGCCCATTATGTACCGTGTTAAAGATGTGAGTCCAAGCATCGTCGTGGCTGCTTTGTCTCCTGTAATATCAATAATCGAGGCGTTAATGAGTGAATAGTCACTTCGTACAGCGATTCCAAGTAATCCAATCAATATAGTAAATACAAGTCCATAATTATAAAGTGCCAACAAAAAAATAATAAAAGCTGAATACAATAGCGTTGGAATTAATACAATCTTTCTACCCCATTTGTCTGACCAATGGCCCATTAAAGGACTGATAACTAT
>ENA-OSEO01005306-OSEO01005306.1-sediment-metagenome-genome-assembly--contig:-NODE-5306-length-12527-cov-3.578153_pt1 | contig 12527 bp, 11 predicted proteins | sample MGYA00237883_ERZ534232 | MGnify/ENA metagenome assembly ERZ534232
GTATCCGGAGGTGAATCTACGGGCACGAGCCGAGGACGAGCATTGAACAATGAGGAGGCGAGCGCTGCCTTTTGGGAACGCACGAAAGAAGGAGCGGGGCTCCCTGCGCCCCGCTCCATGAGAACCCTCAGCCTGAGCTATGGCGTCAGCGGCGTGTAGTCGCTCGGGATGTTGGGCTGGAAGAGGGCCGGGTCCACTGCCTCGGACCATTTGAATTCCATGAGCCATCGGATAGCCACATCGTTGGCGGCGCCTTCGATCTCGATGCGGATCGGCAATTCGGTCGCAGTATCCACCCACAGTCTGCCCACGGCGTTTTCGAGCTTCTGGCCGTCCGTGGGCGGGTCCGTCACTTCGATTCCTTCGACGGCAACGCCGTCGATGACCGACCGGCCCAGTTCCTTCTGCGGGCGGGCCAGGAACCGCTTGAGGTAGTCGGCCGGGTCCTTGTACTCCTCGGGCATCTTGCCCCGCTGCTCCGGCGGCAGCGGCGTCCTTGACCATTTCTTCTCCGCCGGGATGACCATAGTCAGGGTGTCCTCTTCGGGCGGGACGTACCAGGAAACGGTCGTTCCACCGCCGGTGATGTCCATGCGGAAGCCGTAGCGCTCCGACAGATAGAAGGTCCACTGGCCCCCTTGCTCCGATGCGGTCTCCGCGCCCGCTTGTCGACGGACGCCGATCGTCAGGCGGAACATGAACGTGTCGATGGCTTCGATGCGGCTGGGGATCTGAGCCCAGGCTACGCCGCCGGGATGGTCGATAAGGTTCAGACCAAGCAATGCGGCGAGAGTCACCGCCGCCGCTGCGGCCAACTTCGTAATGGAACTCGTCATGATTGTTCTCCTCATCATGGGATGGGTGATTGTCGGTTTGTCAGTCAGCGACTTGTCGATGTCGCCATGAACCCGGCGGTCGAGGTCGTCACTGGCCCTCAGATGCAACTGTCTGACATGCTTGTCGATTCGATTCATCGGTTTCATTCCTCTGCCTCATTTTCGAGCAGGGATCGTAGTTTCTCTACCGCGTAGCGGTACCGCCCTTGCACGGTATTGATGGAGACGCCCTGGGTTTCGGCGATGGCCGCGAATCGCATCCGGCCCTGCGACCGCAGGAGCAGGACTTCGCGCTGCTCGTAGGGCAATTGCTTCAGCGCCGCGCTCAAGCGGCCGAACTCTTCGCCGAAGATGGCGACCTGCTCCGGCGATGCCTCCGCGCAGACTGCATCGGGCACATCTTCGAGAGCGACGCTGTGGCGCCGCCGGCCGGCTTTGTTCAGGTTTCGTGCCCGGTTAGTAACGCACGTCGCGAGGTAGCCCTTGAGACTGCCGGTCAGCCGGAACCGCCCGGCGGCGCCCAGGAACGAGAGGAACACGTCGTGCACGACGTCTTCCGCCGAGGTCCGGTCCATCAGCAGAGCCGCCGCCAGGGTCACCAGGTCGTCTTTGTACTTGTCATAGACGCGGTGCAAAACGCGTCGGTCACCGCGATTGAATCTCAGAATCAGGAACTTGTCTTCCACCATGGAACGGCCGCCCTCACAGAGCAATCGACTGTCGTATATATAACAACGCGGGCATCGGCTTTCGTATATGATTCTTCTTTCTGTGTGCAGCGAGTAGAATGGCCCGCGACGTGCATGACCATTCGAATGGCAGCCTTTGGAAGGACAGGAACGTGAAGTCACTCATCTCTGTCGCAGCTCTCGTAGCCATCCTGTGCCACTCTCTCGGAGCCCAGGAGCAGGTCAAGCTCACCCGCTTCACGCCGGGGGAGGTCTGGCCGGATACCGTCGGCAAGCCGATCCAGGCCCACGGCGGCGGAGTCATCGTTCGAGGCGATACCTACTACTGGTACGGCGAAGACCGCACCGTCCGCAGCCGGACCGACGTGTCGTGCTACAGTTCGACCGATCTGTACAACTGGAAGCACGAGGGCGTCGCGTTTGCGCGCGATGCGCTGCCCGAGGATATCCGCGCCACCACGTTCATCGAGCGACCCAAGGCCGTCTACAATGCCAAGACCGGCAAGTACGTCATGTGGATGCACCTCGAACAGTGGGGGTATCATTTCGCGCGAGCGGGCATCGCCGTGGGCGACCGGCCGGGAGGGCCTTTCACCTTCGTCCATCATATGCGCCCGGTCCAGTATGACTTCGGCTGCAAAGACGACGATCCGGACCGGCAGAAAGAGTTCGGCGGCACGTACCGCGACATGAACCTCTTCGCGGACGACGACGGCAAGGCCTACGCGCTCTATGCCTCCGAGGGCAACTGGACGCTCTACATCGTCCGGCTCAACGACGAATACACCGCCCCCGAAATGCCCATGGTGGAGGGCAAAACCTGGGCCCGCGTGCTCGTCCGCCAGATGCGGGAGGCGCCCGCCCCGTTCCAGCACGGCAAGCGCTACTACCTCATCACTTCCGGCTGTACCGGCTGGAACCCGAACCCGGCGGACTACGCGGTCGCCGACAGCATGCTCGGTCCTTGGGAATCCAAAGGCAACCCGTGCATCGGTCCCGAGGCGGAGCTCACCTTCCGCTCCCAGAGCACGTGCGTGATCCCGGTTGCAGGCAAGCCGGGCGGTTTCATCTTCATGGCCGACCGCTGGACGCCGCGACGACTGCCCGATTCCCGCTACATCTGGCTGCCCTTCAAGATCGGCCTGGACGGAACGTTCACCATCCAGTGGCTCGATGGTTGGGACCTGAGCTGGTTTGACCAGTAGCATGGGCGGGACGGTTGTGCTACGAAAATAAGAAAGGCCGGGTGGTTGGCCCGGCCTGTGTCTGCACTGTGTGAGTTTCGGTCGGAACTACAGGTTTGACTCTCCGGCCTGTGTCCGAATGCGGATCGAGCCCATGTTCGTTGTCAGCGAGATGGTCCCCTCGCCGGCGCCGATGACGCCGGAGGCCAGGCTGCCCATCGAGAACTGGCCGGGCTTGACGAACCGCAGGGGCAGCGAGCTCTGAACGGAGCCGAACTGCGCGCTGGCCTGGATCTTCGCGGAAAGATCGTCCGAGGCGACGAAGTCGATGCCGCCGAAGTTGGCCGCCAGAGCGACCTGGCCTCTGACCCGGTCGGCTCGAACCGAACCCATGTTCGTCGCGGCCTTGATCGAGCCGTTCAGAATGCTGAGCCGGATATCACCGAAGGCCTGGGCGACCTTGAGCTGCGCGCCGCGAGGAACGACCAACTCCAGATCGACCCGCCGCATGATCTTCTCCTGGTCTTCTTTCTGCGGAGGTTTTGTTATCGTGACGGACAGCTTCCCTTCGGATCGCTTGACGTCCAGCTTCGCCTGATCGACGATCGCCTGGGCCTCATCCATCGTCTCGCCCCGGCCCTTCACGGTAGCGATGATCCGCACGGTGTCGCCGTCATCGCCGCGGACCGTGATCGAGCCGAATCCGTTGGCGACCTCGAGCACCTGGTCCGGCGCGAGAGACTCGGCGGCCTTCTGAATGGACGTGGCCTCCTTGAGATCCGTGTTATCGTCCCATTGGGGGAGATCATGAGCGTGCTGGCGAATCTGCTCCTGCTGCTCCTGGAGCTTGAATTGCTGCTCGTGGAGCAGACCGCGGCTCTTTTCGAGGTCCTTGTTCTTCTCCTTGATCTGCTCGTTCACGCGCTGCACTTGCTCGACCATGTGCTGGCGCTGCTGGCCGAGTGCCTTCATCTGCTCTTGCAGCTTCTGCATCTCGACATCCAGGTGTCGAAGCTGCTCGTGTGGAATTGCCGGTGCGGCGGGGGGCGCAGGGACCTCCGACACCTGTACGGGAACCTCGGGGTCGGGCACTTGCACCTCGATATCCATGTCCTCCTGCAGAGGAGCCGGGACGGACCTCGGCGTCGGGGCCGGCGGCATCGTGGGCACGTGCGGTACGTCAGGTTTCGCAGGCTTGGGCACAATCGCCATGACGTTGCCCTCGCGTCGCACCATCGCCAGACCCTGAGAGTCCAGCGCCGATTCGAGCAACCGGTACAAGTTCTTGACCCGCATCGTTCCTGTGAGCTTGCCGCTGAGTCCCACCATGGCCTCGTCGGTGACAAGCGCGGGGTCGTAGATGTAGCTCATGCCCGTGTGCTTGCCGACCAGGTCCATCAGATCGATCAGTTTCATGCGCTCGGGCAGTTGCAGTTGGACGACGCGGTCCCCATCGGGCAGGTCCACCGGCTCAGTGTGTACCGGGGCGTGCGGGACCGTCACCTTCACACGCGGCACCGGTCGCGGCGTCACAACCACGTGGGGCACTGTCGCCACAGCGGGAGGATGCCCGGGCACCTTGTCCATCGGAGGCATGACGGGCATCGCCGGCATCGGCGGCATGGGGGGCATCGGCTCGGCGGCCTCCGACCCGGTCGAACCTTCGACGCCTTGCTCATACCGACGTCCCATCTCCTGACCCCACTTCTCGACCTCCTGCTGCCAGCGCTTCATCTCGTCGCTGTTCTGCCACTTCTCCACGTCGGCCTGCCACTGCTTCATCTGCTGGCTCTCGGCCCACTCCTGATGCTGCACAGTCCATTCCTCGTGGCGCTTGGCCTCGGCTTTGACTCTTTCTTTCTCGACAGCGACTCTCTCCGCCTGCACCAGAGCCCGACGTGCCTCGGCCTCGGCTCTGGCTCTTTCTTTCTCGGCAGCGGTTCCCTCCGCCTCCGCCAGAGCCCGGCGGGTCTCGGCCTCGGCACGCGCCCGCCCGGCGCGTACGGTCACCGCGCGGCTTCTCACGGGGGCGGGTGGCTCCGACGGCACGACAATCACTTCGATCTCGTCGCTCAATCGCTCCCGGCGCGGCGCGGCGGTCTGAGGGCGCCTCTCGGCCAGGGCCTGCAGGTCTTTTTGCAGTCGTTCCTGTTCCGCCCGCAACTGGTCGAGACGTCTCTCCAATTCCGCCATCTGGCGGGCTACTTCGGTATCCTGCGGCGTCTCGACTTGTTGGACTTCATTCGCAGCCGCCTGCTGGGCGCGTGCCATCGGGAGCACGCAGGCCAGCATCAGAGCGGCGATGGTTGCTACGGTCACACGTTTCATGTTTCTATACCTCCAAGTTGGCTTGGTCAGCCAATTCAGCCGGACAAGTAAGCGGTTCGAATCTTCAAACAGGCCCAGAAGGCCCAGGCCCGGCTCGACCGACGAGGTCAACAGCCGCCGGGCGGTTTCCAGAAGCGTCTGGCGATAGGCCGTGGTCTGCTCGCGCAGCACCTCGGCCACGGTCGCGTCGCACGACAGCTCGCGCAGATGGTGCATCTGCCGGCGCACGAGCCACAGCAGTGGGTTGTACCAGTAGACGACCTGGAGCGCCATATAGAGACTATGCGCGACCAGATCGCCCCGTTTGATGTGCGCCAGCTCGTGCAGGAGCATGTGCTCGGTGTCCCGGCGGGAGAGCCTGCTCAGGTAGCCCCTGGGCATCAGCAGCACCGGTCGAAACAGGCCGAACACCGCGGGGGTGGCGAGCCTCTTAGTCACGACAACTCGGGGAATCGAGCGCAACTCCAGGCGCTTCGCACAGCCGGCCAGTTGATTGTAGAAGGACTCCGGCAGTGAAGCGGCTGCCGTTTCTTGGGCACGCCGGCCGACCAGCGCATGCAGCCTGAGGAAGAGCCATATTCCCAGAATCAGCGTTCCCGCGAGGGACGCCGTCATTGCGTAAACCTGCCACGCAACAGAGGTTAAGGGAGATACCGCCGCAACGTGGCCAAGGGACTCGCTGGTAGTGACGCCGTCAGGCGTTTGGGGATATGCCCTTGCGGGCACACTGCCAACAAGTCCGCCGCCCGAGATTGCCACAGGCGTCGCTGCTTCCACCGCCGGGACGCGCAGCATCTCTTCATTTAGAAAGAGCAACGCGCGGCCTTCGGCGGCCACCGGCGGCCTCTCGGATTCCAGGCGGATCAGCGCCTGCCGCACGACCGGCGCCAGGCTCGGCACGATGCCGCTCGGCAGCGACAGGGAAGGCGGCAGGAGCAGCTTGATCAGGATGAGCGACCACAGCGCATACCGCAACTGCGGCCACGCCCACCGGCGGATCAGCCGGTCGATGACCGCGATCACGAGGATCAGCAGGCCGACCTGCCAGAACATGGCAATCGACCAATCCCACCACAGGCGGGCGATGGCGTTCAACTGCTCAACCATGGCTATTCTCCCTTACTTTCCGCTTCTCTCTCTAAGAGTTCCTTGAGTTCGGCCTTTTCCTGGGCCGTGAGCTGCTCTTCCTCCGCGAGAAAGTGCACCAGCGGTCCGACCGCCCCATCGAAGGCTTGGTCCAGCAGCGACCGAAACGCACTGAGCCGGGCCTTCCGTTGCGAGACCAGCGGCTCGTAGACGCTCGTATTGCCCTGTTTGACCTCACCGACAGCCTTCTTCTCCACCAGTCGGGTCAACATGGTCTTTATTGTGGTGTAGGCCCAGTTGATCCGGCGATCGAGCCGGTCCATGATGTCGCGCGCCGTGGCCGGGTGCTTCTGCCACAACGCATTCATGATCTGCCATTCTGCTTCTGTCAGCTTCATTTTCATCAATCCTTCTACAATCGTAGAAGCCATTCTACTACATATGTCGAAGATGACAACGGAATAATTTCAAGAAATCTGAAAAAATCTTTTGGAAGTGTGGAGATTGCGCACAGGGAGGCTAATAGGAAAAGCCTACCATATAGGTAGGCTTGATTGTGTGGCAGACTTACGGCCAAGACTATGTTGTGCAGGCTTCCCCTGACATTTCGATGTTTTCTCTTTCGGCGTACCGGATCAGTTCCTTGTACGTGGTGGCTGTCACTCGCCATTGTTCTTGATCGGGGCTTCCAGGCAAATTCATCAAGCGTGCCACGAAAAGGTGCGAAAGCCTCACGGGTGGCTCTTCGATAATGATCGCAAGCCAGGGGTTACGTTCTATGAGCTGTCTGCAGAAAGCCTTCGCGTTCTTGATGAACGACCCTACCAACTCACCATTCTCTTCGCTGTAGTAGACGGTCAAGAAGTCGTCAATCCTGTGGGCATAGAAGTCATCGGGTTTGATGATAAACTCAATACAATCACCAGCAGCGTCGTAGGTGGCACTGGGCCGAAAGGGCCTCTGTGGCGATGCCATCTTCATCACCAACTTCGCGAATTCATCATTCGTCAAAGCCTTCATAGCAGTTGCTCCCTGAAGCGGACCTCGTAATCCTTGGGGCACTCCCGGTCTTCTGGATCACACGGAACCCACCACCAGCGGTATACGACATTCTCTGAATTCACACAGACCATGAAAACCTTATTCGGACGTGGCAACTTCCTGATTCCTTCATCGCTGTATGAGTATGGGGGGATCTTACAGTAACTCAACCAGCCAGGATCGTCACTATACTTCTCGTCGCCTTCCCACCTCAATCCGCGCCAGATGTGCCTCGGCTTCTGTAACACCATTGGGACAAGTTCTGCACATTCAAGAGCTTGCCCCATACTCCGCCGGCCTGCTGCCTCAATTGCCTTCGGGCTCACTCGCACCACATGTAGCTTGCCGCTCACAGGATCCAGGGCCTCTATCGCAAAAGGCCCGTACCCTGCCATCGTAGGTCTCTCCTCATCCATCCCGCAAGCCTTTACCCGGTCTATCGGATACTTAACGGCCTCACTCTTGACCCTGCCTACTAAGAATACACCAAAACTACACTTTAGGGCAAGCAAAAAAGGTACCCGCTTATCGCAGTGGCGGCAGTCGTAAATAAGATAAATGCGAAGATCGCGGCTCTTCCTTGAGTCTTCGCCTATGCGACATCCATGAAGACAACAAACATCTCTCCAAGGTTTCCACGGATACCGGCCTGGGGACTATCTCGCGCCTGGAATGTTTGCAGCAGGTGGTCGGGCGACTTACGATGGCCGCCATGCGCAAGCGGTCGTCATCAGGCGTCCTGACCTCCGGGCCGATTGGGTCGATGCTGGTCCGGCTCTCGCTCCCCATGCTGGTGGGGATCGTGGGCATGATGGCCTTCAATGTGGTCGACACGTTCTTTATCGGGCGTCTGGGGACGCTGCCGCTGGCCGCGATGACGCTGACGTTCCCGGTGGTGATGGTCGTCGGCACGTTCACGCTCGGACTGGCCGTCGGCGCGATGGTCGTGGTCTCGCAGAGCGTCGGCGCCGGCGACGAAAGCCGCATCCGGCGTTACACCACCGACGCGCTGACCCTGGCGGGGCTCTGTGTCGTTGTCCTTTCGGGGGTCGGGCTGGCGACCATCGAGCCGCTCTTTCGCCTGCTCGGCGCCACCGACGCGATGATGCCGTTCGTCCGCCAGTACATGCTGATCTGGTATCCCGGCATGGTCTTCTACGTCGTGCCGACCGTGGGCAACAACATCATCCGCGCCACCGGCGACACGCTGACCCCCAGCGTCGTCATGCTCGTGGGCGTGGCCATCAACGCCGTGCTGGACCCGCGGCTCATCTTCGGCTGGGGTCCCCTCCCGCCGCTGGGCGTTGCCGGCGCGGCCCTCGCCACCGTCGTCACCAGGGCCATGACGTTGGCGGTCGCCCTGTGGGTGCTGCGGTTCCGCGAGCACCTGCTGGCGACCCCCTGGCCGGGCGGGCGGATTCTGGTCGAGTCGTGGAAGGTCATCCTGCGCATGGGTCTGCCGGTGGCGGTTTCGAACGTCATCATCCCCATCGCCCTGGGCGTGGTCACGCGGATCGTCACGCGGTTCGACGCCGAGGCGGTGGCCGGTTTCGGCGTGGCCACACGGATCGAGTCGTTCGGCCTGGCGCTGGTCTTCGCGCTGTCGTCCGGGATCAGCCCCTTCGTTGGCCAGAACTTCGGCGCCGGGCGGATGGACCGCGTCCGCCGGGGCATCGGCTACGCCAAAGTCTTCTGCTTAGGGTGGGGCGTTCTGCTGCTGATCGTGTTCGTGCTCTTCGGCCGCAGACTGGCGAGCTACTTCGATCCCAGCCCGGCTGTCATTCGGTCGGCGGCTCTATACCTGTGGATCGTCTCGCTGAGCCTGGGTCTGCGCGGCATCCACCTGGTGGTCTGGACGTCGCTCAACGTCCTGGGCCGGCCGTACGATTCGCTGTTCCTCGAATTCCTGCTCGCTTTCGGCCTATGGATCCCGCTGGCCCTCGCGGGGGCGCACCTGGCACAATTGCCCGGCCTCTATGGCGGCCTGTCCCTGGCCAACCTTCTCGCGGGCGCCGTCGCCTATGTCTGGATCGACCGCGTCGTCAAGCGGAAGACGCCGGCAGAAGCCGGCTGACGGCGTAACCCACGACGGTGGTCACCAGGAACGAGAGGGGGAACAGCCAGATGGCCATCAGCGCGTCGGCAGCTTTCCATTGCAGGAGAACGGTCACGCTCACGGCGCAGCCGGCGCCGACGAACCAGCCCCGGAAGTTGGCGCGCCGAGTGAGCAGGCCGAGTATGAATATGCTCAGGACCGGCGCCGCGAAGAGCCCCACGACGTTCATCCACATCCGCACGATATTGCCGATCCGGGCGGCGTAGAACGCGGCCCCCGTGGCGAGCAGCCCGAGTCCCAGCGTCAGGATGCGGGCCAGCCTGACGTCGTGCGACGGAGGCTCGGTGCCCTCCGCATGACGCACGACGCGCGACGCACGACGAAGCGGCTCGATCCAGTCGTTGACGATGACCGTCGCCAGGGAATTGATACCGGAATCGACGCTGGACATCGCGGCGGCGAAAATGGCCGTGACCATCAGGCCTGAGACACCGGGCGGCAAACGGTGCATGATGTAGAAGGGCAGTATACCGTCCGTGCCGACGCCGGGATCGAGACGATCCGGGAAGGCCCGGAAGTAGGCGAACATCCCGATCCCGATGAAGATCAGCATCCCGTTGATGAGCACGTCGTTGACCGCGTTGAAGGCGATGGCCCGGACGACGCCCCGGTCGGTGCGAACCGCCAGCAGGCGCTGGACCGTGACCTGGTCGGTCCCGTAATCGTTGAGGAAGACGAAGAACCAACCGATCATCGCCGACAGCGCGGTGAGTTCGCCCAGGTCCGTCCAGTCGAAGACCTCGAACTTGCCGGCCTCGACCGCGGCGCGGAGGATTTCCGGCGTTCCTCCGGGGACGTGGACCACCAGTGAAGCGATCAGCCAGATCGCGCCGCTGAGCAGGATCACGAACTGCACGACATCGGTCCAGATCACCGCCGAGAGCCCGCCCAGAACCGTGTAGGTCATAGCCAGCAGGCCCATCAGCACCACCGCCAGCGGTAGCGACATACCCGAGGCAACGGACAGCGCCATGGCGGGCGCGTAGATGACGATCCCGAGCCACCCGAGCCGGCCAAGCACGAACAGAGCCGAAACGACCGCCCGCGCCCCGCGCCCATACCGCAGGAGAATATACTCGTAGCTGGTCGTGACGTGGTGTCGCCGATAGACAGGATAGAACAGTCGCGCCAGAACCGGGGCCGCCACCGGACTCATGGCGACCCCGAAGATCATCGCGACGTTGTGCTCGTAGGCGAAGGCCGGCACGCCCAGGTAGGTCGTCGCGCTGGTCAGCGAGGCGAACATGCTCATGCCCACCGCCAGCCAGGGCATGTTCCGCCCGGCCAGGAAGTAATCCTCGGTAGTCCTCTGCCGCCCGGCCAGAAACAATCCGATCAGGACCATGCCGACCAGATAGCCGGCGAGAATGGCCGTGTTCAAGGCGCCAAATTCCGCGATCATGCCCAGAAGATAGCGTCCCTGACCGATTTGACAAGGGAAGCTCGCGTTCGTTAGAGCAAAGCCGCCGGCCCGACTGTTATATTGGTGAGAATCGACCGTTCTCGGTGAAAGGGCCTTTTCGGTGATGGTGGAAGACAGGATTCTGGTCTGGCGGCTCAACCGCGGGGATGCGGCCGCGCTGTCTCGCGTATACGAGAAGTACCGCGAGGATCTGTTGCGTCTGGCGGGCTCCCTGCTGAGCGACCGGGCGGCGGCTGAGGATGTCGTGCAGGATGTTTTTGTCCGCTTCGCCGGCCTGGCCCGAATGTTCCGGCTGACCGGCAGTCTCAAAGGGTATCTGGCCACCTGCGTCGCCAACGCCGCTCGCAACCAGATCGCCGCGGGACGCAGACGGGAAACAGCGGCACTTGACGAAGCAAGGAGTATTGCGTCAGAGACCGCCGAGCCCGATGGCTGGGCCATCTACAGCGAGCGATTCACGCGGGCCAGCCGGGCCATGGCCGAATTGCCCGTCGAGCAGCGGGAAGTCGTGACGCTGCACGTGTATGGCGAGCTGCCGTTCCGCGAGATCGCCCAATGGCAGAAGACCTCGATCAAAACCGTCCAGAGCCGCTACCGTTACGCGCTGGACAAGCTCCGATTGCTGTTGAACGGTGAGGTGGATGAATGAAATCTCCGAAAGGCACTGTGGGCTTCCTGAAGGAGGCCACGATTCATACGAATGCCGCCGCCGATGGAGGAGTGCTGCATAGGATGCACGAAGCGTACGGCGCTTCCGCTCCCGTCCCGGTAGCAAGACATACCGGGGGCGGCTGGATGGCGCGCCTGGCCGTGGCAGCGGTGCTCCTCGTGACCGCCGGGGTTTTGATAGACCATCTCGCCGAACCCTTCGGCGGCAACGTTGCTTGGGCCCAGGTCACGCAGCAGTTCCAGTCCGTCTCGTTCGTCTCTGCGTCCATCTACATGAGGCAGCACGCGTTGGCCCAGCCGGAGCAGGTCGAGCTGTGGATGGGCAAGGGGGGCTATTCCCGCGTACGCGTGGGCCCCCAGATCGTCTTCGGACGGAATGGACAGGTGATCCGGGCCTTCGACATCCGGCGCCGTCGTCCGGTCGAGGCCAACCAGGTCGCCGCCGATCTCATATGGATGTTGAACACGCCCGGCGAGTTCTCGCTGGAGACGGTGATCCGAAGCATCTCCGGCGACAAGCTGGTGGACATCACGCCCGCTCTGAATGCCGAGGCCGCCATCGGCGAGGATCTGGTCGTCTTCGACGCCCAGTCGGCCGTCAGTCCGGGTTGGGTGCGGATCTACGCGCTGCGTGAGACGCGGCTGCCCGTGGGGATTCGCCTGTGGGATCCCGACCACGGGTTCTCGGTGGACGCGCTCATCACGTACGCCAAAGAGCAGCCGACAGTCTTCTTCGATGCGGATGCCTTTGAGAAGGAGATGAGAGACTCCGCCCGGACGCAGATGGAACTCGCCTACCTGTTCCTGAGGGACCCCGGCGGACAGGACGTGACGTCGGGATACCGGTCGGGACAAGAACCGTCGAATTGACACACACCGAAGAGCTTCAAATCCAGGGAGACGACAAGATGCCGAGTGCACGGAGACTCGAACAGAGACGGTACGGATTCACGCTCATCGAACTGCTGGTGGTCATCTCGATCATCGCGTTGTTGCTCTCGCTGTTGGTGCCCACGTTGCGGAAGGCCAAGGCCCATGCCCGGCGGGTGGCCTGCCAGAACAACCTGCACCAGGGCCTGATCGTCGGGAACCTGTACGCCGGGGACTTCAACGGCTTCCTGCCCGAGGGGAACATCATCGACCGGTCCGCGCCCG
>ENA-OSEO01005307-OSEO01005307.1-sediment-metagenome-genome-assembly--contig:-NODE-5307-length-12519-cov-3.786128_pt1 | contig 12519 bp, 6 predicted proteins | sample MGYA00237883_ERZ534232 | MGnify/ENA metagenome assembly ERZ534232
CAACGGCGATTTCTCTCGCCTTCGACCGAGGAGATCCTTAGTCTGTGGCGCGACCCGCCCCAGGTGTGCAGCCAGGCGCCCTTCTGGTTCTGGAACGGGCCGCTCGACCCGAATACGATGCGGGAGCAGATCCGCATGATGGCGGACAGGGGCGTGCATGCCGCCATGCCGCACCCGCGTTTCGGGATGGACCGGCGGCTGTACCTCGAAGAACCCTTCTGGAAGGCCATGGACGCGACCCTCGACGAAGCCCGCAAGATAGGCTCATCCATTTGGCTCTATGACGAGTACAACTGGCCCAGTGGCGGCGCCGGCGGGCGGGTCACCGATGGCCACCCGGAGTTCTATCCTCGTGGTCTGGACTACACGTACGGCGAGTGTGAGGGCCCCCGCGACTTCACGATCCGCAGGCCGGAACCCTCCGAGAAGACCATGGAGCGCTTCGAGAGGATCGTAGCCGCGTTCATTGGGCCGGCCGATGGCTCGATTCCGCGCCGGCCCTGGGGCAGAATCGATGCAACCGGGGAGTTGATCACCGGTCCGACGCCGGAGGGCCGCTACCGCATTCTGGTCTTCTTCCAGTGCTTCGGTCGCAACCCCAGCCCGCTCGATGACGGCAGCAATTCCTTCATCGACTACTTGCGTCCGGAGCCGACCCGCCGTTTCATCGAGTTGACACACGAGCAGTATGCCAAGCGTTACGGCGACCTGCTTGGCAAGCAGATCCCCGCGATCTTCTACGACGAGCCCAGCACGATGGCGCCGGCGCCCTTTCCCTGGACGTTCGGCTTCGACGAAGTCTTCCGCGCGCGTCGCGGATTCGATCTGCTGGCAAAGCTCCCTGCCCTGCTGGACGACACGTTCCCCGACGCCGGCGCCGTCCGCGCCGCCTATTGGCAGACCGTCACGGAGCGCTACAACGAGTGTTTTTTCGACCAGATCGCCCAGTGGTGTCACGAGCACAACCTGCACCTGACGGGCCACTGCTACGAGGAGAACATCGCCTTCTACGCCAACGCGCCGCAGTTGATGGAGCATCTCCGCCGGGTGGACTGGCCGGGCTTCGATGCGCTTGGGACGCGGGCCCGCCCTGCCGCCACCAAGATTCCCGTGTCGGTGGCGCACTTGGAGGATCGCGAGGAGATCATCTGCGAAGCCTTGGGCCTGGCAGGCGGTTGGAACTGCACGCTCGACATGCTCCGCGGCGGGTACAACCAGCTCGCCTGCCTGGGCGCCACGACCTTCATCCCGCACGCGTTCTTCCAGACGGTGGAGAACCCGCGGGTAGAATGCCCCCCGAGCTTCTTTTGCCAGAACCCTTACTGGAAGTACTATGGCCGTCTGACCGCATTGACCGACCGGCTATCGCTGTTCAACCGTATCGGGCGGCATGCCACGCCGGTCCTGGTCTCCTACCCCATCGAATCCCTCTGGATGGATGCGACGGGCGGCAAGGGCCAGAGGACCTTCCCCTGGCAGCACACCACCCTCGGCAACGAGGGAGCCAAGGCCACCATCGACGGCTTCAACGACCTGGTCGACGGGCTCTTCAACGACCTTTGGGACTGCGATATCGTCGACGGCAAGGCCCTGGAGAAGGCGCGCATCATACGGACCGAGCACGGCCCACAGATCGCGGTGGGCGCGGAGGCCTACAGGATCCTGGTGTTTCCCCCCGTGCGAGCGGTCGCGCCTGCGGCGTTGCGAGTCGCGACAGAGTTCGCCCAGGCCGGCGGCACGGTCGTCTGGACCGGCCGACTCCCGGAGACCTCCTGGCCCCAGGAGAATATGGATCAATGGACGAGCATCAAGACGATGCCATTCTTCGCACGACCGCAGGAAGCCGTCGCGAGCCTGTCTGGCATAGTGAAGCGGGATGTCTCGGTCAAATCCGGCACCGCCAAGGGCCTCCTCGTCAACCATCGGAGGACGGCAGCGAGCGATCTCTACCTGTGCTTCAATGATTGGGATCAGCCCTTGAACTGCCGGCTGGCGTTCCCGACACTGCGTGACGATGCGAACGTCTGGCTTCGACTCGACACGGAAACCGGAGATATCGCGCGCGTTCCGATCTCCTTTGGCTCAGGCGAACGGACTGTCCCTCTCATGCTGGGTCCGCATGCTTCCGCGGTGCTTTTGCGTACCTCGTCCTCCGGTGTTGCAGCGACACAGGAACCTGAACCGCGACTGATAGAGGAACAGGTGGTTCAAGGACCCTGGACCATCCAGGCCCTTGGGGACGCTCTCGACGACACATGGAACTCGTCACCGAGCGACACCATCGCGGAACTGCCGGCGTTTCGCCACCGGGCACGCGAGTCTCGACAACACCCGGGCTGGGAAGAGCGCGACTATAACGACGCCTCCTGGGAGCAGGTATACGCCGTACGGGATGGAGCCCTCTTCGAACATGCGTCGCCCGTGCTCCTGCGCGGCGTGCTCCCGCCGGGCGCCAAAGCCATCGAGACACCGCTGCCAGTCACCGGGGAATATGTCTTGTACGTGAACGGTGTAGAACTCACGAAATGTCTTGGGTTGCCGGAGAGGTCGGACCCGATCGACATATCCAGAGCCATGACCGGGTCGGGCGATGTGGTGGCTATCGAGACCACCTCCCACGCGGGAGCGGCCGGGTTGTGCAGCCCGCTGCGGGTTGTCTGCGGGCCAGTCCGCGTGGACCGGATTGGGCCTTGGTCGGCGTGGAATCTCTCGTGGTACAGCGGCCGCGTCCTGTACCGAACGCGGTTCGAGATACCTGAGAAGACCTTGCCGACGCGCCGATTTCTGGACCTCGGCGCGGTCCAACACTATGCCGAGGTGTGGCTCAACGGCCAGCTCGTCGACACGCTGCTGTGGCCGCCCTATCGGATGGAGCTGACGAAGCATCTGAAGGAAGGAGAAAATGAGCTGGTCCTGATCGTCTCAAACTCTATCGCGAATCGGTTCGCCTGGGATGTCTGGGGCACACGCGGCACGGGCAAGCCTGAGCCCTCGGGTCTCCTGGGCCCGGTGAAACTGCTCACGACCGGCGACTGACGGACATCCTCACTATCGATAGAAACATGTAAGACACGGGAGTACCTGATGAATCCAGCCATCACGCGCAGCCGCCATCGAATTCAGGTCGTCTTCCTGACGGCGTCCCTCTGTCTGCTCGCTACGGACAGAGCTTTCGCGGTACCCGAAATCAAGGTCGCCCTGCCGGAGCGGGCCCATCCCTACCTGGCGTGCACAGCCGAAGAACTCGCACGCTTGCGACAGGCCTACCGCGGCCAAGGCATTCCGCACGACATCGCCGGCGCTCATGAGCAGCAGGCCGGGCGCTTCCTCGACGATCCGGTGTCCTTTCCGCCCCGAGGCGGACAACACAACCAGTGGTATCAATGCGACCAGTGCGAGATCGCGCTGCGGACGGTTGACGCGACCCACCACCGCTGTCCGAAGTGCGGGAAGGTCTACTCCGGTCCGCCCTACGACGACGTGATCTTCAGCCGCGAGCACAACCGCAACCTCTCGCAGATGCTCACCGCCGCCTGGGCGTACGCGATCTCGGACGACAAGAGATTCGCCCAGTACACGGCCAAGGTCCTGCTGGGATATGCCGAGCGGTACACGCAGTATCCCTATCACACGGCTTCCCAGGACAACCGGAGCCGCTCCGGGGGACATCTGTTTGAACAGACTCTGAACGAGGCCGCCACCATGGCGACACAGATCGGGCCCGCGTACGATCTGATCCACGACAACGAGGTGCTCTCGCCCGCAGACCATGAGAAGATCCGCACCGGTCTGCTGCTGCCCCTGCTCCGAAACATGGACCGCAACCGGACCGGCAAGAACAACTGGCAGACCTGGCACAACGCCGCCCTGATCTGGGGCGGGGTTTTGGTCAAGGACCCCACGTGGGTCCAGAAGGCGATCACCGATCCGCAGAATGGCTTTTATTATCAGATGGGCGTTTCCGTCTCGAAGGAAGGCATGTGGTACGAGAACAGTTGGGGATACCATTTCTACACGCTCCAGGCCCTGGTCAACATGGCCGAGACCGCCCGTCGGTTGGACATCGACTTGTGGTCCCATGAGCGGTTCAAAAGCATGTTCACGCTGCCGGTCCATTACACGATGACCAACGGGATGCTCCCGCGCTTCGGCGATGACACCGGTGCCTCGGTCGGAAACGTAGGCCGATTGTTCGAACCGGCTTATCATGCCTACAAGGACCCGCAGATCCTGGCGCTGCTGCCCGGCCGGCCAGGTTTCGAAGCCCTTCTCCTCGGGCGCCCGACCGACGTAACGGCCGAACGCCCTCCTCTCACGAGCGCCGTCTTCGAGGACGCCGGCCACGCGATCTTGCGAACGGGCGGTGAGGCCGGCTTGACCGCTGCGATGACGTTCGGCCCCTATGGCGGATTCCACGGCCACTACGACAAACTCAGCTTCGTCTTCTATGGATTCGCCAAGGAACTCGGCGTGGACCCCGGCCGGGCCCGCAGCCAAGCGTATCGCCTGCCAATCCACCGGAACTGGTACAAGGCCACGATCTCGCATAACACGGTGCTCGTAGATGGCAAGAGCCAGCAGCCGGCCGCTGGCAAGCTCTTGCGGTTCACCGAAGGTCCCGGCTGGACTGCCGTTGCCGCCGGCTGCGACGAGGCGTACCCAGGTATACAGCACACCCGCTGGCTCGTTATGACCGACAAATACTTGCTCGTCTTCGACCAACTGCATTCGGATGCAGAGCATCGATTCGACTGGCTCTATCACAACCGCGGCAAAGAGGTAGTCTGCGATCTGGCGCAGGAGGACACGGATATTGCGAGCGAGTACCCCGGCGGCGAGTACATCCAGAACACCAAACGGAGCACGACAGACGGGATGGTCCGTCTGCGGTTCGAAGACAGCGACGGGACCACTCACCTGACCATGGCAGGCGGGCGGCCCACGACAGTGGTCACCGGCGACGGCGTCGGCGGGTCGGTCACGGATCGCGTGCCCATGACGATGATCGGCCGGACCGGTCGGGACGTGCCGTTCGCGGTGGTCCTGGAGCCGGTGTGTAGCGACGGACAACCCCATGCCACGGGTATTCGGTTCACGCAAGCCGAGGGAGGCACAACAATCGTCGTGGAGCGCGGGGGCAGCAGCGATACAGTGGAAACTCGTCCGGATCATGGAGTTTCAGTCACTCTCTCGAAGAATGTGGACAAGCAGTCCCTCCTGATCATTGAGCCAAGTCCGGGGAATCCGCGCAACTCCGAAGGGGACATCATCGAGTTGACGGATGGTCGGCTGTGCCTGATCTACACCCGTTTCACCGGCGGCAGCGGCGACCACGCGGAGGCGGACCTAGCCCTGCGGACCTCGCCGGACCGGGGCCGGACCTGGAGCGAAGACCGGATCGTCGTCCCCCGGACCGGGGGGCTGAACGTCATGTCCGTGTCGCTGCTGCGTCTGGCCAGCGGCGAGATTGCCCTCTTCTACCTTCTCAAGACCTCCGCGGAAGACTGCCGGCCGCAGATGTGTGTCTCCACGGATGAGGCCGAGACCTGGAGTCCGCCTGTGTGCTGCATCACGGACGAGATCGGCTACTACGTGCTGAACAATGACCGCGCGGTCCAACTGAAGTCGGGCCGACTGATCCTACCCGTCGCCTGGCACCAGGGCCCCGCCAAGCCGCGGGACTCCGCCGGCATCATCATGTGCTATCTCTCCGACGATGGCGGCAAGACCTGGCGACGCAGCAAGGACCCATTCATGGGCTATGGCCCTGACGGCCGGCGGGTCACGCTTCAGGAGCCGGGCGTGGTCGAGTTGACAGATGGACGACTGATGATGTACATCCGCACGAATGCCGGCAGCCAGTACGTCTGTCATTCGCAGGACGGCGGCGAGACGTGGTCGAAGCCCGGCCCGTCGAGTCTCGCTTCCCCCCTGAGCCCCGCGACCATTGAGCGAAACCCCTGGACGGGCGATCTGCTGTGCGTATGGAACGACCATTCCGGCGCGCACCCATTCCCGGCCGGCCGGCGGACGCCGCTGTGCCTGGCCGTCAGCAGGAACGAAGGCCAGACCTGGAGCCGATCGAGGATCATTGAGGACAACCCCGACGGCTGGTTCTGTTACATGTCGATTGCGTTCCTGGACGATCGCATGCTCCTGTCCTACTGCGCCGGCGACAAGCAGGTCGGCGGCCTGAACCGACTCAAAGTCGTGGCTATCGGAAAGGACCGGCTGTGACCCGTGCCTGAGACCCGTCGAATCATCCACGTGGACATGGATGCCTTCTACGCCTCCGTCGAGCAGTTCGACCATCCGGAGTTCCAGGGAAAGGCCGTCATCGTGGGGGGCGACGCCAGGAGCCGAGGGGTCGTCTCGGCCGCTTCGTACGAGGCCCGCAAGTTCGGCGTCCACAGCGCCATGCCGACCGCCCAGGCGATGCGACTGTGTCCGCACGCGGTGCTGCTGCCGGTTCGTATGGGAAGATACGCCGAGATATCGCACACGATCCACGCCATTTTCGAGACCTACACACCGCTTGTAGAACCGCTCTCGCTGGACGAGGCGTTCCTCGACGTGACCGACAGCACGGACCTCTTCGGACCCGCCGAAGCGATCGGCCGGGCAATCAAGACCCGAATCAAGGAGCAGACCCATCTGACCGCCTCCGTCGGCATCGCACCGAACAAGTTCCTCGCCAAGTTGGCGTCCGACCTGCGCAAGCCGGACGGTTTCGTCGTCATCACCGAGCAAAGCCGGCAGGAGATTCTCGATCCCCTGCCGGTGGGGAGAATCTGGGGCGTCGGCAAGGTCACGGAGAGATCGTTGTGCGCACGCGGTATCGAAACCATCGGTCAGCTTCGTCGCTGTTCACCGGCCGAGCTTCAGCGTATCGTGGGCAACGCGGCCGAGGAGTTGCTCCGCCTCGCGCGCGGCGAGGACGACCGCCCCGTCGAGCCGGACCGCCGGTGCAAGAGCCTGTCGAGCGAGCGGACCTTCGCCACAGACGTCGGCGACCGGGATGTCCTTTGGGGCGTTCTGATGGAGCAGGTGGAGGAGGTGGCGCAGCGGCTGCGCCGAAGACAACTCAAGGCCAGGACGATCACGCTGAAACTGCGGTACGGTGACTTCCGAACAGTGACGCGAAGCCAGACACTTGGCGAAGCGTCGAATCTGACACTACCCTTGTGGAAAGCCGCCGAGCGAGTGCTTCGGAAATGGCAGACACGATCCGCCGGGGCGCTGCGCCTGCTCGGCTTCGCCGCCTCCGGCTTGGAGTCCGAACGAGCCGGACAACAACTGCTCTTCCCTGACCCCGAACAAGAGCGACTGAAGAGGCTCGACGAGGTCGTAGACAGAATCCGCGACCGTTACGGACAACACGCCGTCCACCGCGGTGCATCGACGCCAGAGAATCCCGGGACGGTTGGCTGAGATCTCTACGTAGTGGTCGTGCTTACCCAATACGGCATTGGGGTGGATCCGGTTTCCCAGACGCGAGGATCGCGCTGGGGGCCCTTCTCCACCGGTGCTCCAGGGACACCTCCATCCGCCGAACGCGTCGGTCCACAACCCGTCCTGCGGACTCTTCGCGGTCAGGACGCCGACGTTCTACGCTTCAGGCGCCAACCCGCGAAGCCCAGGCCAATGACCCCGAGCAATGCCGCGCCGGGAACCGGGACGGGATTCGCCAGAGTCGCGATCCACGCTTCCTGCTGGCCTTCAGGATTGTAGCCATAGCCGACGATCGTCAACCCGTCGGCCGATATCCCCCCTGCATTGGTCAGCGACCAACCCGTCGCCAAACCATAGCTCTGAAGGAGGTCCTCGATGTAGCGCATGTTGTTGACTTCGTCCCAGATGAAGGCCTTGCTCTCGAGACCGCCACCTTCACCATAGAAGGAGGTCGTCCCGACCATAATCGCTCCGTCGGCCGATAGATCCAGGGAGAAGGGTTCGTCGTTGGAAACCCCTGACAGGGGAATGCTCAAGATGTCAAGCCCTACGGCAGCATCGGTCCAGCGGAACACGTTAAGGTTACATCCTCCAACCACGACTGAGCCATCGGCTGATACCGCGTTGGCAAAACCGTAGAAATAAGAGTCACCCAGGTCGGTCATCACACCATCTTTCAGGCGAAAGCCGTGAACTACATAGCCGGTCTCGCCGGACCATTTGCCGACGACAGTCGAGCCGTCGGCGGACACAGCATAAGCGTGGGTTGTATAGGGTAGCAACTCAAGTCCGCCGCTCTCGGTCCAGCGGAAGCCTTTTCCCTGCCCTTCGCCCACCACTACCTGGCCATCAGCCGAGACGCCATAGGCGGCATAGGTCTGCGTGGAGTCAGCAATGGCTTCCATACCACCCTCCGTCGTCCAGCGAAATGCCGTGCTGTTCGATGTTCCGACCACCACGGAACCGTTGGCCGACACGGCATAAGCGTTGGACGCCTGACCATTCAGGCCGCCGAGGCCGACCATCCCGCCGGTCGAGGTCCAGCTAAATGCTTGCCAGTCACTGCCCTGCCCGACTACGGTGGTGCCATCGGCCGACACGGCATGAGCATAGGTACCCACACCCAAGCCTTGGAACGACAGATCGGCAAGTGCGGGAGAGACCCCGATCGCCCCTACGCAAATCACCGCCGCGAGCAATCCGGCATAACGGTTTCTTTGCCTCAGTCCACCTCTCGTCATACTCCTCCTCCTTCGTTGGGTCCGAATGCCCATGTCAGACGTTCTACCGGCCCACGCGTGCGCGCGGCGCAGCGATTCTGCGCGCACCGCACGCTGTAAGGCAAATCTGCGGCTTTTCCATCCGTAGAGGTGAAGAATCCTCCGGGTGGCGAAGGAACGGCTCGGCACAGTCCTTCCACACACCAAGTTGTATTATGCCAGGAGCCCGATCCCATGTCAAGCCTTACGCATCATATCCCATCGGAATTCCGAAGAATCCTCACAGGGAGTTGACTGGTTTCTGTGGCAACCTGCAGGGAGTACCGAGCATTACGTCATCCGACCTTGCGGATTCGGCCTTGATTTGAACTGTCTTGGACCCGGAATCAGTGACTTCGGGGACATAGGACCGGGTGGAGGGATTCAGACGCGTTGTAGTGACGACCACCCGGTCCCTCGGGGACCTATACATCATAGATACCGAGGCCCCTGGCGACGGCGCGGACGTGCTCGGCGGCCTGCTTGTATTCCTCCGCGTTCGGCAGGTGTTCCAGCATCAACGGTGTGCCGGCGAAGCGGCTCAGTTCCTTCAGGAAGACCGCGTAGTCCAGGCCGCCCAGGCCCGGACGGACCTCGTCGAGGTGCGTGGTCAGCTTCTTCTGCAGGAGGATGTCCTTGGCGTGGCAACTGCGGACGTGAGGTCCGAGCTTCTCGAAGCACTCCCGAATCACGTCGGCGTTGCCGTAATAACGCTGAGGACTGCAGACGAGATTCACCGGGTCCAGATGCACCGCGAAGCCTTTGCGGTCGATCGCCTGGAACAGACGCAGGTACGAATCCGCCGAGTCCGGGTACGCCCAGGGCATCGTCTCAAGGGCAAAGAACGTCCGCGTCGGCTTGACCGCGTCGATGATCCCGCGGGTCGTTTCCACGATCAGATCGAACGCCTCCTGCGTGAAGTTCCTGGCGGACGGTCCATCCCAAGTCTCGCTCAGCGAACCGGCGATATTGACGCAGCACCGGGCGCCGATCCGGTCGGCCAGGGCCAATTGCGTGCGGCACCTCTCCAGGGCGGCCTGGCGCGTCGCCTCATCGGGACAGATCGGATTGCTCCAGGCTCCGACCTCGGCAATGATGATATCCGCCTTGCGGGCCGCGTCCTCATAGGCGCGGACCTCGTCATCACGGGCGGTAGCCGCGACCGGGCAGTAAGCAGCCCAGTAGCCGAGTTTCCGCACCGCACTGACCCAGCCCTGCGGGTCTTTGTACTTCTCGAAGACGGGTCCCCCCAGCCGCAGACGCCGGTCCTGGGCGGGCTGGCCCCCCGCGCCGACGGCCGCCGTGGCGATGGTCGCCGCGCCCGCAAACGACTGTTTCAAGACATCCCGTCGTGACAAGCCCCCCGCCTGCTCCATGATTTCGACCTCCTTCGAATTGACCGGTAGTAGGCACGTGTCAAGAACCAGCGTCCACTCTACCGAACGACGATTCTCGGCACAAGAAATACTACGGACACAACCCGCACCCTCCTTGATATGTCAATATATTGTGATATATTGAACTTTCGATTTGAGGATCATGTATGAAACCGACATTGAAACTGCTCCCGGACCACCTGCTGCGGGAGGCGGCCGAATGCCTTAAGGTCTTGGCACATCCGATTCGTCTCAAGATCGTCGGCATTTTGACCCAGGGCGAATTCGCGGTGCACGAGATCTCGGCCTTGGCGGAGATCTCAGCCAGTCAGGCGTGCGGCCATTTGCGGCTGCTTCAGGCGCATAATCTGCTCCACAGCGAAAGGCGGGGCCGGACCGTGTACTACCAGATCGCCTCCGCCCGTCTGCCCGGGATCATTCAGTGTATCAGCAACAACTACGGCAGTTGACAGGAGACATCGATGGCTGACAAGAAGCGCGTGCTCATCGTGGGCGGCGTGGCCGGTGGGGCCTCGACGGCCGCTCGGCTTCGGCGTCTGTGCGAGGATGCCGAGATCATCCTGTTCGAGCGGGGCGACTATATCTCCTTCGCGAACTGCGGCCTGCCGTATCACATCGGGCACGTCATCACCGAGAGGGACCGCCTGCTCGTGCAGACGCCGGAACAGATGAAGAAGCGGTTCTGCGTGGACGTGCGCGTCCGCTCGGAGGTGCTGCGGATCGACCGGGAAAACCAAACCGTCGTCGTCCGAGACCTCGCCGGCAACTGCGAGTACGCCGAACGCTACGATGTCCTGGTCCTGAGTCCGGGAGCGGAGCCCGTCCGGCCGCCCATCCCCGGCGCCGGCGCGAAGCGAGTCCTGACCCTGCGGGCGATCCCCGACATGGACGCCATCAAGAAAATCGTCGATGAGGATCGACCCGCCCAGGCGGTGGTCGTCGGTGGCGGCTATATCGGCCTGGAGATGACCGAGGCCCTCGTGGAGCGGGGCGTCCCGGTCTCGCTGGTCGAACTGGAGCCACAGGTGATGGGGACGGTAGACCCCGAGATGGCCTTCCCTCTCCACCAGGAACTGCATTCGCGTGGCGTCGAACTGCTTCTGGCCACGAGCGTGATCGGAATCCAGGAGAGCGGACCTGACTCGCTCGTGGTTCAGTTGAGCAATGGCCAGGCGCGTCCGGCCGGTCTCGTGGTGATGTCCGTGGGCGTTCGGCCCGAGGTCCAACTGGCGCGCGACGCCGGACTCAAGATCGGCGCCCGGGGCGGCATCACTGTGAACGATCATATGCAGACCAGCGACCCGAACATCTACGCCGTGGGCGACGCGGTCGAGGTCGTGGATTTCGTCGGAGGACATCAGACGCTGATCCCGCTGGCAGGCCCAGCCAACCGCCAGGGCCGAATCGCGGCCGACAACATCTGCGGCCGGGACAGCACCTATCACAGCACACAAGGCACCGCGATCTGCAAAGTGTTCGATCTGGCAATCGCCACCACCGGACTCAACGAGAAGAGCCTCAAACGGATAGGCAGGCGGTACGAGAAGGTCTATGTACATCCCGCCCATCACGCCGGCTACTATCCCGGCGCCAGTCAGATGAGCCTCAAGTTGCTCTTCGATCCGCAGGACGGCAGGATCCTCGGCGCCCAGGCCGTGGGGACCCACGGCGTGGACAAGCGGATCGACGTCATCGCGGTCGCCATGCGGGCGGGCATGACCGTCCAGCATTTGCAGGACGTGGAGCTGTGCTACGCCCCGCCGTTCGGCTCGGCCAAGGATCCGGTCAACTACGCGGGCTTCGTCGCGTCGAACCTCATGTCCGGCGACATGCCCGTCTGCCACGTCGCAGACGTGGTCGCTCCTTCCAACGGCAAGATGCTCATCGACGTTCGCAATCCGGGCGAGGTCAAAGGCGGGACCATCCCCGGGGCCGTGAACATCCACCTCGACGAGTTGCGGGACCGCCTGCATGGATTGCCGCGTGATAGGGAAATGCTGGTCTTCTGCCAAGTCGGGCTGCGAGGGTACCTGGCCTGCCGGATCCTGAACCAAGCCGGCTTCAAGAGCCGCAATCTCACCGGCGGCTACAAGACGTACTGTGCCGTCCAGGGCGTCGGCGTCAAGGCGGCAGTTCCGACCCTCGAGCTCAAGAGCGACACGGGAGAGAAGGCCTGAGAACGCGGAGTAGAACCTGCGTGTAGTGTGCCCGTCAGGGCATGTCTTTGGTTGGTAACAGGTCCCGGTATATAGAGAAGATAACGCCTTACAGCGTCACCACGAGCAAGGCCTTGAGGCAGCGGCCCGGTCATCGTCAACCAAGCCGACGTGCCGCTCACTCACATCAGGACGGATCCGGCAGCTTGAGGACTGTCCGGATGAAGTCCGTGATCAGTCGATTATAGTGCCTGC
>ENA-OSEO01005308-OSEO01005308.1-sediment-metagenome-genome-assembly--contig:-NODE-5308-length-12519-cov-3.394229_pt1 | contig 12519 bp, 9 predicted proteins | sample MGYA00237883_ERZ534232 | MGnify/ENA metagenome assembly ERZ534232
ATTGGGGTGCTTCTGTACAAAATCATCGGGGGCGTCCACCACTAAGGAGAGCCAGAGGCGAAGCTCAGCAATGCGCACCGCATGGGCCTTGACATCGGCGCCATAGAGGTTTTTGGAGATGATCTCCTTTTTGAGCTGAAAGGCGTCGGTAGCCTGGCCAACCCTTTTCCTGACAAGCGTTCGGAGGTCCACGAGAAGATGCAGCATGGCGACCAGAAAGGCCCCCGACCCGCACGCCACATCGCAGATCTTGACATTCGAAAGGAGGCGCTCCACGCGATCCCACGGGAGATCGATGTCCACCGGGGAGTCAGGGCAGTTCATGATCAGACGTGTGATCTCTCTTCTTTTCCCGCTGATATGGCGGGCCATGTACTCGATCAACGCCCGTTGGCACATGAACGTAACTTCTGTCGGCTGAGTGTAAAACAGGCCGGACAACCCGCGCTCCTCTTCGCCGATAATACGCTGATACACGTTCCCAAGGAGTTCAGGATCGATGGCCAGTTCAATGTCAAGAGGGGTGTCCTCTCGCACGGTAAAATTGTATCTCTCGAACAGACGGTCAAACATCAGTTCGAATGCGGCATCCGGCACATGGATATCGACCGCATCGATCTCATGAGAGCGCACAAACATGCCGCCATTCAGATAGGGGGCAGTTGTGAAGATCTGCCGGACCGAATCGGGTACAAAAAGTTTCTCAAAGCCTGGTTCGCGGTTGAATCCGCCAAAAAAGAGGGGCGCCAGATAGTCTTGGTAAAACGATGTGCCCTGGGCTTCATTCTGCCTGTAGGTCTCATAGAAGTCCTTCAAGAATCCGAGGTTATGGTCGAGCCATCCCCGCTTTTGGACAAAATAGAGAAGCATCATGCGGTTCATCAGCATTTGGGTAAAGGCATGGGCCTGGGACCCTGAACGGGTATTTTGCAGTGCCTGTTTTACATCTTCAAAGACCTGTTTATATACCTTGTAGAATTCATCCGTGACCCGTTCTTTGTGGAATGCCTCGCAGTGCAGGTCGTAGATGTCAAACGGATTCATATCTACCGTCGGCAAGGCTAACCCATTCGCTACCTGGAGTTCCGTGTGAAAGGGTTCTCTGAGCGTATTGAGCTTGAGCCGTCGAAGCTCCACGCCTCCTGGCCGGCGTAACGGATTTACGAAGAGTATGTCAGTGTAATCCGTTGTAAACAGAAACAGGTAATCTCCCTGCTTTCTGGCGAAGCTCTGGCAGACGTCCTTGATGGGGGTCAGGTTCAGACTATTTGTTTCAAAAAGGTAAATCTGGAACATGTGGTCGTAGTTGCTGACCATATAGATGCCGCGCCCGTCATTCCGGATGAAATCTCTCAGCCTTCCGGGAAGTTCGAGATTGCCAAAAGGCATTCGAAGGTCGTCTTCCACATCATAGGCCAGTTTTTTGAAGAGCCGAGAAATCCCCTGGCGGTCCCGTATTTGGGTGATGTCGGAATCGACAATACTAAAGAGAGTATCACTCATGCCCTTCTCCTCTGGCAGGCCTCATGGGAATGACGAATCAGGGCAGATGCGTCGCTGCTCTCGATGCGCCTGACGTTCAGGGAGCATGCATCATTTTCGGGATGATTCAGGATGAATGTCTTGTTTAGGATCGAATCGTTTTCCTTGATCAATTTGAAAAGCTTTCCCTTTGGCTTGATGTAGGGGATGAAGAGGACATCTGAACTGGCCGCCAGGAACTCGTTGCGCAACCGCGTTGCCTCTGTGCCCATGATCCTGGTGACGTCATCCGAAAAGGGGGTGATCATAAGGCCCCTTGATGCCTTATCCAACAGCTTGAATTTATGTTGAACCCCACTCGCCTTCAGCCCCTTGGCCAGGAAAAACGCCACATTGACGCTGCCTTCTATCACGGCATCAAGGATACCCTTTTCCAGCGGCGAATGCCAGGCCCCGGCGAGGGTTATCTTCTCATCCCGCAAGGCATAAAACACCTGGTAGGCCTCCCACACAACCGGCCCGGGGGCCTTGCCTGAGGCCAGCACCCCGATAACAGGATAGTCTTTCAGAATGTCGAGATTGCCTTCGTGAAAGATCGACCGTTTGCTTTTACCAGCAACAAGTATCGTTTCCTTGCTTGTTTCCATTAGCCGAACCAAACCTTAAACGGTGACAGATAGGCCAAGTATCGCATGGATCAATCCAACCTTTTGCATTAGACTACAGTTTGGTAAATTTTTCATAGATCAACCCATCGATTCTAATGTCAAGATAGGCATGACCCTTTCCTGCCAGTTATCCTTTTCAAGACCTTATGGTCTCATTCGCTTTCCAACCTACTCAGTAGATTACAGGCGGTATCATTTATCATTTGATTTCCGATACCATCTAAGAAAGGCGATCTCTCCCCATAGTGGGTAAATATTAGTTCATCGCGCGCACGAGTCATAGCAACATACAGTTTTTGGCAGTCACGCCATCTTTCCTGTTCGGGCAGAGAAGGAGAAGGGATGATAGGCTTGCAGCACCTGCTGATAAAGACGAGAGAGAACTCAAAACCCTTAACATCTTCCGTTGCCGAAAGGAAAAGCGCTCCAGAGCTAATTCTGGAGTTCTTCCTCAGAAGAGAAATGTTCAGTCCAGCCTGTTCGTAATCATCTCTGAGTCTCTTGAGCGAGTTGCTGTCACCCTGCAAGCCACACGCCACGATACATATGGGGAGATTATCAATTTTTCTCTTCTCATTTATGTATTTGACGATGAATTCGATCTCCTCTTTTCTGTTTTCAGCCTGTATAACCATCGGCCACGCCGATTCGCGATTAGAATACTCTGGAACCTGAAAACCCGAATCTAAGTTGTCAAGGTTCTCCTTTTGTCCGAATTGATCAATCAGGGCCGTCCCGGCTTGGATAATCTGTTTAGTATTCCGATAATTCTTCCTGAAATACTTTCTTTTTAGCTTCATTATCCCTGCCTTCTTCATATCCTGGTCTTTAGGAAAAACCTGTTGATTTGGGTCACCAGCAAGGAATAAGCCGTTGGGGAGTTCCGGTGCCAGAGCAGCGATGATGCTAAGCTCAACAGTTCCAAGATCTTGGGCTTCATCTACCAAGACACACCTATATTTAAAAGGGCTATTGTCCTCCTTGAGTTTTGAAACAAATCGATGAGCATCCAAAGATAGCCCTGAAAGGTCAATAAATCCGCCTACATCGAGCCATTCCTCGTAGAAGCTTAGCGCCTCAAGTATCCTGACACGCCAGTCGGGAATGAACCTGATGCCTCGATTGGTTCGGGGGCATTTTTCAGGGTCAAGGTATTCTTCCCTTTTAGGAATGCTCGTCTCCGGCCCCTGTTCAAGCCCATGCGCCAATGCGCTTCTGATCCACACAAACTCATCACGCAGATAGTCGGCTGGATTTATCTTGTACGTTTCCTTAAGACTATTGATTATGGGGCTAAGCCTTTGTTGTTGTTCTGGCCGATTGTAAGAGTCTGTCCAGCAATCTTCCAGGTTTTCTCTGCTTCTCTCGTCAACTGTCAGAAGGAGTTTCTGAGGATCATAATGCCCTATTATTTCACTACAGAGGTCGTGTATTGACTTGACGATAATGCGGGATCTGTGGTTTTCAGGACATATTTTATTCAAGAGATCATCAATCAAAGAGGCCAGTGCCTCGTTCAAAGTAAAAATACCCACTTTGTCATTCGAGTATTTTTCGGCCAAATGATTCGCCCTGTGTATTATCACGGACGTTTTGCCGGACCCTGATATTCCTCTCAGAAGAACAGGTAGTTCAAAATTTGAGTAAGAAACCTCTTTTTGGTCTGGATGAAGAAAAAGCATCCAGTCTTCAAAGTCTGCTGCTTTCAGAAGATGTATTATCTCGTCTTCAGACAGCTCTCTCAAATCGATTATGTCTTCTGAATTGATCTCCGCGCCTACAGCCTCCTCTATGAGTTCTGGATGCTCATCAAATCCTACGCATTTGCCGGCATAACTATGAATCAAACCGAGAGCATTTTCCAATTCCCGGTCGCGCAACGCGAGTAAAACGCTCAAGACAGTATCTCTCATCTCTTCACTGATTGACTCAACAGCATTGAGCAGTTCCTCATCCCCACTCGCGCAGGTTAGAGTGCTTAATCGTCTAATATCACTAACTTTTAGAGGAAGGATATCGATGTCAGCGTCATCAAGCTGCTCCAACAATGGGGTATCTGTGTTAACAATAGCCTGAGGTGCTTTTTGCGGCAATGGTGCCTTGGCCTCGATTTCTTGGATCCGTGAAATTCTTTTGGTTTGTTTATCCATTACAAATCTGAGGCCTCTGTTGTTGTTGATCCATCTGTCGCAATCATCATGGCTGCCAGCGTATAAAAAAAGGATATATTCATCTTGTGTTATACAAACCAAGCGATACCCACCAGAAAGATCATACTTGACACAGTTCCTAATTCGTGACTCGCCATGCTTTGTAAGTTTCCCAATTTCATTTGTTGCACCACCCTGGAGGACCAATCTGCCAAGAATCGAATCAACCTCGTTTGCCGCACGGGCCGCAAGGCCTCCGGCTCGACGCAAGGCGGCGAGAGACTTATTAAATTGAGTTTCGCGTTGAATCAAAGGGATCATCTGTGAACCTCCATTTGTTTTCTACACAATGCATTCTCAGATTCAAAAAAATGTGAATAAAGCCGGGTGGATCGAAGATGAAATTGAGTTGGTTGATGCGTAGGAGTTGCCTTTTGTCGTGAAATAGGCGGAGAAAATGGACAGATATCGGCACCTTTCCTGATTTCCGCCTTAAGGAACTCGCCCACCCGACCCCGTTTGTGATTGTCATGGATGCCGCTTGTGATGAGTGACATTTTGGTCTTGCTCCTCAAAAGTTTAGGGCAAATATTTTGAATGCTGGCCCCTCTCTAAGATTCTAAAATGGAATCTTATATAGTTTGCCCCCGCTTACTCCACCGTTGGCCTGGCGGCCCGGGATACTGCCACAATGGCCTCAAGTTTTTCTCTTACCTCGGGATCGATTTTCTCTTTCGGGACAAATCGGGCCAGTTCATGGAAATTCTTCTTGTCCATCACATTGTAGTGGCCGAGTTTCTTGAAGAATTCTCTGAAAACTGACTTGAGAAAATAATCACTGACTTTTGTGTTTCCGTCCCAGGGTGAGACATCTTGGATTTTCTCCAATGCCTGGGAGACCTCAATAATGGCTTCTTTCATGGCTTTTCTGCGAGGTTCGGCATGGGCTGATTCGAAGAGCGGCCCGGGGAGGCTTTCCCTGCCGCTGGCTACAGCATAGGTTTCAAGGACCTCTGAATAGCAGAGATAGTTTTCGATCTCCCGCTTGCTCCACATATGAAATTCAGCCCCGATATCCTCTGAAGGATGTCGATCCAGTCTGTCAAAAACCGCAATCCCTTTCAGATGGGGGACCGCTTCCTTGAGCCCGAAAAAATGTTTTCTCACTTCAGACGGCTGATTCGTCACGTAATGCACGAATGGCCTCTGAAGGGCATCCATGGCCTCCCGGTGTTCCAAAATCCGTGCAAATTCACGTAAAATAGCCAGGTCGGTCGAGCCTTCGAGATAAAGGACCCATCCAGTTTGCTGTGCCTGATAATAGTGTTCAAAGCCGATGTCCTTGAGGGCCTTTAAGATCTGGCTTCCTCGATCGTTGATGCGGTGGGGCTTCCCAACAAAGGCAACGACCACATCACGCTCTGCAGCCTCGTTGAGTAAGATCTCGGAATGACTTCCGATGATAATCTGATTGTCATTTTCCCGAGCGACGTCCGTCAGGAGCTGATAAATCTGCCTTTGCCTGAGTATTTCCAGGTGAGCGTCAGGTTCGTCGAGCAAGAGCACGGACCCGGGATGAGCATACATATAGGCCAGGAGAAGGAGAGTCTGTTGAAGGCCCCTGCCAGAGGAGGACAAATCAAGTTTAATGCCATCTTCGGTGTATGCCATGACGATTTCACCCCGTTCGGTGACATACTGCGGGGCCTCTAATGTTGAACCGAATAAATTCAGGATATGGTTCGAGAGTCTTTTCCAGAGTTTTTCATCGCTTTCGTAAATCCTGTGACACAGATTCCGCAAAACTTCGGCCGTCCTTCCTTCGCCCACACGGACATTGATGGCTCCCGGATCCAGCCTGGTTTCGTTCGCCGCCAACCCTGACATGGGAGGAAGAAATGCAAATTGAACATTATTGGCCTCTTCAGGGATGGGCATTCGTTGAGGATTCTCTTCGTCGGACAGGCGAAGCGGCCGGCAGTAGAGTGATTCCTCATTCGCATAGTAGAATTCAAGACCGCACCCCCATGTGGTATCAGCGGTGATGCCTTCCACAATGACATCAATGAATAGATGCTTGGTTTCTTGTTTCCCCGAAATCTTTTTAACATCCCTAACGCTGAGCCCACGCCAGAGGAGTTTTGCATTGGGAACGGGCACGGCGATCAAGTCTTTCCGGTTGATCGTTACGCCCGGCCGTTTTTCTGGGGAAGTCCTGCCCTTTCTCTTTTCGTTCCAGCGCTTAAGCCCGATATCCCAAAAAGCCAGGGCTTGAAGGGCGGTAGTTTTGCCCGAATTATTGGGGCCGATAAAGACAACCGGGCTGCCCAGTTCTATTTCCGCACGATCGAACTTCTTGAAATTCCGAATGGTCAGCTTTGTCAGCATAGTCTCATATCCTCACACACTTCACCCACCTCGGTTTTTCTCATTGATTGCCCATATCCCACAGAGCTAAGAGACTCCTCTTTCATTTCCCAATTCCTCATTTTCCTGCCATAGGCAGCACGGCCTTCCTTGACCTCAAACCCGATCTTTCTGCGTGGTTTCTCAGGGGGCGTCATCAAGGCGCGGATTGCGTCAAAGACGACCCTGAACTGCTCATCGTATTTTTTCTCTAAGGCCGTCAGCTTACGTTCGAGGTCTTTGTGCACGGCGAGCATTTGTCTCAACTGAACGAATGTTCGCATGATTTGAATATTGACCTGGACTGCCCGCTTGCTTCTCAACACGCTGGAGAGCATTGCAACACCCTGCTCCGTAAAAGCGTACGGCAAATATTTTGAATGCTGACCTTTCTCTAAGATTCCGAAATGGAATCTTAGAGACCTGTATTCCTCTTCTGTCAATTGGAACATGAAGTCATTCGGAAAACGATCCAGATTACGTTTCACAGCCTTGTTCAGGTTTCCAGTGGTAACCTCGTACTACTGGGCAAGATCTTGGCTCAAAATAACATTCTGCCCACGTTTGCGAAGAATAATCTTTTCAATTTGTTCAACTGCAAAAGCGCTTTTTCATCCATAATCAGACTCCAATTACACCTTTTTACCACGTCTCGGCTTAACCATAATTCATTTGCAAGTGTTCCGTATGATTGCTTATATCTCTGAGTGATCAGCCTCTTCGAGAACATCCTGCCAAGGGCCTGCAACCTTGAAGAGCTTCCACGGGTCCCTGGCGCACAGATCCAAGGAGGTCTTCGAGTCCCTCCTAGTGTCGCACGGCATCTCAGATTTCCAGGGGATTGCCACGTATCGTCGAACATATCATCCCCACTGTATTCGGAAATGGTCGTCCCATATCGCTTTTCCAGCTCCGGGGCATATCCGGGGAGGCAGCATAAGGCTGATAACGCCATGTTAGTGGGGGGCAGATTTGTGTATTGAGCTATTGTGACGTGGTAAGCGTCCCACTTCACCAAAGGGAAAGGAGTAACCATGGCGAGACTCCTGTGGTCGAAGATTGGAGCAAACAAAGCCCTTTCAATTGACAAACCGGGATATGAACGATGCCTCGATCCCAAAGGAATCGACTTGCTAAAAGACGAATGAGGCCCTTTCGTCTTTGTTGGGTTTATCTCGGCCCCTTCCTATAGATCCGCTCATGGGCCGATGGAAAGGGAACGAACCCTGAAGGGCTCAAAACAGCATCTCAGAACGGCATGTTTGTAGTCCAATTCTGGCAACTGGTCAATAATAAAAAGGAATGGCGACAAAATGGTGAGATGGGTGGGGAGTGCATCCGGAGGCAGAGGTCAGACGTCGGAAGTCGGACGGGGAATGAAGGCGGGTGTTGAGGGTGCTTCACGCAGGTTTCGACAAAACCTTGCATGGCTCGACACATTTGTCGAAATTCGGCATGCGCTTTGCAAGCAGATTCATCTTATCTATTTGAAATCACTCATACAGAGATCTTTGGCACGATCATAGCATATCCATAGGACACCTGCAGGAATGGCCCATAACGGGCAAAGACAAACCAAACAGCAAAAAGGAGAATAAAACATGAAAAAATGGATGATGGGAAGTGCTGTGGCCATGATGGCCATTACGTTGGCAGCAGGATCCGCATTTGCGGGGAATGGCAAGGGTGGGAGTGGAAACGGGAGCGGCGCCAAGGACCGCAAACAGAATGGCTCCTGCGTCTCCTACATTCTGGATCAACAGGAAGATGCCCTGCTGGCGGCGAACAAGAGCCAAACACGCGACCGCAAAAAGGACGGGTCCTGCACAAGCTGGAATGGTGACAACGCCGCCTCCGTAAATTTGGCGGCAAGCAAAAGCCAAACGCGCGACCGCAAAAAGGATGGGTCCTGCAAAAGCTGGAATGCTGACGACACCGACTCCGTAAATTTGGCGGCAAGCAAAAGCCAAACGCGCGACCGCAAAAAGGATGGGTCCTGCAAAAGTTAATCCGGCGGGACATTCCTTCACAGTTCGGATCGGCCAATCCGATCCGAACTGTATGATCCGCAACAACTCCCTCCCCGTTCACAGACTGCAATCCCGTCACAGCAAAATCTTCCTCAACCGCCATCGCTCTCTGCACCCCGCATTCAACCTTGTGCCCAAGGGGACAATTTCGACTTATTTCTGATTCCAAAATCCAGGTACCCTTTTGATATTTCAGGCATTTCCAGGGAGATCCGAGTCGTTACTCACTCTCTGGACCGCCCTGCTCGCCGCAGGGCGACCCATTTGAAGCCAAAGAAAATCTCCTTTTTCCCTGTGTCGTCTTCACACATCGCCCATTCGTCAAAGCCCATTTATCGTATTCTTACCATCTTGTAATATCCTCGAAAGGTTATGGAAAGTTTAGGGGTATATTCTTTAGCCAAGTTTCAGGAGAGCGGTCTATGGATTTCACGCCGAATGCGTCAGGAAAGGGGGGCGATAGCGATCGGGGGCAGGGGGTATTGGTAACATCGCATGGCTATTGACAGAAACATCCATCACACGAAAGGAATTTATCATGGAAAAGAAGAAGGCGAGGTTGGTTAAGGTAGTGTCCATTTCGGCCCTTACGCTGTTTTTTGGGGCCGTTGCACTGAACGGATGGGCACTGAATTCAAAGGACGACAAAGATGGGGTTTTGGCTACTGTGGACGGCGTGAAGATCACGCGGGGGGAGGTGGACGAAAAGATATCGGCCATGTTAGGCGCCCGTGCGGAAACGCTTCCTCCTGAACAACAGCACAACATTCGCGTTCAGTTGGGCCGGAACGTTCTTGACAACCTGATTGTGGAGGCGCTCCTGACCAAAGCTATTGAAAACAAAAAGGTGATGGTGAGCGACACGGAAATCGACAACGTCTTGACCCGCTTAAAGGAATCTTTGCCCGCGGATATGAAATTTGAGGATTATCTGACGCAATTAGGGATGACTGAAAATGAAATGAAGCAGACGGTAACAAAGAACCTGAAGATCCAGAAATTGGTGGAACAGCAGTTGGCGAGCGTTTCAGCTCCTGGGAATGCAGACATAGAGGCCTACTACGCAACTCACTCCGAGGAATTTGAGATGCCTGAACGCGTGGATGTGAGACACATCTTCATCGCGGTGGGGCCGAAGGACGCCCAGGAAACAAAGGCTCAAAAGATCAAACAGGCCGAAAAAATTCGGGAACAGGTAACGGCCAGCCAAGGAAAAGATTTTGAGAAGTTGGCTGCCGAGGTCTCAGATTGCCCCAGCAAGGCAAAGGGCGGGAAATTGGGGATCCTGAGCAGAGGGCAGGCGGTAAAACCGTTTGAAGACGCCGCCTTCAACCAGAAAGTCGGCGAGGTCGGGCCCGTTGTGGAAACCCAATTTGGCTATCATGTCATCGAGGTGCTCGATCACATGGATGCCAGCAAGGCGCCTCTTTCTGAAATGAAAGAGAAAATTGCGCAACGGTTGACTGAGCAAAAGAAAGAGCAGGCCTTTCACGCGTATATTGATTCTCTCAAGGCAGCGGCAACCATTGAAATTCAACCGGATGCATCGAAACCGTCCGATCCCGCATAGAAACCGTATTCCACAGGCCGCTTCATAGAAGGGCCGGTGCGAATACCTTATGGACTCCCATGGACATTCTCCCTCCATATCCATGGGAGTCCTTTTTCAGCAACTGAATTCGAGGCTTAACCCCATTCAGCCGCATCTTTCATTTCCGAGTTTACCATGACAGGCAGCCAGTTTTGGTTGCAAACGATCAGAAAAAGGCCTATGCTGCCGCATCATCAAGGAGCGTGTATGGGTCAAGAAGAAAGGCTGCTCAAAGGGCTTCAGGGAAGGCCTGAAGACGCCATCGCCAAAACAATTCGTTCATTAAGCCCTCGTTTGTACCAAATCATTACCCTCCACAATGGGATAGCTGGTTCAACAGGCCTTTCAATCGAGGAAGTTGCGACTCGTTTGAACATTTCCCCGGAGGAAGCTGCCGAATATGAAACGAAGGGGGTCAGGCAGTTAAGACACCCGGCAACCGGCAAGGTAATCGCCGAGGCGATCCAGCAGGCAGCCGTCGAAATTTGGAACCTGCTGGTTACACAAGCGAATGTCGTTTATAAGGCGAGTTTGAAAGAAAAGGAAGGCCAGTTGCCCGGAGAATTCCGTGTGGGCATAAAATGCCTCTATGGATCGGTGTCGCAATGGTTGGATCGGTACGCTTCACAAACTCGCCTGGCGTGGTATTGCACTAAATTTAAAAAGGAAGACCTCTTTCGAACCATCGGAAGGCTGAAAAAACTTCCTGAATGCACCGTGATGCCGGTCTCCCTGAACCGCGCTGCGCGACTTCTTGACGTGGAGATGCCGCTTTTTCGGCAGGCCCTGGCGCTCTCCGTGAACCGGTTTGTGTCGACGCTTGGATACCTTATTCCCCGCCCTACCGGATCGAGGGCATTACGCGCCGTGCGGCTTCACACCATTCTCATCGGGAATCAGCCGAGCCCGTTCATGACGCTCGATCAGCTTTACTCCCGATATGTAGCTGAATACACGGACGATGATCCCTCTGTGCGAGATTTGGTGAATGCGATGTTCGACCACCAGCACCTGGTCATGATGCTCGGTCACATGGGCTTTTACGGAATTATGTCGGAGGGTGACGATAACGCCTCGGAAGATGTCAAGGCTCCTTTTCACTTTGACCCGGTATATGACAAGGAGGCTACCTGCTTCTTTAAGAAGCCCAAAGACGGCACGTCGAAAACTGAAATCCTCAAGGCGATTGTCAAAGAGAAAAGAATCTCAAATGTTGTTGAAATTATGGATGAATTCGTTCGCCGAGAAGGGGATCCGGACCTGAGAAACGCTGTCACTCCGATCCTGTCTCAATCCGGTGAATTCATACAACTGTCGCCGACTGTTTATGGCCTTTGGGAAGCCAGGAAGGATCTGGATGCTTTTTGTGTATCCTGTGATATACTGCTGACAAAAAGTGATATTCGATGGTATGTCATGGCTCGTTACGCCGGAGAGCCGTTGACCACATTTCCCTTGTGGACCCCGACCATGGAAATGAAATGGTGCGCCTGGGCAGAGAAATACGCCGTTAATCCAGGTAGAAAGCGCCTTTTTCAGTCATTGCTCCATGTGGTGGAGCCTCGACAATGGCCTGCCGATGAGAGCGAGAAGGCTTACTGGCTGAGGTTGAAGGAGTGGATGGGGCATTACTTTCTTGCGCGTCAATGCAAATATGCCCTGTGGGATAACGAGACTACACTGATGGATCTTGCCAAGTTAGTCATCTCCACCTGCGAGACCCGCTCCATGAACTGGATTCGCGCCAACCGAACCATTGGAAGATATTCTTTCGAGGATCGCTCTATCACTCACTTGTCTCTTCTAATCGCTTTGGGCGTTATTTTACCCACAGATCACTGGCAAAAACCCCACCCAATCGGTCCGAAGGCACCCGCCATGAAAGCCGACATTTTGAAGACGATCAAGGATAACGATCCCTTTTGCTGGGAAGACGGGATCGGTTTTGAGTTAAAAACCCGCCTTCGACACTTGCCGGAGGGTTTCAACTTCGGCTGGGTTTCGCCGTCGGATTTCCAGACATTTCTAAAAAAAATGTTCGAAGATACGCCGGAGGCAGACGCCGAAATCACTCTCGGTGCCAGTACGTCTGTTGACCATGTCCCTGCCCAGTTGTCTCTATTTTGACTAAACAACTCCTGAACGAACACTCGTTTTTCGTTCAGGAAATCCGAATCTTGAAATGGGAAACA
>ENA-OSEO01005310-OSEO01005310.1-sediment-metagenome-genome-assembly--contig:-NODE-5310-length-12513-cov-3.461402_pt1 | contig 12513 bp, 8 predicted proteins | sample MGYA00237883_ERZ534232 | MGnify/ENA metagenome assembly ERZ534232
TCGTACCAGTGCGTGACGGCTTTGGCATAAGGTATGTCGCGCTTCTGGTCGAGCCCCATGAAGTAGCGATGGACGGCGATGTGCTCTTTCAGCATCCGGTATTGTCCAGGGACAGTCACGGTAAGGTCTGCTCCTGGGCGTAATTCATCGATGCCGCTTTCGGCGAGGAACGCGGCATATTCGGCTTTGAGGATCAGATCGTCAGGGCGGACGTCGCGGGAGAGTGGGACTTTGGTGTGGACATCGGTTACGTACGCCTCGATGTATTCCGTGCCCAGTTGGCGTGCAACCGAGACGCGGTGATGACCGTCCTTGACAAAATAGGCCTGGCCGATCCTGTAGACCTCAATCGGTGGAACGCCGGCAAGGTCGGTCATTTGCAGCTTTACCCTGGCCCAACGCTGCTCGTTGATATCGCGGCGTGGCAGGAAGCTACGATTGAAGTCGGAATAACGGCCTACCGTACCGACAATGGCATCCAGAGGGACCTCTTCCAGATGCTGGTTCGCGCTTTCCATGCCGCGCAATTTGCGGCGCGCGTCTTCATAGGACAGGAGTTCATCCGAGCGACCGGTCAGGCGAGACATGATGTGTTGCAGCGATGCCCGCCGGCGGGCACGCCGGAAGTCCTCCACGGCCGTATATAAGCTCTGTTGGCTCATGCTCCCGACTCCTGTCTCTTTCCCGATCCTGTTATGTCTTTCATCCCCTCTATCATAGCATGGACTGTGTTTTGTGCAACTCGGTGGAAAAGCGAGAGATTGACGTAAATTGAGTGTCGTAGTATGCTGGGTAGGAGGGAGTGACATGGGCAACCGGCGGGGCCGGGGACGATGCGGTGCGCGCGGGCGGTGGGTTTGTGCGTGGACGCGGTGTCGAGACGTGGTGTCGGGTGGGGGGCGCGATGAATCGCGCCCGTATGGACGGGGCGAGGGCAGCGGGGTTGTCGAGGTACGCTGGGAGGTGGCGGACGAGTGAAGATCCTGGCGATCAGCGATCAAGTGGACGAGCGCATATACAGCCCGGCGGTGGCGGACCGGTTCGGTGACGTCGATCTGGTGTTGAGCTGCGGCGATCTGCCGCTGTATTACCTGGAATATGTCGTGACGCTGCTGCGCGTGCCGCTTTTGTACGTCAACGGGAATCACACCCCTGAGGTGGAAACGAGCTATTCGGGCGAGGAGAAGCGCGAGCCGGGCGGGTGTGAGAGCGTAGACGAACGCGTGGTGCGCGTGAACGGCCTCGCCGTCGGCGGGCTGGAGGGATCGCTACGCTACACGCCACAGGGCCGTTACCAGTATACGGAGTGGCAAATGCGGCGGAAGATATGGCGGATGGCGCCGCGGTTGTGGCTGAATCGGCTGGTCCAGGGACGGTATCTCGATATTCTGATCACGCATGCGCCGCCCTATGGCATTCACGATGGCGAGGACCTGTGCCACACCGGCTTCAAGAGCTTTCTGCACTTCATGTGCCGCTACCGGCCCCGCTACCTGATCCACGGGCACATCCACCTGTACAATCCGAACGACCGCCGCGTGACACAATATGGACCGACAACGGTGGTGAACGCTTACGGCTTCCAGGTGCTTGATCTCGATCCTTACAATCCCAAGACGATTTTGGCGATAGAAAAATAGATAAACAAGCCAGTGGCATCCACCAGCGTGCTCATGACGGGTCCGGATACGATTGCCGGGTCGACGCGCAAGCGTTGCGCGAGCAGTGGCAGTAGCGAACCGAGCGCGTTGGCCCACACGACGATCGCGGCGATAGCCAGGGACACGGTGACAGCCAGAGCGGGTGTGGAACCCCAGGTCAATGCACGGATATAAGCAATGATAGCCATCCCCAGGCCCAGCAGCAGCCCGGTACGCATCTCGTGCCAGAATGCGCGGGCGGCATCTCCCAGATTGATATCGCCGACCGCGAGGGCGCGGATGATCGTGCTGGTCGTCTGCGAACCGGCGTTACCGCCGGTGCCGATCAACAGCGGGACAAAAAAGGACAGCGCAACGACGGTGTGTAGTTCGCTCTCGAAGTGACGCAGGACGGTGCCGGTGAGGCTCTCGGTGACGAACAGAATCAACAGCCAGCCAACGCGTTTCTGCGCGACAGTCAGTACCGGCGTGTCCAGGTAAGAACCTTCCAGCGATTGTGCGCCGCCCAGGCGCTGGATGTCTTCCGTCGCCTCGTCGACGAGCACGTCCACGATGTCGTCTACGGTGATCACACCGAGAAGGATGTTGTCGGCGTCGACGACGGGGAGCTCGAGCAGGTCGTAGCGCGACATCAGGTGCGCGACTTGCTCCTGGTCCGTTCCCGCCTGCACCGCGATGACGTCCGTGTTCATGATGTCTTCCAGGCGCATATTCGGATCGGCGAGGATGAGCTGCTGGAGGCTGACGGTGCCGCGCAGCTTGGCGTCATCGTCGACGACGAACAGGTAGAGGAAATTAGCCGTCGCGGGTTCCCAATTGCGGATCTCCTGGATCGCCTGTGCGACGGTAACACGGGCACGCAACGCCAGGAATTCGGAGGACATCAGACCGCCGGCGCTATCATCGCGGTGCAGCAGCAGCGGCTGAACGTCGTCCGGTGCTTCGAGTCCGGCCAGGACGGCCTGTGCCTGGCTGGGATGGATATCGCCGAGCAGGTCGGCAGCCTCGTCGGGTTGCATCTCGTCCACGATGCGGATCACCGATTCGGTCGGCAGCCCATCGATGAGGCGTGCGGCCTGCTGATCGTCCATCTTTTCGAGAATGTCAGCCGACTCGGCAGGATCGAGCTCTTGCAGCAAGGCGACTTGGTGCGTATCGTTCAGTTCGGAGAAGATTTCGGCCTGGTCAGCCGGGCGCAGCGTTTCGATGATTGCGGCCGCACCCTCCAAGTCGTCATGCTCGAGAGCGGCACGCAACCGCATAAGGGTGGCATCGACGATACGTGCTTCCATGAGACACCTCCGGATACAGACTACTCCGGAGGTGGACCGAATCAGTGCGGGGACCTGCCTACCGGAGTGGTCGAGCTATGTGGTTGACAGGTTGAAGACAGTTTCCCTCGGCTACGCAGAGGAGGGCCGTCTTCGGGTTCGTGTTCTTTCATGATCTCACAGTTTCTGTTTGTATTGCAGGTAAAGCAACTGACTACACAGTCACCGATCATACTTCCATAACGTCTTGTTGTCAAGTCAACGAACGATGATTGGGGGTGCAGCGAGGGATCTTGGTGACGGGCGCATAGAACCTTCGACACGACCAATGCGCTGCAGAGTGCACCCGCCGGACCAGACTGGGTCAATTTCCGCGTAGGCCGTGCGGGTGTCTGGCAACGCCCGTTCATGTGAATCCCCAGCGCAAGCGGGAGGCGTTCAAGATTGGCACAGTCTTGGCCGGCACGAAGGTCTTCGTGTATGCGCGTGATATTTGAAGATGGCTAGCACTGGCCTGTTGGTGCGTACGGCAGTTGGACCTGACCAAACTGCGTGCTACAATGGACCGGTCTGATAGTGTGCAGCGCGTGAAGCGAGGCTGTGGGGAGGGGTAGATTGGGTGTGAAGCATGCGGGTGCGTCGATTCAGGTATTGTTGGCGGACGACCACGCGGTCGTGCGGAAAGGGATCCGCGAGTTTCTCGAGGAAGCGGACGACATCGCGGTGATCGCCGAAGCAGGGGATGGGGCGGAGGCGCTCGCCGCCGTGCGGTCATTGCGGCCCGATGTTGCCGTACTCGATATCCAGATGCCGAACCTCACCGGCATCCAGGTGATCGAGCAGATGAAGAAAGAGAAACTGGGCACTAGAACGCTGCTCCTGACCGCGTTCGACTACGACCCGTACGTGTTCACCGCGCTCCAGGCGGGTGCGGACGGGTATGTGCTCAAGACGGCACGGTCACACGAGCTGGTGAACTACGTGCGCATCGTGCACGCGGGCGGGGCGGCGATGGATCCCGCGGTGACGCGCAAAGTCGTCGAGCACATGACGTCCGGCAGCCAGTACGCGCGGGGTGAGGGAATGGTGGAGTCACCGTCCGAGCGCGAGATGGATGTCTTGCGGCTGGTCGTCCGAGGGCAGAGCAATCGCGAGATCGCGCGGCAACTCCACATCAGCCATCGTACGGTACAGGGGCACCTGGCGAATCTGTTCGGCAAATTGGGCGTGAGCAGCCGTACCGAAGTTGCGCTCGTGGCGGTCAAGATGGGCTGGATAGCGCTCGATGAGATCCCCTGAGGAGCTGGTCTACGATGTTGCATAGCTTGCGTGGTTTACGCGTGCAACTGTTGCTTTGGGCGATTCTCCCGCTGATCGTTATCGTCGTTGGGGTGGCAGTGCTCGGTATCCTCGTTCATCAGACGTCGATGCGCGATATGGTCGCCCAGCGTGATGCGCAGCTCGCCGGCGTGGCGGCTGATCTACTGGACGAGCGGTTGCTGCTGCACATCCGCCTGCTGGAGGTGGTGGCAGCACAGGGACGTACGCTGCCGGACCTTCCTGAATTCGACGGCGGATTGCTGTGGCTGGATGCGGACGGACGAATGCTCACCTCGATTCCTGCGGACGCAGTCTGGACGGACCGTGCAAACTGGGTGACGAGGGCGTGGGAGGCCGTTCGTGCCACCGAAGAGCCCTACGTCTCCGATCCGTTCATCGATCCGGTGAGCGGGTACAGATCGCTGTTTGTGGCGATTCCGCTTCCCAACCAGGAGACTTTGCTCGGCCTGGCCTCATTCAGCCACCTGGGGCTGCCGACGATGATCGACGCGCTGGGTACAGGACAGCGCGGCATGACCTCGCTGATTGATGGGCGAGGGATCGTACTGTACCACCCCGATGCGCGCCAGGAGGGCCTGGACAGCGACGTCGGCGAAGGGGTCGCGACGCTGCAACAGGGCGAGACCGGCGCAACGCTGTACCGCGAGCCGGACGGTGAAGAAGTGGTCATCAGCTATGCGCCGTCACACATCGCTGACTGGAGCATCGTCATCCACGAGCCGTGGGCCGACGCGGTGTCACCGATCATGCAGGTCTCGCAGATGACGCCGCTCATCGTCGTGCTAACAGCAGTCGCAGCGCTGGTGGTGATCTTCTTCGGGATGCGCTACATCATTCACCCGCTGCAGGTTCTGGAACGGGAAGCAACACGGGTGGCGTGGGGCGATTTCGATGCGACCGAGGAACCGGTGGGTGGCGTGCAGGAGATCGAGACACTGCGCCAGACGCTGAGCCAGATGGCGTCGCAGATCCGTGGTTACCAGGCGGCATTGCGCGATTACCTGGCCGCGGTGACCCGTGCCGAGGAAGAGGAACGGTTGCGCTTGGCGCGCGAGCTGCACGACGACACCGTTCAGAACCTGATTGCACTACTCCAACGGGTGGAGATGTGCGAGAAAGCCGCCGAAGAGCCGGTTTTGTTGGCTCGACGTTTGGCTGAAACCCGCGACCTCGCTACGACTATGATCGACAGCACCCGCCGGCTGATCCAGAATCTGCGCCCGGTGTATCTGGAGGACCTGGGGCTGGTCGCAGCCGTTGAAGCACTCGTCCAGGACGTGACCGGCGATGACAGCGGGCTACGGGTTCAGATCGTCGTTGACGGTAATCCGAAACGACTGGACCGAGACGTCGAAATCGTCGCGTTCCGGATTATCCAGGAGGCATTGATGAACGTCATGCGGCACGCACAGGCGAAATCTGCACTGGTGCGGCTCGACTTTACCGCGCGCGATCTGGTGATTACGGTGCAAGACGACGGTGTGGGCTTCGTTGTCCCCCAAACGCCCCACGAGATGACGCGCGACGGGCACTTCGGACTGATGGGTATCCATGAACGCTCCCTGCGCTCTGGAGGGTACCTTTCGGTCCGTTCTGAGGCGGGCCAGGGGACAACGCTGATTGCCACCATTTCCACTATTCCCTCCGGATCGTTGTGATGTCCCCCCTCGTAAACTGCAATCGCACGCGGGACCACCTTCGCTTCGAGTGAACTTCCATCTGCCATCTTCCATCTGCCAGGCAAAAATGCCTAATTGCCTGTGCGCCAATCGGCGCTGCCCGCAACATGTCCCCTGTGCTATCCTTAGGATGTGAACAAGCATATCGTACAGATCGCTTGAAGGTCATCTAAGGGGGTGATGGGTATGATGGGAGGCGGTTTTTTGCTCATGCTGCTGTTTCCTTTGCTGCTGCTTGGGATCGTGGCGCTGATTGCAATGACCGCGGGCAGCGCTGGTTGGACCCTTTCACGCGGGACCAGAACGGAAACGGTTGGCGAAGCGCATTGCAGTGCGGCTCCCTCGTTTAGCAACAAGAGCTGTCCATTTTGCCGGCGTCCATTGCAGGCGGATTGGCAGGTATGTCCATACGACGGGACGCGCATTGAGTAGCAGCTTACAATGGGCGTTTTGGGGAAACGATTGCAGCAAACCACGGATACAGGGAAGACTTGTGGAAGGAGAACAAGCAATATGAAAACAAAACAGATCATGATAACCGGCATACTGGGGACGATGGTCCTGATTGTTGGTGTTTTGGCGGGCGGCATCCTGTTGAGTTCCGTATATGCCGATAGCCCGGGATGGTGCCGTGAGTTCTTTGGCCGGGGGATGATGGGGCGTGGGATGATGTGGGGCGACCGGGATGCGTGGAACGAGTGGTGTCCGTTTCTCGGTGATGAAGACAGCTCGCTGTTCGGCGGGCGGTCGTCAGTGGAGACGGGCCAGCCGTTGACCATTGAGGAGGTTGCGGTGCAGCTCGAGGCGTCCCTGGCTGAGGCGGAACCCGACCTACGTCTGGCGGAGGTCATGGAATTCGACAACCATTTCTACGCGGAGATCGTGGAGAAGGACACCGGCAGTGGTGCGTATGAAGTGCTCGTGGACCGCTACGACGGTGACGTATACCCGGAGATGGGGCCGAACATGATGTGGAACGAGAAGTACGGTATGCACGGCGGGAGAGGCTGGGGGATGATGGGCCTGTGGTCGCCGAAAGGGGGCGGCGACCCGGCAGAGATGCCTGTCAGCGCGAGTGAGGCGGTGAGGCTGGCGGCGGAGTATCTCGCTGATCGCGATACGGGCCTTACCGTTGACGACGAGGACGTGACACCCTTCTACGGTTACTACACGCTGCACACGCTGAAAGATGGTGCTGTCGATGGGATGCTCAGCGTGAATGGCTATAGCGGCGAGGTGTGGCCGCACACCTGGCATGGCGACTTTGTGCGGATGACGCATGACGAGAATGAGGGAGAGATCGCCGGTGGTGCGGCGGGCGAGAGCGCACTGGCGGCGTATCGCAACGTCACACCCGGCGAGCTGGCCGCGATGCTGCAACACAAGAACTTCCTGCTGATCAACGTGCATGTGCCGTATGAAGGGGAGCTGCGCAACACCGACCTGTTCATCCCGTACGACGAGATCGCAGCACACGTAGACGAACTGCCCACGGACAAGGACGCGTCGCTCGTGCTGTATTGCCGGTCGGATGCGATGAGCCGCAGCGCAAGCGAGACGCTGGCGAAGCTCGGCTACACGCAGGTCTACAACCTGGCCGGCGGGTTCGATGCCTGGCAGGCCGCCGGGTACGATCTCCTGCGGACGGTGCGGTAGGTCCGCAGGGGGCGGCGGATCCGCGCGATGCGTTCCGGTACGGATCTGGGGGGACGCCGCCCGCCAATACCGTAGGTGATCCGTACTGGAACGTGAAACGGCCAGCCCATAGCGGGTTGGCCGTCGTCGTGTGCGTACGGTACGCGTTAGTTCAGGGTCTGGCGGAAGAGCTTGCGCATGTCATCTACAAACCTTTGCATGGGCCGGAGGTACCGGTATGTCCGGAATGAGCCCAGCACAGTCATTTGGCAGCAGAACGGGACATGACACGTATCATACCCGATCCGACCGAGCTGTGCTAAAAAGTATTGAGTACTTCAGAATACCGATCGGGCCAAAACGTACGCCAAATTGGCCAGTTGAGTCGGTGTGGTCGTCGCTCCCTGTTTTGAGCGAATTGTTCGCATGGGAGTATCGATAGATCCGGAACCGACAAGGAGAAAAAAAGATGAAAACCGCAAGTTTGTTTTTGAGCGCATTGGCGATCGCACTCGTCCCATCCCTTGCCGTGGCTCAGACTAGCGATTCTATGGCGATTGAAAGTGCCGACGTCGAAGTGGTAAGCGATGGAAAAGTCTATCAATCCTATCTGGCGGCTCCCACAGATGGCGGACCCTTTCCCGGCATCGTGCTGATCCATTCGTTCAACGGGCTGGAAGCAGGTTACCGGACGATGACAGACCAACTCGCCAGACAAGGCTTTGTTGTGCTTGCAGTGGGATGGCAAACCTTCGAACAAAGCCCCAGCGACGCGCTGGTGAGCCAACTGGTTCAGGATAGCATCGCTTTCCTGACGGCACGCGACGACGTCGATCCGCAACGACTTGGCTTGACTGGCTTCTGTGCCGGAGGCCGCTATACCATGCTGCTGCTGCCACAACTCGACGCTTTCGGCGCTGGTGTGGCCTGGTATGGCTTCCCGTACCGGGGTGAGCCCGCAGCGGCGAGCCTGGTTGAGGACCTCACGGCACCCATACTGATCCTCCACGGAACCGCCGACAGTCCCAGTCCGGTGGCCGACATCTACCGCTATGCGACGGAGATCACCGAAGCCGGCAAGTCGTTCGAGCTCAAAGTGTACTTCGGCGAACCCCACGGGTTCATGCTCGCCGATGGGCAGATGAGAACCGACGAGGTAGCTGGGGACGCCTTCCAGGAGATGGCCAGCTTCTTCCAGCGGAAACTTGGCTAGCGGACCGGCAGCGTGCCGGACATTCCTTGCCAGCCTCAGTGCTTTGGACACTGCTGTACGGCGAAATCCAACCACTAAGCATTGCGCCTTGAGGTTATGGGAAGAGCGCTGTCAGGACACGCGACAATGGCCAGCCCGATATGGGCTGGCCGTTATCGTATGCAGCCAGGATTTTTGGCGACAAGTGTCGCGCCTTTGACACGACCAATGCGCTGGAGAGCACGCCCACTGGAACAGACTGTCCCAGTCCGCAGGATTTCGTCTCCTTAGCGCGGGGCTTTGGCCCCGCGGCGGATTCATCTGCTTGGTCCAGACTGGGCCAATCTACCACGGTTACGCGCAGCGTGCGCTCTGTCGCATTCCACCGTTCCGGCTGGCGCACGCGCTCGTCAAAGATTGGTCCAGTCAGACTTCACGCCCGGGACTGGGCCAATCTCCGACGCCATCGTCGTTGTCGCAGGACTGCTGTGTTTGGGCGCACCCTGTACCGGTCTGCAGCGCAGCAGATTGGCACAGTCTCTGTCCCAGTCCGCAGGGCTTCTTATCCTTGGCGCGGGGCTTCTGCCAGGCGGCGGATTCACAATCTTGACCGCGACGAACGTGGTCGTGTGAACCCGGCGGATCACGCTGAAAACACGACCTGCCTACTGCTTGTTGACCGGTTGAGGAACTCAGACACAGCCGATGTCCGGCGCGCTCCGGTACGGATCTGGGAGGACGCCGCCCTCCAATGCCGCAGGTGATCCGTCGCGGGACGTGAAAACGGCCAGCCCACAGCTGGCTGGCCGTTACCGCTATCGCGTGTGTGTTGTATGCGTCAGCGCAGCGTTTCGCGGAAGAGGTTGAGCATGTCGTCGCGGAACTTGTCGTATGCGGCGGTGAATTGCGACAGGGTCTTTTGGACCGAACCATACTCGGCCCACTCTTCGGGCGTGTGGCCGGCGCTGCCGAAGTCACCTTCGATGCCCGCATCCTGCAGGATGGGATTCAGTTCGTCGTTCAGCTCGTAGCCCTTGCGGAAGTCATCGAGCATGTTGAGCCGGGCGAGCACGTCGGCCGTGAACTGCCCGGTGATCGACTGATCGTAGCGGATCAGGTCGAAGTCGGCGGGTTCGGACATTTTCTGAACGTTCTGCTGGTGGTTCGGAAACTCGGTGTGGACCATGTTGCGCGACGCAAGCGTCCAATAGGTGTCTTCCGGCTTGCGCTTCGAGGCGGGCAGATAGCACAACCGGTCGAGCAATAGCGTGGCCTGATCCTCGGTGAGCAGGTCGATCCAGCAGAGGTAGTTGATCCACTTGGCGCGGTTACCTTCGGAGAAGAAAATGCCCCAGACGCGACGGGCAACGAGCGTGCCGGATTTGCCGATGGCATCTTCCCATTTCTCCAGCTCGTCTGCGGAGACGATGCCCTGCAGTGCGGTCGCCACGTTGGCGTCGAGGTTGTGCTGTTTGCCGTAGTCGGTTGCGGCGGCGACTTTGCGCTCGTAGCCGTCGAGTCCGGCGATTTTGGCGCCGTTGGCGGCGGCGAGCTGCTCGACGCGTCTGAGCGCCTCGTCCTCGCCGAGCTTCGCCTTCGCTTCCGCAAACCACGCGGCGAGTTGTTCTTCGCGCAGGTGGCTCTCGAAGCGTCCGCCCATGTTGGTCATGTAGAGCTGGGTGGGAACGATACCTTTCTTCATGGCGTAGGCCATGCCGCGCAGCTCCTCCAGAATCATCGTGACTTCCTGGGCGCAGGTGTAAATGACAGTGATGTTCGAGCCGAAGCCGTACGCGTTGATCGTGCGGGCGATTTCGCGTGCCGCCGGGGAGGAAGCGGCGACTTTGATGACCATGTTGGGGCGGCCGCGCTCGCGCGTCGCCGAATACCCGGCGAGCAGGTAATCGTCGTAGACCTTGAGGTCAGCGGTCGCTTCCGCGAAGGCGGAAAAGACATCCTTGATGCTTTGCTCTGCGAGGTGGGCGATATTCGGGTTGAGTTGGAACGATACCACGCCACCGCCGGATGAGCTCGCGAGGTTGAAGAAGATCGGGCGGTAGACGTGCAGGTTGTCCCACAGGGCGAGCAGTGTCGCGTAGAGGGCGATCTCATCGGCAAAGCGGTCGGGATCGGCTTTCCATGCGGCGAAACGATGGTGCGATTTGACCTCGGACTGGAAGAGTTGGCTCAGCTCGGGATCGTCGCTGTAGGCCAATGCCGCGAGCACCGGGTTGGTCGACACCTGCTCGAAGCCGAGGTGGCGCAGCCAGCGCAGCCCCAGCGCGTAATCGTTGCCGAAGCGGCAGATGTTGTTGGTAACCATGTGCGTGTAGATGTTGTTGTCGATGGCATCCGCGCATGCATCCAGGAAATCGAGCATGATCGGCTCGCTGAAGTTGAGTGCCTGCTCGATGTCGCCGGCGGTCTTCGCGACCATACTGGCGCCCTTCATGACCCATTTCATGCGCGTGAGGAACCGGCGCACGACCGCGACGGCGACCGATACGTCGCCTTCCGCCGCTTCGACTGCTTCCCAATCGCTCAACGTCTCGGAGATGATGTCGATGCAGTCGCCACGCTCGTCGACGTCGAGCCAACGGCTCTCCATGCCGAGGAAGTTGATTGCCATCTCGATGAGCATTTCGTAGCTGTACTGGCGGACGCGCACCTTGCGCTCGATTTCCTCTGCGGTTTCACCTGGCTGAACCACCATCTGGACGAAGGCGATATTGAGCTGGCGGATTACTCCGGCAACGACCGGCTTGAGGTAGCCGTTCAGCTCGGGGAACAGCAGGTGGTCCGCGGCGAGGGTCGTGTGTCCCCACATCGTGAGCTGGACGATGTGGGCGACGTGATCGCTGGTGATCGGTTGTTTGCCTGGCGCGGAGAGGCGCTCGGGGCGGCTTTGCGCAACGAGCTGTTCGATGCGTTCCTGGGTCATTCCGTTCGGAATCTTCATTTTTGCTCCTATCTGTGCAAGATGTACTGCGCCGACGGCAGCAGGCCAGCGGCGATCGGGTGTATCAACGACAACGGGCGGCTTCACGGCCCCCGGTAATCCCCGTGGATGGAGGGATTGCGCGTAGACGGCGCGGCGCTACAACGGGATTCGTGTGGCATTGATTATACTCAGAGGTTCGTTCCGTGACAAATGCGTGACAGAATGAGGGGGCGCAAGGATTTTTGGCGGCAAGTGTAGCGCCTTTGACACGACCAATGCGCTGGAGAGCACGCCCACTGGAGCAGACTGTGCCAATCTACCGTGGTGTAGACCAGTACACTGCCCGCGCCCAGGCACGGCACTCCCGGGACAACGACGGTGGCGTCGGAGATTGGCCCAGTCGTAGGTGTGACGTCTGACTGAGCCAATCTCCGCACAGGCCATACGGTGGTCTGGTGGCCCGTTCCCGAGGGCCTCCGCGCAAACGGAGCGCACATACGGAATGAGGGGTGCAAGGGTCTTCGGCACGCCAGTCCGTGGCGGATGCGCCGCCGGCGCGAGACTGGACCAACCTCCACGTAAGCCGTGGCGGTATCTGCGGTCCGCCCGCGTGGACTGCCGTGCAAGCGGAATGCGTCAAGGCTTGGCACTGCCTGGAGATGCTGGAGACCCCAGTGTCTGCCTGACAGGTCACGCTACTGTAGGAGCCGCCAACGATTCGTTGGCCTTCCGGGAATCTGGCATGGACTTGTGCGGTGGCATGTGGAAAAAGAAGGGGCCGATCATGGCGACC
>ENA-OSEO01005311-OSEO01005311.1-sediment-metagenome-genome-assembly--contig:-NODE-5311-length-12511-cov-5.597073_pt1 | contig 12511 bp, 12 predicted proteins | sample MGYA00237883_ERZ534232 | MGnify/ENA metagenome assembly ERZ534232
TTTCATTGCGAAAAAATGCAAATTCCTATACGGTTAAATTAAGTCCACACCGATGAAAAGGCATCTTCAAGGACTTTTGTGTCGAACGGTCAGCAACAATGCTGGTGGCATATGGAGTTCTGAGGTGCTTCAATACACCACTGCTCGTAAATCGCTCTGAAGCGGGTTCAGGGGGGAGCATGGCTTATTGGTTTATAAACACAGATGAGGGTGCACGAAAAGACGTCAGGACTTGCGACCTATGGTTTGCACATGGCATGGCGTTCTCAGGTGGGGAATGGGAGAAGTACGGCTTGCCTTTGCGGAGCCTTGCACCATCGGACATTTGCCTAATGTACCATAACGGGCTGGGAATCGTGGGTGTTGGTCGTGTTTTGGAGTCTTGGGACGGCCAAGCCTGCTCAGATAATATAGTTTACGACGACTATGCATTCCCGGAATATCGCCTTCGCGTCGATTGGTACATTGACATCCGAGAGAATCCCATCGATACTCGCGCCGAGTTTGGCTATATACCCCGTGGTTTTCTAGGACCAATCTTCAGCAAGAGACTTACTGCAGCAAGTCTTGTGTCGCGTCTAGAATCACTGCAAGAATTCAAAAGCCCTGATGAACTGTATATAGCGACGAGCCTTCAGGAAGGCGGCACTCGAACTATCTCGGTCGATATGCATGAACGAAACCCGGTCGCTCGGAAGGAATGTATAGAGCACTGGGGAACTTCATGTATGGTATGCGACTTTGTATTTCTTGACAGGTACGGACCCATAGGGCAGGAGTACATCCATGTCCACCACCTGACTCCCCTCGGCACACTGTCAGGCACTCGCATTGTTGATCCTGTGAAGGATCTTCGACCAGTCTGTGCAAACTGCCATGCTATTATTCACAAAAAGCATCCGCCTTATTCTATCGAAGAGGTGAGGGGATTCATTAGTAAGCAGACAAATGAAGACAGCTAACGACGGCGCTTGTAGTGCCACACACCATTGCAGTCCAAAGACAGCTGCACCGGAGCCCATAACCTCACATCGTTTTTTATTGTAAAACACTCAACGGAGAAGAACACCTATGGGTGTGCCCTTGAGCCTGCAATCGCCGATCATGCCCTATACATAAGACGCCGCCTCATTGCATTGGTTGATGAACAGCGACCTGAATGACGGCATCAAAAAATGATGAGCGCCAACAAGGCGATGGTCAGCAGTAAAAAAATGGCGCCGGCTGTCGTCCAGTCCAATAGCTTTGCTTCTGTGGCCGGGAGAGTCGACAAAAGAGACCGCAGGCGCTCGACGCCTGTTCCGCTGGAGGCGAGCCGCTCCATCAACTCTTTTGCCCGGCTTGTTTGAACAGTATTGCGCCAGATCGCATAGAGGCGCTTCAACAGAGCTGCCAGAGGTATCAGCAAATCTCCCGGTGGAATCGAGGGAAGCACGCTTTTGCCGGTGCGTCCGGCTCGGCGCCACTCGGCCCAGCCGAGCAAACCGCCGAGCAAGACGGTCCACAGTCCACTCCAGAGTGTTTTCGAGGATGACAGCTCAGCCCGCACATGTTCGAGCTCGACCGGCGTTACAACCCAGGCGGCGGAAAAAACACCGGCCAGCACCAGTCCCCAGGAAAGCCATTGTCCCGTTCCCGGACCATGATTGCCATGCTTGATTTCAGAGCGAGACCAGAAAAAGAACAGGAAGTGAGCCATCAGCAGCGCCGTGGCGAGCGCCGAGAAAGTCAGCAGCCATGGCAGCACGGCGGACCGGAAAGAGGGGAGTAAATGGGAGACTTCCTTGAGTGCCGCCTTGGCCAATGCGCCGCCGGTTAGAGGTGCGGCGGCCATGGCGAGGGCGGGCAGCAGAGTGCCGGCTCGGAAAAGCAAACGCGGCAAGGGGCCGCCGGCAGCAGCCCCGGCCATCCCGACACCGAGGAACAAGGCGCCCTTGGCCAGAGAATGATGAAGTGCGTAGAAGAGGATCGTCGCCAGCACAAACGGCCAGGATTCGGGAAGGGCCAGGCCAATGCCCACGGTAGTGAGCATTACACCCATCTGACTTATACTGGAATAGGCCAAAACGGTTTTGGGATCAAACTGGGTGACGCCGACCAACACCCCGTAAAAGGCAGCCGTTAAGCCTGCTGCCATACATAACCCGCTCCATTCCGGCAGGGCCGCCTCTCCCAGGGGCAAAAAACGCAGCCAGCCGAGCAGCCCCGCTTTGATCATGGCTCCGGAGAGAACCGCCGATGCCGGTGTGGGCGCCACCGGGTGGGCCAGGGGCAGCCACACATGCAGGGGAACGGCGCCCGCCTTAATGCCGAATCCGGCAAGGACCAGAGCGATGATCAGGTTTCGATTCGGCGCAGCTGCCACTACGGGGGCGGGATTGACCAGATTGCCATATCCCGCCGTTCCGATCAGGAGCAGGCAGGTGACCAGCAGCACTTCGCCGAGCACCGCCAAAACCACATAGATGAGCCCGGCGCGCCGGGCGGCGGAAGTGGCGTCGTGAACGATGAGACCATATGCGGCAAAGGTCATCAGTACAAAAAAGAGGTAAAAACTGAGCATATCCTGCGCTATGACCAGTCCCAGATTGCCTGCAGCCGTGAGCAGGAAAAAAGCGAAAAAACGGTGCCGTCGACGGTCTTCGGCCAGGTAGCTGCCGGCGTAGATAGTCGAACAGATCCACAGAAAGGCGGTGAATAGAAGGAATATCCTGCCGGTTTGGTCCAAACCGAACTGTGTGCCCAAAAGCAGCCAGGGGTAATCGGCTGCAGCAGGAGGCCATAGAGCCGCAGCCAGCGCAGGTGCCATCGACCAGGGAGCAAGCGACAGAGCAATGTCGCGCCGCGGGCGCAGCGCGCATCCTGCGGCCGCCAGCAGCGGCAATCCCACTACCAATAGCCAAGCCAGGCCGTGGCTGGTCAGGGTGCTCCCAAGAATGGCGTCCATAAGCGATAGACCTGTTTAACAATCATTCTGACCCAGCCGACGGGACTTATGGAAAGACCCGCCAGCAGTCCTGCAGTTAGGGACAACAATGCTGTAGCCAGAGTCGGCAGCAGCAGGCGCCAGTCGCTTTCAAACCAAGCTCGCGGGGCTCTTTCGGGCCATACGATCTGCGGTTCCTTGAACCATGCGACGTAGAGAATGGGAAGGAAATAGGCAGCGTTGAGCAAGGTGCTCAAGACGAGCACTGCAACGGCCCAACCCTGACCTGCCTCCAGGGCTCCCAGTCCCAGGTACCACTTGCTGATAAAACCCGCCACCGGCGGCAGGCCGATCATGCCGAAGGCGGCGACGGTAAAAGCCGTCATGGTCCACGGCATGCGCCGTCCTATCCCATCCATCTCACTGATCCGATGAATTCCGATGGTTTCCGCCAGATTGCCGGCGCAGAAAAAAAGAGTGATCTTCATGATGCCTTGATGGACCAGATGCACCACTCCGCCGATTGTCGACAGAGGCCCGATAATGGCGACTCCGAGGGTAATGTAAGAGAGCTGGCTTACGGTCGAAAAGGCCAGTCGCCGCTTCAAGTCATCCTGCACCAGAGCGCGCACGGAGCCGTAGATGATGCTGAACGCCGCAATGGCGGCCAGCGGACCGGTGAGTCCCAGCGATTCGGTTAACTTGATGCCGTACACGTCGTAGATCACCCGCACGATGCCAAATGCTCCGGCTTTGACCACGGCAACGGCATGCAGCAGGGCGCTCACCGGCGCCGGTGCAACCATGGCGGCGGGCAGCCAGCCATGCAACGGTACGAATGCCGCCTTCACCCCCAGCCCTCCAACCAGCAGAACAAAAATCGCGATAAGCGTACTGCGGTGGTGCTCTTCCTGAAGATGAGACAGAGCCCCGCCGGCTGTGAACTCGATTGGTCCGGCCAGCACATAAGCCCACACCACTCCGAGCAGCAGCACGGCGGCGCCGCTTAAAGTGTAAATGAGATACTTGCTGCCGGCGCGCAAAGCTTCCGGCGTGCCGCGATGCACTACCAGAGGATAGGTCGAAAGGGTCAATAATTCATAGAAGACAAAAAAGGTGAGCAGGTTTCCCGCCAAGGCGATGCCGACGGTTGCCGTCACGCAGATACTGAAAAAACCAAAGAAGCGACTGCGGTTGGGGGATTTTTCAAGATAGCCGATCGCGTAGATTGTGGTTAGAAACCACAGCAACGACGACAGCCCGACAAACAGCATGGCGAGAGCATCGGCCCGAAGCACCAGGTCGGTCCGGCCCAAAAGAGGCAAGCGGGTTTCGTAACTCCGCCCGTGAAAACTTCCCCACAGCATGATAGCCACAAATACCAGTTTCAAGCCGGCTCCCGTCATGTTCAGGAAAGAGCGGGCGCGAACCTGTTGCTCCCGGAGGAAGAAGATCAATAGACCGGTCAGAAGCGAAGTGAGCAAGGTCAATAGCGGCAGCCAGTCGTGCATCGTCATGGTACACTCCCATCGACTGGCGGAGGTGAAAAGGGTGAGCCTATTTCCAGCAGATCAAACGGAGCTTCACCGCTCACCCCGAGCAACAATGACAACAGCGCCAGCACCAGAGCGGTCCATTGCATCCCTGCGGGAACCTCATAAAAGCGGATGTCCACCAATCGGAAAACGACCGCTTGCCTCAGTACCATAAAAACGTAGGCTGCGGCCAGCAGGCCGCCGACACTCATCACGATCGCCCACCACCACTGACCTGAGCCGAAGGCAGCTGTGAGCATCAGCCACTTGCCGACAAAGCCTCCGCTGGGGGGCAGACCGATCAGACTGACTCCGGCCAGCGCTAAGGCGAATACGCTGACGGGCAAATATCGTCCTATCCCGATGAGCTCGCTCAGACGATCGGAGCCGGCCGCATGTGCGATGCAGCCGGCGGCCAAAAACATGGAAGCTTTGGCCAGTGCATGGGATATCAGGAAGTACAGGGCGCCCGATCCCGCCATGGCCACCCAATCGGGATGGCCGGAAGATCGGGCGAGCTCGGAAGTCGCCAGAGGGAACAGCAAAAAGAAATAGCCGATCTGGGCAACGGTCGAGTAGGCGATTACCAGCTTCAGCCGCACCTGACGCAAAGCCAGCAATGAGCCCCAGATGATCGCACCCGACCCGAGAATGCCAAGGTACTCCCCCGCAGCAGGAGACAGGGCTCCCGAAAAGGCTCCGAGCCAGAGTCGCAGCAGCAGGTAGAAAGAGGCCTTCACGACCAGTCCCGACAACAACGCACTCACTGGTGTCGGGGCGTTGCCGTGGGCGCCGGGCAGCCAGAAGTGCAGGGGGAAAAGCGCAGTTTTCAGGAGCAGTCCGGAGGTGATGAGCGCAATGGCCGTTAAGGTGGCAGAAGTAGGCTCTATAAGGGCTCCGAGTTGAGGGATGCTCAAGGTGTCGTATCGGGCATAAAGCAGGACGACTCCCAGCAGGTAGCACATGGAGCCGAGCATGGCCACCAGCAGATACCGCATCCCGGCCGTCAGGGCCGCGCCGCTTCCCGCCAGGGTCAACAGCGGCACCGAGCAGAGCACTAATAGCTCCAAGGTGATGTACAGATTGAAGATATCTCGCGATAGGAAAACCGCGTTGAGTGTGGCCCAGAGAAAAAACCACAGAGGCCAGAAGAAATCGTTGTCGCATCCTTCTGTGTGGCTGCCCCCGCGACGTATTGTTTGCACTGCGTAAAATCCGGCCGTCGACATGACGACAGCAGTCATCGCAAGCAATGAGGCGCTCAATCCATCCGCATACAGTTCAATTCCCAGCGGCGCGCTCCACCCGCCAACCATGTGACGCTGCGGTCCGAACAGCCACACCTGACGAAGCAGACCCGAGACTGAAGCCAGAATGGACACTGCCCCGGGGAATATCAACCAGGTGGCGGCGCGCCTACCGGCTAAAAAGGCTAAAGTTGCCGTCGCCAGTGGCAGTAAGACGGCCCACACTTCCCAGGAAATTGAGTCAGCTATTGGTGTTCCTCCAATATGGTCACTCGGTGTTTGTATGTTCCATCCGGTCGGTCAGCTGAGTTTTGCCTGTTTTGGCATAAATCCGCCTGAGCAGCACCAGACCGAACGCTGTGAAGCTCACGGAAACAACGATCCCGGTCAAGACAAGTGCGTGCGGCACCGGGTCGGGAGCCGCATTCGGAACGCGGCCGGCGATCCCCACCAGCAACAGAAATATCCCGCTGCCCATGATATTGAATGCCAGAATTTTGCGCAGCAGGTGCGCGTATAACAGAAACGCACGAAGCCCCATAACGAAAAGCATGACGCCGGTGAGAGCATACAAGGTCGCTTGAGTCATTTCGGTCGGGTCTCCACCCCGGCTTCAGATCGGGCAGCTTGATCGATCCAGGGCGAATAAGCGGACGGTGGATTTGCCGCAAACAGGGTGATGAGGATTAAACCAATAGAGATGCTTATAGCCGCCTCCACCAGAACAATCAATTTTCCGGCATGACTGACGGGGTATTCCAGCAGGTTTCTTCCTGAAACGATAACCCCGCCCGCTACCAGCAGAAAAACGATCAATCCTGTAGAAAGAGCGAATCGCAATAGCCATGCCGGAGCTTCCCGGAAATGCATTTTGTTTCCCAGCAACAGCAGGAAGCCGGTCGCACCAAGCACGGCGCCTGCTTGAAAGGCTCCGCCCGGGGCGTGTTCACCGGCCCACAACAAATAGCCGGCCACCAGCAGCATCACCGGAATCACCAGATGGATCATGCCATCGAGCACCCGCCCGCCCGGCTCGCCTGCGGGCCGACTGGAGCCCGATTGATGCGCTTCGCGCAGGGTGAGGCAGCCGATAGATGCCAGCAGTAAAACAGCGACTTCCAGAAGGGTGTCATACCCGCGAAAATTCAACAGCACGGCTGTAACGGAAGAAGTCACTCCGGCCGATTCCATTTGGGCAATGACCTCGGAACAAAGCCCCGAAGCAAGCGGCGGCAGATCCAGTACGGCCCATACCAAGGCACTGCAAAGGAGCAGAGCCAAAAGATTGAATCCGGTTCGCACCGGCTCGATTCTTCTCGATTTGGTAGGGCTCATACGATCACCATCTTATTGCTTCGAGGTCAAATCTTCCGAGCCCGTGTTCTTCCGCTCGGCGCCCTCCGACCGCTTTTCCCGCTGCACATAGCCGACTGCGTCCAGCAACAGCACACCGCTGAGGCCGGCACTGATCGCCGCCTCGGCCAAGGCGATGTCCGGCGCCCGCAAGCGAGCCCAGCCGAGTGCCATGAGCAGACCGAAAGCGATGAAAAGCACCACCGCCTTGAATAAATCCTGTTCCGACAACAGCGACCATGCCAGGTACAAGAGGGCGGCAACGAGCAGGCCGTCGAATAACCAGACTAACGCAGTCACGACTTTCTCCCTGCTCGATAACGACCCTGCAGGGGGGGCAATCCGCTCCGCAGCGCGCTGTTGGCAATCAGATAGCAGGCCGTTGCGCTGGCCAGCAGGGCCAATAGCCAGATGAGGGCCAGCTTAAAGATAGCCGGCAACGATTCCGTTCGCAGCATCAAACCTCCCGCGATCAATCCCAAGCCGAGATTATCGGCCTTGGTCACCGCATGCAATCGAGTGTAGACATCGGGAAACCGCAGCATACCCATGGTTCCTGCAAAGAAAAAGAGCGCACCTGCGAGCACCATGATGGCCGACAACGACGCGGTGAATGTCATTTCCCTGCTTCCTCCCCCAACCTTTTTGTAGGCCAGTAGCGTCTGATAAAGGCCACCGTGGCCAATGCACCGAGCAGAGCGAAAAGCAGCGCCACATCACGCAGAACCGCCAGGCGAAGAGCTTCGGCCAGCAGCAGCATAATGGCCACCCCGGTGGTGCCGAACAGCTGAGCCATCAGCATACGATCAGGTGCAGTAGGCCCACGCAGAATCCTCACCAATCCGAACAGGATATTTAACAGCAGAAATACGGCGACTCCCATATAAAAATCATCCATGGCCGGAACCCCCCTTCGCATCTTCAGCCAGCCTGGTGGCAAGGCCAAACAACTCTGCAACCCGCTCTTCTACCGCTTGCAGCGCAGCATAAACCGGCAATGATCCGTCCAGTACATGGACTGTTAAGAATTCGTCGTGCAAGGCGGCGCTGCAGGTGCCGGGCAGCAAACTGACGGTATTGGCCAGGAATACTCGTGCCGGTCCCGACGGAAGACGAAGCGGATAGTCAAACAACATAGGAGCCAGCGGCATCCGGGGATTCAGAGCTCGCCAGGCAACATCGATGCCGCCGCTGATGGATTGACGGAAAAAAAAGGACACAAACCGAATCATACCGAACGGCCGCCAGTGCCATCGGAATTCACTGCTCATTTTCAGGGTGGCCAAAGTTGTCAGAGTCGACACCGGCAAACCAAACCACCATGCTCCCGGGTAACCCTCTGTGAGCACCCACCAGAGAAAACATAACCACAAGAAACGACCTGAAATACGGTTCACTGCAGACAACCCCTCACTCCTCTATCGAAATCTCCGCCGGACAAACAACCGTATCGTTCCAGCCATATTTGTCAAACTAATACCTGGGAGCTTGCTTAGCTATCTGGCTCATCGCGGATTAGCGTGATCGTGTCGCTTTGCAGCCGTTTGCCCTGAGGTATCGAAGGGCAACCCATCCGTTCGTGCTTCGATACCTCAGCACGAACCGAGGGCGTAAATCACGGTAATCCGCGATGAGCCAGCTATCTTTGCCTGGTCGGCGGGATCGAGCCGTCGTTCAACGCTAAGCAATTAGAATCATATCGTTTTTCAATTCAAGAAGATTTACTCCGGATTGCTTTAGAAGCGACGGATGATTAATCTACGTTCAAGTGAGGCAAGAAACAACCACCACTGATGAAAGATAATTCAGGATAAGACGGGGTTTTTCAGAAAGGTTCGAAATGGGGCATTGGAAACGAAGCATAGTTTTTGCCGGCGTCGGGCTTGCGGCTCTTGCCATATCGTTTGTGCTGATCAACCTCGTTTTCGTTGATTTCATAGTTGAAGTATGGTGGTTTCAATCGCTCGATTACGGCGGCTATTTTTGGCTGAGGCTGCTCTATCGCTACGCGATATTTCTGGCGGTGACAGGGCTTTTCTTCCTGGTTTTTTTTCTTAATTTTTGGATCGCATCGCGCTTTCTTGGCTCCACGGAACCCGTGGAATCAAAAACCAGCGCCAAAATGCGGCAGGCTTACCAGGAAGTGTTCAGGCTGTTTCGGAGCGGTTCTCTTAAACTATATCTACCCCTTTCGCTTGTTCTTGGAATCGTAATCGCCCTACCTTTATTTCGGCAGTGGGAAGCGGCACTGCTTTACATCTTTGGTCCCGGCGCAGGAGTGACTGATCCGGTGTTCGGTAAAGATATCAGTTATTATCTGTTTGCTTTTCCTATCTACAGTCTACTGCAAAACAGACTGCTGCTGGCTTTCGGCTTGCTTTTGATCGGGCTGGTCGTGCTCTACTGGATGGAGCGACGGCTGCTCTCCCAGTATGATCGGAAGCTGCCTCAAGGAGCCAAGATCCATCTCAGCATTTTAATTCTGCTTATCTTTGCCATCGAGATCTGGGATTACATATTGCAGCGCTATGAGCTCCTCTACAGCACCAACAACCAGCCGCTTTTTTTCGGTCCCGGCTACGTGGAAATGCGCGTCATTCTGCCGCTGATTTGGACCACACTGTTGTTTCTAATGGGTACTGCTTTATCACTGATATTTTACATAAACACAAAGCGCGGTCTGAAGATTGCGAGCATCTTTGCAGTTTTGTTTCTGCTTGCATTGGGAGTGCGTGAATCTTCATTTTTGCCTAAGATGGTCGAGCAGTACCTGGTTAAACCTGCCGAGCTCACTAAGCAAACTCCATACATAAAAAACAGCATACGTGCCACCAAGGCCGCCTACAATTTGGATGGTGCCGAAATCCGAGAATATACCATCGTACCGATTCCGGAGATTGATAAAGATCCAAAGATCGAAGAGAGCATCCGCAATATTCCAGTCTGGTACGAAGAGGTGCTGCTGGAAGTATATGAACAACTGCAGGCGATCCGCCCTTATTATGAATTCACCGGCGTGGATGTCGATCGCTATACCGTGAACGGTGTCTATCAACAAGTCTTCGTCTCTGCGCGCGACCTGATTCTTGGAAAACTTCCGGCAGGTGCTCAAAATTGGATAAACAAGCACCTCAAATATACACATGGCTACGGAGTGGCCATGAATCCGGCCGCGCAAGGTGGTGAGGAAGCTATGACATGGTTCATCGGCGATCTGCCACCGAGCTCCGAATATGGTTTAAGCATCAAGCAGCCGGGCATTTACTATGGCCTGGAGCCATATGAGTATGTCATCGCCCCGAACGACAACCATGAATTCGACTATCCGAAAGGGGACTCGTTTGTCATGACCGATTATAGCGGCACAGGTGGGGTCTCCATGTCTTCGCTGTTCAGTAAATTGATGTTTGCCGTTTATTTCAAAGAGAAGAATATTTTTCTAACGCCTGAAACCAACCGAAACAGTCGCATCTTGTTTCGGCGCAATATTGCAGACGCAATCAACACCCTCACTCCTTACTTGACGCTCGACAAGGACCCGTACGTGGTGGTCACCTCGGAGAGGGTCTATTGGATTCAGGACGCATACACGACTTCCGATTGGTATCCCAATGCCCAAACCTATTCCGATGCTTTCGGGGAATTCAACTACATTCGGAATTCAGCAAAAATTGTAGTGGACGCTTACAACGGCACCGTCAGCTACTACGTTGCGGATCCCGCAGACCCTCTGATCCTGGCCTACCGTCGAATGTATCCGGGCTTGCTGAAAAGCATGGAAGCGATGGACGCGGAGCTCAGGAAACATATCCGCTATCCCAAGGATATCTTCGAAATACAGCTGAGCATTTACGCCAAATATCATCAAGCCGATCCCGACACGTTCTATAAACAGGAGGATATTTGGGAGTTCGCCAGAGAATTTGACGGAGACACTGCGTTCGAGGTGAAACCGTATTATTTGACTCTGGACCTCATTGAAAAGGGTCGCCAAGAATTCATTCTGCTGGCTCCCATGCGTCCGAAAGGGCTGGATAATTTGCGAGCGATGGCGGTGGCCGGTTGCGACGGGGATAATTACGGCAAAATCATCATCTATTCCTTTCCAAAAGGATTTGTGGTTTATGGTCCGTCTCAGATCGAAGCCATTATCGATCAAGATCCTTATGTGGCTCAGCAGCTCACTTTGTGGAACCAGATAGGAACCGAAGTGCAGCGAGGAAAGCTAATTATCCTACCCTTCGGCGGAACGGTAGAATATATTCTGCCCATCTATTTGAAAGCCGCGGGGGGAGTGAAGATCCCCCAACTGACGAGGATCATCGTCACTCAGGGCGACGTGGTCGCGATGGAGCCATCCCTGGAAAAAGCTCTGGAGAAAATGACGCAGAGATTGCGCGAGCGACTGCTTCGATCGGGGTTTCCGCAAAGCCCAGCGGGACCGCCTCTGAATGAATCGGAAAAAGTGGCTCCCCAACCGATCGTTCAATAGAACATGAAGCGTGAAGCGGAATCTTTACGGTAATTAATGAAGGTCACGCCGCTTACCCCGCTTCGTTTGATCGCGGCCTCGTCCTTTCCATCGCCGACGAACAGGGCATTTTGCGGCAGTGACTTCAATCGGTTGTGCTTGGTGATAACTGGTGGAATCAATCTTCCGGTGAACCTGTTGTTTGACACCTCTAATCTGTTGGCAATGATTGAGTATTCATCCGCAGGCTCCACCGGAATCCCCGCTTTGGTCAGTTGTTGCAAAACATCTTGTCGTTTCAGAAAGAGCCTGATCGCAGAGGTGAAAGATCCCTGAGAGGTGATAACGATTCTTGGCTCGGTTGATTTCAGTTGTCTTACCTCCGCCATTATCTTCTCCAAGACTGCAACCAGCTCAATATTGAGATTTATCGCGTAGCCTTTTTCCCCTCGCTGTTTTGTCAGCATCAAGTCATGGAGACTTGTGATTTGAACATCCCGAAAAGTACCACATGCGATTCTCACTGCCCGCTCCGAGAAGCAGGGATAGCGAGAGAGCAAAATTGACAGCAAACCTCTACAAATGCTTTTTAGCAGGAACCCGAGTCTGTCCTTGAAACTTATCCTCGATTCCAGCAGAATTGAGAGAACCCATTCTATCAGGAGATTCTCACGGATGAGCGTGTTGTCAAAATCCACTATAATGTGGGCAACCGGCCCGCTCAGTTTCAGACTCATAACTTCTCCACCCGTCAAATCAACCGTTCTTAGACGGGGTACCGGCTAGAAAGTGAGGAACCCCGTAATTCTACCAGATTATATCCATTGTTAAAACCTGTCCGCGATAATCTTCCCTGCAAGATTAATGCATGTGGAAATAGCCGAGTCTTCGCAAGAACTTTGGTAATCGTTCACCACAAAGACGCGAAGGACTCAAAGACACGCAAAGAGTCCTCTCTAAAGGATACAACCTTTGCGAA
>ENA-OSEO01005312-OSEO01005312.1-sediment-metagenome-genome-assembly--contig:-NODE-5312-length-12510-cov-3.443899_pt1 | contig 12510 bp, 9 predicted proteins | sample MGYA00237883_ERZ534232 | MGnify/ENA metagenome assembly ERZ534232
CCACTCCTCGAAGCGGAACGGGCCCGTGCCGATCAGCGATTTCACTCCGACCTCCTCGTCGGGCGTCGCCGCGATCCAGTCCGCCGGCATGATGCTGGCGTGGGCGTCCGCCATGTGGACGAGGGCGAGCGGCTTCGGGGTCTGGAATCGGAAGATCACCGTGTAGGGGTCGGGCGTCAGGATCTCCGTGATCCCTTGGTAGTTCGGGCCGATGTAGTTCTCGAGAGCGGACAGCCGGAAGTACCGCTCGTAGGACGCCTTGACGTCGCGCGAGGTCATCTCCTGCCCGTTGTGGAAGAGGACGCCCCGTTTCAGGTGGATGACCATCGTCAGCTTGTCCTCTGACCATTCGAACGACTGCGCGAGGAGCGGGATCGGCTGGAACTCAGGATCCATATCGAACAACGGCTCCATCACGTAGCTCAGCGCCACCAGGGAATGGAACCGAGTCGTTCGATGGGGATCGAGGAAGTCCGGCTCCTCGCCGAACGCAGTGACCATCGGTTTTCCAAACGCCACCGCGCTTCCGACGATCAACGTCAGAAGAACGATCGACAGCTGCCACAGTCGGGTTCTGCGGTTCATGCACAGCATGGAACAACCTCCTTCTCGGGCACACCATTTCGTCGGCCGGTTCATCCGCGGGGATTCCGTCAGCGCACCACCTCCTTGATCGCTTGCGTGCATCGGTAGAACATCGGAATCAACGCGCCCATCGAGAGCACGGGATCGACGACAGGGATCCCGAACTCCGCATGGAGCGCCGGGGAAATCCGCAATGTGCTGAAGCCGGTGCATCCGAGGAGGATCGCGAGAGCGCCCTGTCTTGCGAGCTCCGCCACCGCCGTTCGGACCCCTTCCCCGGCGGCCGGCAAGTCCGTCGTCCGGCGAACCCCGGGGATGCAGCACCACCGGACGTCGGCTCCCGCCAAGCCGTCCCGGAGCGGGCGAGGCGGTTCCGATGAAAGCGTCAGGACACCAAGGGGGACGCAGAGCGCCCGGCCGACCGCAGCGAGTACGCTCCCCGCTCCGAGGACCGGGATCGAGACGGCGCTTCGGATCTCGGCGACGCCGGGGTCCTCCGTGCAGCTGACGAGCAAGACGTCGACATCGGACGCGAGCCGCCGGGCGGCGTCGACGACCGCCGGGACGGCTGAGTCGGCGGTCGCGCGATCCGGCAATCCAGCCGGGAACCCCTTGATCTCCCGGGAAACGACGGAGACGGTGGGGAAACGCTCCATCAGCCACCGCCCGTGCGCCTCCCGCGCGGGTGGATCGAGTGCGCTGACGACGCGGATCAGCCCCGCACGAATTCGCTTCGCGTTCATCCTCCCTCCCGATCAGAACGTGGGGGGCGCGACGCACCAGATCGCGATGGCGTCCTCGTCCCCGATGTTCTCGAAGCGGTGCGGCTCCTCCGAGCGATAGGTCAGGCTGTCCCCCTCCGCGAGCGTGTACTCGCGGTCCCCGACGTGCACGCGGACCGTCCCCTGCAGGAGGAGTCCGGATTCGATCCCCTGATGCCGGTACGGTCGATCGCCGCTGTCCCCACCGCGCTTCAGCCGCATTCGGAAGACCACCACATCCTGATTCGGGGCGGAGAGGATGTCGTACTCGAGCTTCGGCGATACGACGAGCCGGCGATGCTCTCCGCGTCGGATCTGTCCCCCGACTTCGGGGACCCCGTCGTCGAGCAGGTGGACGATCGGCCGGCCGAGTCGGTCTGCGATCTGCTTCAACGTGCTCAGCGACAGGTTGATCCGCCCGTTCTCGACGCGGCTGAGGTAGCTCTCCGACTTGCCGACGGCCTCCGCGAGCTCCTTCAACGTCATTCCCTGCTCTTGGCGCAACTGCCGGAGCCGCTCACCGAGGGCCTTCTGCGTCGAATTCATCGGGGCCTTCCAATCAGTCAAGTCTCTTTCCTCTGACGAAAGAACAGGCTAGCACGGACCGGCATGACTTGTCAATCCCCGAGCGGCCCAGCGGCTAGTCACGGAAGATCCAGCGGCGATACAGGCGCAGTTCCTCGATCGATTCGCGGATATCGTCGGCCGCTCGATGGCGGACCTCGGGGGCGAGCTTCGCGATCACTCCGGGGTACCACCGCGATGCCAGCTCTCGGATCGAGCTGACGTCAACGTTTCGATGGCTGAGGTGCATGTTCAACTCCGGCATGTAGCGCATCAGGAACCGCCGGTCGAGCTGAATCGAGCTTCCGCACAACGGAGCCGCCTTCCGGGGCGCGAACTTCCGGACGAACCGGAGCGTCTGCTGCTCCGCCTCCCCGAGGGAGATGTTCGAGCTGCGGGAGGCCTCCAGGAGGCCCGACGCCCCGTACTGCTGCTCGCACCAGGGATCGATCCGGGACAGGACCTCGTCGGGTTGATGGATCACCAGCGTCGGCCCCTCCGCGAGGACGTTCAGATCCTTGTCCGTCACGATTGTCGCGATCTCGAGGATCGCCCGGTCGCGGACGCTCAGACCCGTCGTTTCGAGGTCGATCCATACGAGGTTGCTGCGATCTCTGGACATGGAACGGCACTCCCCCCTCCTCTGTCTACGTTACCCCGCCCGGGGCCAATGAGCCAGGCGCGACCCTTGACTCCCCCCCGCCGCGGCGTACCATCCGGGCCGATTCGGTGAGACAGCGGGGGATCCGGCGATGGGGCGAAGACGGGGATCGGGGGGCGGCGGGAGAGCGGGTCGGCGCCGATGATCGCTGTCGGGGCGATCTTCCTTGGGTCGTGCCTGGTGACGATCCTCCTCGTTTTGCGCCGGCCGTACCTGTACATTCGCATGCGACGACGTCGCACCCGCGTGGACACGTACTTCCTCGGTGCGCTCCTCGGTCCGCTCCTCATCGTCGCTGGTCGCCTCCTCACCGGGAGGGAGTTGATCGCCGGCCTCAATGGCCGGGGCGGCGTCGCGCCACTCGGCATCCTCACGCTCTTCCTGTCGATGGTCTTCATGAGCATCTTCCTCGACATCACCGGCGTCTTCGAGGCGTGCGCGCGCCTGGCGCTCCGGACGGCGCGGGCGGACGGGCGGCGTCTCTTCTTCGCCACCTACGTCGCCGTCGCAGTGCTGACCACGTTCACCTCGAACGACATCGTGATCCTCGCGTTCACTCCGTTCATCTACTACTTCGCCCGCGCGGCCGGGATCGACCCGAGGCCCTACCTGCTGGCGGAGTTCTTCGCGGCGAACACGTGGTCGATGCTCCTCTACATCGGGAATCCGACGAATATCCTGATTGCATCGTCGTTCGACCTCCGATTCGTCGACTACACCCGGTGGATGCTCCTCCCGACACTCGCGGCCGGCGCGGTCAACGCCGTCCTGCTCGACCGCATCTTCCATCGCTCGATCGATCGCCCGATCCGGCCGCCCGCGTCGCTCGAGCGGCCGCTCGACGCGATCACCGATCGCCCTGGGGCGGCGCTCGGTCTGGGGGTCCTCCTCGGGTGTGTGATCGCCCTCGGTGTCGCGCCGTACGTGGGGATCGAAATGTGGAAGGTCTCTCTCGCATTCGCGCTCTCCCTGTTGGCGGTGCTGGCGGTCCGTGACTCCTACACATGGGCCCTTCGGCGGCGATTCCCGGGAGGGGCGAACGGGTCCACCGTCGGGGGGGCGATGCAGCGGATGCCTTGGACGATCGTTCCGTTTGTTCTTTCGCTCTTCATGACGGTCTACGCGCTGCGGATGTACGGAGTGACCGAGTGGGCGGGCGAGGTGCTCGCTCGACTCGGCCGGGGATCGCCGTTTGCGCTGGCGATGCTCTACGGCGCTGCGTCGGCTGCATCTGCGAACGTGCTGAACAACATTCCGATGACGCTCGCGTTCTCCTCGATCATGCAGACGTTGACGGGCCGAGACTTGCTTGCAGCGGCGCTGGCGACGACGGTCGGGTCCAACCTCGGCGCGAACCTCACGCCGCTTGGCGCGCTCGCCGGGATCATGTGGATGTCGATCCTGCGCGGGAAGGGATACTCGATCTCGTTCGCCGAGTTCGCGAAGTACGGGCTGCTGGTGACGCCGCTGAGCCTTCTCGCCGCCCTCGTCGTCCTCGGTCTGGAACTCACGTTCCTCTAGCCGGGTCCGGGGGCGCCGGCGGTCAATCGACGGCGGCGATCACGCACTTGAGGTATTGGGACTCCTCGTACCCCAGCAGGATCGGATGATCCGGCGGTTGTCCGCGGACCTCGAGGACCCGCACCGTGCGTCGCGCGTCGCGCGCCGCGTCGGCCACTACGCGAAGAAACGCCTCGAGCGTCACCGGATGCGAACACGACGAGGTCACCAGGATCCCGCCGGGCTCGAGGATCCGCAACGCGCGCAGGTTGATCTCCTTGTACCCGCGGAGCGCCCCGGGGATGGACGACCGCCCCTTGGCGAACGCGGGGGGATCGAGGACGACGAGGCCGTATCGGCGACCGCTTCGGTCAATCGCCCGGAGGGCGTCGAACGCGTTGGCGGGAGTCGCCTCGATCCGGTCCTCCACGCCCTGTAGTTGTGCATTTGCCCGCAGGGCGGCGAGTGCGTCCGGCGACACGTCGATCGCATGGACCGTGCGCGCGCCGCCGGCGAGGGCGTGGAGGCCGAATCCGCCCGTGTGGCAGAACAGATCGAGAACCGTTCGGCCCCGTGCGTACGCGGCGGCCGCGGCCCGGTTCTCCCGCTGATCGAAGTAGTGGCCGGTCTTCCCGCCTGCGGCGAGGTCGATCTGGAACGGGAGCCCGTTCTCGATGATCTGGATCCGCGGGTCGAACGGGTCTGTCAGGAACCCGGTCGCGAGCGGGAGCCCCTCCTTCCTTCGGACCGGTGCATCGTTTCGTTCGTAGATCCCGGCCGGTCCGAAGACCTCGTGCAAGAGCGAAAGGAGGATCTCCCGGCGTGCTTCGATCCCCGCGGTGAGGAACTGGACGGACAAGTACTCGCCGAACCGATCGACAATCAGCCCCGGCACGAGATCAGCTTCGGCGAAGACCGCGCGGCAACTCCCGGTCAATCCTGCTGAGATCCGAAGCGACTCGGCGAATCGGAGGCGGCGGCGGAAGAACTCCGCATCGATCGCGATGTCCTCGCGCGTGAGGATGCGGACGCGGATCGTAGAGCGACGGTTGTGATATCCCCGCCCGATGAACCGTCCAGCCGCGGAGACGACGTCGACCAGCGCTCCAGGGTCGAGGTCCGTTCGGTCCTGCGAGACCTCGTTTGCGTAGACCCACGGGTGACCCCGAAGGAGGCGTGCCTCTTCCCGGGGTTTGAGGACGATCTGGGGATTCACTGGACGAGGGTAGTCTCACCGGATCCCTCGGGCAAGCGACCGGGCGGGGCGGATCCGGCGTCCGTCCTCCGCCGATCCGCGACCGGACGCCGAGCGGGCCGGAGCTGTCCGATCGCGACCGGGAGGAGGCTCATCCCGATGATCAGCCCCCACTCGGCGGCCGTCGGGCGGACCACGCGGAGGACCCCCGCCAGCCCCGGGAGATAGACGGCGGCGAGCAGAAGCCCTGAGCAGAGGGTGAGCGCCCCCCAAACGAACGGATTTCCGCTGATCTCGTTTCGAATGCGACCGGCATCGCGGTCGCGCATGTTGAGTACGTGCCAGAGCTGAGCGAACGCCAGCGTGAGAAACGAGATCGTTCCGGCGCGCGGCTCCGGCGCCCCCCACACTCGCCAGGAGATCATCAACCCTCCCAGGACGGCGGCGGTGATCGAGAGCGCGTGTCCGCCGATCCCAAGCCAGTGGCGGCGACCGAGAATCGGTTCCTGCGAATCGCGCGGCGGTCGGTGCATCTGCGCGGGGTCTCCCCGGCCGACTCCGAGCGCGAGCGCCGGGAAGACGTCGGTCACCAAGTTCAGGAACAGGATCTGCAGTGGGAGAAGCGGGAGCGGGATCCCGGCGACCGAGGCGATGAAGACGGACAGGATCTCGCTGACGTTGCACGAGATGAGATAGAGGACGAACTTGCGGAGATTGCCGAAGACGACGCGTCCCTGCTCCACCGCCGCGACGATGCTTGAGAACGCGTCGTCCATGAGGACGATGTCGGCCGCCTCTCGCGCCACCTGGGTGCCACGCCGCCCCATGGCAATGCCGATATCCGCCTTCTTCAACGCGGGGGCGTCGTTCACTCCGTCCCCGGTCATCGCGACGACGGCCCCGCTCTCCTGGTAGAGCGATATCAGATCGAGCTTCTGCCCCGGGCTGACGCGCGCGAAAACGGCAGCGCGCAGGATCCGGTCGCGCTGATCGGGCCGGATCCGGCCCGCGGGCGGGAGATCCCGGCCGTGCACGAGGATCCCGTCGTCCGTCTCGACGAGGCCGACCGCGCGGGCGATCGACAAGGCGGTGGCCGGTTGATCGCCGGTGACCATGACGGTTCGGATCCCCGCGGTCCGGCACTGGTCGATTGCGTCGCGGACCTCCGCCCGCGGCGGGTCGAGGAATCCGATGATCCCGAGAAGGGTCAAGTTGCGATACGGATCCTCCTCCTCGGACTCGACTGACCTCGTCGCGAGCGCGAGGACCCGCAGCCCGTCCTCCGCCAAGGCCTCCGCGCGATCGAGCCAATCCGATCGGGCTCGGTCATCGAGTGGCCGGGGTTCGTCGCCGGTCAAGACGGAGGAGGACACAGGGAGGATCGACTCCGGCGCCCCCTTGACCGCGATCTGGAATCGATCCCCCCGGCGGTGCACGGTCGCCATCCGCTTCGATTCGGGATCGAACGCCTCCTCTCGGACTTCGGGCCGCGCCGAACGGAGCGCATCCCGGTCGATCTCGGCGTCGTCTCCCACCGCCAACACGGCGACCTCCAGCGGTCCCCCACTCCTCGTCGGTCGCGGTCGGAGGAGATCGACGCGTTGTTGCACAGCACGCTGACCTCGAGGAGCGCTCGGAGTGGGGCTCGCGTATCGGGATCGATCGTCCGCCCTGCCGCATCGCACCACCCGGTGCGATCCGACTCGAGGGTCTCGGAGGGGAGGAGGATCCGGGAGGCGGTCAACCGATTCTCCGTGAGCGTCCCGGTCTTGTCGGTGCAGATGATCTGGGCGGATCCGAGGGTCTCGACCGCCGAGAGGCGGTTGACGAGTGCATTCCGCCGGGCCATCCGCCACATCCCTCGTGCGAGGGCGATCGTCGCCACGATCGGAAGCCCTTCCGGGATGGCGGCGACTGCCAGCACCACGGACGTCTCGATCATCGCAAACAGCTCGCGTCCTCTGAGGATCCCGCTGACCGCTGCAGCCGCAGCGATCCCCAGCGTCGCCGCGATGAGCCCCCGACCGAGCTCGGCGAGGCGGATCTCGAGCGGCGTCGCCGTGTCCTCGGCCGTTTCGACGAGCGACGAGATCCGACCGAGCTCGGTCTGCATCCCGGCGGCGACCACGATCGCCATCGCCGATCCGCGCGTGATCGCCGTCCCCTTGAACAACATGTTCGTCCGATCCGCGAGAGGGGCGTCCGCGGGAAGAGGGGCGGTCGTCTTGTCGACGGGGGAGGACTCCCCGGTGAGCGGGGATTCGTCGACCTGCAGCTTCGACGCGTCGATCAGGCGGAGGTCGGCCGTTACGACATCCCCGCCTTCCACAATCACGATGTCCCCGAGAACGAGATCCTCCGCCGGGACCTCTTCGATCCGTCCTCCCCGGCGCACGCGCGTTCGGACGTGGCCGAGGCGGCGAAGGGCCTCCATCGATCGGACGGCCTGAAGCTCCGTCGCGAATCCGATGGCGGCGTTGAGAAGGACCACGGCGAGGATGGCGCCCCCCTCGACCCACTGCGAGAACCCGAATGACAGCCCGGCCGCCGCCACCAACAGGAGCGCGATCAGGCTTCGAAACTGGGCGGCGAAGATCGCCCATGCGCTTTTCGGTCTCGCCTCGCGGAGACGATTCTCCCCGTGTGTCCGGCGGCGATCCGCGATCTCCTGCGAGGTCAGGCCGCGATCTGCGTCCACACAGAGCACGCGCAGAATCTCTTCGTTCGAACGCTCCCAGGGGCGATCGAGTCTGTCGGCTCTGTTCCTCTCGTCGTTCGTCATCGGTGGTGTATCGTAGCACCTCGCTCGGGAGGGGTGCATCCTTCCCGGATATGCGCTGCGGTGAACGGCGCCTGTCAGACACCTGATCGGTCGGGTATACTCGGGGGACGATGGATGAACATCGGCCGGGATCAAGGGGAGCGATGGCGTTTCGGGCGCTCGAGGACGTGCGCCGGCCGAAGCACGTGGTCGACCAGGTGTTGGCGTCGATCCATTCGGGCTCATTGCAGCCGGGGGATCGGCTTCCGTCGGAGTCGAAGCTCGCGGAGCTGACGGGCGTCGGACGCACGTCGGTCCGGGAGGCGCTGACGGCCCTGCGGTTGATGGGGATCGTGGAGACGCGCGTCGGAGATGGAACCTACGTCCGGGCGGATGCTCGAGGATCCGATCGGACGGAGCGGATGGCGGAGACGATCGCGCTCAGTACGGAAGCGTTCCAGCTCCAAGAGGCGCGGGCTGCGTTCGAAACGGGGATCGTCCGATACGCGGCCGATCGCTGGACGGAGGGGAAGTCCGAGCGAGCCGCCCGGCTTCTCGATCGCATGTCGGCGGCATCTGCGGACGGTTCGTACGACGACTACGTTCGCCTGCACCGGGCGCTTCACCTCGAGATCGCCCGAGCGACGGACAACGATCTGATCGTCCGGACGGAAGAGCGGTTTCTCGAGTTCATGGACCACGAAGGGTGGCGGGACTTGGAGCGTCAGTTCTACCTCCCCGATCGGGGGGAGGCCCTCCGAGCATCGGTCGAAGAGCATCGCGCGATCGTTGCTGCGATCTCTGCGGGGGACGGGCCTGGTGCGTCGGCTCGAATGCACGAGCACTTCGTGCGCCATGACTCCTCCCCGGAGGAGGATCGGGGATGAGGGGATACGCGCTCCTCGGCCGCGATCTCCCGAGGAAGGACGCGGTGGCCCGGGTGACGGGGCGGGAGGTCTACTCGGTCGACGTATCGCTCCCCCGGATGCTGCACGGTCGGATCGTGGCGAGCCCGTATGCGCACGCGATCGTCCGATCGATCGATGCGACGGCCGCGGAGCGGATGGGGGCGACCGTACTCACGTTCAACGATATCCCGAAGGTCCGGTACAACGAGCGGATCATCACGATCCCGTCCGCCCTCCACAAGGACCATTACGTGCTCGCGGAGAAGGTCCGGCGGATCGGGGAGGCGGTCGCTGCAGTCGCCGCCGAGTCGGAGGCGGCCGCTGAGGCGGCCGTCCGGGCGATCCGCGTGGACTACGAGGTCCTTCCCGCGGTGATCGACCCGCTGGAGGCGATGCGCCCGGGCGCCCCGCGGCTCTACGATCGGGTGGGCTGGGGGGAGGACGAGATCCCGGTCGAGCGGAACATCGCCTGCGAGCGCTCCGTCGAAGAAGGGGATGTCGATCGGGCGTTCCGGGACGCGGACGTCGTCGTCGAGGGGACGTTCGATCTCCCGAAGGTCTACCACGCCCAGATGGAGACGAAGTCGTGCGTGGTCCGGCCGGAGCCGGACGGGGGATTGACGGTCTGGCCGACGACGCAGTCGATTCACAACGTTCGCATTCTCTTGGGGGAGATCTTCGATCTCCCCCTCTCGAAGATCGACGTTCGCCGCGTCCCGATCGGCGGGACGTTCGGCTCGAGCATTCAGATGAACTCGCCGATTCCGATCTGCGCCGCCCTGGCTCGGAAGAGCGGACGACCCGTGAAGCTGACGCTGACCCGCGAGGAGGACGCCCACGACCATACCCGGTACGGCGCGCGGATCGACCTGAGACTGGCGGCGAAGCGCGACGGGACGTTGCTCGGTGCAACGATGAACCTCGTCGCCGATATCGGGGCGCACAACATCCAGGCGTACTCGTATCTCGGCGTATCGGTCGGGTGGCTCGTCTCCCTCTATCGTCTCCCCAACGTGCGCTACCGTGGGGCGGCCGTCTACACGAACAAGGCCCCGTCGTGCGCGATGCAGGGGTTCGGGAATCCGCAAGTCACATTTGCTGTCGAGAGCTTGATCGACGAGCTCGCCGAGCGGCTCGCGATCGACCCGATCGAACTGCGTCGGAAGAACTACGTCGGTCTCGGCGATCCGTTCTGGGGCCAGGGGCCGATGGTCCGGTCGGTGGTCCGGTCGGACGGCGTCCCGGAACTCCTGGATCGAGGTGCGGCGCTGATCGGCTGGGAACGCCGGGCACCGAGCGGCTCGGGGTCGGGGCGGCTCCGCCGGGGGATCGGGATGGCGCGCGGGTTTCACACGTCGAGTGCCGGTGCCCCGCAGCCCGGGGACGTCATTGACTTCTCCGGGGCGATGGTGAAAGTGAACGTCGACGGTTCGATCGACGTGGTGACGGCACTGATGGACCACGGCGGGGGGACGCTCGATGCCGTCGCGAAACTCGTCGGCGAGGCCCTCTGCGTCCCGTTCGAGCGAGTAAACGTCGCCGAGGCGGGGACCCGGACGACGGTCTACGACTGCGTGACCCATGCAACCCGCGGCGTCTATGCAGGAGGAGGCGCCGCGGTGAAGGCGGCGGCCTCCGTCCGGCGCGAGATCCTGGAGACGGCGGCCGGCTACCTCGGCGTCTATCCGGATGCCCTCGAGATGAGGCTCGAAGCGGAGGAGTGCGTGATCCACGCTCCCGCGATCCCCGGGCGGCGGATGACGCTTCGGGAACTGGCGACCCGCTGTTGGGCCGAGAGCTGGAAGACGATCGCGGCCGTCGAGAGCTACCGGCCGACGAACTGCCCGCCGGCGTACGTCGCGGTCTTCGTCGAGGTCGAGGTCGACACGTGGACCGGCGTCACCCGGACGATCCGTGCAGTGGTCGGTTCGGACTGCGGGACGGTCGTCAACCCGGCGCTCGCGGTCGGGCAACTCGAGGGGGGGTTGTCGAAGGGATTCGGGTACGCGTTCATTGAGGGAGGCCGTTGGGACGCAGATGGGCAGCTGATCTCCTGCGGTCGATGGATCGACGCCAAGACGCCGGCGATCGAGGAGACTCCGGCGGTCGACGCGCTCCGCACGTTCTTCGCGGACACCCACGAGCCGACAGGGCCGTTCGGGGCGAAGGGGATCGGCGAGGCGGCGATGAACCCGGTGGCCGCGGCGTACGCCAACGCGGTCCACAACGCGATTGGGGTCCGATTCCACCGTCTTCCGATTCCCCCCGAGGAGATCGTCGAAGCGCTCGCCCGGCGGGGGGACCGGCCGACGGCGGAGGGAGGGGCGCGGTGAGACGGCACGACATGACGAATTCCCACCTCTTGGTCCATCCGTTCGACTACGTCCGGCCGGCGTCGCTCTCCGACGCGGTGGCTGCCCTCGGGGAGCGGGGGGACGGTGCGCGGATCCTCGCCGGTGGGACGAACCTGCTCGTCGATGCGAAGCTCGAGCGGACCTCTCCGCCGGCGCTGATCGATATTGGGCGGCTCGCCGAACTGCACGGGATCGAGGAGGACGGCGACGGCGTGCGGATCGGTGCGCTGACGCCGATTCGCACGCTGGCGGTCTCCGGACTCCTCTGGCGGCGGTACACCGCGCTCGCCGAGGCCGCGGCTGCGTTCGGATCGACCGCGGTCGCGATGCGCGCGACGATCGGCGGAAACATCTGCAACGGATCCCCCGCCTCCGACACGGTCCCCGCGCTCCTCGCCCTCGGGGCGGAGGCGCTCCTCATCGGGCCGGGGGGAAAACGAACCGTCGCCGTCGGGGATCTCCTCGTCGCTCCCGGGCGGACGCGCCTTCGCGACGGCGAGATCCTCCAAGCGGTCCGTCTTCCGTCGGCCGGGACCGGAGTCGGAAGTGGGTTCGTGAAGATCGGCCGCGTCCGCGCGGATCTGGCGAAGGTGAGTGCAGCGGTCCGCGTCGCGCGGACGGATGCGGGATGCGCGGCGGCGAGGATCGAGCTCGGCTCCGTCGGTCCGACGGTGGTCCGGGCGAGAAAAGCGGAGTCGGCCCTCGTCGGAGAGCCGATCTCGGCTGCAACGGCGTTGCGGGCCGGAGAGCTGGCGGCGGCCGAGATCGCGCCGGTCGATGACGTTCGCTCGACCGCCGACTACCGGCGGCGGGCGACGGTGGCGCTCGTCCACGATGCCGTGCGGATGGCATGGGAACGAGCGGGGGGAGGCGACCGTCCGATCCCGCGGGGGGCGCCGGCTCCGCCCCCCGTGCCGGATCGAGCGGCGACCGTCGTCGGGCGAGGCGAGCGTGCGCGGATCCCGCTAACGGTGAACGGGGAGCGGATCGAGGTGAGCGTCGCGCCGAACGATCTCCTCCTGAACGTCCTCCGCGAGCGCCTCGATCTGACCGGGACGAAGTACGGCTGCGGGATCGGGGAGTGCGGCGCGTGCGCGATCTGGCTCGATGGGGCGCCGGCCCTCTCCTGCCTCGTGTTGGCGATCGCCGCGGCCGGGCGGGACGTTCGCACCGTCGAGGGGCTCGCGGGGGCGCACGGTCTGGATCCTCTTCAGCAGGCGT
>ENA-OSEO01005313-OSEO01005313.1-sediment-metagenome-genome-assembly--contig:-NODE-5313-length-12508-cov-3.242137_pt1 | contig 12508 bp, 14 predicted proteins | sample MGYA00237883_ERZ534232 | MGnify/ENA metagenome assembly ERZ534232
GCACGTGGTTCCAACCTGGGACAGGCCATTTTCCACCGTCCGGCATCCAGCGGCGTGTATGCCGTCGTGTCCACGGTCGACCCGGCGCGCATCGGTTTCAACGACATTACACAGCGCTATGCCATCGATGACACCCAGCGCGAAGCCCGCTACAGAGCTTTGCTGGAAAGCCTGCTCTATACTTTCATCCAGCCCAACGGGGCTATGCGTACAACACAGCACCCGCACATCGTCGATTTCAAGGGAATCATCGGCATCAGCAGCCAGTTGGTTCCGGCACCTACGATCAGCCCGCTGAATCGCGACTATCAGAAGGAGTTGGAGCAAATCGCTGGTGGATTGAACACACTCCATCCGGGCACTGTCACTCTACAGCGCTTCGAGTCCCTGGGAGCGTTCACCACGATCCTGACCGAGCTCATCGAGTCCACAGGCCCGTTCAAGTTGACCTACGCGTCTTAGAGGAGGCGATCCATGTGGTTGGTTGCCGAATATCAACCGACGGCATTGTTCAGTCTGAAACCGGCCTGGGCAACCAGCAGCGGTGGCAAAAGTCTGCTGTTGCCGACGCCATACGCAATCAAGATGGCATTGCTGGATGGTCTATGTCGTGTCAAGGGCGTGTCCGTTGCTGAGGAGCTATGGCCTGCGATTCGTGACCTGGTCATTGCCATACATGGACCTGACCGCATCGTAGCCAACAATACCTTCACGCGCATCCTGAAACCGATGCGTTCGGACGCGGGCGGGAACGGCGATGCCTACCAGCGGACCATCGGATTCCGGGAGTATGTGTACCTTGCGGGGCCGATCGGTATCGGCCTGCGCTTTGAGGATGAGAATCTGATCGCGATGCTGACTGAGGGCTTGCTGCAAATAAGCTACCTGGGGAAGCGGGGCAGTTTCGTCCAATTGGTGGCTCCTCCTCGGACCCTCGACGATCTTCCCGATGGATTCTTTGCCATCGTAGATGACGAATCCGGCACATTCCGCATCGAAGGAATCCTACACGAGCTGGACGACACCGGCAGGGAAGCAACGTTCGAGAAAGTCAACATCTTCAGTGGGAAAAGCATCAGATTAGGCAAGGAACGTGTTCTGCGCCATGTCACCCTGCCCTACCGGCTCGTTTGCTCCAGCAAGGCATACACGTACTACGAGAGAATCGATGTCTGAAGACCCACCCGCGCGAATCAGTCGCGCCCCATTTCGCTGATTCGCCTCTTCGCTGACTCACGAGGAGATGTCTATGACCGGTACGTTCACCATCCACCATCTGCGCTTCATCTGCGAGGCGGAAACGGCCATCGAAATGGATGCCTTCAAAGGCTCGGCCTTGCGTGGGGCCTGGCAGAGCCATTTGCGTACGCTGTACTGCGCGCAAACCGACAACGCAGATGCACTGCACCAGGCCCTGTGTCCGGTCTGTTTTCTGCTCAGCCGCGAAACGGGCAGCGGCGACGACCGCCGGCCCTATGCCTTCGAGCCGCCGCTGAGCACGCAAACTCGGCTCGAACCGGGCGAACGCTTCGAGTTCGGCATCAGCCTGTTCGGCGATACCGTCCGTTTCCTGCCCTATCTGGTGCTGGCGGTCGGCCAGATGGGGCGGCACCAGGGCCTGGGCCGCTTCATCCATGCCGGGAAACGCGGCACCTTCCGCCTCGTCGCCATCGAAGAACACAACCCGCTTAGCGGCGTGCGCCGTACACTCCTGGAACCCGGCGGTTCCCTGGTCCAGATGCCCGTTTCGCCGGTCACCGTGGACCACGTCACCGAATCAGCGTGCCGGTTGACCAGCGAGCTTCGGGCGAATGGAAATTGCCTCACCATACACTTTCTCACACCGACGCGCATCATCGCGGACAAACACCTCGTCCACCGACCCGACTTTTCACCGTTCTTCGCCCGTCTGCTGGAACGGGTCACCGCTCTCTGGTGCCAATTCGCCGGCGGACAGCCGCTCTCGCGCGAGGAGAAACATGCTCTGCTCAGCCGTGCCGATGCGGTGGAACTCGTGGCAGACCACACCGAATGGTGGGACGTACAGGGCCGTTCCACGCGCCTGGGACGGCGCCAGCCGCTTGGTGGGTACGTCGGCCACGCGACCTATCACAGCGACGCGTGGGAGCTGTTGTTGCCCTGGCTGTTGTGGGGACAGAGCACGCAGGTCGGCAAAAACGTCGTCAAAGGCGCGGGGTGGTACCGGATCGAATGGAGAATGGAGAATGGAGAATGGAGAATGGAGAATGAAGAATGAAGAATGAAGAATGAAGAATGCAGAATGCAGAATGCAGATGGCTCACAGTCTTTCTGGGAATGGTGGATGCATAATGTGGCAGATTGGAAAGCAACCGATTTCGAACTATGAAGAATGGGAGAATGCAGTTCACTCACGAATCAGGGCAGAGGCAATCTGGAGTTTTTTCGGCTATAGAAAAGCCTTGTTTCTGTATGACTTGACTTGGCAGGATTGCGAGAGGCTATCGAAAGACGTCCGTGGCCACGCCATTTCTCGGCAACTCATCCGTAGCGTCGGGTCCATCAGTGCCAACATGGAAGAAGGTCATGGTCGGGGATTTGGAAAGGAACGCAACTATTTCCTGAACGTTGCTCTGGGATCTGCCAGAGAGAGCAAGGGTTGGTTCTGGCGAAGCCACAATCTTTTGTTCTCCGAGGTGCTCGATCATCGCCTTGCTCTGCTGGACGAGATCATTGCTCTGCTGGTGACCGAACTGAGGCGACATCGCCAGCAGAACCGCACAAGCGGATAGCGGATGGGAGAATAGAGAATAGAGAATAGAGAATAGAGGATGCAAATCCTGAGCGGAGAATCGGAACGTCGTTCTATCATTCTCCATTCTAGCATTCTACCGGGGGGGGTACCATGCCAATCATCACCAACTTGGTTGTCGATACGCGAGGTGCATACATCGGCAAGTATCAAGGCCGTCTGCAAGTGCGGCAAGGGCGGCACGTACTGCAAGAAGCGCCCCTTATGCACCTCGAACAGCTCATCATCAGCGGGCGCGCTGTCAGCCTGAGTGCTGATGCGGTCAGTGCATGTGCAGGACAGGGCATACCGATTCACTTTGTCTCATATCAGGGAACGCCCTATGCCGGGCTGTACACGAGTGGTTTGACCGGTACCGTTCAGACCCGGCGTGCGCAGCTCGTGGCGTACGATGACCACCGTGGGGTACATCTCGCCAAGGCATTCGCACGGGGTAAGATCGGCAACCAGGCCGCTCTGCTCCGCTATCTCGCCAAATATCGCAAAGATGTGGATCCTCACCTGCACGAAATTCTGCTGCAAATCGCCACTGATCTGGAAAATTACGTGACGCGCGTTCGCGAACTGGACGGCGAGACCGTCGAGAGTATGCGGGCTACACTAATGGGAGTCGAGGGACAGGCGGCGGCAGTCTATTGGCAGGGCATTAAGCGGGCCGTCGCGGTTGGAGATGATTGGCCTGGTCGTCGTGGGCGAGGTGCACACGATCCAGCAAATGCCGCGCTGAATTACGCCTACGGCATCCTGTATGGTCAAGTCGAATGGGCTATCGTCCTGGCGGGACTGGACCCCTACGCCGGCTTTTGCCACGCCGACCGTCCGGGAAAGCCCAGCCTGGTGCTCGACCTGATCGAGGAATTCCGTCAGCCCGCGGCGGACCGCGCCGTCTTCGCGATGCTCAATCGGGGCACCACTCTCGAGCTCGACGAGCAAGGCCTGTTGACACAGGACAGCCGTCAGCAGGTGGCCGCACAAGTATTGGACCGTCTCGAACGAGAGGAACGCTACGAGCGGCGCAAGGTGCCGCTTCGTGTGATTATCCAGTCTCAGGCCAGACACCTGGCGACGTTCGTGCGTGGTGATCGGATGCGCTACACACCGTTTCTGGCACGGTGGTAAGCAACAGTGGCACCACATATTCTGTTGATCTACGACATTCCGAATGACCGGCTCCGGAATAGAGTAGCCGATCTATGCGCCGATTATGGATTGGACCGGATCCAATACTCCGCCTTTTGGGGGCGATTGCAGCGCACGCATCAGGAAGAACTGATGCTACAGATTGAGAAACAGGTCGGCAAGAAAGCGGCCAACGTGCAGTTGCTCCCGATTTGCGAGAAGGATTGGGCTGCCCGTCTCGAAGTGGTCGTGGAGGGCGAGGCAGAGGAGCAGCGAGACGGTGGGTCTGCGTCAGACTGAGGAATGTGGTGGAGGGGGTTTCGATGTTCACGGTGACCGATCTGAAGCAGTATGGCTATTGTCCGCGCATTGTGTACTATCAGTGCTGTCTGCCCGATGTACGGCCACTGACGTATAAAATGGAGGCTGGCGTTGAATCCGGCAAAGCCGAAGAGGCGCGTGAAGCACGACGCTCGTTGCGCCCCTATGGTTTGCAGCGTGGTACGCGGCAAACCGAAGTCTATCTGGCGTCCGAAACGTTGGGATTGCGCGGCAGACTGGATCTGCTCATCGATACCGATGACAACCCGCGTGGCGAGCGGGAACTGATCCCGGTGGATTTCAAGCTCTCTCCCGGACGGATGGGTTTGAATTTGCGTTTGCAGATCGTCGCTTATGGTGTTATGCTTGAGGAGGAGCGCGGTATTCCTGTCCGGCGCGGTTTTGTGTACTTCATCCCCAGAAAAAAAGCGCTGGAAGTCGCTCTCACTCTTGAGCTTCGGGCGCGGTTAACCTGTGCCTTGTCTGACATGCGAGATATCGTTCTCAAAGAACGTATGCCGTCTCCTGTTCGTTTTCATTCACGTTGTGAGATCTGTGAGTTTCGCCGTTTCTGTAACGATGTTTGGAAGTAATTGGGCCTCTGTCGCAAATGAAGCCCGTTTTGGCGCAAGAATCGATTTGCGCAGGAGGTGGTGCACAATATGCCGGCGATCAAACCATTGGCGAATCAGGTGGGTTGGCTGACCCACGAAACCGCGCTCTGCTGCCCCAAAACAGGCCAAATCTAGGGCGGTTTCAACGAACGATCCGGAGTAGAGGATACTGAAAGACCGTTACGGTGCGGCCCTCACAACGTCGCGGCCGTTGTTTCAACGAACGATCCGGAGTAGAGGATACTGAAAGGTAATGTGACTGAGTTCACGGCGTTGGACGTGTTGCGGTTTCAACGAACGATCCGGAGTAGAGGATACTGAAAGGGTCATTTTTTAGTCTCCTTCTCTGCCCTGCCTCCTCGTTTCAACGAACGATCCGGAGTAGAGGATACTGAAAGTTCGGAGGCGAGACCACGTGCTGGCATTCTCCACAAGGTTTCAACGAACGATCCGGAGTAGAGGATACTGAAAGGTATTTGGTCTTCCCGTGCTCGTTCTGATATTCCCGGTTTCAACGAACGATCCGGAGTAGAGGATACTGAAAGAGGTATGTCGTTTCCAGCGCGATTGCATCACGCATAGTTTCAACGAACGATCCGGAGTAGAGGATACTGAAAGCTGATGAGCTGCTCTTCGCGGGCTGGCGCGTCGCCGGGTTTCAACGAACGATCCGGAGTAGAGGATACTGAAAGCGACAGAAACCGGTGATGGCGCTATTTCCGATCTTGGTTTCAACGAACGATCCGGAGTAGAGGATACTGAAAGCACGGGCAGATCGACGACGCCATCCTCCACCCAGTAGTTTCAACGAACGATCCGGAGTAGAGGATACTGAAAGACGATCAGCCACATCGCGGACATCTCGATCCGCGCTAGTTTCAACGAACGATCCGGAGTAGAGGATACTGAAAGCTGCGTGGCTCTCTGCCAGCTGCATCCGTGCCTCAAGTTTCAACGAACGATCCGGAGTAGAGGATACTGAAAGCCAAGAGGATCGGACCTGAGGATATGCTGATCGTGCAGTTTCAACGAACGATCCGGAGTAGAGGATACTGAAAGTCAAACCATCGCGCCATGAGCGCTTCGGCTTCGGGTTGGTTTCAACGAACGATCCGGAGTAGAGGATACTGAAAGTGACAACTACATCCAGGCTATCAAGGCGGCGGAGGCGGGTTTCAACGAACGATCCGGAGTAGAGGATACTGAAAGGCAGAACCTCGACCTTGCCTTCAATAACAGCTTTGCGGTTTCAACGAACGATCCGGAGTAGAGGATACTGAAAGAGACATAGTCGATTGGCGCAAATGTCTTCCCGATCAGGTTTCAACGAACGATCCGGAGTAGAGGATACTGAAAGAGGTCAAGGGCATCCAGGACGTCGTGACCGTTCCGGTTTCAACGAACGATCCGGAGTAGAGGATACTGAAAGCTTCAGCCGCGCGCGAACAACGGCGACCCTCCCAGATGGTTTCAACGAACGATCCGGAGTAGAGGATACTGAAAGTCTTGACTATCATTTTCGTTTCTCCTCTCTGGTTTCTGTTTCAACGAACGATCCGGAGTAGAGGATACTGAAAGTCGAGCGGCAGCCAGCGATCCGCGACAACATTACTGTTTCAACGAACGATCCGGAGTAGAGGATACTGAAAGGTGACACGTCGTCGCAGATGATAAGCGGCGAATGCGCGGTTTCAACGAACGATCCGGAGTAGAGGATACTGAAAGTTTCGTTTCTGCTGTATGTCCACTCTTTCATCTCTGGTTTCAACGAACGATCCGGAGTAGAGGATACTGAAAGCGTCCCACACCTCAGCTATCCGCATGACCTTGATTTGTTTCAACGAACGATCCGGAGTAGAGGATACTGAAAGACTTTATCCGTTTGATGATGGAACCATCTACAAAAAATGTTTCAACGAACGATCCGGAGTAGAGGATACTGAAAGAGATATATCAGATCGCGGTCACTGGAGTGCCGCGTGGTTTCAACGAACGATCCGGAGTAGAGGATACTGAAAGAAACGACGGAGGAACAATTCCGCTTCTTGATCGAGGAGTTTCAACGAACGATCCGGAGTAGAGGATACTGAAAGGCGTCCGAGACGCATCACGTGCGAGCCCTCGGTGGCTACCAGTTTCAACGAACGATCCGGAGTAGAGGATACTGAAAGCTTTGATTCCGGCAGGCACCCCGAACACCGTGGATAGAGTTTCAACGAACGATCCGGAGTAGAGGATACTGAAAGAGCAGATTGCCCAGGAGGAGAAGGCGCTGGCCAGCCTGTTTCAACGAACGATCCGGAGTAGAGGATACTGAAAGATGAAACACGGTAAAGTACCATTCTGGCGCGTCTTGGTTTCAACGAACGATCCGGAGTAGAGGATACTGAAAGTAAGCCAAATGGCTTTTATTATGCTAGCGAAACAACGGTTTCAACGAACGATCCGGAGTAGAGGATACTGAAAGGTACCACGAACGAACCGCCCGATGCCAGACCAATGTGTGTTTCAACGAACGATCCGGAGTAGAGGATACTGAAAGATCATCAGACAGCGCCAGGCGGCACGAATCGGTGAAGTTTCAACGAACGATCCGGAGTAGAGGATACTGAAAGGCAACGCTCTCTCTGCCGTGTCAAGTTGGTAACGCAAGGTTTCAACGAACGATCCGGAGTAGAGGATACTGAAAGAGCCCGACCAGCGCGGTTTCGGCGTCAATGCGCTCAATGTTTCAACGAACGATCCGGAGTAGAGGATACTGAAAGGAGAGCAGATGAGGAGTACGGCCTCACGAGGAAGGCGTTTCAACGAACGATCCGGAGTAGAGGATACTGAAAGTCGAGTAAAGCACACTCTCCACGTTGTCAATCATAGGTTTCAACGAACGATCCGGAGTAGAGGATACTGAAAGATGGTCAGCTTTCCTTCTCATCTAGCAGCTTGCGCAGGTTTCAACGAACGATCCGGAGTAGAGGATACTGAAAGGCGAATGACGAGGGTTAGTGTGATGCCGATTGACTACGTTTCAACGAACGATCCGGAGTAGAGGATACTGAAAGTCTGGCTGAAACTCCTCGCCCGCCGCGATGATCACCGTTTCAACGAACGATCCGGAGTAGAGGATACTGAAAGTCAACACGTCGTTTTTCGTCGCCCACTGCCGGATGTGTTTCAACGAACGATCCGGAGTAGAGGATACTGAAAGACCACAACCTGGTCGTCAGCAAGAGCCGCTGCTCCGCGTTTCAACGAACGATCCGGAGTAGAGGATACTGAAAGAGCTCTGGCACAGCTCGATCCACTGCTCGGACGGGGCGTTTCAACGAACGATCCGGAGTAGAGGATACTGAAAGCGTCAACTCTAGTGACGAGGGAGTTGATCTTGACGGTTTCAACGAACGATCCGGAGTAGAGGATACTGAAAGCACTTGAGGTATTGACGGGCTGCGTCCCGCATGTTGTGTTTCAACGAACGATCCGGAGTAGAGGATACTGAAAGCTCCTAAATTTGGGAGAGGGCCAGGGCGAGGGTCCTGTTTCAACGAACGATCCGGAGTAGAGGATACTGAAAGCACCTCTCGCGGTTCGCTTCGACGAGATCCCATTTGGTTTCAACGAACGATCCGGAGTAGAGGATACTGAAAGGTTCCTGCTCCAGCATCTCGATGAACAGCCTGGGCACGTTTCAACGAACGATCCGGAGTAGAGGATACTGAAAGCCCAGCACGCGACGCTGTGTCTGCTCATCCTGCTTGGGTTTCAACGAACGATCCGGAGTAGAGGATACTGAAAGTTTCATCGTTCTACGCTTATTTGTTGCACCTCAGTGGCGTTTCAACGAACGATCCGGAGTAGAGGATACTGAAAGATTGAACCTGAAGAACCAGAGGAACCAGAGGAACCAGTTTCAACGAACGATCCGGAGTAGAGGATACTGAAAGTGTCTGATGGCCCCTTTGGACCGTTCGGATGAGTATGCAGTTTCAACGAACGATCCGGAGTAGAGGATACTGAAAGACGTATTGCAACGCGGCCGATGGTAACGTCGATTTCGGTTTCAACGAACGATCCGGAGTAGAGGATACTGAAAGTGATTCGTCGTCATTCGTCCCCAGCACCGTGTACGGTTTCAACGAACGATCCGGAGTAGAGGATACTGAAAGAATAAGGCCCCCAGACCGCCGGCAGCCGCCGCCCCACCAGTTTCAACGAACGATCCGGAGTAGAGGATACTGAAAGCGACGCAGCGACGGCGATTGCTGAGACGGCATTGAGTTTCAACGAACGATCCGGAGTAGAGGATACTGAAAGGTTTCCGGCGTCCAGTGAAACGAACACCCCAACCCGGTTTCAACGAACGATCCGGAGTAGAGGATACTGAAAGGGTGCCGAAAGATGGGATGACACTGCCGGTCGGTGTGTTTCAACGAACGATCCGGAGTAGAGGATACTGAAAGCGTTAGGTAGTACCCACCACCCTGAACGCAGAGTGTGGTTTCAACGAACGATCCGGAGTAGAGGATACTGAAAGTGTTCCTGTTTGCCCCCAGTGATCTCGGATACCCCGGTTTCAACGAACGATCCGGAGTAGAGGATACTGAAAGTCGCCCAGATCCCAGTCGCGCCCATAGCGGAAATTGTTTCAACGAACGATCCGGAGTAGAGGATACTGAAAGGGGCCGATGTCCGCTCGCGAGAGGAAGGCGCGGCAGCGGTTTCAACGAACGATCCGGAGTAGAGGATACTGAAAGTGAACCGCCACGCCATCGGCAAGTCCGGGGTCATGCGGTTTCAACGAACGATCCGGAGTAGAGGATACTGAAAGTTCCTGATTGGCGACACGCACCGTCAATACCAACAGTGTTTCAACGAACGATCCGGAGTAGAGGATACTGAAAGAGCCAACTGGCGCAGCCGCTGCAACGCCGATAGCTGTGTTTCAACGAACGATCCGGAGTAGAGGATACTGAAAGAGTATCTGCGAAAATCGCCGCGCGTCCCTTACGCACTGTTTCAACGAACGATCCGGAGTAGAGGATACTGAAAGACGTATTGCCGGCCTCCTCATCCGCGTGCCGCGTATGTTTCAACGAACGATCCGGAGTAGAGGATACTGAAAGGTTGTCCATGCCGTTGGTGCGCATCGCATCACGCACTGTTTCAACGAACGATCCGGAGTAGAGGATACTGAAAGATCTTGTGCAGCTCATCAATAGGCTTGTCGACGAGGGTTTCAACGAACGATCCGGAGTAGAGGATACTGAAAGTTAGATTTCCCAGCTGTGAGTGGCGTCAAGGGAACGTTTCAACGAACGATCCGGAGTAGAGGATACTGAAAGCGTAAATTCGTTGGACCAGGTGAGTACATGGCGTTACGTTTCAACGAACGATCCGGAGTAGAGGATACTGAAAGCTCCTTTCGAATACTCCGAAATCTTGTTATAGGGCCAGTTTCAACGAACGATCCGGAGTAGAGGATACTGAAAGCAGGTTCCTCCTCGCCTGGTTCTCCTGGGTCGGTCAGTTTCAACGAACGATCCGGAGTAGAGGATACTGAAAGCCGGTGCGCGAACCTCCAAGACACGGACCTCCGGGACGTTTCAACGAACGATCCGGAGTAGAGGATACTGAAAGCAGGTTCCTCCTCGCCTGGTTCTCCTGGGTCGGTCACGTTTCAACGAACGATCCGGAGTAGAGGATACTGAAAGGCACGAGCGCGAGCATATGCGGAACAACGAGCACTGAGTTTCAACGAACGATCCGGAGTAGAGGATACTGAAAGGCAGCGGCGTCACGATCACCACAGGTTCCTCCTCGCCGTTTCAACGAACGATCCGGAGTAGAGGATACTGAAAGTCACCACGCAGGCTGTCCGGGTTATCGCCCGACTTTGGTTTCAACGAACGATCCGGAGTAGAGGATACTGAAAGTGCGTGACGGTGACACATCATCGTATTGCTACATCGCGTTTCAACGAACGATCCGGAGTAGAGGATACTGAAAGCCCCTCTTTCACCCATTTGAATGGGTTCTTCGTCTGTTTCAACGAACGATCCGGAGTAGAGGATACTGAAAGGAGCAAGCCAGCGCAATCATGATCAAGGGCTACGAGCGTTTCAACGAACGATCCGGAGTAGAGGATACTGAAAGCCATAACGGGCAGATTCGTCTGCTGAGGAGGCAGGATGTTTCAACGAACGATCCGGAGTAGAGGATACTGAAAGCAAACTCACGCAGCAGCACGCGCAGCCTGGCAAGTTGTTTCAACGAACGATCCGGAGTAGAGGATACTGAAAGCTACCAGTGCGGGAACCCAGTCTCGCCAGTCCACCGGGTTTCAACGAACGATCCGGAGTAGAGGATACTGAAAGGCATACGGGGTGGCGGTACAGCGGATCATCCAGCAGGTTTCAACGAACGATCCGGAGTAGAGGATACTGAAAGTCACAAAAATGTAATGGTTCGCGCGAAATTCCCACGCGTTTCAACGAACGATCCGGAGTAGAGGATACTGAAAGTCGCATTTCGAGCAACTGATACCACGATATTTCACAGTTTCAACGAACGATCCGGAGTAGAGGATACTGAAAGTACTCATACCCTGTTTGAAGCCACTGACATCAGCGCGTTTCAACGAACGATCCGGAGTAGAGGATACTGAAAGCTGCTCTGAGCATCCGCGATGCCCAGGGGAGAGGGGCTGTTTCAACGAACGATCCGGAGTAGAGGATACTGAAAGATCACTACGCACTCAACAGCAAGGTCTCGACCGCATTGTTTCAACGAACGATCCGGAGTAGAGGATACTGAAAGTCGCGGCGCGGACGTTCGCGATGCGCGAGCTCGAGCATGTTTCAACGAACGATCCGGAGTAGAGGATACTGAAAGCATGGTATGCGGCACGGGGTGAGAAGCGTCAGGTTCTGGTTTCAACGAACGATCCGGAGTAGAGGATACTGAAAGAAACGCTGAGCAGTTCCCCATCGACAAATCGTTCCGGTTTCAACGAACGATCCGGAGTAGAGGATACTGAAAGACGGTGACCGCGTATGCCCAGTGGGAGAACGTGTAGTTTCAACGAACGATCCGGAGTAGAGGATACTGAAAGCCAGCTCCGTCGCCTGCATGTGCCGCAGCCCCCACTCGTTTCAACGAACGATCCGGAGTAGAGGATACTGAAAGAAGGCGACGCAACCACTCCTCCGTCACCTGCCCCGGAGTTTCAACGAACGATCCGGAGTAGAGGATACTGAAAGTGCCTCCTCAGCGCCGGGTGGGCAATCCCGGCGGACCGTTTCAACGAACGATCCGGAGTAGAGGATACTGAAAGACCCCAACCCCCATCCACTTCTTCGCCTCATCTTTTGTTTCAACGAACGATCCGGAGTAGAGGATACTGAAAGACCCATCAACGAACATCTCCGGAGGCCGGAGATACCCGGTTTCAACGAACGATCCGGAGTAGAGGATACTGAAAGAGAGTGGGGCGGTTCCGTTTCAGTCCGTGAGATGTGTTTCAACGAACGATCCGGAGTAGAGGATACTGAAAGCCGACTTTCCGCCAGATGACAGCGTAATCTTCGCGGGTTTCAACGAACGATCCGGAGTAGAGGATACTGAAAGTGCCTCCTCAGCGCCGGGTGGGCAATCCCGGCGGACCGTT
>ENA-OSEO01005314-OSEO01005314.1-sediment-metagenome-genome-assembly--contig:-NODE-5314-length-12504-cov-4.771224_pt1 | contig 12504 bp, 10 predicted proteins | sample MGYA00237883_ERZ534232 | MGnify/ENA metagenome assembly ERZ534232
CGAAATTGTTCTCAATTCTGCTGGGCACTTCCACGGCGACTCCGCCGGCCAGGACCACTGCGGCCTGGTAAGCCACGAAGCAGGGCGTCGGGATGATGACTTCGTCACCGGGATTCAGCAAGGCAATGGCAGCCAGGTTGAGGGCTTCAGAACCGCCGACCGTGATGAGGATCTCATCCGCCGGGTCGTAGCTGACCCCGTAACGCGTCTGCAGATGTTTTGAAAGCGCTTCGCGCAGTTGAAGGATGCCGAAATTGGAGGTGTAATGGGTCTCTCCGTTTCGCAGTGCCTGAATACCCGCTTCGAGAATGGGCGGCGGCGTGGTGAAATCCGGTTCGCCGACCCCCAGTGAGATCACATCTTTCATGGTGGCAGCAATATCGAAAAACTTTCGAATACCTGAGGGTTTGATGCCGGCGACGCGGCGGGACAGATATTGATCGCGCATTCTTCTCCTTTTGGTTTGTTGATGTTTTTATCGGGTCATCCAGGAATTGTCGCCGATATTCAGGCGTTCCGGACGGCCCTCCAGGAATACGTTTCGGCCAAGGATGGAGCTTTCAATGACCATGTCGGCAATGCGGGTGCCCGCTTCGATGATGGAATTGCGGATGACCACATTTTCAAGATCGCAGCCTTCACCCAGTGTGACGTGAGGACCGATCACCGCAGATTTCAGCGTTACATTTGACGGGATGGAGACCGGCGGTATGATGGATACGCCTTCTGAAGGCTCCACTACCTCACAACTGCAGCGGCCGTGGTCCAGCATGAAGCGGTTGGTCTCAAGCAGCGATTCCGGGATGCCGGCATCCAGCCAGACTTTGGTCTGCTGTACTTTAATTTTTGCGCCGCGTTCCAACATGATGTTGATGGCGTCCGCCAGGAAGTATTCTCCTTTGAGACTGGCGCCGCGTTTGATCTGTTCTTCGATGGCATCGATCAGGCGCGCGCCATCCTTGAAGTAATAAAAACCGACCACCACCAGGTTGTTGGTGATATCCTGCGGCTTTTCCGTCAGGCGGGTGGCCAGGTTGTCTTTGTCCACTTCCACAACGCCGAACCTGCGCGGATCATCCATGGGTTTGACCCAGGCGACCCCGTCTGCGCTCTCATTTGCCAAAAAAGATAGATCGGTTTCGATCAGGGTGTCAGAAAATGCCACCAGCACGGGGCCTTTGAGCAGTTTTTTTGCCAGGTAAATAGCTTTTGACTGCCCTTCCATATGTTCCTGCACAATATAATGGACTTTTTTATCCGGATGGACGTTTTCCATGTGGTCCTGGATCATCTCGCCCTGGTTGGGGCTGACGATGAACACGTATTCAGCATCTTTCAGGTTTGGCAGGGATTTAAATTGATCAAGAGAGTGGTCAAGCACGGTCATGCCGGCCAGATATAAGAGCGGCTTGGGGCGCGTCCAGGTATGGGGACGCATACGTGAGCCAAGACCGGCCATGGGGATGATGATTTTGTAAGAAGGATTCATTGAATGGGTTCCTTTTGAATTGGAAAAGGATCAGACCAAGATCGTTATCCTTCATTGTACTCCGACCAACAAGATTGGTCGATGGGATAATTGGTCAATTCTATCAGAAAAACAAAATCCGGATTGTTTGGTATATCAGTGGTTAATAATAAAAACGGGCGGCTGTAAGAGCCGCCCGAAGAGAGTACCCGATCAAATGCGCGCCAAAGTGGTGATGCAGGGGGTGCGGTCAAACATCCAGAAGGCCAGCGGCATGCCAAATCCGAAGGTCAGGGTGGTGAAGATCCAGGCCAGCAGCATCCAAACCAGGCTGAACCAAAAACCTATTGCGATGAAATAGATTGAGCGCAAGAGGAAGGGCGGCTGCCTGAGAGGCGCCTGTCGGACCACCGGGGCGCCGTCCCTGACCTCAACGGTGGTCTGAATGCGTTCCGGTCGCAAGGTCATTACCTGAGGAATGCGGTTGATCATGGCCAGACCGATGGGCAGGCCGATGATGGTCAGGTTGAAGAACCAGGCCGCCAGGGTCCAGATCAGTCCCAGCCACCAGCCGATAAAAATAAAGTAGAGTCCGCGAACCAGGCAACCAGGTCCGGGGTTTTTCACGTAAACGGGGGCAGATTGAGTGCTCATTATTATTTTTCCTTTCAATAAAGATATACGAAAAACTCCGAATATTGATTCAAATATTTGGCGATACAGTGAGAAGGTATTAGTCCACCGCGTGTTGTGAAAACGAGTTTTCGATTACCTCACCCCAAACCCCTCTCCATCTGCAGATGGAGAGGGACAAAACCCTTTCGAAAATCAACAAAGGTTGATATATCGCAGTTTCCTGCGAACAATAATAATTATTGGAAGAAAAAATTATAGCTGAGGGGCTTGCAGGTGGAATTCAGTGTGTTGTTGAAAAACCCTGACAGTGTTGAAAAGCGTCTCTTCTTTGTAGGGACTTCCCATCAACTGCATACCCACCGGAAGATTTGATGAATCCATGCCGACGGGGAAAGAGATACCGGGCACGCCGGCCAGGTTGGCAGGCAGAGTGAATACGTCTTCAAGATACATGGCCAGGGGATCGTCGCCGTGTTCACCAACCTTGAATGCCGTAGAGGGGGCAACCGGGCAGGCTACCACGTCCACGTTGTTGAAGGCGTTTTCAAAATCGCGTTTGATCAGTGTGCGTACTTTTTGTGCCTGTCCGTAGTAGGCGTCATAATAACCGGCCGAGAGCGCATAGGTACCCAGCATGATCCTGCGTTTGACCTCAGGACCAAACCCTTCGCCGCGTGAATCGTAGAACACGTCCAGCATCGAACCGCCGGACTTGCGCGCCCCGAAACGGATGCCGTCATAGCGGGCCAGGTTGGCCGATGCTTCGGCGGGCGCGATCAGATAATAGACCGGCAGCGCGTACTTTGTATGCGGCAGGCTGATCTCAACGATCTCGGCTCCCATTCCTTCAAGTCTCTTGATGGCTTCCTGTATCTTTGATGTGATCTCGGGCTGTACACCGTCAATGAAATACTCTTTCGGAACGCCAACGCGCAGACCTTTCAGGTCGTTTTGCGCGGAGGAAAGATAATCAGGGACAGGTTGGTCGGCGGACGTGGCATCCATGGGGTCGCGGCCGGCCATGATATTGATGAACAGGGCGGTCTCGGCTGCGCTTCTGGCAAAAGCACCCATGCAGTCCAGTGAGGAACCGTAGGCGATCAGACCGTACCTTGACACGCGCCCATAAGAGGGCTTGATGCCGGTCACACCGCAAAAGGCAGCCGGTTGGCGAATGGACCCGCCCGTATCGGAGCCGATGGCGGCCGGCACGTAGCGCGCTGCCACCGCCGCTGCACTTCCGCCTGAAGAACCACCCGGCACGCGCGTGGTATCCCAGGGATTGAAGGTCGGACCGAAAGCGGACGTTTCCGTTGAGGAACCCATGGCGAATTCATCGGTGTTGGTCTTGCCAACCACGATAACGCCGGCATCGATCAGGCGCTGTATGGCTGTGGCGGTGAAAGGCGAAATCCAGTCGCCCAGCACCTTAGAACCGCAGGTGCAGCGGATATCTTTTACTGTTATGAGGTCCTTGACCACGATGGGGATGCCCAGCAAGGGAGGCAGTTGGGCGGTCTGTCCGGAACTACGCGCTTTTTGAAGCAGTTCATCCGCTTTTTGGGCTTGCGTCCGGGCCTGGTCTTCCACCAGGGTGATGAAGATGTGCAGGCTTGCTTCAAGCGTGTGGATGCGCTGCAAGTGGGAATCCAACAACTCTGTGCAGCTGAAGTCCCCGGCGCGCAGGCCGGCTTGCATTTCGAAAACGGAAAGGTTGGTCAAATCCTGTTTCATTCGAACACCGGCGGCACCCGAAACTGATCTTTGGCTGAATCGGGAGCGTTCTTCAATAATGCTGAGGTTGACAAGGATTTACCGGGCTGGTCTTCACGCAGCGGGCATTGGGTGGGGAGTACACTTGAAGTCGGGGGAATCGAGGAAGTATCCAATTCCTGAAGCATGGTGATGTAATCCAGGATGGAAGAAAGCTGCTGCTGATATTTTTGCTTTTCTTCGTCAGACAGCGTTAACCTTGCAAGGTTGGCAATGTGTTCAACTTCCTCATAGGACAAACTCATGCGCACTATTATACACGAGACAAACCAATCCGGTCGGTCGTTTTTGACCATCTATGCAGAAAAGTGAATATTTGTTGCATCCGCGGCGATTTAATTCTATACTGTTTTTATCGGTTTTCGTTTAATAAAGGAGGTAAAAATATGCCGAGCATTATTGATGTGGAAGGAATTGGGAAAGTATATAAAAACAAACTTGCCAAGGTGAAAATCTTGACAACCGATGCGCTCCTGGAAGCCGGCGCGACACCGAAGGGACGCAAAGCGTTGGCCGAACAGACCGGCATCGGTGATGCATTGATTTTGGAATGGGTGAATCTGGCCGATCTTTACCGTATCAAGGGCATTGGCAGCGAGTATTCAGACTTACTGGAAGAAGCCGGGGTTGATACGGTGGTTGAATTAAGTAAACGCGTTCCGAAAAACCTGTATGATAAAATGGTTGAAGTCAATGAGAAGGAAAAACTGGTCCGCAAATTGCCTTCAGAATCACAGATTGCGGATTGGGTTGACCAGGCCAAGAAACTGCCCAGAAAGGTCAGTTATTAAATTACCCTGAGGATGGAATTGGGGCGACCTGTGCAGTTGAGGTCGCCTTTCCTTTTATATTATTTGAGGTGTCTATGAATGTGATTGCTGTTGCCTCCAAGAACCCCGTCAAGCTTCAAGCAGCTCTGGACGGGTTTCAACGAATGTTTCCCCGTGAAACTTTTGAAGTTCGGGCGGTTAATATCCCATCTGTGGTATCCGACCAGCCGATGACGGATGAAGAAACTCTTGAAGGCGCGGATACACGGGCGTCACTTGCCCGCGATCTGATGCCGGAGGCGGATTATTGGGTGGGCATCGAGGGCGGCGTAATGGACAGGGGCACCCATCTGAGCGGGTTTGCCTGGGTGGTGATCCTATCCGAAGGCCGGCGCGGTGTTGGACGCAGCGGTGAATTTTTTCTTCCCGAAAATCTGGCCCGCCTGGTACGCCAGGGTGTTGAATTGGGCGAAGCGGACGACGTAGTTTTTTCTAGAAATAATTCTAAACAAAATAACGGCGCCATCGGCCTGTTGACCGGTGACGTAGTGGACCGCATCAACCTTTACATCCCCGCTGTGGTATTTGCCTTGATCCCTTTTAAAAATCCTGATCTTTATTGATTTTTATTATTTATCGTGGGGCGGCGCCAACTGACTGTTGTAGAACAGCAGGTAATCGACTGCGTGAGCGGACCAGTACTCTTCGGTATGGGATCCCAGAAATTCATTAAATTGATACTGAACGGGTAGATCCTGGATGGTGATCAAAAAGTAGATCACATCGTCGTGGTCTTCGTCTCTGTTGCCCACATCAATATAAATGACGGGCAGAAGATCAACTTTCGTCGGATCGTCGGCAGCGCGGGTGACGTTGAGGATCTCCCCATAGAACAGGGGAGCGCTGTGGGCGCCGACGGCGGTGAACAGTTCGGGGTGTTCAAACCCGAGGTGGATGGCCCAGTTTCCGCCGCGAGAAAGACCTCCGACGGCCCGGCAGACCCGTTCGTGGCAGGTGTTGAAATTCTTGTCCATATAAGGAATCACGTCATTCACAATGGCGTCACCGTAGGGCGATTCAAACGCCTCAACATTGGACCTGACCTCGTTAGGCAGTACGATAATAAAGGGATTAATCTGTCCCTGTTGAAGCAATTCATCCATTTTTGAGAGCAGACCGATGCGCACCCACTGGTCATCCTGGCTGGTTTGACCGTGCAGCATATAAAGGACGGAGTATTGCGTGTCTATATTAAATGAATAACAGGGCGGCAGATAGATTTTCACCTGGATGTCTTCATCCAGCGTTTCAGACGGGATGTTGATATCCTCTACGGTTCCTTTGGTTTCGAGACAGGGAGCGGGAGTAGGGGTTACATACACTACATTATTATTGGATGAACCGGAAGCGTTTTGGGTGACTTTCGGCGTGGCTTTACTATTCCCGTCAGTGGATGCCTGCGCTTTCATGCTGCAGGCAGAAACCAGGAGGGTCAGAACAAGGCTGACGAGCAAAAATCTCGATCGAATGGAAGTCGTAGGATGGTCAGTCATGCAATCAGGTTTCCTTGACGTTTCTAGCTGCTACCGATTATACTCTAGAGGTTCGGGGTGTAGCGCAGTTGGCAGCGCACCGCGTTTGGGACGCGGGGGCCGGCGGTTCAAGTCCGCCCACCCCGACTCGTTTTTCAAGTAAATCTTCCATTCTTTTTTTTCAATGTCGAAAAACGGGCAACCCCTTCATGATTAAGTCCAAAATTTCTTCAATACTCAACAAGATCAGGCAGGTCAGTGAGGATTACCCGGTGGTTTTTCCGCTGATACTTCTGGCATTTGCCCTGGTCACCTTCGGGGTCTTCATCTTTTCGTTGGGTTTCTACTGGGATGACTGGCCTCCCATCATTCTCTCACACCTTTCAGATAATGCCCTGGTTTGGAAATACTGGAGTTACGACCGTCCTCTCCAGTCATGGACTTATTACCTGCTCTTCCCGATTTGCCGCGATTCCACCGTTTTATGGCAGTTGTCTGCCATTTTGGCGCGCTGGACTGCGGCGCTGACACTTTATTATACGTTTCTGAAGGTTTTTCCCCGGCAGAGATCCCTGCTGCAATGGGCAGCCGTACTGTTTGTGGTATTCCCCGGTTTCTCGGATCAATACGCGTCGGTCTCTTACGGTTCGCATTTCATGGTCTACACCGTTTACGGCCTGTCCATCCTGTTCATGGTGATGGCCTACAAGAACCCCAAACGGTTTTGGGTTTATTATCCGTTTTCACTGGTTTTCACCGCCCTTCACCTGTTCACTATGGAATACTTCGTAGGGCTTGAACTGCTCCGTCCGGTATTGCTCTACTGGATCATAGTGGACGGCGGCAGAAAAAAAAGCAAGGCGTTTGTTCAGTCCGTGCTGAACTGGCTGCCCTACCTGGCCGTTTTAGGGATCTACGTCTACTGGCGCATGGCAATTTTCCCCAACTCTGAGACGGGCGCTCCCAGCAGCAACTTCCCATACCTGATCACCAATTTTCTCAAAGCCCCGGCCGATACACTGATCTCCTTCGCCGAAACGATCTACAGCGACCTGCGCTTTTTGCTCCTGACCATCTGGACGGACAGGATCCTGCCGCTGAACCTGGAGATCAGAAGCGTAACACTGTGGATGTCTCTGGTGATCGGCATTCTCGCCGCCTTTCTGCTGCATTTCTTCCTGGTTCATCGAGAAGAAGGAGAGGCCATACAACTGAAAGCCAAAGAGGTTTGGCGCAGTATTCTGGCTTTCCTGGTGATGTTCTTCTTCGGGATCTTCCCGATCTGGAGCACACTCAGGCAGATCACCCAGGGGAAGTGGTCTGACAGGTTCGGCATCCCGGCTATGTTTGGGGTGGCGATGCTCTTCGTGACGCTGCTTTTCATTGTCATTCCAAAAACCAGGCTGAGGAACGTGCTTCTCGTTTTGATAACGGGGCTCTCGATCAGTTATCAGATCCAGGTCGGTAACGATTACCGCAAGGATTTCGTCAACCAGAAGGCTTTCTATTCTCAACTGGCCTGGCGTATGCCGTCTTTGGAAGCCGGGACGACGATTTATTCGCCGGGTATCCCCACCGCCAAAGAGGCCGATTATTCCTACTCAATGGGCATCAACCTGCTCTACGCCACGGATACGCTTGATCCATCGCTGGATTACTGGTTGTCAGGGCCGCGTTATCACAACCCTATTGATCTGGCGAATGATTCCAACGTTGAGATTAAAGACGGGCTGCGCATTTTTGAATTCAACGGATCCTCGTCCCAGATGGTCAGCATTCTGGCGACCAGCGGCTCCTGTTTGCTGGTTTTGGACCCTTATTACGCTCAACTGCCGGATATCAGCAGCCAACTGCCCGTTTATGGTGAGTTGACCGATCAGAACCTGATCGGCGAAACGGTCTCCGAAAACAACCATCTTTCAAAGATCATTGACACCAGCGCACAAAACACCTGGTGCTATTATTTTGAGAAGGCAGACCTTGCACAGAGCAAGGGAAGAATGGACGAAGCCGCTGCTTATTATGAAGAGGCCATATCGCAAGGCCTGAAACCTTTGGAAGCAGTGGAATATCTGCCCTTTGTGAAAGCGTATGCTGCATTGGGTGATGTGAAAAAAGCAGTTGAATTGACCGAAACAGCTTTCAAAAAATCAGGTTCCGCCAAAGCGCCCATCTGCCTGTTGTGGAAGGATATTTTGGAAAAAAATCCCTCCATTTCGTCATCCAGCGTGGAATCGGTTTATAATTCCGTGAATTGCACAAACATTCTACCTTGATGATTATGGAACCCTTTTTATCCATTGTTTTACCCGCTCACAACGAAGAAGAACGTCTCCCCGAGACGTTGGTTCTGATTGAGAAGTTCATTAACTCTCAATCATATACAGTTGAAACGGTCATCGTCGAAAACGGCAGTTCCGACAAGACGCTTGAGATCGCGAAAGCGTATGCCGCAAGCCATCAAAACGTGTTGGTGATCCATGAAGACCGGCCCGGAAAAGGGCTGGCGGTCAAACAGGGTATGCTGGCCGCGACCGGAAAGTACCGCTTTTTCTGCGACGTTGATTTTTCAATGCCGATTGACCAGATTCCCAGGTTTCTCCCGCCTACTTTGGAAGGTGTTGAAATTGCCATCGCTTCGCGTGAAGCCAAAGGGGCCGTAAGATATGATGAACCTTTCTACCGTCACTTTGTCGGCAGGGGATTCAATATGATGGTTTCGATTCTTGCGCTTCCAGGAATAAAAGACACGCAATGCGGATTCAAATGTTTTTCCGCGGCTGCCACTCAAAAACTCTTTCCACTGCAAACCATTAACGGATGGGCTTTCGACGTGGAGATCCTGGCAATTGCCAGGCAAATCGGTTACAAGATCGTCGAAGTGCCGGTGCCCTGGTATTATCAGCCTCAAAGCAAAGTGAATGTTTTCAGGGATCTCCTCAACACAGCCAGAGAACTGCTGAAAGTCCGCAAGATCATCCGTACACGCTCTTATGAGAAAAATCTTTGACCGTTCTGTCTTGCCTGATGCTCCTGACGTGAGTCTGGAATCGGCGCTGTGGACGAACGGTCTTAATATTATTGCCGGGCTTGATGAAGCCGGCAGAGGCGCCTGGGCAGGCCCAGTGGCGGCCGCGGCAGTGGTGCTGCCCGCCGACACCGGCATACAAGAGGGGTTAAAAGGCGTCAGAGATTCAAAAGAACTATCCCCCGAAAAAAGATGTCAATTGGCATGCAAGATCAAGGCGCAGGCTTATGCCTGGGCCGTGGCTTTCGCGGATAATGGTGAGATCGATGAACTGGGAATTTTGCCGGCAACGCGCCTGGCCATGATGCGGGCGGTCAGCCTGCTCAAACTTGAACCCGGTCATCTGCTGATCGATGCGCTATTCCTGCCGGATCTACCGGTTGGACAAACCTCCCTGATCAAAGGTGATCAACGCAGTTTGAGCATTGCGGCCGCTTCCATTCTGGCTAAAACGGAAAGGGATGCCCTGATGGTGGAAATGTGCGGCAGTTATCAAGCATACCGATTTGACCGGCATAAGGGTTACGGGACGGCGCTGCACCGCAGGGAATTGGCTTCAGCCGGAGTCAGTGAATTTCACAGGAAAACTTTCCGCCCCATGGTTTCGATGTAAAAAAAGTGGAGGCTTACTAGCCTCCACTTTTTGTCTGTGATTTATTCTTTTCTGCGTTCCCGCATATAGATGATGAATTTCATAATCTCTGCCACAACTGCCGGTACGAAAAGCAAAGGCAGGATCATCGACCATTCCGCCCAACCTAACGGGGTGGTCTGGAAGATCGGGTTTAGGAAGGGGACGTAGACCACTGCCATTAGCATGGCAAAGGAAGCCAGTACTGCCCAGTTCATCCATTTATTGGAGAAGAAACCGATCTTAAGCAGCGGATAGCGTTCAGAGCGTGCCGTATAAGCTCGCAGCAATTCGGAAGTTGCGAGCGTCAAAAAGGCCATTGTTTCAGCGTATGGCAGTCGCTGTTCAAGGGGTAACTCAGTATGCATTAATCCCTGATAGAAGGCGAACAGGGTGACACCGGCAATTGCAATGGTTTGTACGATCACACCGAGCGCCATTTGCTTGTTGATGATAGGTTCCTTGGGTGGACGCGGTTTCTGATCCATGATATCGGGGTCGCCTTTTTCGGTGCCGAGCGCCAGGGCGGGCGCGCCGTCAGAGATCAGGTTCAGCCACAACAATTGCACGGCCACCAGAGGCGATAGCTGTTCGGTGGTCATCTCAGGGAAGAGGACCCTGCCGAAAGCCGTGGGAATGAATATTATGAGGATCTCACCCAAATTGCAGGAGATCAGGTAGTATACAAATTTGCGGATATTTGAATAGATGATGCGTCCCTGTTCAACGGCAGAAACGATGCTGACGTAGTTGTCGTCGGTCAACACCATGTCGGCCGTGTCTTTGGCAACGTCGGTACCGGTGATCCCCATGGATACGCCGATATCAGCCTGTTTGATGGCCGGGGCGTCATTCACGCCGTCACCGGTCATGGCTACAACTTCTCCATTGGCTTGCAGCGCGGTGACAATGCGCATTTTGTGTTCGGGAGAGACGCGCGCGAACACGTCCGTTTCTTCCACTTCCTTGATCAACTGTTTGTCGTCAATTTGGTCCAGTTGAGCGCCGGTAAGTACTTTGTGTCCGGGGCGCAGCAGGCCGATGCTTTCGGCGATGGCGCGGGCGGTATTTGGATAGTCCCCGGTGATCATCAGGGTGCGGATTCCTGCGCGCGTGGCTGTCTGAAGGGCGGGTTTTACCTCCGGTCTGGCCGGGTCGATCATGCCGATCAGACCCACAAAGACCAGGTCTTTTTCGATGGTTGAGTCGCCATTCACGTTTTCAGGGGCTGAATTTTCAAGGCGGAAGGCTACTCCCAGCACACGCAGCGCGTCTTTGGTCAAAGCATCGTTGGCTTCAAGAATCTGCTTGCGTTCGGCTTCACCGAGAGGGCGGGCAGATTTATCATCAATACTTTGTATTTTTGAACAGAGCTTCAAGACGACGTCAGGAGCACCTTTTACGGCAACAACGTATTGACCTTTGTTGGTTGAATCTGTAAACGGTGAGAGGTCATCCACACGCGGATCCATGATGTTATGGATCGTAACCATGCGTTTACGCTCGGAATCAAAGGGGATTTCATTCTTGCGCGGATAGGCCTGGGTCAAACCGGTCGATCCGATGCCCGCCTTATAGGCTGCTACCAGAATGGATCCCTCTGTGGGGTCACCCACCATGCGGTAGTCTGTATCGCCGTCCTCGTTGATGGATTCTTCGAGGAGGGCGTCATTATTGATCGCGCCCACCCAAAGGGCGGTTCTAATGGCCGGGTATTCCTTTAGATCGGTCTTTTTGCCATCCACCATGAAGTCGCCTTTGGGAGAATATCCCTGACCGGTGACCTCCACAAATTGTCCGTCGACCCAGATACGCGTGACGGTCATTTCGTTCTGGGTCAGCGTACCGGTCTTATCTGAGCAGATCACGGTTGCAGAACCCAGGGTCTCAACCGACGAGAGCCGCCGGATGAGGGCATGTCGTTTGATCATCTCGCGCATTCCCAGGGCCAGGCTGATGGTCACAATGGCCGGCAGTCCTTCAGGGACGGCGGCGATGGCCAGGCTGACGGCGATCATGAAGAGTTCAAGGGGATTACCGCCTTCGAGGATACCGACGCCGAATACGATGGCGCAGACAACCAGACAGGCCCAGCCCAGGGTCTTGCCCAGCTGGTCAAGCCGTTTCTGCAGCGGGGTTTCTTCCTCAGCCACAGACTGCAGCATGTTGGCGATCAGGCCTAACTGCGTGTGCATACCGGTGCTGGTGACGACGCCGTGACCTCGTCCGTATGAAATCACTGTACCCATAAAGACCGTGTTCTTGCGATCACCCAGTGCCGAACCGGCATCCAGGGTCAAGGCAGCATTTTTCTGTACCGGCACCGATTCGCCAGTCAAGGCGGCTTCTTCCACCCTCATGTTCACGGCTTCCAGCAGACGGATGTCAGCCGGGACAAAATTACCGGCTTCAAGATAGACGATGTCTCCGGGTACCAATTGCGTGGAGGGTACGGATAACCTTTTTCCACCTCGCAGCACCTGGGCGTCAGGAGCGGCCATCTTTTTAAGGGCGGCCAACGCCTCTTCAGCGCGCGATTCCTGTACAACGCCAAGGATCGCATTCAACACTACGATCAGAATAATGGCCCCTGAATCGACCCACTCGCCGAGGATCATTGAGATCACCGCGGCAACGATCAACAGAATGACCACAAAAGATTTCAA
>ENA-OSEO01005317-OSEO01005317.1-sediment-metagenome-genome-assembly--contig:-NODE-5317-length-12494-cov-4.074092_pt1 | contig 12494 bp, 9 predicted proteins | sample MGYA00237883_ERZ534232 | MGnify/ENA metagenome assembly ERZ534232
CCACTCTTCCTTCGCTGCCATCAACGTGCTCCTTTATTGAAAAATGCCGACTTTAAAAACAGCCGTGGGGCTGCCTGCTGGTGACTCTTGAAATTTGGATTTCGTGATCGCTTACCCTTAACTATTCGAGAGAAGAGCCTTTTTTAACACCATCATTTTAAGGGTGGTGTGCTTGCCGTCCTGCCAGGGCTGGAATTTGGCGATGGCGACCCCGTTATCAATGATATTGCCGTAAAGCGTCTGGTCTTCCCAGATCCCGCCCGTATCGCTGATCCAGTGCTGCTCATCTGCGGGCAGCGGATCACCCTTTTTTTTGATGGGCGGACCAAACTCGGCTTCAAAGATTTTCGTCCACTGTATTATGTCTTCACTGTAAAAGACGATATCATATAATTTGTCCGTAAGACTGCGTTTTTCGTATATCCTGAGAGAATTCAATTTTTTGATAAATTTTTTAAGTTGCATACGTACCTTCAATTCAATTTCTGTTTTCCTTTCCCCCTATCCATTTATCAGATTAGGCCATAAACGTCAAAACATCCTTTTTTGAAAACCGCGGCCGTGTATTATCCACCTGTTATTCTTGTCTAAACTTTTTCTTACCAGACTCCCTGGGCCATTGTTTAGGACACATATCGGAAAATTTCGATATGTGATATAAAAATCATTTGTAAATGATTCCTATCTATCATTATATGGTCACGGTCATTATGATAAAGGATAAATATAGAATAAGTGTACCCCTCAATAAAAGACCACCCGGGGAGGCATGATGTTTGAGGAACTCGATTTGGGACCTAGGCAACGCACGACTGTTGCCGCTGCGGTTACGCTGGGAGCGGCGCTGATGCTGGTTCTGGTTTTCAGCGCGGCCGTGTGGGGACTGGCCCGCTTTGTCGGCGCTTTCCAAAATGTATTGCTGCCGCCCGTGCTGGCCGGCATCCTGACGATGCTCTTGCGGCCGTATTACAACTGGCTGCTCAACGTCTGCCGCGAGTCCCAGGCGGCAGCGCTGGTTCTGTTTTTTCTGTCCGCGCTCGTTCCGCTGGGGGCATTCATCTGGTTTGCCGGCGTCTTTGCCGCCAAGCAATTGCTCCAGCTGCTGGACGACTTGCCGTCCATGATCCAGGCCATGCAGGAGGCGGGCCGGTCGCATTGGCCGCAGGTCGCCGCACTGCTGAAGAAGTACGGGCTGTTGTCAAATTTCGGCAGCCTGCTGGAGAATCCCGCAGAGATGGCGGCCAATGTGCTCCGGACTGTAGGGGGGCGGATGTCGCAGTCCGTTGTCCAGATGTTTCAGTCCGCTGCTGGATTGTTTGCCTGGGCGGTACTTCCGGTTTATCTTGCCTTCTTTCTCATGGCAAAGCCGTTCGATGCCGAACAGATTGGCGAGTTTCTGCCGTTCCTGAAAAAAGAAACCCGGCAGGACGTTGTCTATCTGTTCAGTCAGTTCATCGGCATTCTCCTGACATTTTTCCGCGGCCAGATCATCATCGCCCTGGCCCAGGGGGTGCTGTTTGCGATCGGCTTTGCCCTGATCGGGCTGCCCTACGGTATGGTTATCGGAATGGCGCTGGGGATGCTCAATGTCATCCCCTACCTGGGGAGCATCGCAGGCCTCGGTGTCGCGCTGCCGCTGGCCTATTTCGGCAATGAGGGAGATGTCCTGCGGGTGACTTTGGTGCTGGCCGTCTTCGGCGTGGTGCAGGCAATCGAAGGCTACCTTCTCACCCCCAGAATTATGGGAACCCGCACCGGTCTGCATCCCGCCCTCATTATTTTCGCCGTCTTTTTCTGGGGTGTGGCACTCGGCGGCATCCTCGGTATGATGCTTGCTATTCCGCTGACTGCCTTTGCCGTGGTGTTCTGGAGGCTGCTGAAGAAGAAGTATATTGCGGAAGTAGTCTAGAGACGGCATCAGAACGGAGTCGAACCGGACGTGCAAGAGGCGATTGAACCGGCGCATCTCCGCATCGCATAAATATTCAACCCAAACTAAGCGGTCATCCTACCGGTTATCCAGCGCCGTTCGAATTGTTTCGGCGATTTCACTCATGACGATCGGTTTCATCACAAATTTCTGTATGCCCATAGCCTGGGCGTTTTCCTCATTAATCGTTTCGCTGAAGCCCGAACAAAGGATGACGGGGATGTCCGGGCGAATTTTCAGCAATTCCCGGATCAGTTCAACCCCCGTAATATCAGGCATTGTCTGATCGGTGATGACGATGTCGAATCGGTCCGGGTTATCGCGAAAGGCTTCCAGCGCCATCCGGCTGCTCATCTTTGCGTCGACTTTATATCCCAGGCGTCCCAGCATGGTTGCAGTGGTATCGACAATTGATTTATCGTCATCCACAAAAAGTATCCGTTCGGTTCCCCCTGGAATCCGTTCCGTGTGTTTGACTTCCGGTTCGGGCGCTATCTCACTGATGGGGAAAAAAACATGGAAAGTGGTTCCCTTTTGAAGTTGGGAGTCCACCGATACCATGCCGCCATGATTTTTTACGATCCCATGAACAACCGCAAGCCCCATCCCCGAACCTTCTCCCACCGCTTTGGTTGTAAAATAAGGTTCAAAAATCCGTTCTTTATCCTCGGAGGGGATTCCGTGGCCCGTGTCGCTGACCGATAATCTGACATACCTTCCCGGAGCTATCTCAAGCGGAACCGCATCGATTTTTTCTCCCGGCCCAACATTTTCCAGGCCTATTTTCAAAATACCGCCATTGGCTTTCATGGCATAAGCCGCATTGGTACAAAGGTTTATAAGAATTTGATTGATCTGGGTGGGATCTGCCCGAATGACGGCTGTGTCACTGACTAGGTTCAGGCGGATGTCGATGGTTGTGGGGATCGAGGCGCGTATCAGTTTGATTGCGTCTTCGATAATAGGCTGTATCTTAACCGGTTTCAAACCATATTCGGTGTGACGACTGAACGCGAGTATTTGCCTGACCACGTCTCTGGCCCGAAGACAGGCTTTGAGTGTTTCCGCCATATTCTGATACGCCGGACTCCATTCCGGAATGTCTCCCATGGCCAACTCGGTGTTGCCCATGACGATGCCGAGGATATTGTTAAAATCATGAGCGACGCCTCCGGCCAGGGTCGCGATGGCTTCCATTTTCTGGGCTTGCTGGAGTTGAGATTGAAGAAGCTTTGATTCGGTCAGGTCGGATAATACGCCGCGCAGCCCCACCACCTGGTTTGCTTTACAGACCGGACGGTTGGAGCTGCGAAACCATCTGACTTCTCCCGATTTGCTTAAAAGCCGAATTTCAATGGGCCTGATTTGTTCAGCAGGGGCCATTTGAAATCGCTGTTGTATAAGGGGTAAATCCTCCCGACAGATAAAGGCTGTAAAAGACCTGCCGATGAATTCCTGCGGGTGATAGCCCAAAAGCGGCTCTATTACCGGGCTGACATAACTGATCTTGCCGGTGATATCAATTTCGTAAATGACGTCGTTTATATTCTCAACCAGCTCACGGTATTTCTCCTCGTTTTCCAGCAGGGCCTTCTGCGCCCGTTTGCGCTTGGCTATCTCATCCAGCAATTTCCGATTGACTTCAGCTAATTTTGTGGTCCTTTGCTCGATGGTGATTTTATCTCGCCTCATTTCCTCAATGGTATCCAACAGAACTGACTTTGAGGTGTAAAAGCGCGAAACAGTTTCGCTGAATCTGTTTTGGAAAGGCCATTTTAAATGATATTCACAGTAGGGCGCGCCGCTAAAGTGGCAGCAATTTTCAGTTACCGTCATCGGCCGTCCGCCCCAAACCAATGGAAGAGAGCTATAGGCGCCCTGGTTGTATAGACAGATGTCTTTTGATACGTCCATTCCGGCGACCCAATGCAAGCGAACGACGGCCTCTTTTTTTTTAAGTTCCACCAGTTCAATTTTCTTGCTGCGGTTCACCTGGTCATTGATCTTCTGGACATGCTGCAGTGCGCTTTTAATGGACCAGAAGGACTTGAGTATGATTCTCTGGACATACCCCAGAGAGATGTTTTCCGCAGAATATCGGGCTATTTTATAAGCTGCGTTTTCGTCATTCAGAATAGCCGCCGCTCTTCGATATAATTTTGAAATGACCCTGCAGGAAATCCAGTTGTCAGGGTCTCTTAAGAAGCTTTCAGGATCTTCAAGGCTGTCAATTTCAGGGTCAAGCCCCCGGCAAATGGCAAAAAGGTCTACCTGCCGGTGTTTCAAATAATCCAGGATGGCGCGGGAATTTATGCAATTGGTCTCTTTTTCCATATAAAAAAAGCGTCTCATCAATTTTTACATAGGTTCAAGTATTAATATCACAGCTGGCGCGGGACATCAAACTGACTTTTGGCCGTTGTCGATCCGCTACCCGCGTAAAAATGAAACCGGTTGATAGCGCTTGACAAACTCAGCCATACTGTCATATCCCTGCAATTCGACAGATATGACATCTGCTTATTTATTATGGGAGGCAGGCGTGGAGTGAATTGAATCCACGCCTGTAATTGTTTAATAGCCATGAAATCTGCACCGCCGATAAAAGTAGCCTGGTTTGTGTGGGGGCTGGGCGCCCTTTTTTACATGATCGGATTTTTTCAGCGCGTGGCCCCTGCCGTTATGACCGAGGAACTGATGCGGGATTTTAATATCGGTGCGGCGGCGCTGGGCAATCTCTCCGGTTTTTATTTCTACAGCTACGTGATCATGCAGATCCCTACCGGAATCATAGCCGATACCTGGGGGCCGCGCCGGCTGCTGACCCTGGGTTCTCTGGTGGCGGCAATCGGCATTCTCCTTTTTGCCCTGGCGCCCCACATTGTCTGGGCCAACATCGGTCGGTTTCTAATCGGCGGGTCCGTTGCAGTGGCGTTTGTGGGCTGCCTGAAGATTTCAACGAACTGGTTTCCGCCGCGCTATTTTGCGATGGTTTCGGGAATGACCTTGATGGCCGGTCTGGTGGGCGCCATTCTGGCGGGGACGCCGCTGCGATTGCTGATGAACCTTTTGAGCTGGCGAACCCTTCTGCTCGCGTCGGCCGGGGTGACATTTATAATCGGCTTTTCCATCTGGATCTTTAGCAGAGATTTTCCCAGCGAGAAAGGATATGCGGATATCAGAGGCGCCACTCCGGCGCCAAAGAAAAGATCCCGCAGTCAGCTGATCAGGGGAATATTTGTGGTGTTCAAATATAAAAACATCATCCCTCTTTTTTTCGTTCCCGGCGGCATCATCGGCTCTCTGCTGACATTTTGCGGCCTGTGGGGGGTTCCTTTCCTTAAGGCGCATTATAACCTGCCGACCCATCAGGCCGCGGTACTGACATCTGCCGCGCTGGTGGCCTGGGGTATCGGCGGCCCCTTTTTCGGCTGGTTGTCCGACCGTATCAAAAAGCGTAAATCCATATATATCGCCGGATATACGGTCGCACTGTGCGGGTGCGGCATGATTTTTTTCATTCCCGGCCTTCCCCTGCCGGTTCTCACTGCCGCCCTGATTTTAACGGGCTTCAGCTCCGGGTGTGTGATTCTCACGTTTGCGTTTGCAAAAGAATCGGTCCCCATTGCCCTGGCGGGGACAATATCCGGTATTATGAACATGGGGCACATGGTCGGGCCGACCCTGATGCAGCCGGCCGTGGGATGGGTGCTGGATCAAAAATGGGGGGGAACCCTGGTTAACGGTGTTCGGATTTACGATCTGAGCAGCTATCAGGCGGGTTTTACGCTGATGATTCTCTGGGTCGCGCTGTCGCTGGGCTGTCTTTTTTTTACCCGCGAGACCGGTTGCGAGCAACGGGCATAGGCCGGATGTTCCCCAAAAGGTTCTGCCGGCGGACAGTTTGGTTTCAATCGGCAAAAATCGGAACATTTTTTTTTACAAGCCGTAAATGGCCGGAAGCAGCCAGGAAAGCGCCGCCCACATGATCAGCATCAGCGGCACCCCTACCCGCAGGAAATCGGAGAAGGTGTATTTCCCCGCGTTCATGACGAGCAGGTTGGTTTTGTAGGCCATGGGGGTTGCATAGCTCATATTGGCGCCGAACAAGACCGCAAGAACATAGGGCTCGGGCGGCTGCCCCATCTGGGCGGCAATGGAAACGGCGATGGGCGTGCCGATTACCGCAGCCGCATTGTTGGAGACGATGTTGGTGAGAATTCCCATCAGCAGCATCAGCCCGCTGATGACAACGGCCGGTGATGCGCTTCCTGCCAAAGCCACAAAAATGTGCGCCAGGTATTCCGCTCCGCCGGTCTTGAGCAGCGCCGTCCCGAGGGCCAGGCTTGCTGCCACGATCAGGATGACCTGAGCGCTCAGAGCGCCGGTGGCATCCCGCCATCCCAGGCACCCGGTAAGGATCATCAGCAGTGCGCCGCAGGGGGCACTGACGGCAATCGGCAGGATGTCGAGGGCGGCCGCCGCCACGATGCCTGCCATGATGAGCAGCGCCAGGGGCGCCTTGCGGGCGAACGGCAGATCGATTGTGGCATCCAGAACGAGGAACTCGTCATTTTTTTTTAGGCCGGCGATCTTTTCGCGGGACCCCTGAACCAGCAGGACGTCACCTGCCGCCAGGCGGATATCGCCGATATCATCGTGGTGCCTTTCGAGTTCCTTGCCCGCTCGGTGAAGTGCCAGAATGATCAGCCCGTAGCGGTCTGCAAAACGAAGCCGGCTGAGGGTCCTCCCCTGAAAGCGGGAGCCCTCGATGACGACAACCTCGGCGATCTGCTGATCCTCGGCTTTCAGGGGGTGTTGCTCATCAACGGGGTTTTCCTTCGAATCCTCCGGATAAAGAGTCCCCTCGAGCACCTTTTCATACTCCTTGAGACGATCGGGCGTGTCCCGAAGAACCAGGTGGTCACCGGCCTTGAGCACCACCCCTGGAAAGGGGATCATGAAGTTGCCCGGCCCGCGCTCTATGCTGGATACCTTCATGGCGCCGTCGGTCAATTTGCGGGCTTCCGCCAGGGTTTTGCCATCCACCGGGCTTCCTTCCAGGATTAAGAGGTGAGCGGCGAAAACCCTGGGAGAGGTGTCCGCAATGGGCGTTTCTCTCTTGGGGATAATCCGCGGAGCCACGAGCCAGAGATACGCGATTCCGACGCTCCCGGCAATGGCCGCCGGCAAAAGGAAATCGAACATTTCAAGCCGTCTTAATCCCATGTCCGCAGCCACGGATACCACCAGCAGGTTTGTGGAGGTGCCGATGGTGGTACTGGTTCCCCCCAGCAGGGTGCTGAATCCCATGGGCATCAGGACCGATGACGCCGGCATGCCGGTGCGCAGGGAAACGGTTATCAGGATGGGAAGAAACAGCACCACCACCGGAACATTATTGATAAAGGCGCTGATAATGGCGCCGGCCAGCAACGTCAGCAGCAGGGAGATGCTCGGGCTGACTTTCCAGAGCCGCGCCAGCGCCCGGCCGATCGGCTCCAGCGCCCCGGTGCGGACAATGCCCTGGCCGGCAATCATCAACGCGCAGACGGCCACCAGGGCTTCATGCCCGAAACCCAGGAAAAAGTCCACGGCATGCACGCCGCCGCCGGCATGGAAGGGAAAGAGTTCGAATCCCACGGTCAGGCAGATCAGGACCAGGAAGCTTGAGGATTCGAGGGGAATCTTTTCACGGGTAAACAGGATCAACGCCAGGACCGTAAGGACCAGCACTGCCACGGCATGCATATTCGGGGGGGGTGGAAAGCTCATTTTTTTCTACTCCGGTGTCAACGGCGCCAGGCGCCATGCTGCTAAGGATGCGCAACACTTCCAGCGGCGAGCCCGAATCATGCCGGCGGCTTACGACAGATTGCGGCCGAAGGCGCGCGATGCCAGCGCCCGGTCGCGGGGTTTGAAGGTGTTGTCCGCCATCTCCCTGCGAACGACCCGCCGAAAGAGATTGAACATCTTGATTTCCTGTGGTTCATCCCTGTAAAAGCTGTCCCAGGCATACTGCAGCAGTTCCTGGAGTCTGTCCGGCGACATCTGCTTTGGATAATACACCACTTTGTCGGCGGAATATTCATCCCAGTTAAACGAAAAGATCCGATTCTGGCTTTTCAGCTCATCATAGGCCTTGGTATGGGGAAACGGGGTCAAGACGGTAAACTCGGCCAGATCCAGTTCGATCTCCAGCAGAAAATCGATCAACCGCTTGATATCGTCTTGGCTATGACTGTCCAGTCCCAGCAGAACGGTGGCTTCCACGCCGATGTCATGGTCATGATAACGCTGAATTCTCTCGCGGATGTAATCGGAAGTATCAAACACGGCCTGATAAACATACCAGGCGCCGGCCCGGGCGGCCAGATCGAGCACCTCGGGTTTGTCCTCGATGGGATGGCTGCACCACTTTTTCTTTAAGGGAATCATTTCCCGGAACAGATCCAGTTCCCAGCGGGTATCCTGGGCCAGGGAGTTGTCCACCAGAAAGAGGCGGTTGTTTTCGATGCTTTCCATCTCGGCGATGACCGTGTCGATGGGGCGCGGCCGGAACTTTCTCCCTCCCAGATAGGCCACGGCGCAGGGATAGCAGTGAAATCGGCATCCCCGCGAGGCGTGCACGAGATCGACCATTTGAATGCCCTTGTAATTATAGAGGCCGCTTTTCAGGATGTCGCGCCGGGCGCTGCCGACCAGTTCAATGGGGGGCTGATCCGCCAGATAATCATACACCGGCTGCAATTGTCCTTTTTTAAAATCTTCAAAAACCTTTTCCATCCGACCCTCGGCCTCGCCGAGAAAAACCGAGTCGGCATGGGTCATGGTTTCTTCGGCATGCAGCATGGTGGCGATGCCGCCGAAAATAACCTGGACGCCCCTGGCGCGGTATGTATCTGCGATCTGCCAGCCACGCTTGACCTGAAGGGTGAGCATCATGGAAATGCCGACAAAGTCGACCGGGTCGTCAAAACCAATCGTTTCCAGATTTTCATCGATAAATTCAACTTCGACATCATCCGGAACCGCTGCTGCAAACACCACCGGTCCATGGGGCGGCAGGTGAAACTCGGTCTGCCGGGAGAGTTTCGGCCATTTGGGGTATATCAGTCTGAACTTCATTTATAATCCTCTAACGAAATTGCCTCGACAAGCTCCATATCAAGGGTATAACCGGCATATCCGGCGGCTTTCAGTTTCAGCCGGCTGGGGGCCTGAAAGCCGTCGAAACGGAATTTGTCGTTGAAAAAGATATCGACCGTCCGCTTCTGCGTAAGCCAGTGGCCATGCTGCTGCACCTGCCAGTGATGATCCGCATTTCTGATAATATCCACCACCTGCCCGCCGGGTTGTTGGTATCGGCAGACACACGATCCATCCGCCAGGGTCCCGGCTTCAAGCAAAGCGCCTTGCGGCTTGAAAAATACCAGCCGGATATCATGGAGCAGGTCCCGGGCAAAGCGTTCCGAACCAAACGGCCGAAAGGCCCGCAGAATTCGGATTTCCCGCTCATAGCGGGCATCAAAAACGACCATGCCTTCAAGGGTCATCAGGATCGAATGAATGCTGCCGGTTTCCGCGGAGACGATGGTGACGCCGATCAGGACGCTTTCTTGTTCTTCCGGAAAGGCAGCCTCAATCACGTACTGAAATTGCCAGCGTCCTGCTATGATCGGCCGGCGGCATTGAGGGGGGCCTTCCGGCAGCATCAGGCGCTCGGGATGAAGAACAACGGGAAGCGTACTGCATGAACCGATAAAAAAAAGGGCGCCCAGTAAAAAGCAGAGCCGTTTCATTGAATTTTCTCAAAGATCCCGGCGGCCGGCGGCCGGTTGAGTTCGACTTGCGTAAATTTGAGCAGGGTGTATGAATTTTCATTTTCATAAATCATAACCGATTCCATTACGCCGGGGCGATCGGACAGCACCAGTTCGATCCGCTGGATCATGTCGGCGATGCCTTTATAGTTGGGGGAAAGGCGGATCCGGCGACCGGACTCCAGCCTTGCGGTAAACACCGGATTTTCATCAAAGCGTCCCTTGAGCCAGCGTGAAATTTCCGTGATGATAAACTGCATGGCCGGGGAGGCGGCGGCGGCATCCGCAATGAGCTTTCCGTCTTTTTGGACATATTTTCGGGTGTTGCCGGCATGTGTTATCAGAATGCTTTTAATCGGGCGCTGATATTCCCAACGCAGTGAATCCGGGGCCTGATAAAAAAACAGGCCTTCGGATATCAGCGGCCGGACCAGGACCTTCATATGTTTTTCCTGCACAAATTTTGCGCTGATAGAGGTGATTCTGCCGGCGGCGGTCCGCAAGTCTTCCATCGTGTCGGCCCAGGCGAAGCAGAGCCGGGCCGACAGGAGCACCATGGCAAAGACTAACCCCTGCGACATTCCGCAGCGTTTCACCAGCCGGTGGCAATTATGTGTTTCTTTTTTGTTTTTAAGCATTTCATGCAAACCCCGTCCCGCCCCGGCGGGATGGGGGCCTATAATCCGATTTCTTTCAGTATGATACACTCTGTAACGAAATTTCAGCGATAACGGTGTCGTCAAGTTTGATGACGCCGGCAATTTCCTTAAAGTTTTCCAGCAGCAAACGAGTTGTGCAGCGGGTGATGATGCGGCTGTGCAAGGGGATCGCATCAATAAAAAATTTTGCAGATTTGATCCCGACCAGCAGCCCTTTAGGGGCGGGCGCCGCCTTGTCCTTTTTCTTTTCTTTTAACCCGCCCAAAGCCGCTGCGGTCTGCGCCACAATCTCGATCAGCACAATGGGGTTTGCGGCGCCATTTTCCAGCATCGGCCACTGCGGTGCAACCCGCGTCGCCGATACCACGGTATTTTCATCCACCTCTAAGATCTCATCAATCAGCCGCAAGGGGCGGCGGTGGGGAATGAGGTCGTCGATATCCACATCGATAGGGTTCATGTGTTGATCAACTATCTACAATTTCAAGTCAGGTTGACCTGCCGGCTCTGCAAAGCGAAGCGATGCGTTCGGCAGGGGTCTGAAAACTGTAACAAAATGCTGCAATTGACTGAACTCCCATAAGCCTTCGGTCTTCAGTCTGCGGTCTTTTTTTAAGCAAATACATTATATTTTTAAACCGTTCTGTCAACCATAATTGCCGAACCGGTGCAATTATCCCTGCGGATATGACCTTGACACGTTCGATATCGTTTTGTTATTCTGGCGCGAAACATATTTCTATTTGTTATAGACAGTTAAAGTGCAAGACCGTTTAAAAATATTGAGAAAAAAGATTTTATGGAAACAGAAAGGGTCGTCATCACCGGATTGGGAACCGTTAATGCCATCGCCAAAAGTGCGTCTGAATTCAGCCCTGCTCTCAGGCAAGGGGTGTGCGGCATCGGAGCGGTCACGGTTTTTGATACATCCGACTACAGAACTCGGACCGGGGGGGAAGTAAAGAACTTTGTTCCCGCAGAGGTGATCCCGCCGCAGTTCTCAATGAAACGGATGTCGCGTTCGGACCGCATGGCCATGGCGGCAGCGCTGGAGGCCTTAAGGGATGCAGGGCTTTTCCCTTTTCCGGTTGATCTGCAGGCGGACACCGGCGTCGTTATCGGCGGCGGAGCCGGCGGCATGCTGGAGGGAGAGGCGGCTTATCGGCACTATCTCAAGGACGGCAGGGGCGTCCGCTATTCGTGTTTTTCCGCTTTTTGCTGCGCTTCTTCCGCCGACCAGATCGCATCAAATTTGGGACTGATGGGGCCTAAAACCACGTTTATGACCGCGTGTTCATCCGGCGCCACCGCCATCGGGTACGCCCGGGACCTGATCCGGGAGGGGCATGCATCCCTTGTGATTTCCGGCGGCACCGAACCTCTTTCACGGGTGACGTATGCCGCTTTTAATGCGCTCCAGGCGGTAGACAGGGAATATTGCAAGCCTTTCGACAAGAACCGGCGGGGGCTGTCTCTGGGTGAAGGCGCCGGCATCATGATCCTGGAGGCGTTGAGCCACGCGCAGCAGCGGGGGGCCCGCATCTACGGGGAGGTCCTGGGTTACGGCGTGAGCTGCGACAGCTACCACATGACCGCACCGGACCCCCAGGCTTCCGGGGCCGCGCGCTGCATGCAGACGGCTTTGCAGGACAGCGGCATTTCTCCCGAGCGGGTCGATTACATCAACGCCCACGGCACGGCCACCCCGGCCAATGATCTGATGGAAACCCGGGGAACTGTATTGAATCCGGGGAAAACCGGCATCCTTGCCGCCGCGGGTTTTGACAGGATCTCTGTATATCGGAACCCCAGGGTGGGAATCATCTCTACGGGAGATGAGGTCGTTGCACCCGGAAGACCGCTGCCGGAAGGCAAACTCTATGCGAGCAATCTCGTCATGCTGAATGCCTGGTGCAGACACATGGGAATGAACACCCGGCTGGAGATCGTGAAAGATAATGCGGACCTGATCCTCGAAAGGCTTCGTGAAACCGCTTCCGCCATGGACGCTGTGATTACCAGCGGCGGCGCCTGGACAGGCGACCGTGATTTTGTGGTGGGGATCCTGGAGCGGATGGGGTG
>ENA-OSEO01005319-OSEO01005319.1-sediment-metagenome-genome-assembly--contig:-NODE-5319-length-12492-cov-6.659203_pt1 | contig 12492 bp, 13 predicted proteins | sample MGYA00237883_ERZ534232 | MGnify/ENA metagenome assembly ERZ534232
ACCTTGTCACGCAGGATCTGCATGTTGTCACCCGGCTTATCCTGAGATAAAACCGGAGACACGACCAAAACCGATATCGCAGCCAGGGACAGAAAAAACATTGTGATAATGCCTCGTTTCATTGATTTTCTCCTTTTTCAATTGATTCGTTGGGTTATTTTCATCGCTTCTGTCAGGATCAGTCAACACGCATTTCTCACCCCAGGCATCCCCTCCTTCGACCGGCACGGCAAACCCCTGCCTCTGAAATTGATGATTGCTGATTCGTGATTGTTGATTCAAACATAATCTAAGAACAAAAAGATACCTTCCGATTACGGATTCTCTTTGCCTCCTCGTTTTTCGGATGCAGGACCTTCGAGGCTGGCGGCCTGAATCGCGTACAGCAGTGCCTGTTCAGGAAAGGGCTTTTTCAGATAGGCGATGGCTCCCGCCTTACTCGCCCTTTCCTGCCACTCTGGATTGTCATGAGCCGTCATGAAGATCACCGGATACACCCTTCCGGATAACAAAAGCTTCTCCTGCAAATCCAATCCGGTCATTCCCGGCAGCCGAATGTCCAGGACAAGACAACCTTCTCTCTGTATGGAAATCGAATCGAGGAATGCCTCGGCGGACTCGAATGTCTCGGCATGATACCCGACAGATTTGAGGAGCCGTTTCAACGCTCCCCGTATGGAAGCGTCATCATCTACAATATATACCGTAAATACTTCCTGAGGCATGTCGCCTCCTCCGATCCCTATGTGATCCGCCGGTGAATAAACGCAATCCATGTCGTCTTGCAAAGACGATGTGCGTAAAGCTTGATGTGGACTTTACGAGGTTTCGATCAGAAAGGATATTGGACCTTAGTCCCATATGAAGATCAGTCTCGCCAGCACGCAGGCCTGCACAGTCATGCTCCATCCTTTGCTGAACACTTCACGGGGATCACCCCATCGGGAGCCACAGGCTAAGGGCATGGTATCCCCACGGGGGAAGGTACACCTACATTCCCTGGCTGCACATGTCATCGCCTTCCCCCTCACTTCTCAATTTTCGTGATTTTGCTCCCCTGCAGACCCGCCCCTGCCATCAGGCCTTTCTGGCTGAAAAAAAAGGCGTAGACGTCGCTCTTTACCGTCGTGCTGGTCATTGATTTAGCCATGCCTTCATCCACAATCACGATGCTCGGTCCGACCCCGATCTCCCAGCCGTCGCTTCGGTCAAGGTAGGCAAAAGCGTCGTCCGTCATGAAGATAAGAGCATAAGCGTATTTCTGAACGCCCGCCTGCAGACCATAGGAGGCCGCGACGGTGTTGTAATAGCCAATCGTATTGGAGCCCTTCCGTAGGGCGCCCTCGCCGTAGAGTCCTCCCACGAGAAAGCCGCCTTTGACGATTTGGGGAAAGACCAGAACGGCCTTCGCATTTTTGGCGAGTTCCTTAGCCGCAGGGTATTTACTGTAAAGTGTTTTCATCGCCGAGTCGACGCTGCGATCGATCTCGGCCTTACCGGCCGCGGTTGCCGGCACAGCATCCACCAGGCAAATGGAACCCAGGGCGAGCATGATGAAAAGGATTAACAGACAAGAATAGTTGCGCATGTTTTTCTCCTTCCTTGCTTGACATTCCTCTTTGGTTTTCCTTGGTTTTCTGATGTGGAACCTGTTTGAACGATGGTCCTTTTGGCGGTTCTCTCCCTCTTCACTGAACGAGGGGGATTTCCTTTGCCAGCTCATAGTAAAGCGCCGCCTGGATCTTGTTTTCTATCTGGTAGTAGCGAACCACCTTTTTCTCGGGAAGCACCTGGTGGAATTTGGGAAGAAAGGTCTTTCGAAGTTTCACCCCCAGAGACTCGATGGTCATAAACTCATCTAGGAGGGCCTTGGCCTCCTTTTCGCCCATGTCTTTGAAGGCCTTGGAGTAGTCGTTGATCAGTTTTGCAGTGCGCGAGCGAAGAAGAAAGAGCTCGTCCTGGTATTTTTCGTAGACTGGCCAGAAGGCCTTGGCCTCCGTCTCATTCAGTTCCATGTTCGCCGCCACAAAGAGCTTCTTGTCAGCCCGGACCTTTTCAAGCACGATCTGCATGTTGTCCGCAGGCTTGTCCTGGGCGATGGCAGGCTTCATCCCAATGGCGATGAGTCCTGCTACCAAAACGGCAATTTTGCTAATTTTCCTGAAGTCTTTCATGTCATGTCTCCTTTTCTACTGCTGTTAGCTTAAATCCCGTAGTGATCCTTTTGAGCTTTCCATGGTCCCGGCGCCCTCAACGCATCTCACCATGGCATTTCGTAAGCGTTCAGAGGTTTCCCGTTCAGGGTTCAAGGTTAGCGATCAACGCAGCCTAAAGGAGCCGATTCACGACAGCACGTTCCTATACGGCTCTTTTGAGCCTGCGGTTCGCATGATCTCTTTGTTTTGAGTGCCCAATTTGGGATCGAAATGGCATGGTTGCGGTGCAAAACGACACTGCGGGTGCCAATCTCAACCCTGGACCCTTGAACCTCTGAACCCGTAAACGGTTACGGCATTTCCTACTCCTCAGCAATGACCCAGTCGCTCGCTAAGGCTCGGGCCCATCCCGCCCGTATTCCGGGAGGCTATGCGCCTACCCATTCAAAACCTCATCATTACGTTAGGCCTGGGCCCTCGGATTGAGAACAAGGATGCCATCCGTCCCATAGAACGTCACGGCTCGGCCCTTGTCGTCAACCACCGTGATGCTCGAAATCTCACCTTTAGCTTCACCGGTTGCCTCCCTCCGGCCGGCTTCGGCAAAACGCCTGGCCAGTTCCCATGCCATGACGTCTGACGTGAGGAGCGGTTCCCCTTCCGACGGAAAGGAATCGGTCACCCATTCATCCCCCTGGCGTCGCTCGAATCGCACACGGAACCCTTTGGGTCTCTGAATCCAGCCGGCGCCGATCATCTTCATTGCTTCTTTTAAGTCCATTCGCTGATTCCTCTTACGCGGTTTTGTCCTCTACCCTGCCAACCAGGTCCTCCGCCTCCGTAAGGTCTTCTGATGAAGTCCCCTGGATATGAACGAGCCGTCTCGCCATGCCGAAACCGATCCCTTCATGGTCGAACCGGAGTTTGATCTTTTCGAGCAGGTCGCAGCGGGTTCGCCAGTAATCGATGTTTTTGACCCAGGACCAGGCGGCGAGTTGGACGCCGTCCAGTTCCAGGTTGATGACAAACACCCTGGCAGGCGGGGTCTTGAGTATTCGCGGGTCTTCCGCAAGGATCTCCGACAGTACCGCCTTGGCCTTGAGCAGGTCCTCTCGATACCCGATGGGGAAATCGATCCGGATCTGCCGGTTGGGGATCAGATGATAGTTGATCAGATAGTCATTGAGCACCTTGCTGTGGGGAACGAAAACGGTCTTGCCGTCAAAGGTCCGAATGCGCGTGTTCATGAGGGTGGTGCCCTCTACCTTCCCAAGGAGGTCGCCCGTCTTGACGGTATGTCCCACCTTGAAGGGAAGTGTAGGAATGAGCGGTCTGAAAATCACCACAATACCGACGAGTGCCAATGAAATGGCTACGAGGACGCGACCAATCACCATGCCTTTCAGACCAAGAAATTGAGCGGCCATGATCACAAAAAGAGTAATGATCAAAATGAACAGGACATTAACGACTATCGAAAGGGTGGCCTCCTTCAGGTTCAATCTTCTAAGAATGACCCTGGCGTACTTCAGGAACACCTTGGCAAGCACCAGCCCAACCACCAGAATGATGAGTGCGCGGACGAGACCCGGCCCGTAGACGGTCACCATATCGCTCATCTCTCTAAGTTTTTGCAATTCAGCTTCCATCGCATTCATGCTTCGTCCCCTCATTCACAAGATTCATGTTTTTTTCAGGGTGGAATCCTTTTTGAATTTCCCCTGGATGCTTCGCAAAAAGCGTTTTCCTGCTCTCCCCTATTGGGTGTGATCGGTGTGACAGAGAAGACATTCCATGTGGCCCTGCTGTTGGTTCATGCCATCGGTGTATCTCCCGAAGCTTTCCGGCCCATGGCACTCAATGCAGTGGGTGATTTTCTTCGACGGCGTCCAAATTGCAGGCTTCCATCTACCGGCAAAGTATTCATTGAGAGAATGGACTACAGTGAAAACGACCTCCCCGGCCACCTTGGCGCAGCGCTCATATTTTTCTTTGGAGGTGACCTCCACCCCGGCGGCCAACGTCCACTTTGAAACCGATGTGTGGCACAACGGTGTCATGGCCTTGGCCTTGACCTGTTTGGGGCACTCAGAGATATCATCGAAACGTTCTGTCGGGAATTCCATCTGCGCGTACCACCACATCATCCGGTCGATCACCGGGCTATAGCTGTGATCCTTGTCGTAAATGACCAGGTTGATGAGGCACGAACAGACGCCCAGTGCCCCGCACAGCGTGCCATGCCCGGCGTACCCTTGCCCTGCATGCTCGAACATGAAATCCGGAAGGGTTGTCCACGGATAACCGACCTTCTCTTTCAGGAGGCTGGAGACCCCCAGCCACGTGCCGTTCCCTCAACCTTTGTTCTTGAGGTAACTTCGATAGGCCCGCCTGCCAGCCTCCATTGGATCGAGCCTGGTCCATTTCCAGGGCAAGGGAGGCGCCTCCTGGGCAAATTTCGGTTTAGCCGCAGCATAGGCGCTGCTCATGCGCCCTGCTATCCCCCCCGCGAGGAGCAAAGCTGAACCCTTCAACACACTCCTGCGGGACAATAACCGCTTTTCCCCTTCTTCCATTTTCATTAAATGGCCTCCTCTGTCAGAACACCCAGTTATATGACAATTTTTATCCTTTATTCCCGCGAGCCCGCGCCCCGCCCACCTGCTCCCTTACGAGAGCGGCGGCAACAAAGTCGCGTTCGGCCTCCAGCAAGCTCTTGGCATCGACACGGCCAAAGATATCCAGCAACGGGGCGACCAGACCGGTCCACCCTGTCTGGTGGCTGGCCCCGAGACCCGCTCCGTTGTCGCCATGGAAGTATTCATGAAACAGGATCAGGTCTCGCCAGTGCGGATCATCCTGGAACTTGGCCATCCCTCCGTAGACCGGGCGTCTTCCGTTGGCGTCACGCAGGAAGGTGCCCGCCAGCCGGCGGGTGATCTCTTGCGCCACTTCGAACAGCGTCATGAACCGGCCTGAACCGGTCGGGCACTGCACCTTGAATTCATCTCCATAAAAGCTGTAAAGGTTCAAGAGCCCCCGCACGATCAGTGTGTTGACCGGCATCCACACCGGACCCCGCCAGTTGGAGTTCCCGCCGAACATCCCGGTATTCGATTCGGCCGGCAGGTACTGCACCTTGTACTCCTGATGACCCACCCAGAACATAAAGGGATGCTCCAGGTGATATTGCGAGAGAGAACGGATTCCGTGCGGGCCCAGAAACTCATTCTCGTCGAGCATGTAACCGAGAACCCGCTCCAGTTTCTTCTTGCTGAGAATCGACAACAGTCGGCGTCCTTTGTATCCAACGAAATCTCCGTCGATGGGCGCCACATGAGAGACTACCTCCGGGTGGCGTTTCCGAAACAAGGCAATCAGTTCCATTAGTTTTGGATACCGCGTCACGGCATCCCCCTCGAACACGGTGGACGCACACAGCGGCAGCAATCCCACGAGCGACCGCACTTTCAGCCGTATGGCCTGGCCGTCAGGCAGCCGCAGCAGATCATAGAAGAACCCGTCCTGCTCGTCCCACATCTCATCGTGATGCTCGCCGATGCGGTCCATGGCATAGGAAATCCACATGAAATGCTGGAGGAACTTGAAGGCGATCTCCTCGTACATCGAGTCGTATTCGCACAGGATAAGAGCAAGATCCAGCATATTCTGACAGTAGAAGGCCATCCAGGCCGTCCCGTCCGCCTGCTCCAGCGTTCCGCCCGTGGGAAGTTGTGCGCTCCGGTCGAATACCCCAATGTTGTCCAGCCCCAAAAAGCCACCGGCGAAGACGTTACGTCCCGATGGGTCCTTGCGGTTTACCCACCAGTTGAAGTTCAACATCAATCCCTGAAATGATCGTTCCAGGAAACGAAAGTCCGCCCGGCCCAGCGTCCGCTCCATTCTGTAGAGGTAGAGTGTGGCCCATGCATGCACCGGGGGATTCACGTCGCTGAAGTTCCACTCGTAGGCTGGGATCTGCCCGTTCGGGTGAAAATAGAGATTGCGCAGCATGAGCAGAAGTTGTTCCTTGGCAAAATCGAAATCCACCAGCGACAGTGAGACGGTGTGGAAGGCCAGGTCCCAGGCTGCATACCAAGGGTATTCCCACTTATCCGGCATGGAGATCACGTCGGCGTTGAGCATGTGGAACCACTCCATGTTCCGCACGCCCTGCCCTCTGGATTCAAGCAGTGGATGATTTCTATGCTCGATCAGCCATTTATCCAGGTCAAAATAGTAATACTGCTTGCTCCAGAGCATCCCGGCCAGGGCCTGACGATGCACCCGGAGCTCGTCTTCGTTCAACGATCGCGGCGTGATCCTCCGGTAAAATTCGTCAGCGTCCCCGATTCGGTCTTCGAATACCTCCTCGAAGCCGCTGAAGGCATCGTCCTTCTGACTTGCAGTCAGCCGCAGGCGGATCGTCCGGCTGCCGCCGCCAGGCACGTCCAGCACGTAGTGGGCCGCGGCCTTTGTCCCCACCCTGGCGGGATTGACCGCTCCGCCCTGTCCCGAGATGATGTAGGCGTGGAACGCATCCTTGACCCAGGGAGAGACATTGGGCTGGCCCCAGAGGCGCTGTTCATTCGTCTCGTTCTCCGTAAATAGAAGTTCCGGGTCTGCATCGCAATAGAGCCAGTAGTCGCCCAGCTCATGGTGCGCGGCCCCGATGACGCCCGGGCCCACCTCGCGTAGCGAAGGTTTCGGCTGGTCATCTTCCCACGACCACGTGTTGCGGAACCACAGCGTCGGCAACAGGCGAACCCGCGCCGGTTCCTGCCCGCGATTGTAAACGGTGACACGGATGAGTACGTCTTCCGGATCCTGCTTCGCATACTCCACGAACACGTCAAAGTACCGGTCGTCGTCAAAAGCGCCTGTATCGAGCAGTTCGTACTCGAATTCCTCCCGAGACCTTCCCCGATTCGTCTCGATCAGTTCGCGGTATGGAAACTCCTTCTGCGGATACTTGTACAGATACTTCATGTAGGAGTGGGTCGGCGTGCTGTCGATGTAGAAATAGTATTCTTTCACGTCCTCCCCATGGTTTGCCTCGCTGTTGGTGAGCCCGAACAGCCGCTCTTTCAGGATCGGGTCCCTCTCGTTCCACAGCGCGATCGCAAAGCACAACCGCTGCTGGTCATCGCTGATTCCTCCAAGGCCATCCTCACCCCACCGATACGCCCGCGAGCGCGACTGGTCATGGGTGAAATAGTCCCAGGCGTTGCCGTCTTCGCTGTAGTCTTCACGGACCGTACCCCACTGCCTCTCGCTCAGATACGGCCCCCATTTTTTCCACGGAATTCCTGCATCTCGAGCATCGTTCAACCGCTTCTGTTCCGTGACATCGACGATGGTCTGTTTTGCCATGGTTTGTTCCCTCCCTGCTTGGTTAATTCGTTAACGAAAAGCCCTTTATTGGCTTTCAAGTTTTTGTTATTGTTTCATTTTGCATAAGCTCACACGGAGGCACAAAGAACACAAAGAGGAGAAAAAAACGCAGGTTAAAACCCGAAATAAAATTTCTTTGCGGCTTCGTGGCGTTGTGTGAGTCCCGCCCGATCGAGATTGGTTGCGCGTATCCGCCTTAGTACCTTATCGCCAGGTTTTCTGTCACAAAAAACAAGGAAATCTCTTTGCGTCTTTGCGCGAGATATTTTGGTTGCGGGCATCCGCGTTAGATAATATAAAGTCAAAATACTTTTCAAATCAACAATCATCAATCATCAATCGCCATGGGCATTCCTGTCACTTTTGTCCCTCGCCCAACCAATGCATCATCAGATTATAGCCGATTGAAAGAACGATGGCCCCGGTGAACAGCCCGATCAGCCCCGAAAAGATGAACCCACCGATGGCGCCGAGGAAAATGACCAGCATGGGCACAGAGGAGCCTTTTCCCATCAGCAGCGGTTTCAACACATTATCGGAGAGGCCGATCACCAGGAGCGCGATTGTCCACAAAATGGCCGGCAGGAGGTCGTTTGCCGTGAATAGGAAAATGATGACGGGCAGGATGACGATGATCGAAGGCAATTGCAGAATGGCAAAGACCAGGACTGCAAAGGCCCAAAGTCCTGCAAAAGGCACGTTCGCCAGCACAAACACGGTCCCGGCCGCAAGAAACTGAAAGAACGCAACCCCAAGAATGCCTTTAGCGACATTCTTGATCGTTGCGCCTGTGACGGGTAGCATCTCATTGCTGCCTTCTCCGGCCAGGCGATGGACCAGTCTCCGCACAAAATTGGCCGAAGCATCGTCCTTGACGAGAAATGCGCCTGCGATGATCACCGAGATGAAAAACATGAGGAGCGCCTTACCCACACCGCCCAGATGCCCGAGAATCGCAAGCCCCAGTTTCGACAGGGGCTCCCTGTAGGTCGTGATGGCCGACTCCAGGCTTTGGTAGGCCAGCAGCCAGATTTCGGAAATGGGTTTCCCGATCAGGGGCCATCCTGCAACAGACGGGTCAGGGGGAGGGATCACCAGGGTCTGTTCCCTGAGCTGAGAGGCCAGGCCTTGGATCCCTTCAGCCAGGGATTTGATAAGCAAAGCGGTCGGCAGCAGGAGGATGACCAGCATCAGAAGTGTGACCACCACCCCTGCCAGCATATTCCTGTTCCCCAACCACCGTTTGACCATCGCAAAGAAGGGGTGGAGGGCGACGGCAATGATGGCGCCCCAGATTACTGGCTCCAAAAAGGGGAGGATGATCCCGATGCACCAAGCGATGAGCACAAACAGGATAGAGATCCTGAGGATGGTGTCGATTAAAGGGGTTTTAGCGGTTTGGTTCATACGTTTACCTCACTTTCTTTAGCTTGACAGTCCCACTATCTCACATGCACATCGTGCCATTGACAAGGCTGGCCGCCTCCGATCAGAACACCCAGTTAAAATGGACGGCGAGGAAGAGGATGCCCGCGTCTTTGAACGAACCGACGAGATCTCCGCGGCCGCCGAGGGCAACGGGCGTCGAACTTTGCTTATTCACATCCAGCGTCCCTGCATAAGCGTACTCGGCGGCAACGCCCCAACTGAACATCTTGCTGACCTGGTTCTGCAAGCCGGCCCCAAAACGCCAGCTATCATTCACCGGAAGTATCGGGGAGACCGTCGAGCCGCTCTGGAACTTGGAGTCATAGGCCACGCCGAAATTGAGAAGCCACGCTTCGCTCAGGCCGCACTGAGCGCCCAGCGCGGCATGCCACGTGTCGTCGAATTCCAGATCGGTGGTGAGGCTGGTGGGATTGTTTGAATTCACGCCGACCTCGGGCTCCCCGAACTTGGACCACTGCTGCCAGCCCAGGCTGCCCAAAATGGCCCATCGAGGGGTCACCTGATGGAAACCGCTGACCATCGCCTGTTGAGGCACCTTTATGCCGAGATCGACAGTGGCATTTAGCAACCCGCGGCCGCGAAGAAGCGCTTCGAGGCCGGGTGCAAGGCTTGAAAACTCGGCCGGCGCCTTAAAGTCGAGGTCAACCTGCGAATTGTAGGTCAGGCTGAAGCGGGTGGCTGTGCTCAGTTCATAGAGCAGACCCACGTTAACACCCACACCCCAGGCGTCGTCATCGAGCTTGAGCCGGCCGTCTTCAAAACCGGGGGCCACATTGTTCACCGCCATCTGCTGCTTCAACATGCCGTACATGATGTTCAGGCTCCCGCCGACCGAGAATTTGTCGCTCACCTTGTAGGCGACCGAGGGCAGCAGGCTCATGCCCAGAAGCGTGGTCTCCTGGACGTAGTAGCGGCCCACCCAGTTGTCGTCGTATTTTTCGGATAGACCGAAGTTTCCGGCCATGCCGAACCCGAATTTTAGATCGGACGAGGCGCTGTAACTGACAAACGCGCTGCCGCCCGGGAACCAGCCAATGGGATTGCCCCCATCACCGGCGCCAAGCCCTGGTGAACTCCCCTGCCCGATGGAAAACCCATAATCGCCGTAGAGGGCCTGCACTCCGAGCATGACCTGTGTGCCCTCCAGGCGCGTCATGCCGGCCGGGTTGGCAAGTATAGCCGAGGCATCCTGGGCCCGCGCTCCCCAGCCGGCCGAACCAAGTCCCACGTCGGGTGTGCCGGCCTCGTACAGCAGGATGCCGCCGGCAACCGCCTGGCCGGCGCCGAGCAGTCCCAGCCAAAGCGTTAATGCAATCAGGATTTTGTTTGCGATAAGAACCGCCTTCCGCCTCTTGCCCATGAAAGCCTCCTCTCTATCCTTGCGTTGCATGACTGAATGCTGAAAATGGCCGTTGAATGACCTTCTCAACGCACACCCGAACACGCTCAGTCCATTAATGGGTTGGCTCTTTTCGTGAAAAAGAGCCTCCATATTTTGCCTTCCTCACCCAGCGCCCGCCCCAGTTCCCGGAAAGCGAAAAAGGGGATAAACGCCACGAAAACGATTAGACACCCGGCCAACAATTCATGTTCCCCTTTGCCAAAGAAGTCAGTGAGACCTCCTGTAAGTCCCATGCCCTTCCAAAGGCCTTTGATCATGTGCTCGATGATAGTGAAGATGCCTACAAAAACGCTGAAAACGACCGTCTTCAATAGGGTTGGAAAAATCAAGGGCTTCTGTTCAAGGCGGCGACCGAGGTGAAGCACATCTCCGATCATGACCACCTTTGCAAGAATCAACGCCTCGATCACGGCTACCCAGTAGTTGGTGTACAAAATGTCATGGGCAGCCAGAACCAGCCTTCGGTACTGCGTAAACGCGGCAAACACAAGCGTGAGATACGCCACAATGATCCAGTACTCTCCCATCTCATGGAATATCCTTTGTTTGATGCTCGCTTTTTTCTTTCCAGCCCCGCTCATAGTCGATGCCCTCCCGCTTAAGGCGTAATAACAACGTTTGATGTCATGTTAGGCGTTTTCCAACGAAAATGATATGGGACCTTGGTCCAATAGAACAAAGACCGCAAATGAATAACTTTCACTTTTCGCGGAACGGATTTATCCGGGAAAAGTCGCTATCGCCATCGGAATCGCGTCTCCTCTCTTCCGGTCCCTGTTTATCGGACGCTAACCAGGGATTCATTCGGCGGGTTCACGATTGCCGACATGCAACAGCAGGATGCGTCGCATTTCCTCAATGGTCAGAGGGTGTCCCTGGCAGGAGTGGCCACTTCGGACAATAAGTTCAGATTCCACATAATCCACGTGGGCGCTTTTGTACTCCACGACCCCGTCGTTCAGGCCGGCAGGGTCTCCTTCCCCCTGAACGGCTACAATGGAATGCCCCTTGATTCCCGGCGCCAGAGGGATCTCCGACAGGGCCAGAAGAGCGGGATTCTTAGGAGACATGCTGTCGATGCTGGTACGGTTTTCTTCAACACGCCATTCCTCCGGAACCTCGGCCGTCGCAAGGGCCTTGCCCAAAATCGCCGTCTGCTTCACGATGTCCACGGGCAAAAGAACCAGCCTTCGAACCAGATTTCGAACCCAATCCCCGGCTAAAAAGCTGCCCCTGTGCGGGGTTGAAATAAACACCACCCGACTTACAAAGGGGAGCGATTCAAAAATGGCCGCATCCTGGATCACCTCCCGCTGTTCTGGGGTGAGATCGAGGGAGTTCAACTCTTTTCCGGTAACGCCCTGAACGATTCGATCCCCGGTATCCACCGCTGTGAGTTTGGTTAACAGTCCTCCCTGGCTGTGCCCGACGATCACCATGTTCTGCAGCGGGTTGTTCCGGCCTTCATGATCCAATTCGGACACCGTTTGCGTCAGGGTTTCTCGGAACTGTCGCGCCGAATGACTCACAGCCTTGCCGCTGTCGTAGAAATAGAACCAGAACTGGTAGTGTTTTCGAATGGTGCGGTCCGCCATCAGGGTATTGGCCATTTCCGCCCACCAGACCGGACTGCTGGCCGTGCCGTGAACGAATACAACAGGAATTTGGACGGGGTTATAGGGTTTGATAAAATAGAGACCTGTGGGGATGGGACTTTTGCCCTTCAGGAAACCTGTAAGATCCAGATTCCAGAGAACCGGCTGATTCAGGTTGTAGGCCAGTTGGGCGCTCAAATCGCTTTCAAGGGCCACGGACTTCCCATCCACCTGCACACGCGACCGATCAAACGGCGCGTACACTTCCAGGTTCCCCTTCAGAGACCCATTTAGCAGCCCTTGAATGGTACCGTTGATTCGGAGAAACAGGGTGCCGGGAGAACTGCGCTTAATGGGAAGATTTCCCGCATTTTGGGTTACGGCGATGAATGGAACCCCTAAACCGGCATCCCGGTTTCGGCGGCTGAGGCCATAAATGTCCAGCCTGTCTGCTGCAATAATCCTCTCCACCTGATCCATCTTGACGGGAAAGCGC
>ENA-OSEO01005321-OSEO01005321.1-sediment-metagenome-genome-assembly--contig:-NODE-5321-length-12484-cov-4.470702_pt1 | contig 12484 bp, 11 predicted proteins | sample MGYA00237883_ERZ534232 | MGnify/ENA metagenome assembly ERZ534232
GATCGGAAGAGCGTCGTGTAGGGAAAGAGTGTAGATCTCGGTGGTCGCCGTATCATTAAAAAAAAAATGGTTGCGAGCACTGTGCCCGCCTCGCCGACAGCCCACCCGTATGCGGAATCGGTGAAGTCCACACCGGCCAGGTCAGCGGTCGCGCTGGAGTCTTGCGAGGTCCAAGTGGTCCCGTCGGCGGAGTGAAGTACCGTGCCGCCCTCGCCGACAGCCCACACGCTCGTGTCGTCTACCGCGTCCACGCCGCGCAAGTGCGCGCTCGTGCTGGAAGCCACCGGTGCCCATGCCACGCCGTCAGCGGTGTGCAGGACCGCCCCGCCCTCGCCGACCGCCCAGCCTTCACCGGATGCGGAGACGGCCGTCGCGTTCAAGCGCACCCACGGGCCTGTGGAGCCCGCGGTCCATGTCGCGCCGCCGTCGGTGGTGTGCCGCATCGCCCCGCCCTCGCCGACGACCCACGCATCGGTCGCGCTACGCGCGGACACGCCCAAGACCGCTGCCGGCATTCCGGAAGACTGCTCCGTCCATGTCGCGCCGCCGTTTGCCGTCTTCAGCACGACTCCCGGGGTGCCCGGCTCGCCGCCGACCGCCCAGCCCACGAGCGCGTCGGCCATCGCGATGTCACGCAGGTCGGCCACTGCGCCGGAGTCCTGCGGCGTCCACGACGCACCGCCGTCGGTGGTGTGGAGAATGGTCCCGGCTGAGCCGACCGCCCATCCGCGCTGCGTGTCGACGAACTCTGCGCCCAGCAGGTCCGCGCTGGTTCCCGTTGCTCGCGCGGTCCACGTCGCACCGCCGTCGGTGGTCGACAGCGCGGTGCCCGATGCGCCAACGGCCCACGCGTGCGCGTCGTCTACCGCGGCCACCGCAGTAAGCGTGTCGGTCGTGCCCGAGGACTGGGGTGCCCAGCTCGTTCCCGCATCGGTCGAAGCCAGCACCGCTCCGCTGGCCCCGACAGCCCACAGGGTCTGCGCGTCACCGAACGCGACCGAATGCAGCGTCTCAGAGGTGCTGGAACTACGGCGCGCCCAGGTCGATCCGCCATCAGCGCTGATGGCGACGGCCCCGTTGTCACCGACAGAAGCGCCCAGGCCGCCTTCGGAGAAGTCCACGTCGCGTACGGTCCCGGGGATCCCCGTGTGTTGTGCCTGCCACACCGCCCCGTCGTCACTCGAGTACAGCGTGACGCCCGGACCGCCGACCGACCACACGCCGGACTCATCGGCCGTGTCGACCGCGTACAGGGTGTTGCCCTGGGGGACGGGGTTCTGCCAATACCACGATTTCGCCCCGGCCGGCCCAGGCGTGGTCGGCTTCCAGGGCCAGAACCAGTTCGTCCTCGAAGCAAGGGGCGTGGTTCAGCCTGGGGCTGTCCAGTCTGGCCCCGATGACGCCCAGTTCGAGCTGGCCGGCCTCGACCTGCTGGCCGATGGCCTGGGTCCCGGCCACGGCCAGGGAAACCTCCAGCTCGGGGTAGCGCCGCCGCAGTTCGGCCAGGTGGACGGGCAGGAGGTACTGGCCGGGGATGGTCGAGCCGCCCACCAGAAGCCGCCCCCTGACCTGGCCCGAGAGCCCGGTCACCGCGGCCAGGGCCTCGTCGCGCAGGGCCAGGAGCCGGCGGGCGTAATCGTAGAGCAGGTCAGCCGCCGCGGTGGGCGTCACCCCCCGGCTTAGTCGGTCAAAGAGGCGGACGCCCAGCTCCTGCTCCAGGCCCTTCAGGTGGCCGCTGACCGTGGGCTGGGAGAGGTAGACGGCCTCGGCTGAGCGGGAGAGGCTCTTCAGCTCGTAGACCTTGACGAAGACGGCCAGGCGATGAAGATCCATTAGGTTGCCTCGATAATTGACATCGGTTGAACTTATTGTATCTCTCTCGCGTCCGGCAGGCAAGCCCCGGACAGGGTCGGGCAAGGGCTTCCCGGGGCCGGCCTTTGGGTCCGGGCCGGCCATCTGTTATCCTGGCCGCGGCCCCCGGATGGCCGGGGAGAGCCCGAGCGTGGCCCGCGAAGTGGGCCCTGGCCGGGCCTAGGAGGGAGACTTGACCGATTCAAGCCGGGCCTGGCGGCGATTCCGGGCCGGCCGGACGCCTTCGACCGTGGTTCTGGACGAGCTCTTCTACCGGGCCGTTCCGCCCGGGGCCCTGGTCCTGGACTTCGGCTGCGCCTGGGGCCGGGTGGCCCGGGAGCTGACGGCCCGCGGCTACAGCGTCGTCGGCTTCGACCTCAATCCGGCCGAGCTGAAGCGGGCCGCCGGCCTGGCCGATAAGGCCGGGTTCGTCGCCGCCGACGGCCGGGGCCTGCCCTTCGCCGACCAGTGCTTCGACGCCTGCCTCATCCAGGCCTTTCTGAGCGCCATCGTCGCCCCGGCTGACCGGGGCCGGGTCCTGGACGAGGCCAGGCGGGTGCTCAAGCCGGGCGGGCTGGCCTATCTGGGCGTCTTCGGTCTGAACCGGGACAATCCGGCCTACCGGGAGCGCTACCTGGCCGGTCTGGCCCTGACCGGTGAGGAGGGGACCTTCATCGTCACCGAGGACGGCTCGCCCCGGACGCCGGAACTCTTTCGGGTCCACCACTACTCGGAGGCGGAGCTCAGAGCGCTCCTGGCCGGCCGCCTCGAGATCGAGGTCTTCAGGAAGACCTCCTTCACCAGCTATCACGGCAACCGGGCCGACGGCTTCATCGTCCTGGCCCGGCGAGTCTGAGGCGGCCCGATCAAGAAGGCCCCGAACGCTGCCCGGAATCTGGCCGGCTATTTCGGCTCAGTGGGCAGGCCAGCCGCGAGCCAGGCCTTCCAGCCACCCTGGAGGGCGCAAACCCGGCTGAATCCCAGACCCAGAAGCTGCCGCGCCACCCGGGCGCTGGTTCCCTCGCTGGGTCAGGAGCAATAGAGGACGATGGTCTTGTCCTTGGGATAGTCTTTGGCCCAATCCATGACCTGGCCCGGCTCCCGCCTAACCGCGCCCTTGATCTTGCTCGGGCTGTCGGTGAAGCTGCTGCCCAGCCGGACGTCGATGACGACCAGGTCGGCCTGACCCAGCCTGGCGGCCAGATCCTCGACGCTCATCCGGGGCGCCTCCGCGGCCAGGCCAGGCCCGGCCCCTGGCCCGCCCCAGATCAAGCCGCCGGTCAGAATCAGGGCCACCACCAGAACCATGCTTCTCATGACGTGTCCTTTGTGGAGAGGGATTGGCTCGGCTTGACCCAGCCCCGGTCAACCTCCCGGCTCGACCGAGGGCGGCTCGCCTGAGATTCTATTTACAGCCGGGCCGACCGGCCGGCAAGGCGGGGATTGATTAAATGATCCCCTCGGACCGGATCATTTCCAGGGCCGGGCGGCGAACCCGAAGGTGGGAACCAACAGTAAAACCCGCCTCGCCGGAGGCGAAGCGGGTTTCAGTTCAAGCCGGTCTCAGCGGACCGGTCTGAGATCTACCAGGGCCTCTTGGGCCGCCGGCCGCCTCCACCACCTCCCCGCTCCTGGGCCTCGTTGACCCGCAGGGCGCGCCCGTCCATCTCGGTGCCGTTGAGGGCCTCGATGGCGGCCACGGCGTCGTCGGGATCCATCTCGACGAAGCCGAAGCCACGGGGCCGGCCGGTGTCGCGGTCGGTGATCAGTCTGACCGACTCGACGCCGCCGTACTGGGCGAACAGCTCGCGAACCTGTTCCTCGGAGGCGCTAAAAGGCAGATTGCCCACAAAAACGCTCATCCCCATTTCTTCTCACTCCTCACACTGTGGTAGGTGCTGCCTTTAAGTCTGGACCGGAGCGGAGACGGACCCATGAGCCTAAAGAGTCAGCTAAACTGGGGCCCGGAAAATCCAGTACCCCCTTGAGATCCAAACGCCCTCTCCTCCGCGACGATTGGTTCTCCTCCCAAATCAGAGAATCGGATTATACCCCCCTTATCAGCCGCAAGCAACCTTTTTTTCAAATATTTAAAAAGGTGGAAACAGCCCCGGCGGGCCGACCGGCGGCCGGTTGAGAGGGCGCCCTGAGCCGCTTCCCCGGGCCGGAACAGGCTCCGGCCGGCGGACCGGGCCGCCGATTGACAGGACCGGGCCGGATCAGTATAGTCGTCAGGCAGGCGAAGATGGTCTGAAATCGAGCGCTTAGGCCGGCAAAGGCCGGAACCAGATCCCCGGACGCCCGACAACTCCCTCCGGGTCCGCAAGGAGACGCGCCATGCCCCTCATCAACGCGCCCCGACTGAGTTTGGGCCAGTGGCCCACCCCGCTCCACGAGCTGCCCCGCCTGACCGCCGCCCTGGGCGGGCCCCGCCTCTTCATCAAGCGCGACGACCTGACCGGCCTGGCCCTGGGGGGCAACAAGTGCCGCAAGCTGGAGTACGTCCTGGCCGAGGCCCAGCGGCAGGGAGTCGACGCCCTCATCACCACCGGCGCCGCCCAGTCCAACTTCGCCCTCCAGATGGCCGCGGCCGGCCGCAAGCTGGGCCTGGAGTCCCACCTGGTCCTGATCAAAAGCCTTCACGCCGAGCTTCAGGGCAACCTCCTCCTCCACCACCTCCTCGACTCCAAGGTCACCCTCCTGGAGCTGGCCGACATCAGCCAGGCCTTCACCGTCGTGCCCCGGAAGATGGAGGAGCTGGCCGAGGAGCTGAGGCGCCAGGGCCGCAAGCCCCTGGTCATCCCGGCCGGGGCGACCATGCCCCTGGGCAACGCCGGCTGGTTCTCGGCGGCCGAGGAGATCGGCCGGCAGCTCGAGGACCAGAAGATCGACCTGAGGGCCGCGGTCCTGGCCTGCGGCTCGGGCGGGACCCAGGCCGGCCTGGCCCTGGGGGTCAAGAAGCTGGGCCTGCCCTTTCAGGTGGTCGGTATCAGCGTCTTCCAGAAGAAGGAAGAGGCCCGGCGGGTCGTGGCCGACCAGGCCAGCCAGACGGCTAAGCTCTTTGACCTGGGGGAGAGCCTCGACCCGGAGGAGGTGACAGTCTTCGACGATTACTTAGGCCCTGGTTACGGCCAACCGACCGGGGAGTGCCTCGAGGCCATCAGGCTCATGGCCCGGACCGAGGCGATCTATCTGGACCCGGTCTACACCGGCAAGGCCATGGCCGGCCTGATCGACCTCAGCCGCCAGGGCTTCTTCACCAGCCGGGACGCGGTCCTGTTCATCCACACCGGCGGGGTGGCCGCGGATTTCGCCTACCAGCCGGAGCTGACCGGCTCAGGAGGGGGAGCGCAGTGATCAGGGTAAAGCGAGCCTATGATCCGCCGGCCCCGGAAGACGGGGCCCGCTATCTGGTCGACCGGCTCTGGCCGCGGGGGCTGACCAAGGAGAAGGCCCGGCTGGACGAATGGCTCAAGGACCTGGCCCCCAGCGAGGCGCTCCGGCGCGAGTTCCACCGCGGCCACGACCGCTGGTCAGAGTTCAGGCGGCTCTACCGGCTGGAGCTGGGCGCTTCAGAAAAACAGGCCCTCCTGGCCAGGCTTACCGAGGAGTCGCGGCAGGGGACGGTCAGCCTCATCTTCGCCGCCCGGGACCAGGAGCGGAACAACGCCCTGGTCCTCAAGGAGTTCCTGGAGGAAAGGCTGGCCGGCCCTTAGTCGGCGGTCGGGACCGGGTAATCGATGCCCTCCTTTCCCCGGGCCTTCTTCAGGACCGGGCACTCGTCGCAGTAGGCGGCCACGGCCACCCAGTTCTCCTGGCCAATCACCCGGGCGGGATGGGCGACCTCGGGCGGAATGAGGCAGCAGGTGCCAGGCTCGACCTGATATTCACGGCCGTCCACGGTCAGGATCGCCCGGCCCTTGATGGTGTAGAAGACCTCTTCGCCCAGGTGGACGTGGGCCGTGCCGGCCGAACCGGGCGGCACCTCGATGAAGGCCATCTTGAGAAAGCTGTTGCCCGTGGTCCGGGGCGAGAAAAAGACCCGCCTGGATATCTGCCCGAACCGCTCCTCCTTGAGACCCTCCAGCCGCTTGACCTCGATCCCCTTTTGAGGCTCCATTTTTACACCTCCCCAGCGGATTGGAGACAACTCGACCGTCCGGACAGCTTAGGAAGCCGGCCCCGGCCTGTCAAGGAACCCCGTGACCCTCCGCCGGGGTGAAGCACCCGCGGGCCGGAGTGTGGTATTATTCTCCTGGGCACGTTTGTCGGGTTGGCGGACAGGGGCCGATCATGTCCGGGCGAGGGGCGATCTACCGGGACAGGCTAGAGGCCGGCCAGGAACTGGCCCGGCGCCTGGCCGCCTACGCCGGCCACCAGGTCGTGGTCCTGGCCGTGCCCAACGGCGGCGTGGCCGTGGCCGCGCCCATCGCCCGGGCCCTGAGCTGCGGCCTTCATCTGATGGTTGTCCGCAAGATCCAGATCCCGGACAACCCCGAGGCCGGGTTCGGGGCGGTCAGCGCCGACGGGGCCACCGTGGTGGACGAGGACCTGATCGACCGCCTGGGCCTTTCCACGGACCAGGTCGAGGCCCAGTGCGAAAAGGCCCTGGCCAGCGTCCAGAAGCGGCTCTCCAGCTACGGTCTCCGGGCCAAGCTGCCGGCCCTCAAAGGCAAGACGGCCATCCTGGTCGACGACGGCCTGGCCTCGGGCGCGACCATGGAAGCGGCCGTGGCCCTGGTCAGGAACCAGGGGCCGGCCCGGATCGTCATCGCCGCGCCGACCTCATCGGCGCGGGCCTTCAAGAGCCTCCAGCCCCTGGTGGACGACCTGATCTGCCCCCAGGTGACCAGGGGACCGGTCTTCGCCGTGGCCAACGCCTACCAGAAGTGGTACGACGTCAGCGACCGGGAGATCCTGGACCTGCTGGCCGAGTTTCAGGAGAACGAGGGGGGCAAAGGCTAGAAGGCCGCCGGCCGGCGCCCGGGCCTCCTCTTCGAATCCATCCCCCTGAACTGAGGCCGATTCCGGGCCGGATAACCGATCAAGGACCAGGGATCAGGATGAACGAGTTTTTCGAGATCGAACGGTTCCCCGAGGTCCTGGCCAGGGCCAAGAAGGCGGCCGGCGTGGAGAAGGACAAGACCATCGCCCGTCTCTGGGGCCTGGAGCCGAATTACCTGGCCAACCTCAAGCGGGCCGCCCTGGGCAAGTCCACCGAGCGCAAGGTCAGGAACCTGCCCTTCAAGCGGATCGTCGAGTGGGCCATCCAGAACGAGGTGGACGTCCGCTGGCTTTTCACCGGCCAGGAGACCAGGCGGCCGGGCGGCCTGGTCGAGGCCCTGGCCCAGGAAAAGGCCGAGTACGGGCTGGCCCTGGTGGATCTGAGCGACCAGAACGTCGTTCGGGTCATCGCCCCCCAGGCCTTCCGGCGCCGGACCGACCGGCCCCGGGACGAGAAGGTCAGGGAGCTGCTCCAGCAGGCCCAGGAGGTTCTGGAGGCCGATCACCCGGTCCTGAGCGAGCTGCTGGCCCACAATATCCGGAGCTGCCACCAGGGCGTGAAGGGCGAGGAGGGACAGGGGTAAGCCAGCCATGCCGCCGGCGGCGAGGGAAAGCCAGAGCGTGAGAGAGGCAGGGCAAATTGAGAAGATCCCGGGGTGGCTCTGGCGATCCCGGCCTCAAGCTCATTTGCCGGCGCTATCCCATCGGGAGGCCTCACGGCCACCACCTCTTAAACCCTAAACCGTCGGGTCAACGCCACCGCAGAACAACTTGATGGATCTCCGGCGATCCTGCCCGGATAAAGAACCGAGGTGCTGTTCTCTCGATTGTTGCGTCGAGACTTGTGCCGCAGAACTCCGAAAGAGGCTTCCGGACATCGAAGTGACCGTGAACGGTTCCGAGTACTACGCCGTACCCGGTCACGCGTGCGCCGGACATCCCGTGCTCGCCACGGGCCGGGTCGGCAACAGAGGACCGGAGATCATTCGGGAGGCCAACGAGCGTCCTTACAAGAAGCCGGATCGAACGCCAAATGTGAAAGCCATCAACAGGTTGCGCCGCATACTTGCAGAACGAATAGATGAGAGGGGCACCATGATCGACCTGCATATTGGCAGACAGACGTATGATTTCGATTGTGGCGCCAAGGCGCTGCAAACGGTCATGGCCTACTATGGAGTCGATGTCCGGGAAGATGAATTGATCAAGGAACTGGGAACGGGCAAGGACGGCACCCGTGTGGATAAAATGGTATCGGTTTCCGAAGCCAGGGGATTCCGTGTGGAGGCGGGACAGCACTGGTCCCTCAAACAAGCAAAACGCTACATTGATGAAAGACATCCGGTGATCGTGTTGCTGCAGGCCTGGGCTGACAGGTACATGACCCTGAAGGACTGGCGGAACGACTACGACGATGGTCATTACGCGGTCTTGATCGGCCACGCCAAGGGCGTTCTGCTTTTCGAAGATCCGGCATCGTTTCGCCGGACCTGGCTCAGGGAGCACGAGTTTCTGGCTCGCTGGCACGATATGGATCCAACCACCAATCGGAAATACGAAAGATTCGGCATGGTTCTGCTGGGTAGGGAACCAGCGGGCAAAACCCCGGAGCACATGGATTGAACGCAGCCGAACAGGGGAAGTTGCGGCTCAAGCCGCATCTCCGCGCGGGGTGACGGGCGAGCGCGCGGCCCTAGCGGGGAGGACCGGGCGTCAAAGGCGGGCCGCCCCTAATCGTGTTGTGTGTCGGCGGCAGGCCCCCGGCGGAAAGGGTCGATTGCAGCGGCTGGTCCTGTTCTACTCCGGCCATTCTCACACGGCCTTCCTCGAAAGCACCTCAATGTGCTCTACCATCAGGGACTGTTGGAAAGGCCCGGCCGGGGCGTCTATGTGCTGGCCGAGTCGGATTCGAGGAAAAGCGCTCGCTTTCAGAGGCTTACGCGCGAGTGCCTGATGGCTTAATCCGCCTGGTTTCCGCCCTTCGTCTCCACGACCTGACCAGACAAATGCCCAATTAAGTCTGGCCCTTATCGAGGGAGCTGCGGGCCTTTCCGGGCAAGGCCCGGCTCAGGGCGCGGGCGGTCGCCGGTTCCGGGGTCTAAAGATGGTGCGCTCCGGAACATCCGCAAGATGGATCGTCTACCCCTTAGCTCTTCTCGTCCAGCACGCTCCTGATGATTTTGGCCGCCTGGCTGATGACGAGCGGCTTCATCACGAAGCGCCTGATCCCCATGGCCAGAGCCTTCTCAACCGAGATCTGCTCGCTGAAGCCGGTACAGAGGATGATGGGCAGGTCGGGCCTGATCTTGAGCATCTCCTGGGCCAGGTCGGCGCCGGTCATTTTGGGCATGGTCTGATCCGTGAGGACCAGGTCGAAGTTGTCCGGCTGGGCCTGAAAGAGCTTCAGGGCCTCGATGCTTGATGTTCGGCTCGTGACTCGATAGCCCAACCGCTCCAGCTCCTGCCGGCCCAAGTCGGCGAGAATTTCCTCGTCATCGATAAAAAGTATGCGCTCGTTGCCCCCCAGGATCGGCCCGGGTTCCTCTATCTCGCTTGTTTCCTCCCCGAATTCGATCAGAGGCAGGTAGACCTCGAAAGTGGAGCCTTGGCCCGGTTGACTGGAAACGGTGATCTCCCCGCCGTGGTTCTTGACGATGCCGTGCACCACGGCCAGGCCCATGCCGGTCCCGATCCCGGGTTCCTTGGTCGTGAAGAAGGGTTCGAAGATCCTGTCCATTATCGCCGGATCGATGCCAGGGCCGGTGTCGCTGACGGTGAGCCTTTGATAGTTTCCCGGTAAAAGCCCGGCGATTCGCCGGGCCGCGCCCTCGTCCATGTGCACCCGATCCAGCCTGACCCCGAGCAGACCTCCGTTCTCTTCCATGGCCTGGGCCGCGTTGGTGCAAAGGTTCATCAGGAGCTGATGGATTTCAGTGATATCAGCCAGAATCAGGCCCGGCTGCGGCTCGATGTCCTGCCTTATCTCGATGGTCACTGGCAGGGAGGCCCGCAGGAATTTAAGGGCCTCCTTGACGATCGAGCCGATCCGAACCGGCTTCCGTTCCGGTTTGGCCTGTCTTGAGAAGCTCAGTATCTGACGGACCAGGTCCCTGGCCCTCAGGCTGGCCTTGAAAACCTGCCTCAGGCTTTGCTTGGTCGGGTGACCCTCGGGCAAGTCGGTCAGGGCCAACTCGGTGTAGCCGGTAATAGCGGACAAGATATTGTTGAAATCGTGGGCGATGCCGCCGGCCAGGGTGCCGATGGCCTGCATCTTCTGGGCCTGGCGAAGTTCCTCCTGCAGCCTGGCCCTCTCGGCCTCGAATTGCTTGGCCGCGGTTACGTCACGCAAGGTGCCGATGTAGCCAAGCACAGCCCCGGTCTGATCCCGCCAGACCGTGGCCGTATCCAGACAAACGATCTCGGACCCGTCCTTGCGCCGGAAAACGGTTTCCCTGTCCTTGATGAACCCCCGCGTCTCTAGCTCGGCCCTGACTCTCTCACGATCCTGGGGATCAACATAGTGGCTGTTCACGTTCAGCCGCCAGAACTCTTCTCTGGAATAGGCGAAGAGCTCCAGACCGGCCGGGTTGATGTCGATGAGCTCGCCCTCGGCCGTGGTGAAATAGATGAGATCCCGGGACTGCTCGAAGATGGCTCGATACTTCTCCTCGCTCTGTCTGAGAGCCTCTTCGGCCCGTTTACGCTCGGTGATGTCCTGGACCACCGTCTGCATCATGATCCGGCCCTCGTGCTCGAAGGCCGTTCCCGTGGACTCGACCTCGATCACTTGGCCGTCAAGGGTAAGGCAGCGATGCTGCCTGAGAGGAGCGGACCAGCCTTCCTTGAGCACCTTGACGATGCGCCTCTCTGATTCCGCTCGATCATCTGGGTGGACCAGATCGGGATAGCTCCGCCCGATCAGCTCCTCAGGAGCCGAGGCCCGGAACAGCCTCACCGCGGCGGGATTGACGTATTCGATCCGCCCCCCGTGGCTGGTCAAGATGGCTATCGGAGAAATCTCAAGCAGGCGGCGATGGTGCTCCTCGGAACTTTTCATCGCCTCCTCGGCCTCTTGGCGCTCGGTCACGTCCTCGGTGTGAACCAGAACCAGATCGGGCGGCACGAAGGCATAGGTGAGAACCAGGGACCGCTCCTCGCCAACGGTCTTGAGAAAGCGCGTCAATTTCCGGCGGCTTACCCTTCTCTCCTGGAAGCACCGCTCGAAATCCTCCAGGACGTCGGGGGAATCGGCGTACTGCTCCCTGGCGCTCGTCCCGCGGAAGGGCTTGATCGCGCCCTTCGTGTAGGCAATGGCCGCATCGTTGAAGTCGATCAGCCTGAAGTCATCTCCCCTTCTCTGCCAGGTGTAGGTCGGCACGGGGATGCCCATGAATATTGCCCGCAGCGCCCCCCGGCTCCTCCTGAGTTCTTCTTCGGCCTTCTTCCGCTCGGTAATGTCGTAGACGATCACCCGGGCTCGAACCGGCCGGCCACGTTCGGAGATCAACCTGGTATTGACCAGAACCCACAGCTCCCGTCCGTCCTTGGCCCGTATGGGATACTCGACGCTGCCAGAGACCTCCTCCCCTCGCCTCACCTTCCCGGTGCGCTCGGCAAGAAGCCGCTGCCCAGCCTCGGTCAGGATCTGGTTGAGGCTCATGCCCAGGAGTTCCTCTCTGGAATACCCTGTCAACTGGCATAAAACATCGTTGACGCTCAGGAAACGCTGATTGATGATATCCGCTTCGTAGATTCCCGCCGGAGCGTCCTCCACCAGATGCCGGTACTTGGCTTCGCTTGCTTTCAAGGCCTCCTCGGCCTGCTTGCGCTCGGTTACGTCGGTTAGGAAATTGAGCGTCGCGGGCCGCCCGTTCCACTCTGTCCTCACGGCGCTGATCTCAACCCACCGAATTCGGCCGTCTTTGTCCACCACCCTGAACTCGTAGCGTGGGGGCACCTCCTCTCCCCTGAGTCTCTTCTGGTGATTCTCAGCCACCAGAGCCCGGTCGTCCGGGTGGACAAACTCAATAAAGGGCATTTCGTAAAGCTTTTGACGCGGGTAGCCCGCTAAATCCTCCGCGCTGGCATTGGCGAAGCGGATCATCCCGTCTTGAGCGACGACGATCACCTGGCGGCTGTTCTCCACGACCAGCCTGTAGTTCTCGTTGGATTCACGAAGCGCCGCTTCCGCTAGCCTGCGCTCGGCCACCAGCTTCTCCAGCTCGGCCTCCCGGCGGCGAAGCCGGGTCAGTTCCTCGGACTGCCGGGTCTGTCCGGTCAATTTCTCGCTCATTGGGTTCCTCTGGTTCCTTCAGTACGATGGTCTTTAAACATCACCTATTTTATTCCTCCTGCCAGTTTTTATGACTCCTTATTAACATCTTTGAGGTCGCTTTACCAGGGCCGGTTGGCTAAAGCGTGTGCGGGAGAAAAGTCCATGGAACCAGATTATACGTCACTAAGGCGTGCCTGACGATCGGGGTGACCCTTCGTCATGGAGCAGTGTTTAGGCGACCATCGACCTTCATGGCCGTATGGGGCCCAGCCGCCGATCTAGCAGGCTGTTGAAAAACTCTTGGGTTTTATCTTGAGGTTGGGTCTGGCGTCGGCTAGTATGGCCAACTGAAGG
>ENA-OSEO01005323-OSEO01005323.1-sediment-metagenome-genome-assembly--contig:-NODE-5323-length-12482-cov-3.261911_pt1 | contig 12482 bp, 8 predicted proteins | sample MGYA00237883_ERZ534232 | MGnify/ENA metagenome assembly ERZ534232
GGTCTCCTCGCCGCAGACAAAGGCTCCGGCGCCGCGGTAGATCTCGACGTCGAAATCAAAGCCGGAGTCCAGGATGTTCTCGCCCAAAAGCCCGTATTCCCTGGCTTGGGTGATGGCGATGTTCAGGCGTTTCACGGCCAGGGGATATTCCGCCCGGCAGTAGATATAGCCCTGATGGGCCCCGATGGCCCTGGCCGCGATGATCATGCCTTCCAAGACCGAGTGCGGGTCCGCCTCCAACACGCTGCGGTCCATGAAGGCCCCGGGATCGCCTTCGTCCGCGTTGCAGAGGATGTATTTGACCTCTCCCTTGGACTTGGAGGCGAAATCCCACTTCAGGCCGGTGGGGAACCCCGCTCCGCCGCGGCCCCGAATGCCCGAGGTCTTGACCTCGGCGATGATCTGTTCGGGGTTCATCAAGGTGAGCGCCTTCAAGGCCGCCTTATAGCCATTCACGCCGATATATTCGTCAATGCTCTCGGCGGAGATGCGGCCCCGGTTCCTTAAAACCCTGGCCTCCTGCATGGCAAAGAAGGGGACGTCCTTTAAGAACGGAACGGGCTCGCCGGTGTCCGGATCGTGATAGAGGAGCCTTTTCACCGGATTTCCCTTTAGAAAATGTTCCTCGATGATCTCGTCCACGTCCTCCGGCTTTAGGAACTGGTAGAAAATCCCGCCGGGGAACACGTTCATCACCGGACCCTGGGCGCAATAGCCGTTGCAGCCGGTCTCTATGATTAACACCTTGTCATGCAAACCACGCCGGTCGATCTCGTCTGCCAGGCGCTTTTTGATCTCCAGGCTTTTCGAGGCGTGGCAGGCCGTGCCCCCGCACAAAAGCAGATGGTACGGGTAAGTCGGTTGTCCCAGGGCGATCTCGTCCTGGAAACGGACGGCCATGAAATGGGCCATCTCCCAGTTGAGCTTCAGGAGTTTCTCCGGGGTCAATCTGCTCATATCCTTCCCCTTTCGGCTTATCTTGTCGCCTTCACCTTCAAGCTGGCTGCCTGCGCGCCGGTCATTCGTCCGACTTCTGAAAGCGCGTGAAAATCTCAGGCAGCTTGGCCGGTTTGATCTGCGGGAACGTTTCGTTGTCTATGACCATGGTGGGCGCCAACCCGCAGGCGCCCAGGCAGCGGACCGTTTCCAGGGAGAACTCCCGGTCGGCCGTGGTCTCGCCCGGCTTGATGCTTAGGATTGATTCGATCTTGTTGAGTGCGTTCTGGCCTCCACGGACATAGCAGGCCGTGCCCAGGCAGCAGCGCACGGTGTGGCGTCCGCGGGGAACCATGGTGAAAAAGTGGTAAAAGGTGACCACCCCGTAGACCTCGCTGAAGGGCACTCCCAGTCCCTTGGCCACCCTTTCCTGGATGGATTTGGGCAGATAACCCACGGCCTCCTGGATATCCTCCAAGACGGGAATCAGCGAGCCGGATTTATTCTTGTTGCGCTCTATGATGGCGTCCACCTCGGCCAGCTGCTCGGCAGTGAACTCTTCAAGTCCTGCGGCCTGATCCATCTTTTGTGCTTCACGTGTGCTGTCCACCGGCTCCTCCTATGACAAAATAGTTGGCATTATTGCTTGACTTTGCCTCGTCTAAGCCCTGCCCTCTTCCGCCTCGGGCACCGGCGCCGAGGGGCTTAACTTTCCCTGGGCGGCGCCCGCCTCTGTCGCTTGGGGCGGTCTAAAAGGCAGGGTGAAAGTAAATTTCGTCCATTTTCCTTCCTGGGAATCCGCCCAGATATCACCCCCATGTTTCAACAAAATCTGCTTGGTGATGAACAGCCCCAACCCAGTTCCCTTGCGGGCGCTCTCTTTGGAGCCGTTTAGACGGACAAACTTGCCGAAAAGCTTTTTGATCTTCTCAGGGGCCAGGCCCTGGCCTTGATTCAGGACCTCCAGTTGGTAGCCCGCGGGCGTGCGGGACAGCCCCAGGTCTATCTCGCCGCCCGTACAGCCGTACTTTAAGGCATTATCCAGAAGATTTTTGTAAACCACCCGTAAAAGGGTGGCATCGCCCACCAAGGGAGCCGAGGAGGGGGAAAAATTCTTGACAACTTCAGCCCTTTGCTCAGCCACTGCTTGGTTCATTTCCGCCAGCACCGGGTCGATGACATCGGCGAGCAGATCAAGTTGTTGCATCTGCAGATGCAGCTCGCCTTGCTCAATGCGGGTAAGATCAAGGTACTTGCGGGTCATATTAACGGCGGTCTCCACATTGCGGGCGATGCCGTTTACCAGTGTTTTCTGCTTGTCGTTCAAGGCCCCGGCCAGGCCGGAATCCAAGGCCCTGGCCGAGGTGAAGATAACCCCCAGGGTGTTCTTTAGTTCGTGCGACACGAACCGAAGCATATCCATGTAATTGCGGTTCACGGCCTGGAGGGAAGCGTTGGTGCGGTTAAGCTCGGAGCGGGCCGATTCGAGCTTTTCCTCACGGTCGCGCAGGTTGGCGGTCATGTAGTTGAAGGCCCTGGTCAAATCGCGCAGCTCATCATTGGCCTTGGGCTCCGGGACGGTGAGCTTCAGGTCGCCGGCGGCCACCTTGCCGCTGGCCTCGGCCAGAAGATGTACCGATCGGGTGAGCCTGCGGGCGAAGACTAGCCCCACCAAAGTCACCAAGACCACCGCCACCAAGGACAGGCCGCCGAAGATTTTCCACAGATTCCATTTTATGTCGTCGTATTTCTTGGCCAAGACGCCCACGTAGAGCATGCCCACCACCTTGTCCTCCACGTCCCGGATGGCATCGTAGGCGCTTATGTACCAGTCGTCCACCACAAAGGCCCGGCCGGACCAGCTTCCAGTATTCTCCAGGACCTTGTCGTAGACTTCGGTGCTGACCCTGGTGCCCAGGGCACGGTTGCCATTGGGCAAAAATACGTTGGTGGCAATGCGGACGTCCCACTGAAAGACCGTCACCGTGCCGATGGGCCGGCCGTCGATAAGCTTGTCGGAAAAAACAATGGACCGAATGCGGTCAACCAGGCCGTTGTTGCGGTTTAGCAGGGTCCCACCGTAGATGGTCCCCAGAACCTTGCCGCCGGCGTCGGTCACCGGGGCGGAGGCGATGATGGCCAAGCCGGAAGTTTCTACGCTCTTGGCCCTGAGCTTGGCCTTGGGCGTGGGCTCAAAGGGCATGAAGGCCCGCTCGGGAAGGTCAGCCCCCTCCATCTGCAGGCGCCTTTGACTGAGCACGTAAAATCCGCTGACATCCTTGCCGCGCAAGGCCCCGCGCACGAAAGGATCGGTGGATAGATCATCCCCGGTATGGAATGGCTCCACCGTGCGCAGGTTCACTCGACCCTGGCCATCGGTGAGGGTCAAAAAATCCAGGCCGAACTGTATCCTCACCGCTTCCAGGGACATTCGGGCGGATTCCTTTTCCGGATCCAGGCGGGCACCAGCTACCCGCTTTCCCGTGGCCAAAGCGCTTAAAAGGGTGGACAGGCCGCTGATCCTGCTATCCACCACGCTCCAGGCAGAGCGCAAATCTCCGCCTACCCTGCGTTGCTCCTCTTCAATCGCGGTGTGATTGATGAAAATAGCACCACCCACACCCCCGATGACGCAAAAGGCGGCGATGACAAGCACGAAGCTAAGAAGTGTGCGGCTTCGCAGATTAAGGCGCATGGCCATTATTTAGAGCCTCTTTGCGGTAAAACGCTTCATGCGTACCCTCAAAGCTGCTGACTCTATGAAGAATAAACTAAATCTTTATCCCAACAACGTGCTTGCACCAATCCTCACAAGGACACTAGAACAGACGGCCGCTGAAATAAATAGAAGCCAAAACTCATTAGCCGGTGGAGGTTGCCTCAATTTTTATCAGTAATCTCCCCCAGGCCGGTCTAGGGTGATTGACTCAATCGTACCATGCAACTTGCTGTATTTTTTGACTAAAAGTTCAAAACCGCCCCGATACCATTTTGATTATCTTGAGGTGTTCCCCTCCTCCGTGCGCCGCAGGATTGCCTACCTCGCGGGTGATGGCCAATAATAAAAATAATAAGGGGGATTAAAGGGAGGCAGCCATGGCCAAGACTATCGGGATTCTGACCGGCGGGGGTGACGTGCCCGGGCTGAATGCCTGCATAAAGACCTTGGTCTGGAGGGCCTGGGAGGAAGGCCACCGGGTGCTGGGCATAAGAAGGGGTTGGGCGGGGCTGCTCAATTTCAATCCCGAGATAGTGGAGCCCCAGCCTGCCTGGGTGCGCAATTTGTATAAGCAGGAGATAAGGGGGGTGGACCGCTCTGGAGGCACCTTTTTGCATACCTCCCGCACCAACCCGGCCAAGGTAAAGAAGGATCAATGTCCTGCATTTATAGGTAAAAGCGGATATGTAGAGCATAAGGACGGCACCCGTGACTATACCCCGCATCTCCTGAAGATCATCGAGCATCTGGAGCTGGACTACCTGTTTCCCATCGGCGGGGACGACACCCTAAACTATGCCGCCCGGCTGGATTTGGAGGGGGTGCCGGTTATCGGCATACCCAAGACCATGGACAACGACGTGTTCGGCACGGACATCTGCATCGGCTTTTCCACGGCGGTGACCCGCAGCGTGGATTTCATCACCGCCCTGCGCACCAACGCGGGCTCCCACGAGCGCATCGCCGTGGTGGAGCTCTTCGGCCGGCACTCGGGCGAGACATCCTTGATTTCCGCCTACTTGGCCGGGGTGGACCGCGCCGTTATCAGCGAGGTGCCTTTTGACATGGAAAGGCTGGCCGGGATGCTGGTCCAGGACAAGGCGGAAAACCCTAGCAATTACTCGATAATGACCATATCGGAAGGCGCGCACATGATCGGCGGGCAGCCGCTCAAGTACGGGGCCGAGGACGCCTTTGGCCACCAGAAGCTGGGGGGCATCGGCTTCGTGGTCTCCGAGGCGCTTAAGAAACTCACCGGTGAGGAAACCATCTATCAGCAGGTGGCCTATCTCATGCGCTCGGGCGCGCCGGATGCCTTAGACCGCATGGTGGCCCTGTCCTTTGCCAATCTGGGCATGGAGCTTTTCGCCAAAAAGAGCAAGGGCCGCATGGTGGCCCTGCAAAAGGGCAAATACACCCACGTCCCGGCCAGCACGCCGGTGCAAGGGGTCAAAAACGTTGACGTGGAGCAGCTTTACGACCCCGAGGCTTACCGGCCCAAGATAGCCCAAATGCTGGGCAAGCCCATGTTTTTGTATTAAACTACAGCATCGTGCTCAGATCGCAAACCTAGGGGGGTATGAAGATGAATGGAAGTAGTAAGGATTTTAGCCTGGAAGAGATTCAGACAATATTAGAAGGCGGCGATTTTGATAGATTTATCGGTGCCCGCGAGCACTCGACTTTTGAGGTGAAAAGCAATTTAAATCTATCCACCGACCACCACAAGTATACACTGGCAAGGGGGCTAGCTTCGCTAGCCAATCATGAAGGTGGAATATTCATTATAGGATTAGTTTCGGAAAAAAGTCAGGAAACAAGGGAAGATATTATAGTTAAAAAGTCACTGATGAAAGAATCTGACTTTAATCGTGAAACATATATCAATATTACACATGATTGGATATACCCAAGTCCAGAGAAGATTACGGTTAATTGGTATAAGTCCAAAGATAACCAAGATTTTGGCGTCGTCGCTATAACCATTCCCCCACAAAATGATAGTTTCAAACCATTTTTAATTTGTCGATATGTTTCAGAAGCAGGTAAGTTGCCTGTCACTCTTGTCGGGTATTCTACAAGAATTATGGATCGCACAACGTCTGAGAGCAAAGAGCGGCTACATAGATTAATAAGAGACGGCATAATATATGAACATCATTTAAAGCAACTACCAGATGCCATCTTTGAAAGAATAAACTCCACAAGAGAATCAGTTAAGCCGCCACAAGAACCCCAATTTCCATTAATAGACGATAGAATTCGAAGCGCTATCGAGGATGCTGGTCTATCCGAGCACCCGGCTTTTGTACTAGCATCATCTCCTTATGACATCGGCTCTACGGTGCCTTCTCTATTCGATAGAGAATCAGATATAGTTAAATTGCTTCTGTCTCCTCCTATATTACGAAAAGGTGGCTTTGATCTGAGAATATCCGATGATTCACGGATTGTCCGAGGGCAGTTCCGTCGACTTGGCAGAGAAGGTTCAGGCCTTTCATTGGATTTGTGGTTGGACGGCTCTTTGATTTTTGTAGCTGAAGGCGATGAAGGTCATCTTTGCTGGCCTTCTAAGTTCAGTGGTTATTTACGATTAAATCCCTATGCATTGACTGAATCAATATTTCTCTTTGCCGTTCTTACCAATAAAATATCGAAATATTTCAAGCCAAAACCGAATAGTTTATGGTTTAGTGCTCAAATCTTTAGGGCTATAACTAATGAAACAAATATATTAATATCCGCTAATAGGCGTGGATCCCTTCCTTATAGAGAGCGTCATGCGCCAGAGCAAAATATGACATGTTCAATCGAGTGGCACCTGGAAGAAAGTCCGCCGGAACAGGCAGGTTTTTTATTGCTAGAGAAAGTCTACGCTTGGTTTGGCCTCGAAAGACATAATGTCTGGTTTGTAAAAGAAGAAAACGGCAGACCAGTAATTGATCCAGAAAAAATCAAAGAATCCAGATAATTATGCCCTAGCCTTTTATGGTCTTTTTAAAACTCAACAGATCCTGGGTAAAGGCTCCCCGGCCAGCATGTCCATGATGCGGCTGCCGCCGACTGTGGTTTTGAGCACCACCCGGCCGGGGTGGCCGGCCTCGACCTTGCCGATGACGGTGGCGTCTTTTCCCTCGGGCCGGGCGCGCATGGCGGACAAGACCGCCTCTGCCCCTTCCTGGGGCACAAAGGCCAACAGCTTACCCGCGTTGGCCAGGTAAAAGGGGTCCAGGCCCAATATCTCGCAGGCGCCGCGCACCTCGTCGCGGATGGGCACGGCCTGTTCTTCTATCACGAGGCCCACCCCGGACTGGCGGGCAATCTCGTTTAGGGTGGTGGCCACCCCGCCCCGGGTGGGATCGCGCAGGGCATGCACCGGCTGGCCGGTTTGCAGCATGGCCGCCACCAGGTGGTTGAGCGGGGTTGCGTCGCTGGCCAGGCCCGGCCCCAGGTCCAGACCGTGGCGGCGGCTTAGGATGGTAACCCCGTGGTCGGCCATGGGGCCGCTAAGGATCACCGCGTCGCCGGGCCGGGCATTTCGGCCGGAGATGTCAAGGTCCTGGGGAATCTCGCCCACGCCGGCGGTGTTGATGAAAATCCGGTCGGCGGCGCCCTTGGGCACCACCTTGGTGTCGCCGGTCACTATGGCGACTTCGGCCTCCTGGGCCGCGGCGGCGGCACTGTCCAGGATGATTTCCAGGTCAGAGAGGGCCAGGCCCTCTTCGATGATAAGGCCCAGGCTCAGATATCGCGGCCTGGCCCCGCACATGGCCAGATCGTTCACCGTGCCGCAGACGGCCAGGCGGCCTATGTCCCCGCCGGGGAAGAAGATGGGCTCCACCGTGTAGGAATCGGTAGTAAAGGCCAGGCGGCGGCTGTCAAGGCTAAGGCAGGCGCTGTCGTCCAGGCGGGCCAGGGCCGGGTGGGAAAAGCGGCCGGCCAAGAGGCGCTCAACCAGTTCATGGGAAAGGCGACCACCGCTGCCGTGATCCAGGACGATTCTTTCTTGCGCCATGGTTGACATTCCTATGTGTCTGTCGGAGTGATTACTCCGACAGACCCCTAGCGGTATTTGTAATGCGCCGCGCAGGCGCCCTCGGAGGAGACCATGCAAGGCCCCACCGGGCTTTGGGGGGTGCAGGTTTTGCCGAAAAGCGGGCACTGGTCAGGGGTCAAGAGCCCGCTCAGCACCTGCCCGCAGGAGCAGCCGGGCGGCTCCGGAGCGTCGGATACACAAAGGTCGAACCTACTCCCGGCGTCATAGGCGGCGTACTTTGCGCGGATTTTTAGGCCGCTGCCCGGGATGACGCCCAAACCCCGCCAGGCGGCATCCACCGGGGCGAAGACCTGATCCATCAAGGCCAGGGCCTTGGGGTTGCCTCCCTCGGTCACCGCCCGGCCGTAGGCGATCTGCACCTGGCTTACGCCTGCCTCGGCCTGGTCCACCAGCATCTCGATGGCCTGGAGGATATCGCCCGGCTCAAACCCGGCGATGACGCAAGGCAGGGAGAAATCTTGCGCCACAGGCTGGTAGGCCCCGGCCCCGATAATCACCGAGACATGCCCCGGGCAGATAAGCCCGTCCAGCCGCACCCTGCCGCCGGACAAAAGGGCGTAGAGAGCCGGGGGCATGAGCTTGTGGGCCGAGGCCACGGAGAAGTTGGCGAGGCTTCGGCGTTCGGCCTCCAAGATGGCGGCGGCCACGGTGGGGGCGGTGGTCTCAAAGCCCACCCCCAGGAAGACCACTTCATGGTTAGGGTTATCCTGGGCCAACTGGAGGGCCGCCAGGCTGGAGTCAACCACCTGTACCCTTGCGCCCCGGGCGCGCTGAGCCATCAGGCTGGAGCCCGAACCCGGCACCCGCACCAAATCCCCGAAGGTGGCGATGATGACCTTCGGCTGGCGGGAAAGTTCGATGAACCAGTCTATCTCGCCCTGGGCGGTGACGCAGACCGGGCAGCCCGGCCCTGATAGCAGGCCGATGGTTTCCGGCAAAAGGGACCGCAGGCCGTGGCGGAATATAGATACCGTGTGGGTGCCGCAGACTTCCATGAGACGCAGCGGCCGCCGGCTCTTTCGCCCGATGCGTTGGGCCAGCCGGCGGCATAGCTCAGCGTCGCGGTATTCGCTTAGATGCTTAAGGCTCATCCGCCAGTATCTCCCGGAAATAGGCCAGGGTTTTTTGCGCCTCGTCTTCATCCACCACCTGGATGGCGAAACCGGCGTGGGCCAGAAGGTAGTCCCCTTCTTGCACCGGCTCAGCCAGGGTGTCCAGGCGGATCTCCTTTTGCACCCCGCCCAACTCCACCCAGGCGGATTGGCCCGCCACCCGCAAGACCTTCATGGGCACGGCCACGCACATGACTCAGACTCCTTGAACCGCCGCCGCGGCCACCGCGGCCTGTCCCAGGCAGATGCCGCCGTCGTTGGTGGGAACCAGGCTATGGGAATACACTTTAAAACCCCTTTGGGCCAAGGCCCGTTCCAGGCCGGCCAACAAGGTGGCGTTCATGAACACCCCGCCGCTTAGGACCACTTGCTTTACCCCCGTATCCTTGCCCAATTGGACGCAGAGCTCAGCGAAAAGCCGCACCAGGCTCTGGTGGAAGCAGGCGCTTGTTTCGGCCGCGGGCCGGCCGGCTTGCGTGCGGCTTATAACGCCGTTTATGAGTGGTCTTATGTCCAGCACATATTCGGATTCTTCCCGCTGCCAGGCAAAATCAAAGAGCCGCTCTGGGGGGCCGGCGGCCAAAGCCTCCAGCTCCACCGCGGGCTGTCCCTCGTAATCCGCCTTAAGGCATACGCCCAACAGGGCGGACACGCCGTCAAAGAGCCGGCCCAGGCTGGAGGTGAGCGGGCAGTTCAGGCCTTGGGCGATCATTTGCTCCACGGCCTTCATCCTGTCCCGGCCGATCTTTTCATGCCAGGGAAGATCGAGATTCCACAATCCCTCGCCCAGGGTGTGGTGCAGGTAGCTTAGGGCCATGCGCCAGGGCTCTTTCACGGCCGCATCCCCGCCGGGAAGATGCACGTAATCCAGATGGGCCAGGCGCTTGAACTTTGCGCCCTCGGCCCAAAGCGCCTCGCAGCCCCAGACGCGGCCGTCAGCCCCCAGGCCGGTGCCGTCAAAGGCCAGGCCCAGGACCGGACCATCAAGCTTGTGCTCGGCCGCGCAGCTCATCACATGGGCATGGTGGTGCTGCACCCTAACCAGCCTGACGTCTCTCTGCTCCTGGGCATAGCGGGTGCTCAGGTAATCCGGGTGCAGGTCGCAGGCGATTATCTCCGGGTTGAAATCCCACAGCTTTTTCAGGCGCTCCACGGTTTCCGTGAAATGCTCGTAGGTTTCCAGGTTGTGCAACTCGCCGATGTGCTGGCTTAAAAGCACCTGATTTCCCCGGCACAGGCAAAAGGCGTTCTTCTGCTCCGCCCCGCAGGCCAGAATAGCCGGCCAGTCGCGGGAGACGAACACCGGCGCCGGGGCATAGCCCCGAGCCCGCCGGAACATCCGGGGCCTGCCGGCCGCATGCCGCACGATGGAGTCGTCGCAGCGCACCAGTATCTCCCGATCGTGCCAGAGAAAATATTCAGCCATCTGGCCCAGGCGGTTAACCGCCTCCTCATTGCCTATGGCCAAGGGCTCGTCGCTCTGGTTTCCGCTGGTCATCACCAGGGCGGTGAAGCCCTGGGCCAGAAGCAGGTAATGCAAAGGCGTGTAGGCCAGCATCACCCCGTAGTGGCCAAGCCCCGGCGCGATGAGCGGGGAGAGCGAGTCTTGGGGGGCCTTGGCCGCCAGCACGATGGGCCGCTCGGAGGATAACAAAAGCTCTTCCTCCTCCGGGGTGGGCCGGGCGAATTGCCTAATTTTGTCTAAATCCAGGGCCATAAGGGCCAAGGGTTTGGCCGTCCGGCGCTTGAGCGACCGCAGCCGGGCCACGGCCTCGTGATGGCAAGCGTCCACGGCCAGATGAAACCCGCCCAGGCCCTTCACGGCCAGGATATACCCTTGGCTTAGAAGCGCGGCCGCCTCCGGCAGGGGATTTTTCACCGGCAGGGGCCGGCCGGCCGCATCCGCCAGGGTAAGGCGCGGCCCGCAGTCCGGGCAGGCGATGGGTTCGGCGTGAAAACGCCGCCAGGCCGGGTCAATATATTCCGCCCGGCAGGCCGGGCACATGGCAAAGCGGGCCATGGAGGTGCGCTCACGGTCATAGGGCAGGTCGCTGATTATGGTGTAGCGAGGCCCGCAGTTGGTGCAGCTTATGAAAGGATGGCCGAAGCGGCGGTCCTTGGGGTCGGTCATCTCCGCCAGGCATTCCGGGCAGATGCCCACATCCGGGGGGATCAGGGCCTCCCGCCGTTCGGTCAGAGCGCTTTCCCTTATCTCGAACCTTTCATAGCCCGCCGGCTTCAAGTCCGTGCGGGCGAGGTTGCTTATGCGCATGAGGGGAAGCTCGCGCTGGGCAAGGCGGCAAAAGAACTGGTCCACCTTGCCGGGCGTGCCTTCCACCTCCACCTCCACCCCCAGGCCGGTGTTGGCCACATAGCCGGTTAGGCGAAGCTCACGGGCCAAATGATAAAGATAGGGCCGAAATCCTATGCCCTGCACGATGCCCTTGATGATCGCCTTGCTTCTTAGAGCCTGTTCCATCGCCTTGACCGACCTTTGCCCGGACCAGCCCCATTATTACCGGTTTGAGGATTAATCATAACCTCCAGCAAGGATTTGGTCAAAAAGGGCCGTTAGGGAGGAAAAGGCCCTGACCGGCCAGCATACTAATGCACGGCCGGAGTTGAATTACAGGGCCTTATCCCGAATCGTGATCAAGGCCCGCCACGGCTTTGATGTCCCTCGGCCCGGGCGAAAGCGTTTTTGCCCTGCCTGGCGGGCCCTTAATCGCCATGCGGGCCATACACGGCCCGCCCGGCGATTTGCGTGCAAACTATAAGGCTTGAGAATGCAAATTAATATTATCTTACCGGCCCAGTTGCGGCCACCGGGGGAGAATGATAATAAACAGGGCCATGATAGCCTTGCATCAAGTGCATAAGTTCTACGGCAACCAGGACGTGCTCAAGGGGGTGAGCCTCCAGGTGAGCCCCGGCGAGCGCATCGGCCTGGTAGGGCCCAACGGCGCGGGCAAGTCCACCATCCTGGGCCTCATGTTGGGCACCATTCAGCCTGACGCGGGGGAGGTGTTTAAGGCCCGCGGGCTTCGGCTCGGGTATCTGCCCCAGGACTTGATCGAGCTAAGGGGCCAGACCGTGCTGGAATTGGCCATGGACACCGGCGACCGCCTGGCCGAGGTGGAGGCTGAGTTAAAGGAAATTCACGAGGAGTTGGCCCATGACTCGGCGCCCGCGGCCATAGCCGAGCTTTTAGACCGCCAGGGCCGTCTCCAGAGCCTTTTCGAGGGCCTGGGGGGCTACGACCTTAAGTCCCGGGCCGAAAAGGTACTGGCCGGGCTGGGCTTTGAGCAGCGCCAGTTCAACCAGGACGTGTCCCAGCTGTCCGGCGGCTGGCTCATGCGCGCGGCCCTGGCCCGCATCCTGCTCTCTTCCCCGGATGTGATCCTTCTGGACGAGCCTACCAACCATCTGGATTTGGAATCACTGATGTGGCTGGAAGGGCAGCTCGTGCAAAATCCGGCCGCCCTGCTCTTGGTGAGCCACGACCGGGTGTTTCTGGACAAGGTGGTCACCCGCATCGTGGAAGTGGACGCCGGTCAGCTTTACACCTACGGCGGCAATTACAGCCTGTACGATGAGCAGCGGGCCGCCCGGCGCAAGGCCCAGACGTCGGCCTATCTAAGCCAGCAGGAGCGCATAA
>ENA-OSEO01005324-OSEO01005324.1-sediment-metagenome-genome-assembly--contig:-NODE-5324-length-12479-cov-3.520722_pt1 | contig 12479 bp, 10 predicted proteins | sample MGYA00237883_ERZ534232 | MGnify/ENA metagenome assembly ERZ534232
TCCTCAAGGAACAACGTCCTTACATTGTTCGCTAATTTTTAAGGTTCAGGCCTTGACTTCCTATAGCAGGTCTTTCTCCGCGATTTTCGTCGTTAGCTACTTGGGAAAGTTCTGAAACACCGCAGACGTTCCCGGATTCCTCAGCAGGTACATCACCATGACAGCCCCCAACAACAAAATGGCCGACGGGGCTGAGACCAGCACCGTCACCAGCGAGATCTGCGGCCCCGCCTTCGCGGCCACCTCACGTGCTCGCTGGCTGCGTCGCGTGCGCATCTCTTCCGCCTGGGCGTGGAGTGTGTCCGCGATCGGCACGCCGAGCTCATCGGCCTGGATGAGCGCCCCCACAAACGCCCGCAGATCGGGCGACAGGTTGCGCCTGGCGATGCCCTCCAGCGCCGCTCCGCGTGGCTGCCCCATGCGCGTCTCATGCAAGAACCGCGCGACCTCGTCACTGAGCGGGCCTTCCATGTGCCGGCTGATGTGTTCCAGCGCCAAATCGAAGCCCATTCCCGCCTGAACGCACACGGACAGCAGGTCCATCAGATCCGGCAACGCCAGTGTAATCGCGGTTTGCCGCTCATCGATCTTGCGCTTCAACCACAGGTCCGGATAGAGAAGGCCAAGAACAGCGAAGACCACGATTGACATCGGCCCCAAACAGATGTCGGCATACCACCACAGCACGCCCAGCCCCAGAAAGCACAGCGCGGAGACCGCCTTGAGACCGAGAAACTGCTCCACATCCAGGTCCAGGGGATGGCCCGCATAAGTCAACTTCTGATCCAACTCCGCTTCATTCACGAAATCGCGCAAAAAGCCTACTCTGGGCGCCAGCGCAATGGCCCACGGCCGCAACCGCCTCTCAAAGAACGAGGGCGGCACGGTCTTGCGCCGGCGAGCAGTCGTCCCATCGCTCCTCCCTCCACTCTGGCTGTACTGCTCCAGATAGGGCTGGATGCCTTTGTCGGTCAGCGCCTGCCAGGCAAGCGCCGCACACACGACGCAGCCGAAGGCCAGCACCGCAACCACAAACGCAAGAGACATAACTCTCTACACCTCGATATCCGCGATGCTGTGCGTCACGTAGAACGCCAACACCTGCAAACCGGCAAAGACCGCAAGGATTACCCACCCCAGTGGCGTATCGAAGAGTGGGTTGACCATCTCGGGCATGCTGTTTCTCATCAGGATCAACAGCCCAACCGGCAGGAGGGGCACAATGGTCGCCACGAAACGCGGCTCAGCCATCAGCGTCCGTACCTCGTCATGCAGCTCGCGCCGTTTGGACATCGCGTACGCCATTTCGGAAAGCGCCTTCGCCAGGTTGCCACCAAGCCGCGCCTGGACCAGAATCGCGGTCATCAGCACTTTGAGCTCATTGCTGGGCAGGCGCTCGGTCATGCGTGTGATCGCCTCCTCCGAGCTGGATCCCAGGACCATCTCGCGGTAAAGGATCGCAAATTCCCGGCCGGACGGCGGCGGCATCTCGCGTGACACCACCGCAACCGATTGCTGAATGGACAGCCCGGCCCGTAGCGAGTTGCCCAGCAGCAACGATGCTTCCGCCAACTGGCCCTCGAACGCCTCGATGTAGTGATTGCGGCGCGACTGCAGATATGCCTTGGGGACGAAGATCGTCCCCACGAAGCTCACCACCAGACTGAAAGCCAGATTGATCCGCAACAACACTGCAAGGAAGAAGAGCAGGATAACGCCTAACCCGATCACCATCAAGACCCATTCGGAGGGTTTGAGCGGCAGGTCCGCATTCTCGAGCATCTCCTGGATGTGCCGTGCCCAGCGAGACTGGTCGATACGCGACCCGAACTGGAATAGCACACTCGCTCTCTTCAAACGCGCCTCGTAGGCAATCGCTCCGTACTCGACCAATTGTCGATCCAGCCTCCGCCGCCTAACCCACAATTCCTGGAAGTTGAAAAACGCCGCACCCACCCCGAGAACCGACATCAGAGCCAGGAGACCGATCAGCAGTACGCTATCCACGACGTCACACCTCGATTCGCCACTCGGGATCGAACAGGGCATCATCCACTGCGACTCCGTACGCCCGCATCCGTTCCAGACAACGTGGCCGGTAGCCCGTGGCGCAGAAAAAGCCCCTCACTCTGCGACTATCCGTGATGCCGGTCTGTTTGAATCGAAAAACGTCCTCCAGCAGAATATTGCCCTGCGCGTCCACGTCGAGGACTTCGGATATGGCCGTCATTCGCCGGTTGTTGTCAACGAGCCTGTCTTGCTGCACGACAATGTTCAGAGCAGCGATGACCTGAGAACGAATGGCCTCGATCGGAATACCCAGACCACCCTGCAGCACCATCGTTTCCAACCGCGAGAAGGCATCGCGGCTGCTGTTGGCGTGGATGGTCGTCAACGACCCTTCATGTCCGGTGTTCATCGCCTGGAGCATGTCCAGAGCCTCCGGTCCACGGACCTCGCCGACCACGATGCGATTGGGTCTCATCCGCAGAGAGGTCCGGACGAGTTGGCGGATGGTGATCTCGCCCTTCCCTTCGACGTTCGGAGGGCGTGCTTCAAGCCGCGCCACATGCGCATGTTGTTCGAAGAAACGGAGCTCTGCAGCGTCTTCGATTGTGACGATCCGCTCGTTGTGAGGAATGAACGAGGAGAGCACATTGAGGGTAGTCGTCTTTCCCGACCCGGTGCCACCCGACACAAGGATGTTCAGCTTGGCGACGACACAGCAAGCCAGGAAACGTCCCATCTGTGGGCATAAGGTCAGGTTGCCTTCCAGGTCGCTCAAGCTGAATGGTCGTTTCCGGAATCGACGGATATTGAGTAGTGGTCCATCCACAGCCAAAGGTGGGATGATGGCATGGACACGACTGCCATCGGGCAATCGTGCATCGACCATCGGACTGCTCTCATCGATCCGACGGCCTAGCGGCGAGATGATGCGGTCAATGACGTGGCGGATATGCTCCTCGCTGTCGAAATAGATGTCGCGGCGGAGGACCATGTCCCGTTGACCTTCCACTTCCACGTAGACTTCATCCGGTCTGTTGACCATGATCTCGGTGATCGTCGGATCCGCAAGCAAGGGCTGAAGCGGTCCATAGCCCACCGTCTCGTCGAGGATCGAGGATACCAGCTCGAGACGGTCTTCGGACGATATCAGGCGGCTGTCATCCTGGAGCATGCGCGCCACTCTGGATTCGACATGGGCACGGAGGGCTTCGTGAGGAAGATTGACGAGTTGCTCGAGATTGGATTCTCTGAGCAGCCGATCTCGATAGTGACGGACGAGATCGGTCAGATGGGGTGAGCGACGGCGGCTCATTGCCCTGGGTGCGTCAATAGTAACCTGATAGTCACCAAGCCGATCTGATACTGGCACCCAGCCACTCCTCTTTGTGTAACGCCCAGGGCAATCTGTACAGCGACAATATGCATCTGGCGGTTCTCACACTTCAGAGACCACGATAACCAATACCCACCATGTAGATTATAGCACAAAAAATGGATTCTGTCTGTAGGGAATTCTAAACAGTTTCTGTAGGGAATTCTTGACACTTTTTGTGGGATCGCCCGAAACAGGCATGCTGGCCGCCTGCGGTGTGGTCAGTCTCTTGCAATTGGACGAGGAAATGGCGGATGTCTCGCGCCGTGACCTGGCCTTCGAGGTATTCAAAAAATGAAGCAAGTTTCTGCCGGTAGAACTTGAGACTGCCCGGCGCGGTGTTGCGTGCCGGGCGGTGGAGAAGGAACTCGCGGAGAGACGGACGTTTGCCCTCGACCATTTCAAGGGAAGTCCGCAGCGTGCGGTTGATACTGGTCATCGAGCCACCCGCTGGATGTAGCAGGGTATTGTTCGCAGACCACAACATATAGGGCGGGAGAGATTCGAACTCTCATGAGGTCACCCCCAGCGGATTTTAAGTCCGCAGCGTCTGCCATTTCGCCACCGCCCCGTGCGACTCACAAACACAGAGGGCTGATAGCCATGTACTCCACTACCAGCCCCAAATCAGTTCCTCCATTCAGAGGCGACGGCCGGATTCGAACCGGCGAATAAAGGTTTTGCAGACCTCTGCCTTACCACTTGGCTACGTCGCCTGACACAAAACCCCTGAAAATAAATATGGAGCGGAAGACGGGATTCGAACCCGCGACCCTCGGCTTGGGAAGCCGATGCTCTACCGCTGAGCCACTTCCGCTCGTGATGCCGAAGCCCAGACTTGAACTGGGGACACCTTGATTTTCAGTCAAGTGCTCTACCAACTGAGCTACCTCGGCATTCAGTATGTATATTGTATAATAGTTTCCCGAGTTTGTCAAACCCTCTGCGCGATTAGCAGCCCGGCTTGGTAGACCTCTCGATTTGTTTCCGTAACGTGAGCCACTTTATACCACAAAAACCGGGAATTGGCAAATCCGATGTGCGTCGCCCACGCTCGCCGGCATCAATCCCGAATGACCAACCTGCGCCCGTGTGGTTCGGTCCGCCTGGGAAGGCTGTGTCCCGGCGGTTGAAACCGCGTAATCGTCCTGATACCCGCACGCACCCATGCATCCATACCTGATTCGCGGACGGCGCAACCATGCGAGGATGCAATCATCGCCGCAAATCCTGCGTAAGTCTTGAAACTCGCGGAAGTTGACAAAGGTTTCCATCTGTGGTATCCTGAAACTGGCAGAGAGGATATTCGGTTTCACCCAGAGTTAGCGCGGTCATACCCCTTTTAGAGAGACGAACTTTCAGCAACTGACAGGCGGTTCATAACTATCCAATGTTGGTCACTATGGTTGCTCTCCGTTTGCCTGTCAGATGATTTGATAAGCGTACATTCAAATCTATATCTCATCACTGGTCATGGATGACAGGTAGGAGGGTGGCATGGCATCAGTCAAGTATTCGTCCGTCACTAAGCGGTTCGGTGATGTCGTCGCGGTGAACGATTTGCACATCGATATCGCCGACAAGGAATTCTTGGTCTTCGTTGGGCCTTCCGGGTGTGGCAAGACAACCTCGTTGCGCCTGTTGGCCGGGCTGGAGGAAGTTGACGAAGGGGAGATCTACATCGGCGATACCGTCGTCAACGACATTCTGCCCAAAGACCGCGACATCGCGATGGTCTTTCAGAATTACGCGCTCTATCCGCACATGAGTGTGTACGATAACCTCTCCTTCGCCCTCAAACTCCGCCACACTTCCAAATCCGAAATCGACACACGCGTGAAAGAGGCCGCATCGATCCTCGGCATCGATCGTCTGCTCAACAGAAAACCGAAACAGCTGTCCGGCGGTGAGCGCCAACGCGTCGCGCTGGGACGCGCCATCGTACGCCACCCCAAGGTCTTCCTGATGGACGAGCCATTGTCGAACCTGGACGCGAAACTACGCGTGCAGACGCGCGCCGAGCTCATCAAACTGCACGACCGGTTGCAGGCGACCTTCGTCTATGTCACCCACGATCAGGTCGAAGCGATGACGATGGGCACGCGCATTGCGGTGATGAATGGCGGGCTCCTGCAGCAGGTCGACACGCCCCAGTACCTGTATGATGCACCTGCGAATATGTTTGTCGCTGGGTTTATCGGCAGTCCGGCGATGAATTTCTTCGCTGCGACCCTGGTTGGCTCAGACGACAACATGGTGGTAGAGACCAGAATCTTCCGCCTTCCGGTACCGTCCAAAGCAGTCGATGTGCTGAAGCCTCACCTGGGCAAAGAGGTTATCCTGGGCATCCGGCCGGAGGACATCTACGTGGCAGCGGAAGTCCCCGCCGGGATTACCGGTACCCGCGTGCAGTGTAAACTGGACTTTCAGGAACTGATGGGCAACGAAATTTTTCTCCATTTGACTGACAACGGCGACAATTTTACAGCTCGCGTCACACCACGCGCGGTGGTCACGGCGGGTGAAGCGGTGGACATGGTCTTCGACACGGAGAAGCTCCACCTGTTCGACCGGCAGAGCGAGATCGCATTGATTCCCCGGGAGGTACGTCCCAACAACCCCAAGCCGCATGTCTAGAACATCATGTGGCTCTGGTGACTGAACCAACAACATACCGGCAACAGTTCGTAGGACCAGACCGCATGCTGTAAGTGCACAGAAGCTTCACCGGCTACATCTTTCGAAGCCACGGCGGATCAGGAAGAGGAGGTGATGTGACACAGCAAAAAAAGCTAGAACTGTCGTGTGTACGATGTCGTTTCGTGTGATGGCAAGGTGGCCGATGTTCGCCATGAAGACCTAACCTTTAAGGAGGATACGACAATGAAAAGGTACCTGTACACTGTTCTGGCCCTGGTGATGGTATTCACCATTGTAATGCCCGCTCTGGCCCAAGCGCCCAACGAAGATCCGCTGGACGTTTATAAGTGGGATTATCCGGAAAGCTTTGGCAATGTCACCATTGCTGTGATCGGTGATGCCGGTCACAATCTGAAACCCTACGAGTTCTGGAAAGAAGATCTCGCGAAGGTCGGGATCACCGCCGAAATCATCGAGGTTCCGTTCGACGCCGTTTATGAGAAAGAGATGGCGGAATTCGTGGTCGGTAGCGGTGCGTTTGACCTCGTGACCTTCTACCCCGCCTACATCGGCGACTTCGCCGGGAATGGTTTCCTCGAACCACTCGATGACTATATGGTGAAAGAGCCTGCCGCAGTGTGGGATCCGGCAGCCGATGACATTCTCCCTCCATTCTGGGAGCTGTACTGCCGTTTCGGTGGCAAGAGCTATGCACTGCCGATCGACGGGGATATCCTGTTACTCCTGTACCGCAAGGATCTCTTCGAGAACGAAGAAGAGATGGCCGCCTTCAAGGCGAAATATGGCCGTGACCTGGCTGCGCCCACAACGTGGGATGAGTACAAGGAAGTCGCAGAGTTCTTCACCCGCAAGAAAGGTGACATGCTGGCCGGGAAAGAGCTGGCTCATAACTTCTACGGAACTGCCGAATATGGCGAGCGCGGTTTCAGCGTCTACTGGTTCCTGAACCGCTTCACCAGCAACGGCGGCATGTATTTCGACGCAGACATGAACCCGACGATCAATACACCCGAAGCGGCTGCTGCCCTGCAGAACATGATCGATACGCTACCGTTCATGCCTCCGGATGTGATGGCTTATGGCTACGAAGAGCTGAAAGACGCCTTCCTCAAAGACTACACCGCGATGGTCATCCAGTGGTCGGATGTTCCCAAGAAGGCCGGCGATCCTGAGCTTTCTGAGATCGGTGGAATGGTCGATGTGGCTGTGTTGCCAGGTTGGGCGATGGAAGATGGCACGGTTGTGCACCGTTCGATGATGCCGGTCGGCCGGGTGCTGGCTGTCGCCGTGGACTCCGCCAACAAAGAGGCTGCCTACTGGGTCGCGAAGCACCTGAGTTACGACCGCAGCCTGGATGACGTTGCCACCATGCTGACCGGTCTCGACCCGTACCGTTACAGCCACTTCGCACATCCCGAGGCGTACAAGATGTTCGTTAGCGAAGAGGCCGCAGCCGACTACCTGAAGGGTGTGGAAGCGAACATGGCGGTCGGTTTCCCTGAAATCTTCATCCCGGGTTCCGCCGCATATACCGATGCGCTGGACCTCCAGGTCCAAAAAGCATTAACCGGCGAGGCGACCCCTGAAGAGGCTCTTGCCGCTGCTTCGGCGGACTGGGACAAGATCACGGACAAACTGGGCCGCGAACAGCAGGTCAAGTTGTGGAACCAGGCTCTCGAAAGCTACAAGGCGCTGGGCTTGATCGAGTAATACGCTCCGGTCCTTGTATCGGACACCAGTTTGGGGGAGAGGGTACGTCCCTCTCCCCATGCTCAACGACCTCAGACGGGAAGGGGACTATCTATGAGCAATGACGTTATTGCGAAGAAACGCAAAAACAGGACTTCTACCGGGCTCAGGACCGGTCGCTGGACACCAACCTTCTTTGTCTTGCCCGCCGTCATCCTGTTGTTTCTAATCACCATCGTACCCTTCATCATCGAACTCATCTTGAGCCTTCATGTTTATGAGTTTACCTCTCTGGCCGACCCACAGTTCGTCGGGCTCCAGAACTACGTAGATGTCCTGCTCCACGATGCACGGTTCTGGAACGCGATGAAAATCACCTTCATTTTTATCATCGGTGCTGTGGGACTCGAGTTGCTTTTGGGGGTAAGCCTGGCACTGCTGCTCAACCGTCTCCGGCGCGGCAGGTCATTGATCACGTCTCTGCTCCTGATCCCAGTCATGATCGCGCCCGTAGTTTCAGGCATGATGTGGTTCATGATCTACGACGACAAGTTCGGGCCACTGAATTACATCATCGAGATCGTGTCATTCGGGCATTTCGGAGGGACCGCATGGTTGGCGCAGCTATCTACGGCACTGCCTTCGGTGATGGTCGTCGATATCTGGCAATGGACACCCTTCATTATCCTGATCGCGCTCGCCGGACTACAGTCTATCCCACCCGAGTTATACGAAGCTGCTGAGGTGGACGGCTGTGGTGCCTGGCAGACATTGTGGAACATCACGCTGCCGATGCTCGCCCCAGTCATGGTGGTCGGCTTCCTGATCCGTTTCATGGACGCGTTCAAGCTGTTCGATGTCGTTTATCTGTTGACGCGCGGCGGACCCGGCAGCGCCACGGAGACCATCAGCTTCTACACGTACCTGCGCGGTTTCAAGCAGTTCAGTATCGGCTACACCGCAGCGTTGGCTTTCATCCAGTTGATCGTCATCATCTTCGTATCGAAGCTATTCATCGGGTACTTGCAACGCCAGCGCGGGGAGGAGGTCGCATAGACATGAGAGAACGCAAGGATCGTCCGATTACCAGAATCATCATTTATGCGATTTTGCTGCTGGCGCTCGCATTTTTCCTGTTCCCCGTGTTGTGGACCTTTGTGACTTCATTCAAGACTCAGAAGGAGTTTTTTAGCTATCCTCCGGTTTTCGTGCCGCAGCAGATAGATCTGCACAACTACATCGGTGCGATGATCCCTCCACCGGATGGACGCAATGGCTTCAAGAGCCTGATGGACAGCGGCATCGTCGCCCTCGGCACAACGATACTGTCCATGATCCTGGGCGCACCGGCAGCCTATAGTCTGGCGCGCTGGAAAACGGGCGGAGATGACCTGTCTTTCTGGATTCTCTCGACGCGCATGTTCCCGCCGGTCGCAGCGGCCTTACCTCTTTTCTTCATTTTCCAGAAGCTCAAGCTGCTCGATACCTATTATGTGCTTATTTTAGCTAACACGATTTTCGTGCTGGCATTCGTTATCTGGATGCTAAAGGGATACTTCGAGGATCTGCCTACCGAACTGGAGGAAGCCGCGCTCATCGACGGCTGCTCCTCGTTCCGGGCATTCACTCTGATTGCGCTGCCACTCGTTGCGCCTGGCCTGGTCGCAACGACGCTGTTCGCATTCGTGTTCACCTGGAACGAATTTCTGTTTGCGCTGCTGCTCACACGCCGGGCGGTGCGCACGCTGACCGTGATGGTCCCAAGCCTGGTCGGTGGACACGAGATCCTGTGGGGCGAGATCGCTGCTGCAGGTATCGTCGCGATCATTCCCGGCATTGTACTTGCCCTGCTGTTGCAGCGCTACCTGATCCGCGGTCTCACCTTGGGCGCGGTGAAGGGGTAAGCCTGGCGAGACGATCCTATACAACACGCGATCGGAGAGGATAACGAGCGAGGGGCAGTCCCAGCAGCATGGGCGCCCTTTGCTGTTGTCCGCTACGGCCGTCGCCGCTACAAGGCCGATCGGGACGATAGTACAGACCGCGACGCACTGCCGCACGGGAATTAATTCCCCTCCCGCGAGCCACCGGCGAATTGCCGTTAAGTCTGCGCTTCTGGCAGATATTCAGCGGCCCATTCGATTCCGAGTTCTTCGAGCTTATCTCGTGTGGGCACACCCGCGCTGTCCCAACCCATCAGACCATAGAACTGCCTGATCGCCGCATCCATCTTCGCCGGATCAATCCCGGAGTTCTGCAACGCACCCATCCGCGTCCCCTTGAACATCCGCTTCGGCAACTGGTCATCCGCCGCCGTGAACCCCTCGCGCAGATTGAAGATGCGCGCCAGTGTCGCCACCCGCTCACCCAGCAGCATCGCCTCGTACACCGTGTACTCCCAGCCCGTCGCGGCGCGAATCAGATCGACCAGGTCGTGGATCGTCCACGGCACGAAGATACATGCCAACGCACAATCACAGAACAGATACCACAGGTGCGCCGCCTTCGTGTTCGCCACCTTCGTCGTACTCAAGTCCTGCGCCGGCACCGGTCCCAACGCACCCATCCCACGCAGGTGATTCACCGCCGCGTTCTCCATCGTGAACGCGGTATCGTGCGGCCCCACGTTATGGTCGGCACCGTTCGGCGCTACCGCGTAGATGATCCCCATGCCATTCTTCAAACGTGGGTCGTGCATCGGTATCTCCAATCCCTTCACCTGCATCGCGTACTCCAGACTGCCACGCCCGAGCCGCTCCGCCGCCCGTTTCGAGCCTTCCGCCAACAGCTCGCCGATCCCTTCGCGCCGCACGATCAACTCGATTAACGCGAGCAGCGCGTCCGCGTTCCCCCAGCTCAGGTCTATCCCGCCGGTGTCCGCCAGCGTCAGGACCCCTTCCGCGAAACACTCCATCGCAAACGCAATCGTCATCCCCGCCGTGATCGTATCCAACCCGTACAGATTGCACAACTGGTTCGCGCGACAGATCGCCTTCAGATCACTGATCCCGCAACAACTGCCCAGCGTCCCTAACGTCTCGTACTCCGGCGCACCCAGCTCCGCCGTCACGCGGTACGGCTCCTCGAACTCGACGACCCGCTTGCAGCGCACCGCACACGCCGCGCACCCTTCCATGCCGATGCGGATCGAGTTGGCCATCGCCACCGGGCTGATCTTGTCTGTTTCCGCGAAAAACCCACCGTCGAAGTTGTAGCTCGGCAGGTTCCCCACTTCGTTGAACACCTCCATCGTCGCACCGGTACCCAGCGCTGAGTACCCTTTGTTGAAGATGGGGATGTCCTGCAGGTTCTTGGCGAACCACTTCGCCTTCTCTTTGATCGTCTCCGGATCCGCGGTCTCGGGCATGCGCGTGCCGCGCACGGTGATCGCCTTGAGATTCTTCGACCCCATCACCGCACCCATGCCGCCACGCCCGTGAGCGTCCTTCAGATCGCTCATAATGCAGGCGTACTTCACCAGGTTCTCGCCCGCCGGTCCGATCGCCGTCGTCCGCGCACGCGGCTCCCCGAGCTCCTCCGCGATCGCCGTCTGCGTCTCCTGCACGTCCTTCCCCCACAGGTGCGTCGCGTCACGAATTTCGACTTTCCCCGCCGCATCGATCCAGACGTACACCGGATGTTCGGCCCGGCCTTCGACGATCAACCCGTCGTAGCCAGTCCGTTTGAACTCCATCGGCCACACCCCGCCGCTCTCGCTCTTGGCATAGCCACCCGTCAGCGGCGACTTCGCACCCACACAGTCGCGCGTCGCGCCGGCCAGCGCCAACCCGGTCAACGGTCCCAGCGCGAAGATCAACTTATTCTCCGGAGACAACGGATCGATGCCCGCCGCTATCTCCTTGAGCAGATAATACGAAACGATCCCCGCCCCACCCAGATAGCGCCGGTAAAACGCCTCCTCCGGCTCCTCGACCGTGATCCGGCCAGACGTGAGATTGATCCGCAAGATCTTGCCCGCTACGCCATTCACTACGCTACTCCTTTCTTACGTGTCGCTCGAAGCCCTGCAGGACAGGACGCGCACACGACTCCGGCACACAGCCCGCTACTCGCCGATTACGCCGGCAGATATTCAGCCGCCCACTCGAGTCCGAGCTCCTCCAACGTGACCGGGGTTGGCACACCGTCGCTGTCCCAGCCCATCAATCCGTAGAACTGCTTGATCGCCGCATCCATCTTCGCCGGATCAATCCCAGAGTTCTGCAGCGCACCCATGCGCGTCCCCTTGAACATCCGTTTCGGCAACTGATCGTCCGCCGCCGTGAACCCCTCGCGCAGATTGAAGATGCGCGCCAGCGTCGCGACGCGCTCGCCCAGCAGCATCGCCTCGTACACCGTGTACTCCCAGCCCGTCGCGGCGCGAATCAGATCGACCAGATTGTGGATCGTCCACGGCACGAAGATACACGCCAACGCCGAATCACAGAACAAGTACCACAGGTGCGCGGCCTTCGTGTTGATCACCTTCGTCGTGCTCAAGTCCTGCGCCGGCACCGGCCCCAATGCGCCCATCCCACGCAGGTGATTCACCGCCGCGTTCTCCATCGTGAACGCGGTGTCGTGGGGACCCACGTTGTGATCGGCACCGTTCGGCGCTACCGCGTAGATGATGCCCATGCCATTCTTCAGACGCGGGTCGTGCATCGGCATCTCCAGCCCCTTCACCTGCATCGCGTACTCCAGACTGCCGGGCCCGAGCCGCTGCGCTGCTCGCTTCGTCCCTTCC
>ENA-OSEO01005325-OSEO01005325.1-sediment-metagenome-genome-assembly--contig:-NODE-5325-length-12477-cov-3.655565_pt1 | contig 12477 bp, 9 predicted proteins | sample MGYA00237883_ERZ534232 | MGnify/ENA metagenome assembly ERZ534232
AGCGCAAGCCCCAGGCCAGCGCCAGCGCGGGCAAGAACAGCAGCCCGGTCCGCGGGGTCAGGCGCAGCTCCGGCCGCAGCACGAGCGCCAGGAGGGCTGAGACCGGCACCACAAAGGCCATGAAAACCACCTTTCCGGCCACTTCATCGGCCAGCACCTGCCAGATGTAGGCCAGTGGCCGCAGCAGGGGAGTGTTGAGCATCCCCCCGCGGATCCAATCGCCGACCGTCCAGTTGGTCTGCGGGTAGGTGAACTGGTTGACCACGATCAGGGCTAGGTAATAGGCCACAAACTCGCCGCGGCTGAAGCCGACCGGCGCCCCTTCCCCGGCGGCGGTGGACCACACCAGCAGGTAGATCAGGGGCGGCACCATCCAGCCAAACGCCAGCACAAAGAAGAAGCCGCGGTACTGCATCCAGGAAGCCCAGGTGCCCTTCACCAAAGCGATCGCGCCGCGGGGGATCATAGGGCCTCCCCGGTGTAAATGCGGTCGATGACCGCTTCGATGGGCGGGTTCTCCACCGACAGGTCGGTGACCGGGTAAGTGTTCAGCAGGTAAGCCGTCAGGGCGGGGGCAGTGGCGCGGGAGACCCGCAGGGAGAGGCTGCCATTGTCCCGCTCGAGGAGGTCGACCCCTTCCGGCAGATTGACCTCGGGCGGAGGCCCGCCGCTGACGTTGGAAAGGGTGACCCGCACCACCTTGAAGGGGGCCAGTCTGCCGGCCAGCGCGTCCAGGGCGCCGTCGTACAGCAGCCGCCCGTGGTGGATCAGGATGACCCGCGGGCACAGGGTGACCACATCCGCCATGTAATGGCTGGTGAGGATGACGGTCGCGCCGTGGGCCCGGTTGTAGGCCGCCACGAACTGCCGCAGGCGGGCCTGCATGGAAACATCCAGCCCCAGGGTGGGCTCATCCAGGAAGAGCACCCGCGGCTGGTGCAGCAGGCCGGCCACCAGCTCGCACTTCATCCGCTCGCCCAGCGAGAGGTTGCGCACCGGTTTGGTGAGCAGATCCTCCATCTCAAGCAGCGCCACCAGCTCATCGAGGGTGCGCTGGAAGGTTTGCTGGGGGATGGAATAGATTTCGGCCAGCACGCGGAAGGTGTCCAGCGGGGGGATATCCCACAGCATCTGGCTCTTGTTGCCGAGCACCATGCTGATCCGCCGCAGGAAATCGGCCTCGCGCTGCCAGGGCCGGAAGCCCGCCACCCAGGCTTCGCCGGCGGTGGGGTGCAGCAGCCCGGAGAGCATCTTGAGGGTGGTGGTTTTCCCGGCGCCGTTGGGGCCGATGAAGCCGACCATCTCCCCGGCGGCGATCGCGAAGCTGATCTCGTGGACGGCCTCGACATTGCTGTAGGTGCGGCGCGCCAGGCTCTTCAGTGCCGCCCCCAGCCCGCCGGAGCGCACCGGCACGCGGTAGGTCTTGCTTAAGTTTTCGACTGTGATTTGGGGTTGTGCCATCAAACGAACCTCCGAAAGGTTTGGAATATTTACTCATTTTTATTTTAGAACACTGGTGTAATAATGGAAGGTTTGGGGGCGACGTGAGGATAATGCAGCGCACCAAAAGGGTAAAATCGCTATAATATTTTCATACCCGAATACCGCCTGTCAACCAACTCGGGAGTACGTACGCAAGCGCCAAAAGGCACCGAGAGAGGTATGATCTCATATCCGGGTATCCGATCGCGCGATGTGTTGTGGTGCGCTCAAAAGCGAGTGCACCCTTGCTGGTATCTGGATGTTGATGAAAAGTTGTGGAATATCCGGATGCCAAAATAAGTGTTCTTAATTTGACGAGCGGTTAAGTCACAGGCCTTGTTGAAAATGGGTATAGTCCGATTGTCGGCAAGCATAATAATTCATTGAAATGTGACGGGACAGGTTGTTGTTCTCCAATCAAAAATTTTGTAAAATGATATAACTTGGTGTACACTCAATTTGGTATCATAATCTGAGAATTCCAATGGCTCAATATGTTAAAGGTTGTATAACAACATGAATACTAATATGAACCATCCGTTTTTTAAAGATTTTTCCAGATCGGCGGTGACATCTATTAACAATGCAGCCATCTATCGCAGTTACACCCCCAAAACAGATATTGTCGTTGAGGGTAAACCGTGCGAAGCTGTTTATTTGGTGTTAACAGGAACCGCGAATGTTATTCGAACTGCGGCTAATGGAAGGAAATTGGTGCTGCAACGTTTAGAGCCAGGAGATTGGTTTAATGTCACTGCTTGTATCCAATCTTCAGAAGCGAATCTTTATAGTGTGCGCACCATTACTCCCACCAAAGTTATGGCGCTAACATTGAATGATTTCCGTCGATTATTGATGGAACATCCCCTACTGACACGAAAAGTGTTAGAAAACCATACCATGCGTATGGTTTTTTGGATTGACCAGATGGAAAACTTGGGCTTACGCTCAACCAATGGCCGGGTAGCTGCTTTTATTCTTGAACATGCTGACGAGAACGATATGATTTATTGGCAGTGTACACAGAGTGATATTGCTGACCGGCTGGGAACAGTCGCTGATGTAGTGGGGCGTATATTGCGGAAATTTGCGGATGATGGGCTAATTCAGATACCGGTTGACCATTGTATTGTAGTTGTCGATCGAGAAGGATTGAAAAGAGAAGTTTTAAATTAGACTGTTTTTGTCGTATTATACTGATTTAAGTCACTTTCCCTCGCTTTTTATCTCCTGTAGTTTCCTGAAATAGTAGAAAAAAAACCACTTTAACGGGATAATAATTTAAGTGGTTTTTTGTTTTCAAAACACATATTTGATGGGAGTTCAACCACTATTTTGTGTTGTAAGACACTGCTATAAACCATTTTTTATCAGAAATACTCTTACATAATCAGCTAGATCTGAAAGGAGAAAAAGATGGCAAAGAACTATATTCTGGTTCACGATTTGGGGACAACGGGTAACAAAGCAGTTATTGTGGATGAAAACCTGAATCTGCTGGCAAGTGGATATACACCATTTCAATCCTATTATCCACATACAAACTGGGTTGAACAAAGTCCAGAGGAATGGTGGACGGCAGTCGTTGAAAGTACAAAAGCGGCAATTGCATCCAGTGGAATTGATCCGGCGGATATTGCCGTGGTCAGCTTCAGCGCGCAAATGATGAGCCAGACTCCCGTAGATGAAAATGGGAAGGTGCTGGTAGATCGTACTGCGATCTGGGCGGACGGCCGCAGCGGAAAACAAGCTGATCGAATTCATAAAATCTTTGGCGGCCTTGATGAATATTACAAGATTCACGGCGTAGGCTGGCAATCGGAAATTCATGTTATCAATAAGCTGCGCTGGATCAAAGAAAACCAGCCCGAGGTTTACAAAAATACTTATAAGTTCCTCCAGGCAAAGGAATTTATTGCCCAACGCCTGACCGGTAATTACGCAACGGAATGGGGCGATGCATCCATGTGTGCCTATATGGATATTAAGAATCGCACACTCTCCCAGGATATCTTCGATGCCGCCGAAATTGACATTTCTAAAATCCCCGATGTGATCGAATCGCACGACGTCATGGGCTATATCACGCCGGAAGCCGCAAAGATTACTGGTCTGAAGGCTGGAACCCCAGTCTGTCTCGGCTCCGGAGATGTAATTTGCTCCAATATGGGCGCAGGCGTTGTTAAGGCCGGTATGGCATATACCTATATTGGTTCTGCAAACTGGACCGGGGTTTTCAGCCCGGTGCCCAGCACAGATCCAAGCGTAAAGATGAACTGCAGCACCTGTCTCCCAATGCCGAATGCTTACCATCTGGTGATGATCACAGCGGCGGGTGGTATTGCCCAACAGTGGGCAAAAGATAATATGTACGGTATGGAAGACGTCTGTGCCGGGAAGTTTGGAACATCGGTATACAATGTCATGTCCGAAGATGCCGGAAAAGTACCCGCAGGGTCTGATGGCCTGATCTTCCTGCCTTACCTGCGTGGCGGCGGTGCTCCTCATTTCGATATCAATGCACGTGGAGCATACCTGGGAGCATTATTACCCCATACGCGCGGGCACCTCTTACGTTCCCTCTATGAAGGCATTTGTTTCAATATCCGCTGGCTGTACGATCTGTTTGAATCCGTAAACGTGCCGATTTTCAGCCTGGATGAGATTCGGGCTATCGGTGGCGGCGTGCTGAATGACCTGTGGATGCAAATCTACGCTGATGTAAACAGCGTTCCCTTTGCGCGAGTTGCCAACCCCCAAGAAGCGACCGCTGTTGGCGCTGCCATCATGGGCGGTGTTGGGGCAGGGATATGGAAGAGCTACGAAGATGCCGCGAAGCTGGTCTCCATCTCTAAGCGTTTCTCACCCAATAAAGACAACAGTGAAATGTACAATGCGCTCTACCCAATTTACAAAGATGCATACCCGACCTTGAAGGGTATTTTTGACAGGGTATCCGAATATCAGGTCAAGTATATGCATGAAGAAGGTTAGAAGAGCAGTTTGATCATCAATGTTACACGCAAATAAAGAAATTCAAAACGCGTGTAACATTGAGATCGAAAAATTTGTGATTTGCTGCCCTTCGGAATATATCTAAAAACTGAAGGAGATGTAATATGAGAGTTTATGGTATTGTGGATCCGGACTTGCTGAAAGGGATCGTTGATTCTGCTGCGGTTGGAATGGATGTCACCGATGCAAAGTTGCGAGAGTACATTGAACGTTTCAAGGAATATCCTGAAACCAGTGTTGTTGTGGTTAATTTCCATCAAGCAAAGCTGGCCGTAGAGCTGTGTAAAGGTTCACATGTTGAACCATGCATCGCGATTGCTTACCCACCTCTATGCAGCATTCCAACCGAGTTGAAAGTATCACAAGCTAAATACGCTGTTGAGGAATTAGCTGTTCCACATGTTCTGTTTACAATTGATCACTCCAAGTTCAAAGAGGGAAAATTTGATGAGGTCAAGTCTGACATTGCGGCAGTTGTAAAAGCGGTTGACCACCGTGCGGATGTGATCGTGATGCCAGACTACTCGCATTGGACTGCGGAAGAATGTATTCAGCTCGCAGAAATCATCCGTGACGCTGGCGGCGATTTGATCAAATCCACCGGTGGAATGGGGCGTGCTGAGTTACCGGAAAAGATCGACGCAGTTGTCAAGGCTGTCAAGGGTTCTATCAAAGTGATGGGAACCAGTGCAATCCGGAACCTGGAAGATACGCTGAATATGATGGACGCCAAGCCGGATAAACTCGCGATCAGCCGGGTTGGTTTCTTCACCACTCTCGATGAGATTCACGCTCTCGCAGAGGTCCGTCTCAGCAAAGAAGACTTGGCGCGCCACCTTGTAGGACTGGTCTGGCATCCTTTGATCACTGAATCTGAAGTTAAAGATTATCTTGTGAAATGTGAACAGGCAGGATTATATGGTGTCAGCGTTGATCCGCGATGGGTCCCGGTAGCATCCCAGGTGTTGAAATCTGGCAAGACCAAGGTGATTGCACGGGTGGACTATCCATTCGGCATTACACCCACTGCGATGAAAGTTGAAGAGCTTTCCTGGGTGGTTAAAAACGGTACTGTTGAGGTTCTGGTGCCGCTTAACACCGCGGCTTTCAAATCTGGCCAATATGAATATGTCCGGAAGGAACTTGATGCACTTGTTGAGGCTGCAGATTCCCGACCGGTCAGCGTGATCTTGCAATCCCCCTTGTTAGATGAGGCCGAGACAGCTGCCGCAGCTTTGCTGTGCGCGGCATGTGGGCTTTCTAGTGTAGAACCCATTCATGGTTTTGGAAAGTTCACTCCGGATGGATCTGTGATTTATCCAGCTATATTAGATCCAAAAGATGTCAAACTGCTGAAGGATATTGTTGGCGATAAGATGGGTGTGAGAGCAATTGGAGGTGTTCAACGATTAATTCAGGCTCTGGTTTTGATTGGCAATGGGGCAGAACGAATCACTGTTCCCAATGCTGTTGAACTGTTGGAAGAATATGAACCGCTGGTGAAACGTGTAGGGCAATATTCCAAGTGATCTAAATAACCCAATTTGAGGGGGTTGGATGTTATTTGTTCAACCTCCTCATCTAATAAAAATCTAAATAAGGAGTACTGCAATGTTTGATCTTGAAATGTTAATTCTATCATTTGCTGGTGGTATGTTCGGGGCCGCAATCGGTGGGCTGCCCTCATTCGTACTCTGTGGTGTGATGGCAACAATTGGCCTCGGCATCTTCTGGGCAACTGGTCAGGACACATTCTTAAATGTAACTGCCTGGGGTCCATTATTTGGCCCGCATATCGCATTTGCGGGCGGCGTAGGTGCGGCTGCATATGCAGCAAAAATTGGAAAACTTAAAAGCAGTGGCAAGGATATTGTTTCTTCATTGATGGGCTTAGACTCCCCTGACGTCCTGCTTGTTGGCGGTATCTTCGGAGCATTGGGATATGCTGTTTTTGCAGCAGCCAACATGCTTGGTAATATCGGCGGTTTCCCCTGGACAAATACACCATCATTTTCGATCATTGTTACAGCCATTGTAGCTCGCCTTGTGTTTGGTAAAACCGGTGTGTTCGGTAAAGTTCGTGGAGGCGACAACCGCTGGCTGCCTTCTGACGTCGCCGGATGGCTTCCGTGGCAGAGCAAACCCGCAATGATTATTCTCATGTCCATAGCCTGGGGTCTGCCAATTGCTTTCTTCATCCGTACCATGCCTGCACTGTTTACAGCCGGGTTCGGAATTGCCGCCGTTGCACTTGTCTTCCTGGGTACTGGTTCAAAGTTTCCCGTTTTCCACCACATGGGTATTTCTGCCGGAATGGCAACCCTTGCAAGTGGCGGTAATATCTGGTGGGGTTTGACCTTTGGAATACTCGCTGGTTTCTTGGGCGAATTGTTCGCTGTTCTGTTCCTGTATCACGGTGACACCCATATTGACCCGCCAGCTGCAGCTGTTGTAGCAACTTGGACCCTTGTTGCGCTTTTTGCTACTTCCCCGCTTGCTGGGATGACGGGTGTCGTGCCTGTACTTGCAGCAGTTGTTGTTGCTGCAGTAGGTTACTTTGTTTTCTCAGCTCTGAAAAAAAGTCCAGCTCCTGTTGAACAGGAAGCTTCCGCTTAACTCTCTATTTCCTTACTCCTCTCAATCCTCCTTAGAAACTGATTTGAGAATAAATAGAGCCCCGATCCGCTTCGCCTTTATCATAAGGCGAAGCGGATACCCTTAATAACCGCTTTACAAGAAATATTCTAAATTGATTCTCGAATCTCATAGGGAGCAACTTCAATTCATTGCGTTGCTACTCAATCATCGGTCCAATTTTTGGGACTTGGGTAATGTTTGTTGAATTGGCGCGGCTAAGATTTTGATCTGTTTGAACAGGTGGGTTGTTTTGTCATTCATGACTGATGATGCCCATATCTGCAAACATAACGCGGTAAGTCAATAAATAACGATAGACATTGTGGTAACAGGTTACAGTCTGCCGAGGTGATTCGACACACAATCCACTGTAGGTCTGGACATGGATACAGAAACCTCCTTTTAGCGTTCTGTTTTGATTGTAAAACTCTGGTGTGCAATGGGAGGGTTTGGGGGTTATTCGCGGTAAAGATGGACGGTGCGGGTTTGCTGCTGTTTGCGCAGCATGTCTTCCAGCAGGGAGATCAGCTGCTGGGCGCGGGTTTCCTGTTCCGCGAGGGTGGAGAGCCAGGTGTCGGCGGCGAAGAAGATATCTTCGTCCGGGTTGGGGGTATCGAGCACCTGGCGCAGGCCTTCGGTCTGGCCTTCATCGAGCCGGGTGAGCATGCGCAGGATGGCTGCCAGAGAATAGCCGGCGCTGCGCAGCATGCGCACCACCCGCAGCCGCCCGATCTCGGCCGGGCCGTACTGGCGGTAGCGGTTGCGCGGGTCGCGGGGCACTTCTACCAGCCCGTTGCGTTCCCAGGTGCGCAGGGCGTCGAGGGTGACTCCCAGCAGGCGGGCGGTATCCGCGGTGCGCAGCGGGTGGGCGGTGGCGTCGGCGCTGGCGCCGCGGGCCCAGTTCTCCAGAAAATCGGCGGCGCTCTCGGCCTGGGCCTGTTCTGAGCGCACCAGCCCCAGATGGCGGTAGGCCAGCTCCAGGGTTCCCCCCAGGTCTCTTTGGGCGGCGTGCTTCACCAGATGGGTCAGCGAGCGGCGGAGGGCCCGTCCCGGCCAGGGTGGGCGGAGGGCGGTGATGGCCAGACGCATGTGGTCCAGATGGGCTTCGGTGTACAGGCGGTAGTTGTTGCGCGGGTCGCGGCGCACCGGCGGGAGGAAACCCTGGGCCTCGTACAGGCGGACCGTGTTGGGGTGGCAGCCAACGGCGCGGGCGATTTTGGTGGTGCTCAGGCGGTTGTAGGGCATGACTTCATTCTATAAAGGAAAATCGGAAATTCACCTGGTTTGGGTGGGACGGTCACGGTTCATTCCCCTGGGGCCGGCGGCATGCGGTAGAACTTGGCCAGCCCGCCGCCGGAGGTCTCGCGATAGAGGGAGGGCAGGTCGTGCCCGGTCTGCTCCATGACCTCGACCACCTCATCGAAGGAGACGCGGTGCGAGCCGTCGGAGAACAGGGCGTAATTGGCCGAATCCACCGCGCGGGTGGCGGCGAAGGCGTTGCGCTCGATGCAGGGGATCTGCACGAGCCCGCCGACCGGGTCGCAGGTCAGCCCGAGGTGGTGCTCGAGGCCCATCTCGGCGGCGTATTCGATCTGGCGGATGGTGCCGCCCAGAAGCTGGACCGCGGCAGCGGAAGCCATCGCGCAAGCCGCGCCGATCTCTCCCTGGCAGCCGACCCGCGCGCCGGAGATGGAAGCGTTGAATTTGATCAGGTTGCCGATCAGCCCGGCGGTCGCCAGGGCGTGCAGCATGGCCTGCTCGGAGCAGGGCAGCTGGTCGCGCAGGTAGCGCAGCACCGCGGGCACTACGCCGGCCGAACCGCAGGTTGGGGCAGTGACCACCACGCCCCCGGCGGCGTTCTCCTCGGCGACGGCCAGGGCGTAAGCCGGGAGCATCCCTTTCTGGAGGAAGTTCTCGCCGTTGAGCTGGATCTTGCGCCGGATAACAATAGCCTTGCGGGAGACACCCAGCCCGCCGGGCAGCACCCCTTCGGCTTCCAGCCCGCGGTCAATGGCGGCATGCATGGCCTGCAACACTTCGCCAAGGTAATCCCAGATCTCAGGCCCTTCGCATTGCTCGACATACTCCCAATAGGAAAGCCCCTGCTGGGCGCAGTGCCGCATGATCTCGGTCAGACGGTGGTGGGGATAAAGATGACTTTTCTGCGGGGTTTCACCCTCTGCCAGGATGGCACCGCCGCCGATGCTGTAGCCCTGCCATTCGGCAGTGGCGCGGCCGGCGGCGTCGAGGGCCTCAAAGCGCATCCCGTTGGGATGACCGGGCAGCTCCTCGGCCGGGTTCCAGAGGATCTCGACCGGCAGGGGGGCGAAGGCGGCTTCGATAGCCCGGTCGGTCATGTGGCCTTTGCCGGTGGCCGCCAGCGAGCCGAACAGGGCGGCTCTGAAAGCGGCCGCGCCCGGATGGGCGGCGCGGAAGGCTTCGGCGGCCTTCTTGGGCCCCATGGTGTGGCTGCTGGAAGGACCGTTGCCGATGCGGAACAAATCGCGTAAGGATTCCATGATAAGGGTATTATAACGCCGGAAAGGATGGGAAAATGAAGCGCGGAACCTATTCCCCAAACATCTCCAGCAGCAGGGGGTTGATGGCGTCCCAGTTAGGCAGGAGGACATTGGCCCCCTGGTTGGTGGTGAAGGGAGTCACCATCTCGCGGGTGATGGTCCGGGCGTTGAGGGTGTCTGTGAGGGCGGCCCGCACCAGGGCCAGGCCCATCCTGGGCATCTCCCACAGAGGCAGGTTGGTATCCACCGAGCGCATGGTAGCAGCCATGGTACCGGGCAGATAGCCCCAGTTGAGCGGGTTGACCATTTTGACAATCGCGCTCTGGATCAAAAGCTGGCCGCGCTGCATGCGGAAAAAGTCATCGCTGCCCTGCCGGTCGCGGGCGAAAGCCAGGGCCTGCTCGCCGTTGAGGGTGTGCGGCCCGGCATCGTAGCCGGACATGGGGGCCGGCAGGTTGACGGTCACCCCACCCATGCTGTCCACAATGTCCTGCACCCCGTCGAAGCGGATGCGGGCAAAGTAGCGCACCGATACGCCGAAGTTGCCGCGCACGGTCTGGAGGGCAGCCTGCGGGCCGCTGCCGGGTTGGGTGGCTTCGGCGTAGAAATGGGCGGTGTTGATGCGGTCCTCACCCCCGTTGGGGAGGATGACCCACAGGTCGCGCGGGATGGAAAGCATGTTGACGGTGGGCTGGAGAGGGATGACGCTGAGGAGGATATTGGTGTCGGTGCGGCTGGCGTCGGTGCCTTCCGGGGCGCGGTCGATGCCCAGGATGAGGAGGTTGGTGCGCAGGGGGAAGAGCAGGTACACCAGCACCAGGGCGATGAAGGGCAGGACCAGCGCGCCCAGCCAGCAGCCGCAGCCGCGCTGTTCCCGGTCTTGCCGCGGGGCGGCAGGGGGCGCGGCTTTTTTGGGCTTGTGCCACCACCTGCGCCGCGTCCGGGCGGGCTTGGGCTGCTTTTTGGATTTGATCGGCAGTTGAGACGGCTGCGCCAGACGGATCGGCTGGAAATGCCCCATCGGATCATCCTGGTAGGGCTGCGGAGGGGGCGGCGGGACTTCAAAGCCGATGGTGGGCGCTTCGCCGGGCTCCCAGCGCGGGGTAACCGCCCGGGTCTCGTCCTGGTGCGGGTCGCCGGGTTGGGTATCCTCTACAGGAGGACCGTTCAAATCGGAAGGTGTGTTTGCCATACGGGGGGGATTCTACTGTATTAACACCCTCACGGGAAGGCAAAGCAGCCCTGGCGGGGCAGATTATCAGGTTGTTTTAATGATTTGGGTTCCAGACGCTCAAAAAAACCAACATTACCGAAAAGCGCACAGTGCCGACCGGGGTGTCACCAATTCCCGGAAAGATGAAAATCAGGGACGATATTGATCGTAATGGATTTTTGAAGGAAGGAAACGGCCAGCCGGTCGGTTGATGCGTTCGCTGTGGCCAAAGGGAATGGCCGAAAAGGGGAGAATTGATTCGGGAAGGTTGAATGCTTCCTGTAGTTTTTTCATCCGGGTGCGAATTGGATAAATACCCAACCAGACGCCACCCAGACCTTCTTCAACGATCTGCAGGAGGATGTTTTGCGTGCAGGCCGCCAACCCCTGTACACACCAGCCCTCATCTTTCTCAAGCTCAAGGTTGGCAAGGGTCAGGATGACAACCGGGGCGTTGACGGCCATTTTGGCATAGGGACTCATTTCCGCGATGATCTTGCGGGTTTCGGGTTGGGTTAATACCAGGAATTCCCAGGGTTGGTTGTTCATTGCCGAAGGTGCGTGCATCCCCGCGTTGAGGATCCGTTCAATCACTTCTTGTTCTATGGGCGTGTCAAGGAACTTTCTGATCGACCGCCGGATAAAAATGATATTGTTCATAAAATGGAATCTCTTTTCTGTTTTTAAGATAAATTATGGGGTATTTGTTTTACAATAGACATTATTGGATAGGTTAAGCTGTCTGGTTGGAGTGCGGTGAGCACGGGAAAGCCCGAACTGTTCTTTTGTGGCTAATGGATACATTTTAGCACGATTATTGGTATGCAAACAATCTGATGAAAATACTGGTACCGGTAGTAAGCGTATGCTCACCCCCTTCAATCGATAAAGAATGATTTTGCATTTATTCTTCAAATACCATGCCCGTCGATGGTTTTATCACCATTTGTTTGACGCGGCGTAAAATGCTGCAAACAATCTGTTTGATCAAAAAGGAGAAATTCAGATGAAGATCGTAGATGTGAAAACCTACCCCTTAATTTACTGGAAAGATGTGCCGCGTATTCCCAGGTGTTTTTTCCTGACCAAAGTCATAACGGACGAAGGCGTGTTTGGGTTTGGAGAGGCCAGTTCAACGTATGGACATTGTTACCCCCTGGTGGTGCAGGAGATTGTGGAAGGGACCTTTAAACGGGTCCTGCTGGGAGAAGACCCCCTGCGGATTGAACACCTGATAACGAAGATGCGGACGTACGTATGGGGGTATCTGGGCGCTTCCGGGGTGAGCTGTCAGGCCATCGCTGCAATTGAAATTGCCTTGTGGGATATATTGGGGAAGGTTGCCAACCAACCGATCTACAAACTACTTGGAGGAGACAAGGAAGCCGTTGAAGTATATGCTTGCGGCACTGTGAAATTCGATGTCGACCCTTCCTGGCACTGTGAACGTTTTAAAATGTGGCTGGATAGGTATGGTTTGAAAGGGATCAAGATCCGTGTAGGTAAGAGCAAAGAATGGGACGAAGAGTTTGCCAGAGCCGCCAGAGAATTGCTGGGGTCTGAGCGGAAATTGATGATTGATGCGTATATGACGTATTCGCCTGAAACCGC